>WBZS01002231.1_pt1 | contig 12530 bp, 10 predicted proteins | sample 5204201 | NCBI WGS metagenome assembly WBZS01 (sample SAMN12344357, study PRJNA552823) | activated sludge metagenome | biome: Activated sludge suspended growth; feature: Nitrification reactor; material: Wastewater; isolation source: activated sludge from nitrification reactor of wastewater...
GTCGTCGCGGCCCCAGGCAACCCCGGGATCGAGGCCGTGGCCCCGTGCGAGCCGCTCGCCGACGTGTGCGATGCGCAGGCAGTCCTCGAGGTGGCGGCACGGCATACGGTCGATCTTGTCGTCGTGGGCCCAGAGGCGCCGCTCGTCGCGGGAGTGGGTGACACCTTGCGGGCCGCTGGGTATGCCGTCTACGGCCCGTCCGCGGCCGCCGCGCGGCTGGAGGGCAGCAAGTCTTTCGCCAAGGAGGTCATGGCCTGCGCCGGTGTCCCGACCGCACTGGCCCACGTCTGCACGACGATGGACGAGGTCGAAGCGGCCCTGGACGCCCTCGGCGCGCCCCACGTGGTCAAGGACGACGGGCTCGCCGCCGGCAAAGGTGTCGTTGTCACCGACGACCGTGAGGCCGCGCTGGCCCACGCGCGGGCTTGCCTGGCCAAGCCCGGCGGGCAGCTGGTCGTCGAGGAGTTTCTCGACGGTCCCGAGGTCTCGGTCTTCTGCATCTGCGACGGCACCGCGGTCCGGGCGCTGGCCCCCGCCCAGGACTTCAAACGGGTCGGTGACGGGGACGCCGGCCCCAACACCGGCGGCATGGGCGCCTATTCGCCGCTGCCGTGGGCGCCCCCTCACCTGTCCGACTGGGTCATCGAGCACATCGCCCAGCCGACCGTCGACGAGATGCACCGACGCGGGACGCCGTTCGTCGGCACGCTCTATGTCGGGCTCGCGATGACCTCGCGCGGCCCGCGGGTGGTCGAGTTCAATGCGCGCTTCGGCGACCCCGACGGGCAGGTCTCGCTCGCCCGGTTGGTCACCCCCCTCGGCGGCCTGCTGTATGCCGCCGCCACCGGCCACCTCGACGACCTGGGCGATCTGCACCACCGGCCCGAAGCAGCCGTGGTCGTGGTCGTGGCGGCGCAGGGCTATCCGGTGGCGCCGGTGACCGGCGGAGCCATCGACGGGCTGGTCGAGGCGGACTCGGTGCCGGGGGCTTGGGTGTTGCATGCCGGGACCCGCTGGGGGCCGGATGGCGGGCTCGTCTCAGCGGGAGGACGCGTGCTCGACGTCATGGCGATGGGGGACGACCTCGCGGCGGCGAGGGAGACGGCATACCGGGCGGTGGCAGCGGTGCGCCTCGACGGAGCCCACTATCGGTCGGACATCGCGCTCGCGGCAGCGCGCGGTGAGATTCACATCCCAGGGAGTGACACATGAGCGACGCGACGGCCATCGTGCTGCCCGGCTACGAGCACGTCTACTCGGGGAAGGTCCGCGACCTCTACGCCCCGCTTGACCCCGTCTCGGGGCAGCCGCGCACCGATCAGGTGCTGTTGGTGGCCTCCGACCGGATCTCGGCGTTCGACTACGTGCTCGACACGCCGATCCCCGACAAGGGGAAGGTGCTCACCCAACTGTCGCTGTGGTGGTTCGACCGGCTCGACGGGGTGGAGAACCACGTCGTGTCGACCGACGTGCCGGCCGCGGTGGCGGGGCGGGCGGTGCTCGTGCGACGCCTGGAGATGATTCCGGTCGAGTGCATCGCCCGGGCCTATCTCACCGGGAGTGGCTTGGCGGAGTATCGCCGCACCGGCTCGGTCTCGGGGGTGCCCCTGCCGGCGGGCCTGGACGACGGGTCCCGCCTGCCGATGCCGATCTTCACCCCGACGACCAAAGCCCCGCTGGGCGAGCACGACGAGCCGATGACGATCGAGGCGGTCCAGCATGTCGTGGGCACGCAGGTGGCCGCTCGCATCGACGTATTGACCCGGCGAATCCTGGCCCGTGGCAACGAGATTGCGTCGGCCAACGGCATCATCATCGCGGACACCAAGGTGGAGTTCGGCATCGACCGCACCCGGGAGGATCACGCTGGCGGACCGCTTATCGTCCTGGCCGACGAGGTGCTGACCCCCGACTCGTCGCGGTTCTGGCCGGCCGACGACTGGCAGCCGGGCCGGGCGCAGCCGTCGTTCGACAAGCAGTATGTCCGCGACTGGCTCACCTCGCCGGCCAGCGGCTGGGACCGGTCCTCGGGCCAGGCTCCACCGCCGCTGCCTGACGAGGTCGTCGAGGCCACCCGCGCTCGCTATCTGGAGGCCTACGAACGGATCACCGGCCGCGCACTGTCCTAAACCAGACTGCCCACCACGAACGAACAGGGGACCGACGATGACGCAGCAGCCAGGTCAACCCGCGACGAGCCAGCATCCCGTGCGTTTTAAGGTCCGCCAGCGGCTCACCCTCATGGTCAACAGGTATGAGATCCACGGGGTCGACGACGCGGGGGTCGAGACCCGGCTCTGGGCCCTTGCCGAGCAGAAGCGCATGGCGTTCAAGGAGCAGGTGATCTTCTACGCCGACGCGGAGAAGTCTCGTCCGGTGTTCGGCTTCAAGGCCCGCAGCGTGATGGACCTCGGGGCGACCTATGACGTCACCGATGCCGACGGTCGGCCCATCGGGTGGTTCAAGAAGGAATTCGCCCGCTCCCTGACCCGTTCGACGTGGCTGCTGGGCTCACCGACTGTCCAAGCAACGGGCGCCGAGCGCAATGTCAAGATCGCCGTCCTGCGCCGGGTATGGGATCTCATCCCCATCGTGGGTGAGATCCCGGTGCCATTCCTGTTCCATTTCGACTTCGTCACCGCCGACGGGCAGCACGTCATGTCCAGCGTGAAACGGCCCTCCCTGAAAGACGTCTACGAGATCACCGTGTCGCCGACCTCCGCGGGGGTACTCGACTGGCGGGTCGCCGCTGCCATGGCAGTCGCGCTCGACGCCCTCCAGTCCCGCTGACCCCCCACCGTGACGGGGTATGCCGTCCCGCCCGTCCCGGGCTAGCGCGCTAGCCCGCTCGTCAGGGCGCCGCACGCCTCGCCTGCCTCGGTAGGCTCTCCCCGACCCAGACGGGTCGATGTCGACCGCCGCTGATCGAAGAGGACCGCCATGACCACCCCCCGACGGATCACCCACCTCATCGGCCACTCCGAGTGGGATGGGACCGCCGATCGGACCGGTGAGGTCTACAACCCGGCCACGGGAGAAGTCACCGGCCGGGTCGACTTCGCGTCCAAGGCCGTGGTTGACCAGGTGGTCGCCAACGCAGCCGTTGCGGCCGCGGAGTGGGGACAGTCCTCACTGGCGAAGCGGACCCAGGTGCTCTTCGCTTTCCGGCAGTTGCTCCACGACAACAAGGACCGGATTGCCGCGCTCATCACCGCTGAACACGGCAAGGTGACCTCGGACGCTCTCGGTGAAGTGACCCGTGGGCTTGAGGTCGCCGAGTTTGCCTGCGGCATCCCGCACCTGCTCAAAGGTGGTTTCTCGGAGAACGTGTCGACCAATGTCGACACCTACTCGATCCTGCAGCCGCTGGGGGTGGTCGGCGTCATCTCGCCGTTCAACTTCCCGGCGATGGTGCCCATGTGGTTCGTGCCGATCGCGATCGGGTGCGGCAACGCGGTCGTCATCAAGCCCTCGGAGAAGGACCCGTCTGCGGTCAACGCCGTCGCCGAGCTGTGGCGTGAGGCCGGCCTGCCGGATGGCGTGATGAACGTCGTGCACGGCGACAAGGAGGCCGTCGATGCCCTGCTGGACAACCCCATGGTGAAGTCAATCTCGTTCGTGGGATCCACCCCGATTGCCAAGTACGTCTACGAGAAGGGCACCGCGAACGGCAAGCGGGTCCAGGCTCTCGGTGGCGCCAAGAACCACATGCTTGTCCTGCCCGACGCCGACCTCGACCTCGCGGCCGACGCCGCCGTCAACGCTGGCTTCGGGTCGGCTGGCGAGCGGTGCATGGCGATCTCGGTGCTGCTGGCCGTCGACTCCATCGCCGACGACCTCATCGCCAAGATCACCGAGCGGATGGCCACGCTCAAGACCGGTGACGGCTCGACGGCCTGCGACATGGGCCCGATCGTCACGGGCGTGGCCCGGGACCGGATCGTCGGCTACATCGAGGCAGGTGTTGCCGCTGGCGCGACTCTGGTCGTCGACGGTCGGGAGACCGAGTTCCACGGTGCCGACGGTGGCTTCTTCGTCGGCCCGACGCTGTTCGACAACGTCGCCACTGACATGTCGATCTACACCGACGAGATCTTCGGGCCGGTGCTGTCGGTTGTGCGCGTCGCGTCCTATGACGAAGGTCTGGCGCTCATCAACTCGAGCCGCTATGGCAACGGAACGGCCATCTTCACCAACGACGGCGGTGCCGCTCGCCGGTTCCAGAACGAGGTGCAAGTGGGCATGATCGGCATCAACGTGCCGATTCCCGTGCCGATGGCCTACTACTCCTTCGGCGGCTGGAAGGCCTCGCTGTTCGGCGACAGCCACGCCCACGGCATGGAAGGCGTGCACTTCTTCACCAGAACCAAGGCCGTGACCCAGCGCTGGCTCGACCCGAGCCACGGCGGCCTCAACCTCGGCTTCCCGCAGAACAAGTAGCACCACGCAGGGTCCGCGCCGGGTCGGCGCGTCGCCCGCGGCGGTGAGGTGGGCGGCATACCGGATCCGCGGTGAAGACCGAGACGGCCGGGGGCCGGGAACGGTGAGCGGGTAGGCTCGACATCGAGCCGTCGCCGACCCGGCGCGCCCGCCCCAGTTGAGGAGTCCGCCTGTCATGGGAGCCTCGCCCGCCCCGGCGCTGACCAGCTTCGAGGGCGGACGCGCCCTCTCGGACTTCCGGGCGGCCGGGCTGCTTCGGCGGTTGCGCGAGCGACTCCCGGCCCTCACCGGCGTCACCGCCCGGCACGTCCACTGGGTCGCCAGCACCGGTCCGCTCGACGCCGACACGCGGGCCCGGCTCGCGCGGTTGCTCGACTACGGCGACCCGTATGCCGCTCCCGACGCGTCCGGCCCAGCCACGGTTCTCGTCGTCGCCCCAAGGCTGGGCACCGTGTCGCCCTGGGCCTCGAAGGCGACCGACATCGCCCACAACTGCGGCTTCGACATCCGCCGGGTCGAGCGGGTCACCGAGTACCGGTTCGAGGGGGTCACGCTCGCCGGGGCCGAGCTGGTGGCCGCCGCTGAGCTCGTCCACGATCGGATGACCGAGAGCGTGCTGCACGAACACGCAGGCGCCGCAGCGCTGTTCGACGAACGTGCGGCTGAACCGCTGGCCCGTGTCGAGATGCTGGCCCGAGGACGCGAGGCGCTCGTCGAGGCGAACACGGCATACGGGCTGGCCTTGTCCGACGACGAGGTGGACTATCTCGTCGACGCGTTCCGGGGGTTGGGCCGCGACCCGAGCGACGTCGAGCTGATGATGTTCGCGCAGGCCAACAGCGAGCACTGCCGACACAAGATTTTCAACGCCCGCTTCGTCATCGACGGCCAGGTCCAGGACCGGTCGCTGTTCCAGATGATCCGGCACACCGAGGCGGTAAGCCCGCGGCATACCGTCGTCGCCTACTCCGACAACGCGTCGGTGATGGAGGGCGGGGTCGTCCCGCGCTGGCTCCCGCAGGCGCAGGACGAACCGAGCCGGTATGCCGCCCACGAGGACACCGTCCACGTCCTCATGAAGGTCGAGACCCACAACCACCCGACGGCGATCTCGCCCTTCCCGGGGGCGGCAACCGGGGCGGGTGGCGAGATCCGTGACGAAGGGGCGACCGGACGGGGTTCGCGGCCCAAGGCCGGGCTGACCGGCTTCGCGGTTTCCAACCTCAATCTGCCCGGCACGGACGAGCCCTGGGAGCAGGACCCGATTGGCGCCCCGGGGCACCTGGCGACGCCGCTGGAGATCATGCTCGACGGGCCGATCGGAGGCGCGGCGTTCAACAACGAGTTCGGGCGTCCGGGGCTCGGCGGCTTCTTCAGGGTCTACGAGCAGACCGTGGCGGGGGTTCGTCGCGGCTATCACAAGCCGATCATGAGCGCCGGCGGGATGGGGACGATCTCCGCCTCGCAGACCCAGAAGGTGGCGTTCGCGCCGGGGACGCTGCTCGTCCAGCTGGGCGGGCCGGGGATGCGGATCGGCATGGGTGGTGGCGCGGCGTCGTCGATGGCGGCCGGGGCCAACGCCGCGCACCTGGACTTCGACTCGGTCCAGCGCGGCAACCCCGAGATCGAGCGACGGGCCCAAGAGGTCATCAACCACTGCTGGGCGCTGGGCTCGGACAACCCGATCCTCGCCATCCACGACGTCGGGGCCGGTGGATTGTCCAATGCATTCCCCGAACTCGTCGATGGGGCCGGGCTGGGGGCCCGATTTGATCTGCGGGCAATTCCGTTGGAAGAGAGCGGCCTTGCGCCCAAGGAGGCTTGGTGCAACGAGAGCCAGGAGCGCTATGTCGTGGCGTTGGCGCCCGAGTCGCTGGAGCTCTTCGAGCGGTTGTGTGACCGGGAACGGTGCCCGCTCGCCGTCGTCGGGGTCGCTGGCGATGACGGCATGCTCGTGCTCGAAGACGGACCCGGCGGCGAGCGGGCCATCGACATCCCGATGGAGGTGTTGCTGGGCAAACCCCCGCAGATGCAGCGCGACGTCGAGCGGGTGGACCGGGTCGAGACCGAGCTCGACCTGACCGGCGTCGACCTGGCGACCGCGGCGCTGGACGTCTTGCGCCACCCGACCGTGGCGAGCAAACGCTTCCTTGTCACCATCGGCGACCGCACCGTGGGCGGTTTGAGTCACCGGGACCAAATGGTGGGCCCGTGGCAGGTTCCGGTGGCCGACGTGGCGGTGACGCTCGCGGCATACGAGGGCTTTGCCGGCGAGGCGATGGCCAGTGGTGAGCGGATGCCGCTGGCGGGGGTAGACGCCCCGGCCTCGGGTCGGATGGCCGTCGGTGAAGCGCTGACCAACCTGCTCGCGGCTCCTGTCGATCTGGAGCGAATCAAGCTGTCCTGCAACTGGATGGCTGCCTGCGGCGAACCCGGAGAGGACGCGGCCCTGTTCGACACCGTGCGGGCGGTGGCCATCCAGTTGTGCCCGGAGTTGGGTATCGGCGTCCCCGTAGGCAAGGACTCGCTGTCGATGCGCGCTACGTGGACCGATGAGGGCGGGGCCGCGCGCAAGGTGGTCGCGCCGGTCAGCCTGGTGGTCACCGCATTCGCGTCGCTGCCGGATGTGCGCGGCACTTTGACGCCGCAGTTGCGCGGCGACGGCTCGGTGCTCGTACTCGTCGACCTGGCGGCTGGCAAGGCGCGGCTGGGTGGGTCGATCCTCGCCCAGGTCCTCGGCAGCTTCGGCGGTGCGGTCCCTGACCTCGACGACGCGGCACGGCTGCGCGGGCTGTATGCCGCCCTCGCCGACCTGCGCGCCCGCGACCTGGTGTCGGCCTATCACGACCGGTCGGACGGCGGCCTGTGGGCGACCGTGTGCGAGATGGCTCTTGCCGGTCGGGTTGGCGTGCACGTGGGGTTGCCCGCGGGTCTGAGCGATGCGGACGTCATTCGGTCGATGTTCGCGGAGGAGCTCGGGGTCGTGATCGAAGTGCCGGCGGTCGCCCTGCGCGATGTCGTGGCGCTCCTGCGCGAACACGGGCTGGGTGACTGCGTCGAGGTGATCGGCCGGACGCTCAAGACGCCGGCCGTCGCCATTACCCGGGGCGATGAAGTGTTGCTGCACAAGGAGATACAGGAGCTGCACCAGGCGTGGGACGAGGTGTCTTGGCGCATCTCGGCGCTGCGGGACAACCCGGAGTGCGCCGATGAGGAGCATGCGGCAGCGGGCTCGCCTGACGACGCCGGGCTACACGTAGCGCTGACGTTCGACCCGACCGAGGATGTGTCGGCGCCTCATGTGAACCTCGGCGCCCGACCCAAGGTGGCGATCCTGCGTGAGCAGGGGGTCAACAGCCACGTCGAGACAAGCTTCGCCTTCGATCGGGCGGGGTTCGACACGTTCGACGTCCACATGACCGACCTGCAGACCGGCCGAGCCGACCTCGCGGCATACCAGGGCTTCGTGGCGTGCGGCGGGTTCTCCTACGGTGACACGCTGGGGGCCGGGGAGGGGTGGGCGCGCTCGGTGCTGTTCAATCCCGCTCTCGCGCAGGCGTTCCACGAGTTCTTCCACCGGCCCGATACCTTCGCGCTGGGGATCTGCAACGGCTGCCAGATGATGGCGGCATTGGCCGACCACATCCCGGGGGCCGACGCATGGCCGCGGTTCACCCGCAACCGGAGTGAACAGTTCGAGGCCCGGCTGTCGCTTGTCGAGGTCCTGGACAGTCCGTCGATCTTCTTCTCTGGCATGGCCGGCAGCCGGCTCCCCATCGCCGTCGCCCACGGCGAGGGCCGGGCCGACTTCTCGCAGCGCGGCGACGCAGCTGCGGTGCTGGGCGCGATGCGGTTCGTCGATGGCGCTGGGCGGCCAGCGACGGCATACCCGGCGAACCCCAACGGCAGCCCTGACGGGCTGACCGCGGTCACGACGGCGGACGGGCGGTTCACGGTCCTCATGCCGCACCCCGAGCGAGTCCTGCGCAACGCACAACTGTCCTGGACCGACGGCGATGTGTCGGCGATGAGCCCATGGCTACGGATGTTCCGCAACGCCCGGGCCTGGCTGGGCTGAGTCAATGGAGCGAGGGGTCGGGCGGCTCGTCGTGTTCGACTGCGACGGCGTGCTCGTCGACAGCGAGCGGCTCAACGTCGACCTCGATGTGCGCGCCATCGGTGAGCTTGGCTGGCCGATCACCCGCGACGAGGTCATCGCACGGCATGTCGGACTGTCCGAGGCCGACGCGATTGCCGACATCGAGTCGGTGACCGGGCGGCCGATCCCGCCGGAGTGGGTGGTGCGGTGGCGCGGGCTCTATCAGGCGGCATACGAGACGGAGTTGGAGGCCGTGCCTGGGGTGGGGGCGGCGATCGCGCAACTCGTGGACGACGGATGGGCGGTCTGCGTGGCGACGAGCGGCAGCCGCGACGGCACTTGGCGGAAGCTGATCCGCTGCTCCCTCGACACGTGGTTCACCGATGCGAGCGTCTTCACGGCCGGTGACGTGGCGCGCGGGAAGCCAGCGCCGGACCTGTTTCTCTGGGCAGCGGCGCACATGGGTGTCGCGCCGGATCGCTGCGTGGTCGTCGAGGACTCACCGCACGGCGTGGCCGCCTCGCGAGCCGCCGGTATGCCGTGCGTCGGCTTTGCCGGCAGCGTCACCTCCCGGGCCCAGCTGGCGGACGCTGACGTCATCATCGACGACATGGCCGGGCTGGCTCCGGCGATCCAGGCGCTCCTTCGGGTGTAGCGCTGGTCAGCGAACCCGCCAGGCGCCCAGCTCGGGTGGGGATGGGGATTCCACCGCGTCGGTGTCAGTGAAGGGTTTGGCGCCTGCGATGAGCCGGGTGAGGTCGGACCCGAGGCGAACTCCTGTGGGGATTGGTGCGCTCGCGGCGACCCGCTGTAGCGCACTGACGTCGAGTCGCGGCGGATGAGCGGCGTGGGTCGGCGAGGCAAGTCGCCGGGAGGCTGAGTCGGCTTGGGCGGGTGTGGCCAGGGGCTGCGGACCGACCTTGGAGGCGACGGCGACGAGGTTGCCGAAGCGGCGGCCCTTGAGCACATCATGGGTGGCCAGGATCGCAAGGTCGGCCATCCCCTCGACGGCGGCGATGGTCGCGAGCACCCTTGTCGCCCAGCGAAGCCCCGGCTCGTCGGCGAGATTCGCCAGCAGCAACCCGCCGGGCCCCAGGACCCGAGCCGCGTCGGTGAGGAAGGTCGGGGTGACAAGTTCGGCGGGGACTCGGCCCGCGGCATACGCATCGAGAACGACGACATCCGCGCTGCCGGAACCCAATTGGCTGACCCCGGTGCGGCCGTCGACGGGTCGGACCCGGATGCGGTGGCCACGGGGCAGCGGCAAGCGTTCGCGGACCGCTGAGGACAGTGCCGCATGGGGTTCGAGGACGATCTGCGGCGACCCCGGTCGGGCGTGCTGCACCCATCGGGCCAGGGTCAGCCCGCCTCCGCCGACGTGGCTGACCCGCAGCGGTGCCGGCGCCGCCGGTGAGCAGGAGGCAATGGCGTGAGTGAAGTGCTGGACATACTCGAAGGTGATCAGGCCCGGGTCGGCAAGGTCGACATGCGACTGGGGCTGCCCGTCCGCAAAGACCGTCCATCCGCCATGGCCGTCGCTCTCGATCGCATAGCCCCCCGACGGGCTCCCGGTCAGGCCGATGGCTGCGGCACCCAGAAGGCCAGCATCGCCGAGGCGACGAGGGTGAGCAGGCCGACGACGACGATGAACCACCCGATAACGACATACGGCGTGGCCCGCGCGGCATGGGTCCGCAAGACCGCCCGTCCGCCATCGGCCGGGTCGACGAGGATCTCGACCGACTGTCCGGGCTCCCACAAGTCGCCGCGCGAATGGCTGGCGACGGTGTGCTCGGAGCCGTCGGGGGCGGCATACCGGATGTGCGGGTTGCGCAGGAACAGACCCTCGGTCCCCCCGTCCTTGTCGACGATCATCCCAACCGCGGGCACCCAGTCGCCGCCCACCCGGCCGCGCCGGCGCCCGACCGCGATCATCCACCAGCCGAGCGCAACCCAGAACAGGCCGATGAGGGTCCCGGCGATCTGTCCACCGTGGTTGCTCATGGCAGCAACATGACCTTGGTTGCGCGCCGCTGGTCCATCGCGGCATACGCCTCGGCCACGTCCGCGAGCGGCACGGTGAGGTCGAAGACCCGACCCGGGTGGATCTCCCCAGCGAGGACGAGATCACGCAACGTCGGCAGATACTCGCGCACCGGAGCCACGCCGCCGCCGATCCGGACATTGCGGCTGAACAACTCCTCGATCGGGACGGTCACCCCATGTGGGACTCCGACGAAACCGATCCGACCGCCGGGCCGCACCATGTCCAACGCCGTTCGCATCGACTCGTCGGTGCCGACACACTCGAGGGCGGCATCGACCCCTAGCCCGTCGGTGAGCTCGCGAACGCGAGCGACGCCGGCCTCGCCTCGCTCGGCGACGACGTCTGTCGCCCCGAACTCCAGCGCGATCGCCGAGCGCGCCTCGTGGCGCGACATCGCGATGATCCGGGTCGCTCCCTGGAGACGCGCCGACAACACCGCACACAGACCCACCGCGCCATCGCCGACGACCGCGACCGTGTCGCCGGCTCGGACGCCCGCGCCCAACGCACAGTGCCAGCCCGTGCCCATGACGTCCGAAAGGGTCAACAGGTCGGGGACCAACTCCGTCGGCGGCACCGAAGGTGTCGCCACGAGCGTCCCGTCAGCCATCGGCACCCGCACCCACTCGCCTTGACCGGCATCGACCGGCAAGCCTTCGCGGTCGCGTGCGCCCCACCAACCGCCGTTCTCGCACGAGGTTTGGATGCCGACGCGGCATACCCGACAGGTGTTGTCCGACCAGGCGAAGGGGGCGATGACGAAGTCGCCGGGGCGCACGGTGGCGACCTCTGAACCGACCTGCTCGATGATCCCCACGAACTCGTGGCCGATCCGCTGCCCGGGCTTGCTCTCGTTGATCCCTCGGTAGGGCCACAGGTCCGAGCCGCACACGCAGGCCGCCGTCACCCGGACCAGGGCGTCGGTGGGCCGGTGGAGCTGCGGGTCGGGAAGCTCGGACAGCCGGATGTCGAACGCCCCATGGAGCGTGGTTGCGCGCATGACCCCATCCTCTCCCGTTCCGCCGCAGTGGCACCATGTGGGGGTGCCACCCCGCCGCCGCGTCCCGCCCGCCGAGGGCCGGTCCGCCCTGCAGGTATGCCGTGCGGCCGGCTTCGCGGCGGCCCCTCGGGATGCGCTCGCTACGGCGGTGCGCTTCGCCCTGGAGGAGCTGGCGACGGTTGCGCCCGGACGGTCGGTGGAGGTGCGGGTGCCGCCGTTCGGGGCGACCCAGTGCATCGCAGGGCCGGTCCATCGGCGGGGCACGCCTGCCTCGGTCGTCGAGACCGACGCCGTGACCTGGCTCGAGGTGACCAGTGGGGCGCTGGGCTGGGCCGAGGCGGTCGAGTCGGGCCGGGTTCGGGCGTCGGGGGAGCGGGCAGCGCTGGCCGAGTGGCTGCCGCTGGGTAGGCTGTCCGGGTGACTTCTCCTGGGTCTGTCGGCTCCCGGCCACCTGCCCCGCGACGCCGCCGTGCGCCGCGACTAGTGCCGTTCCTCGCGACCGGGGCGATCCTTGGTTATCTCGTGGGACTGCTGTTGGCGGCCCGACCGTTGGTCGGTGACGACGCCCAACGACTGCAGAACTACTCGTTCAACTCGCAGGCCGGCTACCTCGGGCTGTTCGGAGCCATGATCGGTGCGCTGATCGCGGCGGTCGCGTACGTCCTGTTCGACCGTCGCGCCTAACCCGCCGGGCGCACGGCTTGGCGATGCGGTCTTGAACCAGTCGGGCCTTGCCTTGGCCGCCGTGCGCCAAGCACAGGATCCCGCAACCGATCTGGTGATCCTTGTTTCGTCCGACTCGGACTTGGCGTCCTGGGCGTCTTGCCTCACGTCAAGATGTCCGGATGGTGTTCGTGCGTGCCTCACGTGAAATGTCCGCGTGGGTCAGGCTGCCGGGCGGGTGCCGCGGGTGCGGGCTGCGGCTAGGTCGATGAGTTGGGTTT
>WBZS01002232.1_pt1 | contig 12529 bp, 11 predicted proteins | sample 5204201 | NCBI WGS metagenome assembly WBZS01 (sample SAMN12344357, study PRJNA552823) | activated sludge metagenome | biome: Activated sludge suspended growth; feature: Nitrification reactor; material: Wastewater; isolation source: activated sludge from nitrification reactor of wastewater...
GCCACTGGTGTCGATGTACAGCGTGGCGTGCGTGGCGTCCAGGTGCGCGGCCACCCGCACCTGGGGCGCGTGGGTGTCGATGCTGGGCCGCACGCCGCCGGCCTGCGCACGGAAGCGGTCGGCCACCGCGTCCTTCACCCGCAGCGTGGCGAAGTTCAGGCTCTTGAGCGGGCTGGCCTGCGCGGTCAGGTCGACGCGGAAAGTCTGCTGCGGTGCAAACCAGTCTTCCCACGCGATGTCGGTCGCCAGCGCGTACAGGTCCTGCTCGTCGCGATACGGCGCGTGGGCCAGTTCGATCAGCACGCGTTGCGCCAGCCGGCTGTGCAGGTTCAACCGCTGCATCAGCGCCCAGTCGCCGCGCACGCGCACGCCACCGCGCACGGTGAGCAGGTCCTGGCCGGCCAGCCCGCTGAGGCCGTGCACCTCGTCGGCCAGAAAGCCCTCGACGCCACCGGCGCAGGGAAGAAACAGGGTCAGCAATGTCATGGAGGTGCGGTAATCCAGCAAGCACCGATGATGCACGATGCGCCGGACTTACCCAAACGTCCCCGCCCGGCCAACTCCAATGGACGCGGAGCAGGCCACGCGCGGTCCGCCCGAGCCGGTGTTCTCCCGGCGACCGGGGGCGTGTTCCCCTGGGGGGAAAGGCGGCCGCAGGCCGATTCAGGGGGGGCACTGCCGCAAGCTGGCCACGGGAATGCGCAGCGCCTCGCGGTACTTGGCCACGGTGCGGCGCGCGCAGTCGATGCCCTGCTCTTTCAGCATGTCGGCGATCTTGCCGTCGGACAGCGGCTTCTTCGCGTCTTCGGCGGCAATGAGCTGCTTGATGAGCGCGCGCACCGCCGTGCTGCTGGCGTTGCCGCCAGCTTCGGTGGCCAGGGCGGAGCCAAAGAAGTACTTCAGCTCGAACGTGCCGCGCGGCGTGGCCATGTACTTGGCGGTGGTCACGCGCGAGATGGTCGATTCATGCACGCCCAGTTCATCGGCCAGCTCGCGCTGCACCATCGGGCGCATCGCCACTTCGCCGTGAATGAAGAAGTTGCGCTGCCGCTCGACGATGGCCGTGGCCACGCGCAGGATGGTGTCGAAACGCTGCTGGATGTTCTTGATGAACCAGCGCGCCTCCTGCAGCCGGCTGCTCAGCGCCTGGTGGTTCTCGCCCCTGCCGCCGCGCAGCGCGCTGGCGTAAATGTCGTGCACGCGCAGTCGCGGCATGACGTCGGGGTTGAGCTGCACGCGAAAGCGCTGCAACCCGCCCGCGGCGCTGGCGCTGACGATGACGTCCGGCACGATGGCGTTGCGCTCGACATCGGCGAAGGGGCGGCCCGGCTTGGGGTCGAGCCGGGCGATCAAGGCCATCGCGGCACGCACCGCATCGTCGCCCTCGCCGGTCAGCTGTGCCAGCTTCTTCGCGTCGCGCCGGGCAAGCAGCTCCAGCACGCCGGGCTGCGCGCAGACCTTGAGCGCGCTGGCGATCACTGTCTGCTCGGCGGCCGCAACGGCACGCTCCGCCTGGCGGCTTTTCAGCTGCAGCGTCAGGCATTCGGCGAGATTGCGCGCGCCCACGCCCGCAGGCTCCAGCGACTGCAGCAGCTTCAGCGCCATGCTGAAGCGGTGCACCAGTTCTTCCAGCTGCTCGAGGTCGTCGCTTTCGTCCGTCAGGGTCGCCGCCAGCTGGGCCAGCGAGTCTTCGAGATAGCCATCGTCGTTCAGCGACTCGATCAGAAAACGCAGCGCCGCTGCGTCCTCGGGCGACAGCCGCAGCGCCAGCGCCTGGCGGTGCAGGTGTTCGGTCAGTGATTCCTGCCGGCCACCGCGTTCACCGGGGTCCAGTTCGTCGTCGCCTTCCAGCGGTCGGGCCCGCGCCGGGGCGTCGCCACCCCACTCGCCGTCATCCGGCGCCACCTCCACGCTGCCGTCGCCGTCCCAGCTGTCGGGCAGAAGGCTTTCGGCAGGCCCGTCCGCAGCGCCGCCAGGGTCGTCCGCAGCCGCTTCGTGGATGCGGTCGCCTTCACTGACGCGCGTGTCGGCGCGCGGCAGGCCGAACTCCTCGCGCGGCGCGGTGTCGTCGTCGCGTTCCAGAAACGGGTTGTCGTCGAGCATCTGCTCGACCTCGCTGGCCAGCTCCAGCGTGGACAGTTGCAGCAGGCGAATCGATTGCTGCAGTTGCGGCGTCAGCGCCAGATGCTGCGAGACGCGAAGGGAGAGCCCGGGTTTCATGTGCTGGCGCTCAATTGCCCGGCAGCGGCCACGCCGCTCATCGCGGCGGGCGCGGTCCCTTTCGTTGCCACCCCGGAACCAAGACGCCGAATGCGACTTACGGGTGATGTGGTCACAGCCTGAAGTGCTCGCCCAGATAGACGCGCCTGACCTCGGGGTTGTCCACGATGTCGGCCGGGGTGCCGGTGGCCAGCACGCGGCCTTCGCTGATGATGACCGCGTGGTCGCAGATGCCCAGCGTCTCGCGCACGTTGTGGTCGGTGATCAGCACGCCGATGCCGCGGTCCTTCAGGAAGGCGATGATGCGCTGGATCTCGATGACAGCGATGGGGTCGATGCCGGCAAACGGCTCGTCCAGCAGGATGAAGCGGGGCTGCGTGGCCAGCGCGCGGGCGATCTCGACGCGCCGCCGTTCACCGCCCGACAGCGCGGGCGCGGGCGAGTCCCGCAGCCCATTGACGTGCAGTTGCTCCAGCAGTTCGGTCAGGCGTCGCTCGATCTCGGCGCGCGGCAGCGCGCGGCCGTCGGGGCCGACCTGCAGCTCCAGCACGGCACGCACGTTCTCGGCCACCGTGAGCTTGCGGAAGATCGACGCTTCCTGAGGCAGGTAGGACAGGCCCAGGCGCGAACGCTGGTGGATCGGCATGTGCTCGACAGGCCGCCCGTCGATGGTGATGCTGCCGGCATCGGCGCGCACCAGGCCCACGATCATGTAGAACGACGTGGTCTTGCCCGCGCCGTTGGGGCCCAGCAGGCCCACCACCTCGCCATTGGCGACGTCGAGCGACACGTCGTGCACCACGCGCCGCGCGCCGTAGTTCTTGCGCAGTCCGCGCACCGCCAGCCGGCTCAGGCCCGTGTCGACCGCCGGCATAGCCACAGCCGCCACGCTCACCCGCCCGCCCCCGCCGGCAGCCGGGTGGCCGGGCGCAGCGGCACGACGGGCGCCGACGCGGGCGCTGGCCCGCTGCTCGGCGTGCGCGGCGCCAGCGTGGCGCGCACGCGCCCGCCCGGCGCAGCCGAGGGCGCGCCGTCGGAACGGGGCGCGCCGTCGACCGTGTACACCTCAGTGGTGTTGTTGTAGACGATCACGCTGCCCAGCACCTGGTCCTGCAGGGTGGCGCCGGCCAGGCGGCGCATCTCGGCGCGGCGCACGAAGCGCACCGTGTCGGCCTTGCCGTCGTATTCGATGGTTTCGCCTTCGCCCTCGATGAACTCGTCGACCCCTTCGCGCTTCTGGCGGAAGAAGGCGCGCTTGCCCGGCTCGGCGAACATGGTGCCGAACTGGTTGCCGGCGGCGTCCTGCCGCACTTCCAGCCGGGCGCCGCGCATCACGATGGTGCCCTTGGTCACCAGCACGCGGCCGGTGAAGGTGGACAGCTGCTTCTGGTCCTCATAGCGCAAGGCGTCGGATTCGATGTTCATGGGCTTGTCGCGGTCGGCGCGTTCCGCCCAGGCCGGTGCGCCCAGCCCCAGGGCCACCACCGACCATGCCAGGCCCACGACAGAGGTAAAAAAGGGGTGCTTCATCAACGGCACGCTTTTTGCTTGATCAATGCGTTTCATTGTAGGGCGGTTCGACCGACCCGCCTGGGCGAAACGCATGAAAAAAGCCCGCCGGAGCGGGCTTATCCGGCGCATGCAGCGCCTTCAGTGCTTGCGTTCCTGCGCGATCAGGGTGTTGGCAATCTGGATCATGCGGTCGAATCCGCCGGCCATGGAGCCGTCGGTGTAGTACTTGCCCGCAATGCCCAGCGCCGGCGTGCCTTCGACCTTGTAGGCCTCCTGCAGCTGCACTGCTCGGCGCAGCTTGCTGGCCACGCCGAAGGACTTGTAGGCTTCCTCGAACTTGGCGCGGTCCACGCCCTGCTCGGCGATCCAAGGGAACAGCACTTCAGGCTTGTCGACGCGCTTGCGCTCGGTCTGCAGCGCATCGAACACCTTGCCATGCACCTTGTCCAGCGCAGCGGGCCCCATTGTCTCCAGCGCGTAATAGATGCGCTGCAGCGGCTCGAAGCTGCTCTGGAACCCGACGTGCACCAGGCGCACCACCACATCCTTCGGCGCGGCCTTTTTCCAGGCGCTGAACATCGGCTCGAAGTTCTTGCAGTGCGAGCAGCCGTAGGAGAAGAACTCGATCACCTCGATCTGCCCTGCGGGGGCCTCGACCGGGGCGCGGTCCTTGAGCGTCAGGTAACCCGGGCCGGACTGGGCGTGGGCAGGCAGTGCCAGCAGGCCCGGCACGGCAAGGGCGGTCGCGCCCAGAGCAAATTCACGACGTTTCATGGGATCAGGATTCCGTTGTAACAGGCATCAGAGTGGGCGCGCCGGCCGTGAGTTCCACACATTCCGGCGCCGCGCGTGAAGGATTCAGCAACTTATACCAACGGGCTGCGCATCGAGCCCGCTCCATGGCCGCGCAGCAGGGCGCAGCAGGGCGCAGCAGGGCGCAGCGGGAACGCCGGGGCCGGACCTGCGCCGGCCACTGGCGTTGTCCCCCTGGGGGGAAGGCGCGCAGCGCCACAGGGGGGATCACCGTTGCACACGCACCAGGGCGGAGTCGAAGCCGTTGCCGTCCAGCCGGTCTTTCACCCGGTCGGCAGCGTCCTTGTTCTGGAACGGCCCCACGCGCACGCGGTACACGGTGCGGCCGGCCTGCTCGCGCTCGGTCACGCGGGCTTCGACGCCCATCAACTGCAGCCGGGCGCGCTGCGCGTCGGCATCGTCCGACGTGCGGAAGGCGCCAGCCTGCACGAAATAGGTGAACGCCTCGGCCGTTGCCGCAGCCGGCGCCGTACCCGACCGCGCCGCCGCCAGGTCACCCAGCGGGTCGTTCGACGTCGAACGCGGCGCCGGACGCGTGGCCACGGCGGGCGGCTCCGACGCCTTGTCGGCCGCACGGGCAGGCGGCTTGGTTTCGGCCGTGCGCGCCGGGGTGGGTTTGGTTTCGGCCGGCTTGCTGTCGGCGGGCTTGGTTTCGGCCGACTTGACTTCGGCGGGCTTCACCACCGCCGGGGCGGGCGCTGGCGCAGGGCGAGCCACTTCGGCCGGCGCGGGAATGGGCGCGGGCTCGGGCGGCGGCGCCACGGTGCCGCTGGTCACATTGCCGCCGCCCGTGGGCCGCGCCGCATTGCGGTTGCGCAGCGGGGCGTTCGGGTCCCAGTCGCGGTTCTTTTCGGCCTCGGCCGCGTCCTGGCCGCTGGTGCGCGAGGTGTTCTTGTTGACGAAGGGCACCGGCACCTTGGCCACGTAGATGGCCACGCCCAGCGCCGCCGCCAGGCCGAACACGACGCCCAGAATGATGCCGAGGAAGGTGCTGCCGCCGCGTTGCGCGCTGCGCGCACGAATGAGACTCAAATTCATGGTGGGATAACGCTTTACATCCGGGTCGGGGCCGACACGCCCAGCACCAGCAGGCCATTGTGCAACACCTGCGCCGTGGCGGCGACCAGCGCCAGGCGGGCTTTTTTGACCGCCTCGTCGTCGACCAGGATGCGTTCGGCGTCGTAATAGCTGTGGTAGCTGGCCGCCAGTTCGCGCAGATAGAAGGTGACGTCGTGCGGCGCGAAGTCCTGCGCAGCGGCCGTCAGCATCTCAGGATACTTGGCCAGCTGCAGCATCAGCGCCTGCGCGGCCGGGGTGTCGAGCGGCGCCAGGTCGGCATCGGCCAGCGTGGCCACGTCGCCGCCCCACGCGTCCAGCACCGAGCAGATGCGGGCGTGCGCGTATTGCACGTAATACACGGGGTTGTCGTTGTTCTTCTGCACCGCCAGGTCGACGTCGAAGGTGTATTCGGTGTCGGGCTTGCGGCTGAGCAGGAAGAAGCGCACGGCGTCGGCGCTGGTCCACTCGATCAAATCGCGCAGCGTGACGTAGCTGCCGGCGCGCTTGCTGATCTTGACCTCTTCGCCGCCCTTGACCACGCGCACCATGGTGTGCAGCACGTAGTCGGGGTAGCCAGCGGGGATGCCGACATCGGCCGCCTGCAGGCCGGCGCGCACGCGGGCGATGGTGCCGTGGTGGTCGGTGCCCTGGATGTTGACGACCTTGGGGTAGCCGCGCTCCCACTTGGTGATGTGATAGGCGACGTCGGGCACGAAGTAGGTGTAGCCGCCGCCTCCCTTGCGCATGACGCGGTCCTTGTCGTCGCCGTAATCGGTGCTGCGCAGCCACAGCGCGCCGTCCTGTTCGTAGGTGTGGCCGCTGTCGATGAGCTTTTGCACCGTGGCCTCGACGCGGCCGCTGGTGTACAGGCTCGACTCCAGGTAGTACTCGTCGAACTTCAGGCGAAACGCCTGCAGGTCCTTGTCCTGCTCGTGCCGCAGGTAAGCGACGGCGAACTGGCGGATGCCGTCCAGGTCATTCACGTCGCCGCTGGCGGTGAAGCTGCGGTCGTCGGCCTGCACGGTCTTCCTGGCCAGAAAGTCGTCGGCAATGTCCTGGATGTAGTCGCCGTTGTAGGCCGCCTCGGGCCAGCCGGCGTCGCCCGGCTTCAGGCCCCTGGCGCGCAGCTGCACCGAATTGGCGAGCGTCTCGATCTGCACGCCGGCGTCGTTGTAATAAAACTCGCGGTGCACCTGCCAGCCCTGCGTGGCGAACAGGTTGCAGATGGCGTCGCCCAGCGCCGCCTGGCGCCCGTGGCCGACGTGCAGCGGGCCGGTCGGGTTGGCCGACACGAATTCGACCAAAACACGCCCCTGCGCTTGCCCAGACTGCCCGAACAGCTCCTTTTTCAATAGCACGTCCCGCACCGTCTGCTGCTTGGCCGCCGGCTTGAGGCGGACGTTCAGAAAGCCGGGGCCGGCCAGCTCGATGGCGTCGACCCAGCGCTGGAAGGCGGGCGCGGCCTCCAGCGCGGCCTTGAGCTGTTCGCCCAGCGCGCGCGGGTTGGACTTGAGCGGCTTGGCCAGCTGCATGGCGGCGGTGACGGCCAGGTCGCCGTGCGCAGCCTGCTTGGGCGACTCGAACGCCGCCTGGCTGCCGGCGCCGGGCGAGAGCCTGTCCAGCTCGGTCGCCAGGGCGTCGAGCAACTCATTCTTCACGGATTGCATCGGCGAATTCTACGGGCGCGCCCCCGCCGGCCCGCGGAATCGCGGCATGATACGGCCCGTGAACCCCACTGCCGCCACCCCGCCACGGCTGTCCTGCATCATGCCGGCCTACAACGAGGCCGCCAACCTGCCCGTCGTGGTGCCCGACGTGCTGGCGGCGCTGCGCGCGCTGTCGCCCGAAGTAGAGCTGATCGTGGTGGACGACGGCAGCCGCGACGACACCGTAGCCGTCGTCACGGCGCTGCAGCAGCAGCACCCGCAGCTGGTGCTGCTGCAACTGTCGCGCAACTTCGGCAAGGAAGCGGCGCTGTCGGCCGGGCTCGACCACGCGCACGGCGACGCGGTGTTCATCATGGATTCGGACGGCCAGCACCCGGTGTCGCTGCTGCCGCGCATGCTACAAGAATGGCAGCAGGGCGCCGAGGTGGTGTACGCCGTGCGACGCACGCGCAGCGACCAGTCGGCGCTGTACCGACGGCTGGCGCGCGTGTTCTACGACCTGGTCAACTGGGGTGCGCGCGTCAAGGTGCCGCCCGACGCGGGCGACTTCCGGCTGATGGACACCCGCGTGGTGCAGGCGCTGCGCGCGCTGCCCGAGCAGCACCGTTTCATGAAGGGCCTGTACGCGTGGGTGGGTTTTCGCAGCGTGGCGCTCGACTACGAGCCGCTGCCGCGCCACGCCGGGCGCAGCCACTACGGGCTGGGCGGTGCGTTCCGCCTGGGCACCACCGGCCTGCTGGCCTTTTCGGCCACGCCGCTGCGCCTGATGGGGCTGGCCGGCGTGCTGCTGTCGCTGGCGGCGCTGTTCTATGGCGTGTGGGTGGTGGGCGAATACTTCGTGCTCGGCATCGCGGTGCCGGGCTACGCCACCATCGTGGCGGGCATGATGTTCCTGGCCGGCGTGCAGCTGATGGCGGTCGGCCTGCTGTCGGAATACGTGGCGCGCATCTACGACGAGGTCAAGCGCCGCCCGCTTTACCTGGTGGCGCGCCGCACGGGCCAGGGGCTGCCGCCCGATCCGCACGCATGAGCACGGCGCGCACCGGCTTCTGGTTCGGCGTGGTGGGCGTCGCCGCGGCGCTGACGCATGCGGCCGTGTTCGGCCTGCTCAAGTCCGCCGTGTGGCCCGAGCTGGCCAACGCCGCGGGCTTTGCCGTAGCGTTCTTCGTCAGCTTTTTCGGCCACCGCTTCCTCAGCTTCCAGGACGCTGGCACCGGCCTGTGGCAAAGCCTGCGGCGCTTTGCCGCCACGGCGCTGCTGGGCTTTGCCGTCAACGAAGCGGTGTTCGTGCTGCTGCTGCGGGGCTTTGGCTGGCCGTCATGGCCGGCGCTGATCGCCGCGTTGCTGGTGGCAGCCGGGCAGACGTTCGTGCTGAGCCGCTTCTGGGCCTTCCGCCGCTGACGACTGCCACAGGTCCCAGCGGTCGCCGTCGACCACGCGGCGCCAGCCGGGCGGCGGCACAAAATCGAAGCGCTGACCAGCGCCGTCCTTGACGTGCGACGGCGCGACCAGCCAGCGCCGCGGCTGGGTGGCGGCCTCTTCCAGCACGGGCGGCGCGCGCAGCAGTTGGGCGGCGCGCGCCGGCTCGAAATCGCCCGCCTCGATCATCTCGCGTTCCCAGCCGTCGCCCAGGTCATCGCGCGAGGTCGGCCAGTGTTGCACCACGATCAGCGGTTGCGTCAGACCGGCCACGAAAGGCAGGTCGTAGGGAAAGCTGCCGCTGCCTTCCAGATAGACCGGCTCGCCCGGCGCGGCGCGGCAGGCCAGCTCGCGCGCCAGATCGCCCGTCAGCTTGTGGCGCTGGTGGGGCCCGAAGCCGAAGGTCACCCCCAGCGACAGCAGCAGCGGTACCGCCGCCAGCGCGGCAAACCAGCGCCCCGCGTTAGGCCGACCGGCCATGGCGCGCTGCCAGCCCGCGGCCGCCAGCAGCGCCAGCGGCGGCAGCACCGGCAGCACGTAGCCGATCAGCTTGGAGCGGGGTATGGAGAAGAAAATCAGGATCGCCAGCAGCCACACCCAGGCCAGCAGGGTGGTGTCTTTCGCTACTTTATTGGTAGCAACCTGCGCTTGATTTGCCTGTGCTGGGCGCCTGAAAAGCATGAAAAGCGGCCACGGGAACAACAGCAGCAACAGCCCCGCGATGTAGAACCACCACGGGTGCTGGTTGTTGAAGCCGCCGCCCGTGTAACGGCCGAACTGCTGCGCGCCGAACATGTAGCTCCACAGGTCCGGGTAACGCTGCGCGGCCAGCACGAACCACGGTACGGCAATGGCGCCGAACAGCGCCAGCCCGCTCAACCACGGCAGGCGCGGCACCTGGCGCCAGCGCCGCGCCAGGCTGAGCCACACGAACAGCACCATGCCGGGCAGCGCCACGCCGATCAGCCCCTTGGACAGCATGCCCAGCGCACAGCAGACGAAGCCGGCGCGCGCCCAGCCCGCGTGAGGGCGGCCACCGTCGCCGGCCAGCATGAAGGCCAACGCAAAGCACCAGATGGCGCTGGCGATCCAGGCCGCCACCAGCATGTCGTGGTTGACGTACTGCCCGCCCAGCAGAAAGCCGGGGCTGAGCGCCAGCATGAACGCCGCGCGGCGCGCCAGCGGCTCGCCCACCAGGCGCCGGGTGGCAACGAACAGCCCCGCCAGCATCAGCCCCGCCGCCGCCGCCGGCACCAGCCGCGCCGCCCAGGCGTGCACGCCCAGCACGCCCATGGCGCTGGCCTGCAGCCAGTGCAGCAGCGGCGGCTTGTGGAAGAAGGGCAAGCCGTTCAGGCGCGGCACCAGCCAGTCGCCCGACACCAGCATCCATCGGCTGATCTCCGCATAGCGCCCTTCGTCGGGCAGCGCCAGCGGGCGCACCGCGCCCAGCAGCACAAGCAGCGCCCAGCAGGCCAGCAGGCCGAGTGGCCAGCGGGCCGAAGGGGAATCGAAGGGACGGCTCATAGGGCGGGGGCGTTCAGCGGATCAGGCGGGCGCCGCACTGTACAACGTGCTGCCGCGCGCCACCCGCGCGCCGGCCGACGCCAGCGCGCGCACCAGGTCGTCGCCAGCCAGGCAGCGTGCTTCGCGCTGGCGCGCGGCGGCAATGGGGTCGTCGCCCGCATCGCCCGCCGCGCTGGCCGGCAGGCCGGGGTGGCACATCAGCACGGTGCCGGCGGGCGCGGCGGCCAGCCAGCCGGCCAGACGGCGGGCGTACACGGCCTCGTCGCCGTCGAAACCATAGATGCCTGTCAAGGCCGGCGCGCACGGCAGATCTGCGCGAACAGCTATCTTTTCAAGAGCATTGGCGCCCAATGCCGCGATCACGCGTGCCTTCAGGTCGCGCTGCCCGCGCGGCGCACGCGACAGACGCAGCCAGGGCCGGCGTGCGGCCGCGCCGTAGCGCCGCTGCAGCGCGTCGACCAGCGCATCGCGGATGCCGGCGAATTGCTGCACGTGCTGGTGGCCGTCCACGTGGTCGGGCGGCGCGCCCCAGGCGGACTCGAACGCGTCCAACTGGCTGTCGACCACCGCACGTGCGGCCTTGACGTCAAAACCGCCCAGCAGCGCGCGCCGCATGGCCGCGCCCAGGGGCAAGCCGTGGCCCGCGGCCTGGGCGAACGGGCTGGTCCAGTCGAGGTGCAGGCCGACGTCGACGTGGTCGCGCAGCTCGCGCAGCGGCGCGGCGTCTTCGTGCCAGCGCGGCGACAGCACCATGGCGCTGGTGGCGCTCAAACGCCGCCGCGCCGCCAGCGCGCGTATGCCGGCGCTGATGCCGGCGTCCTGCGCGTAGTCGTCGGCGCAGATGACGATGGGCTTGAGGGCAGGCCCGGTCATGTGCGCGGCCCGCACGACGCAGTGCGCAAGATCATGGCCTCACGCCCCGAAGCCGCGCGCCAGGAACACCGCCGCCAGCGGGATGAGCGCCACCACGTGGGTCTCGATCATCACCAGCCGGCGCACGCCGTTGATTTCGCCCGCCGGGGGCAGGCTGCCGTCCGCCGCGTGGCGCGCCGTCCAGCGCGACAGCCGCCGCGTGACGCCGGGCATCATGACCACGACGACCAGAAACAGCGTCAGCTTCAGGTGCAGCAGCCAGTTGACCCAGTACCAGCCGCTGCCGCGCGCGCCGGCGTAGATGCGCAGCAGCCCGGTCACCCCCACGGCGGCGGTGGCGACCCACAGGATGGTGTCCAGGCGGCGCAGCCGCGCCAATACGGCGGCGTTCAGCCATTCGGGCCGGCACAGCGCCGCCTGCGCGGACGCGAACACGATCCACGCCAGCACCGCGCTGATGTGGAAGAAGGCCAGCCAAGCTTCGGTCATGGCGCGAATGCTACCCGGCCGCCGCGCCGCGCCAATAGGCCGGGTCGCCGTAGCGCGCGCGCAGGTGGTCCACCCACAGGCGCACGCGCAGCGGCAGGTGGCGCACGGCGTGCGGCAGCACGGCGTAGATGCCGTTGGGCGGCGCGGCGAATTCCTCCAGCACCGGCACCAGCAGGCCATCGGCGATCTGCTGCTCCACCTCCCAGGTGCTGCGCCAGGCCAGGCCATGGCCGGCCAGGCACCAGTCGTGCAGCACCTGGCCGTCGGAGCAGTCCAGCGGGCCTTCGAGCCGCAGGTAGACCAGCTCGCTGTCGTCCGCACCTGCGCTCGCCAGGGCGCGATCGTCGGACGGGCCTTGGGCATTGCGGCACGCGCTCGCACCCGCAAGGGTGCGTTCGTTAAGCCGCCCTTCGGCGGAACGCAGAACGCCCGCACCTGCCAAGGTGCGATCGTCCGACGGGGCTTGTGCATTTCGCGGCACGCGAAATGCCCATCCGCGCGTCTGCGACGCGTCGCTCGACAGCACCAGGCAGTCGTGCTGCAGCAAATCGCGCGGATGGCGTGGCGTGCCGCGGCGGCGCAGGTAGTCGGGCGTGGCCACGCAGCGGCGGCGGTTGTCGGCCAGGCGGATGCTGACCAGCGACGAATCGGGAAAATCACCCACACGCACGGCGCAGTCGTAGCCTTCGGCGGCCAGGTCCACCACGCGGTCGGACAGGTTGAGCGAGATGCGCAGGCGCGGATGCTCGGCATGAAAGGCCGGCAGCAGCGGCGCCACGTGGCGCCGCCCGAAGCCCGCCGGCGCGGTGATGCGCAGGTGGCCGCTGGCCTGCAGCCCGCCGGCGGTGACGCTGGCCTCGGCCGCCGCCAGTTCGGCCAGCAGGCGCTGGCAGTCGTCCAGGAAGGCCGTGCCCTCGTGCGTGAGCGCGATCCGGCGCGTGGTGCGCACCAGC
>WBZS01002235.1_pt1 | contig 12513 bp, 8 predicted proteins | sample 5204201 | NCBI WGS metagenome assembly WBZS01 (sample SAMN12344357, study PRJNA552823) | activated sludge metagenome | biome: Activated sludge suspended growth; feature: Nitrification reactor; material: Wastewater; isolation source: activated sludge from nitrification reactor of wastewater treatment...
CGCCACCAATCGCGACCTGCGCGCCGCCATCGAGACAGGCGAGTTCCGCGAGGACCTGTATTGGCGGCTCGCTGTCGTCGAGATCGACCTTCCTCCGCTGCGCGACCGGGTGGAGGATATCGACCTATTCGTCGCCAAGTTCGTTTCCGACTTTGCCCGCCTCTTCGCCAAGGATATCCGCGACGTGTCGCCCGAGGCGCTGGAAGCCCTGCGCAGTCATCGCTGGCCGGGCAACGTACGCGAATTGCGCAATGTACTCGAGCGCGCCGCTATCCTCTGCGAGGGGCCAGAGATCAGCCTGGAGCATTTACCTGCGGATCTGGTTGCCCACCACAAAGCCGCTCCCGCCACGCCCCGGCCGGGCGCTATACTCCCCCCCGGCGGAGTCGACCTGAAGCGCACCGTCGCCGACCTGGAGCATCAACTTATCACCCAAGCCATGGAGCAGGCGGGCGGCAATCAGACCCTGGCCGCCCAAATCCTGAGCATCTCACGGGATGAGTTGCGCTATCGGCTCCAGAAACGGCGCGGCGCTGAGCGCCAGGAAGCCTGATTCGGCCTGCGTCCCTCAAGGGGGCGCAGGCCTCTTCGTTCCCCTTACCGCGTTGGTTTCCCCAATGTAACCTGGCGACGCGGAAAATCCCCCAATCGGCGACCTGCTTCCCCTCGGCCCCGACAATGTCCCCAACCACCGGGCCGCCATGCGTGGCTTTTCCCTCGCTGGGCACGTTGCGTTAACCCCAGTCTCGCCCCTAAACCCCTTTCGTCTCCTCGATCGGCTGCCCGCCCGTAGCCGATTCGGGCTTCGCCGCGCGCCGGTCGCCATCCCTGGCAGCGCGCGTCAGCCCTCAGACCCTCGTCATGCCCCCAATTTCGGCAAATCAACGAATCCCATGCGCGAAAAGCGACGATTGGCAAGCGTCTTGCATACATCAGGCATAGTGAACGGGGGGGTTTGAGGGTTCACCCACATGGAGGTTCTGTGAGCGCGCGCATTCTGATCGTGGATGACGAAATCAGCCTCAGCCTACTCCTGCAGCGCTACCTGAGCGGCCTTTGCCCTGGTGGGCAAGTGGATACCGCTGACTCGGCCCAGGCGGCCCTGGAACACCTGGCGCGCGGTCGGTACGATGTGGTCATCGCCGACTACCTGCTGCCCGACGCCAACGGCTTCCAGGTTCTCCGCCAGGCGCAGACACAGCAGCCACCTGCCCAGGGCATCCTGATCACAGGCTGCCCCTCGCCAGCCCTCGAACAGGCCACGCTGATGCTTGGCGCGGCCTGGCTGGCCAAGCCCTTCGACCTGCGTGACCTCCAACAGCTCGTCCTTGACCGTCTGGAGCGAGCAAGCCACCCCAGACCCAGCGGCGACGTCGCCTTCGCCGCCGACTAACCCGTGGAGCACAGCACATGGTGACCAGCATCCAGCTTCTGATGGCCCTCGTCCTGTTCGGTCTCGGCATCGCCGCGCTGCTAGGCGGCCTGTGGACGATTCTATCCCGCGAGTATCAGACCACACTCCGCAGCCTCGCCGCCCAATCCGCGCTGCTCAGTAACCGGGTGAGCGCTGACACCACGCTGACGCCGATTCTCGACTCCGTCTCACGGCTTGTCGAGGCGGTCAGCCAGCTGATTCGCACCGCTGTCGGCGTCGGGGTCTTTCTATGCCTGGTCGGTCTGTCCATGTGCTTCTTGGCCTTCTGGATAATCGCCCATCTCACCCCCTGGTCGTGACCAGGGTAAACTCCCGATCGGCCATCCGCCACTGAGCCTGAAAAGGAGACGGAATGTCGTCCCAACCCGTAAGCAGCTCTGCGCTGCTCCCGTCGCCCGTCACCCCTGACGCGCCCGCACGCCCGGCGCAACGCCCGGCTGTCTTCGCCGCCCACCTCGCCTTGCGCCCCACCGGGCCGGCGACGGTCATCGTCGCGCCTCCCGGCAGTGGCAAGTCCAGCCTGCTGCGTCACTGGGCCAGCGCCGAGCCTCGACGCCCCGTCATCTGGCTCGATCTCGCCACATCCCGACCCAGCCTGAGCGAGGCCGCCCGCCTGTCGGGGGCGCTTGTATGCATCGACCACCTGGAGCGCCTGCCCGCCGAGGGGCCAATTTACGACGAGGTCGCGACGGCGCTGGCCCGCGGCGGTGTTGTTATCGCCGCCTGTCGGCGCGTCGATTGGCCCCGCATCACGCCGCGCTTCAGCCACTTCAGCGTGCTGGAGATGCCTCTGTTCGCCCCCGACGCCGTGATCGACAGCCTGAGCTATCTACCTCTCCATCGGCGGGAGTGGGCCATCAGCCTGATGGCCCGCGACCCGGCTGTTGCCTCGCTGGCCCGCCGCCCCTTCGGCCTGGCCGCCCTGACGCGCGTCGTCGAAAAGGCGGCGGATGCCAGCGAGGTAAACCGCGCCAGAGTCACGGCCCAGGCCATCGAGACGCTGTACGGTGGCCCCTTGCCCTTGGAATGGGAGAACATCCTCGGCCACCTGGCGCTGCGGCGGCTGCTGGGCGATGGCTCCAGCGCCGACCTGGCTGATGCGGATACGGTAGCCGCCTTCCACACCGCCGGTATCCTCGCGGGGGGTGAGTTCACCGATCCCCTCCTCCCGTCCTACTGGACGGCACGTATCCTACTGGAACGCAACGCCACGCATCGCTTGTTCGCCGCCTGGGGGCCAACGAGCGCCGACATCTTCCTCCACGTATTCGACCTCAGCCCTGATCGGCGCGGTCTCCTCGGGCGGATGCTGGATACCGTCGGCGGGGCGGGTGTCGCCACAGCCGCCCGCTGCCTGGTAAGCGCGCCCGGCCTGGCGCGCAGCCTGGCCGCCGACATGGTCCGGCCCGACGTGGCTCTCGCTCTGGCGCACGCGCTGTCAGGGATCGACCCTGAAGCGGCGGCCTCGCTGCTCAAGGCCATCAACCCCGAGGCCGGCATGCTTCTGGCGGAGACGGACCTCCTCTCGGCAGCCATGCTCCAGGCCAATCGTGGCCTGGTCGAGTTGCGGCGCGGCGACCCTGATGCCGCCGTCACCCATTTCGACCGCGCCATGACAGGCCTGAACAGCCTCGCCAGCCGCGTCCACACCTGGACCGGTTGGGCCGAGATGGATCGCGGCTGCCCCTTGACCGCCGAGCGCGAGTTCCAACAGGCAATCGGCCTGGATCCGGCCGTCGAGGCGCGGCACGGGCTAGGCGTCGCCCTGGCCGCGCAGGGCGACACGGCATCACTGGCAACCCTTCAGCGTGCTGTCGACGAGATGACTCCCAATGACCCGCGCCGACCGGCCGTCCTGGCAGACCTGGCGCGAGCCTATGCGACGGCCGGCTGGCCCCAGGAGGCCTACGCAACTCTGGCACAGGCATGTGAGGCCCGCCCCTACACCCCCGACCTCCACCGTGAGGCGGCCGCGCTGGCCGCGACCCTCGGCGACAACCATGCAGCGCGCGCCCACCTGCGCCATGCTCTCGCACTCCAACCAGGTCGGTCCGATTGGCGCGCTGCGCTGGCGCGCTTGCTCGCCGACGCGGGTGGCTGGCAACAGGCCGCCGATGAATTGACGCGCGCCGCCCACGACGCGCCGGGCGAGCCAATGTATCGCGCCGAGCTGGGGCGCGCTTACCTGAGCCTCGGCCGCTGGGCGGACGCTACCCAGGCGCTCCGCGCGGCCATCGCCCTGGACAACAGCGTCGCCGAATGGCACGCTCTGTGCGCCGAGGGCCTGGCGCGGATGGGGGAGGGTGAGGCTAGTGACCCGACCCTCCGCGCCGCCAGCGAGCACCTGGCCGAGGCGATACGCCTGGCCCCCGATAACACCCTCTACCAGCGGCGACTGGCTGCTCTCCAACGCCGCACGGGCGATTCCGCCGCTGCCCGCGCCACCCTCATCGCGACCTTGAATCGCGCCCCAGACGATGCTGACCTGTACGCCGAGTTAGGCTTGACGTGCGAGGCCGACGGCGACCTCGACGCGGCGCTGGCCGCCTTCGAGCAGGCCATCCGCCTCGATCCCATTGCCAGCGCGGCCCGCTCCGGCGCCGCGCGCGCCCATGCTGCACGCGGCGAGTTCGCGGCGGCCGCCGATCTCCTGGCCGAGGCCGACCCCGACGAGACAACCCAGGCACAGCGGCTGTTGTATCAGGCCGAGATGGAAGCCGCCGACGGCGCAACTCAGCGCGCCCTGGCGCTGCTCGAGGACGCCGTTACCCTGGACCCCGGCGCCGCGCGCCTCCAGGCCCGCTACGGCGCGTTGGCTCTCAACAGTGGCCATATCGGCGCTGCCATCGCCGCCCTCGAACAGGCGGTCGCCCTGGACCCAACGCTGGTCGAGGCTCAACTCGATCTGGGCCGCGCCTACCTGCACGGGGAGGACGCCCTGGCCGCACTCGCGGCGCTGCGCCGCGCCATCACCCTGGAGAGTCACAAGCCTGGCTCGCGTGGGGCGTTGGCCGCCACCACGACCGATACCGGCGGCAACGCCTCTCGCGGCGACGACATCCTGCTGCTCGCTACGGCGTATAGCCTGCTGGCCGAGGCAGCGGCGCGACTGGGTCGGGTCAACGAGGCCGAAGCAGCCACCTCACGCGCTTTGGCTCTCGCACCCACTGCCGCCCAGACCTTCGTGGCTCAAGCCGAAGTCGCTGCCGCCCGCGGCCAGATGGCGAGTGCGGTCAACTGGCTACGCCGCGCCGTAGCCGCCGCCCCCATGGATACTCGCTGGCGGCTCGCCCTGGCCGATCGCCTGGCCCTCCTGGGCCAACATGACGAAGCCATTGAGGAACTGGAAGCCGCCGTCGAGGCCGACCCGCAGAATGACATCCTCCTGGGGCGGATGGGCAGACTATACGCCGTGACCGGCGCCGCTCTGGCCGCTGCCGATGCCTTCGAATCCGCCGCCAGTCTCAATCCACGTCAGGCGGAATATGAGTGGCGGCTGGCCGCTGCCTATCGCGCTAGCGACCGTCTCGACGACGCCATCGCCGCCGCGCGCCGCGCCATCGAGATCGACCCCCTGTGCGCCGAAGCCCACTACGAGGCGGGCCTCGTCTTCCTGGCCCGCAATGATGACGCCCGCGCCCTCGCCGAGTTGCTCACCGCCACCCAGGCTCGACCAGATTGGGCCGATGCCCTGTACTACCTCGCCGAGGCGCGCCGCCGTCGTGGCGACCTGTACGGCGCCGTCGATGGCCTCACCCGCGTCCTGAGCCTGGAGCCGGACTGGGCGCGCGCCCACTATCGCCTGGGCCAGGTCTTCGCCGCCGAGTCGGATTGGGCAGGCGCGCTACGCGAGTATCACGCCGCCTTTGCCTGCGACCCCGACGCCTTGGAATATGTGAGCGCGGCCGCCGAGGCCGCCCTGGCCCTCGGCCAATGGGAAGCCGCCACCGACCTGCTCACCGGCGTCCTGGTCGACCAGCCTACCTGGGCCGACGGCCACGCCGCCCTGGGAGCCATCTACGCCACCCGTGGCTGGTGGGTCGAGGCCATCGACGCCTATCGGCAGGCGCTGAGCTTGTACGAACCCGAACCCGAAGCGCCCCGCCAGCGCGCCATTGTCCGCGCTCTCGCCGATGCCTACGCAGCCCACGGCGACTGGCTCGAAGCCATCCGCCTGTACGAGAGTCTGCTCGCACAAGCCGATACCCAGGACGGCGCAGGCATCGCCCTCAGCCTCGGTCAATGCCACCGCGCCCTCGGCAACAGCGAAGATACCCTGGCCGCCTTCGAGATGGCGCAGGGTCTCGGCGCCGACCCTGCCATCGTGACCCCCCTGCTGGCTGAAGCCCTGGAAGCCGCCGGAGACCTGGACGAAGCCGCCAACACCTGGTTTGAAGCGGCCCGCCTGGCCCCCGACGACCCCGAGCACTGGCACAGGGCCAGCGCCCTGTGGATCGCCCTGGGTGACAGTCGCGCCGCCCTCGCCGCCCTGCAGCGAGTCGTGGAGCTGGAGCCGGACAACGGCGCAGCCCACGCCGATCTCGCCCGCACCGCTTCGGCCGTAGGCGAGCCGGAGATTGCGACGCTGGCCTGGGAGCAAGCCGCCGCCCTTGACTACATGCCCGCCACGGCCTACTCCAACCTGGCCGCGCTGTACCAGACGGCGGGCCGCGCCGAGGCAGCGCGCCTCGCCCTGGAGCGCTCCCTGGCCCTCGACCGCCGCCAGGCGCACCTATACTACCAGTTGGGTCAGATGTACATCAGCGACGCCGCCCAGGCCAAGGCCATCGACGCCTTCCGCCGCGCCGTCGAACTGGAGCCCGACAGGAGTGAGTATCAGGCCGCGCTAGGCATGGCGCTGCTGGCCGAAGGGGACGCCCGCGCTGCCCTCAACGCGCTGCAGCAGGCTCGCCAACTCGCCCCTGACCATGTACCCACCATCAAGGCCCTGGCCATCGCCCTGGCTGCAACAGGCGATGCTCGCGCCGCTGCCGAGCAGGCCCTCGCGGCTGCCACCCTCGCCCCCACGGACCCCGAAGCGTTGCGCCTGGTTCCGCGCATGCTATGCGCCCTGGCAGAGGCCGAGGGCGTGGCGGCGCTGACACCTCAGACACTGGAGACGGCCGACCGGGCGTTGGCCCACGCCATCGTCCTCACCGAGGCTACCGCCGACGACTACCGCATGGCTGGCTGGCTGCACCTCGTCCAAGGCCGCCCCGCCGACGCCGCCCAATCCCTTGAGGAAGCTGTTCGGCTCGACCCTGACGATGCGATGAGCTACCACTACCTGGGCCAGGCCCTCGGCGCGCTAGGTCGCACCTCGGCCAGCCTGGCCGCCCTGCGCCGCGCCACGACCCTCGCCCCCGACGACCCGGCCCCCCTCGCTGCCCTCGCCCAGGCCCTATCAGCCGCGGGCAAGTCCCAGGACGCCCTGGCCGCCGCCTCGAAAGCCACGGAGCTAGCCCCCGGCCAGGCAGCCGGCAAGTACGCCTATGCCCTGGGCGAGTTGCTCCTGGCTGCCAATCGCCCCGACGACGCTATCAGCGCCTTCAGCCAGGCCGTCGCCGCTGAGCCGGACCGCGCCATCTGGTATGCTCGCCTCGGCGATGCCCAACTCGCGGCGCGGCGGCCTGGAGCGGCGGTAAGTGCGTATCGCAGCGCCGCCGAGCGCGACCCGAACGATGCTAGCTATCTGCACGCCCTGGCTAGCGTCTACCGCGACCTCGGCCAGAACGACGTCGCGGCCGACACCCTCACGAAGGCCATCGCCCTGGACCCAACCCGCGCCGAGTGGCGGGCCGAACTAGGCGACATCTACCTGGCCGCGGGTGACCCACGCCACGCTCGTGAGGCGTTGCAAACCGCCCGCGATATGGCCCCTCAGCAGGCCGCGTACCATCTGCGCTACGCGGCGGCGGCCCTGGCCGACAATGATCCCCAAGCCGCTGAGGCCGCCCTGGCGACGGCGCTGGCCCTGGACGCCAACGCCGCACCCACCCACGCCGCGCTGGCCCAGGTTTACGAGCGGCAGGGACGTCTGGAAGACGCGCTCTCGGAGTATCAGCGCGCCGTGGAAATTGCCCCCGAAGTCAATGAGCTAATTGCCGCCGGACGCCTGGCGCGGCGACTGGGCTATCCCCACGATGCCCTGCGCTATCTCACCCGCGCCGTGCAGATCGCGCCGACAGCTGAGGTGTACGCCGAGCTGGGCCAGGCCTACGAGGCCGAAAATCGCCTCGACGAGGCCCTGCAAGCCTATCAGCAGGCCGTGGTGGCCGCGCCTGACACCGTGCAGACCCACCTGCTCATGGGTCGTCTATGTCTACGGTTGGGCAACCTGGAGAAGAGCGCGGCCCATTTCCGGCGGGCCGTCACGCTGACCCCTGACGAGGCGACCGTGTACGCCGACCTGGCGCGCTGCTACGAAGCGCAGAACCGCCATGACCAGGCCCTCGTCGCCTATCGCAAAGCCATCGAGTGCGCCCCCCAGGATGCCACCCACTACGTCGGCGCAGGGCTGGCATTGAAGCACCTCAAGGATTACTCCGAGGCCACCGAAATGTTCCGCGCGGCATTGCGCCTGCAACCCGGCCAGACCGAGGCCTTGCGTCAGATGGCCGCCGTGGGCGCGCTCAGCTTCCTGGACCGCCATCAGCGCAAGCACGTGAGGGACTGATGACCGCTCCAAGCACTGACCTCGATCTGAATAGCACGCGCGTCGTCCTCGACCGCCTGGCCCGCAGTCTATCACCGGCGATCAAGCCGCCGGCCCTGTCCAACCACCTCATCCTTGCCAGTCGGGGCGCGGTGGAGGCAAAGTACGGGCAAGCCGCCTTCCGCGCCCTCGACGGAGCGCTGGGCGAGCTGGCGCGGGTTTCCGACGGCAGCCTGCTGTACGTCGACGACCCTGTGGGCGCGGCGGCCGTGGGCGTAGAGCCTCTCGATCAGACTACCCGCTCGGCCGCCTGGGCCACCTGGCTGGACAGCGCCGCGCCCGCGGCGTCGAGCGTGCTGCTCATCGGCGGCCCCGACCTCGTCCCCTTTGGCGTCGCCCGCAACCCCAGCGACGACGACGACGGCCCCCTGGCAACGGAGGCGCCGCTGGCAGGAGGCCGCCCCCTGGAGCCACAGCGGGCCGTGGGGCGGCTGCCCGACGGCGGTGATATCAGCTACCTCCTACGTTTGGTGCGCGCTACCACCGAGGCCCACGCCGCCGCCCGTGCGCCCCGCTGGACAGCCCGCCTCCGTGCCGAGGCCCCAACGGCCATCGGCTACACAGCCTCTATCTGGCGCAACGCCGCCCGCGTCGTCTACGCGGCGATTGACAGCCCGCAGCGGCTGCGCATGTCGCCGCCGCTGGACCATACCGCTGCGCCAGCCATCACGGCCCCGGCCTTCAGCCCGGCCTACTTCAACCTGCATGGACTGAAGGACGAGGCTGGCTGGTACGGGCAGCGCGACCCGCTGCTGGCCGCCGACTACGCGGCCTTCCCACTGGCCCTGTCGCCCGACCAGCTCACGGCAGCGGCCAGGCGTCGCCTGGTCGTCTTCAGCGCGGCCTGCTACGGCGCGCACATCGAGGGCAAAAGCGCGGCCAACAGCATGGCCCTCCGCCTGCTGGACACCCATGCCGCTGCCTTCGTCGGCTCAACCGCCGTTGCCTATGGCGGTCTCGCGGAGCCGCTCCAGGCCACCGACCAGCTGGCCCTGCTCTTCTGGCAGCGACTACGCGGCGGCCTCCCCCTCGGCGAGGCCCTACGTCAGGCGAAACTAGACCTCATCGAGGAGATGCAGCGCCGCCAGGGGTATGTCGATACGGAAGACCAGAAGGCGGTACTGTCCTTCGTCCTGTACGGCGACCCCTCCCTACGTCCCTTCCGTGGCCCGTCGGGAGCCGTGGCGCCCCCCGTCCCACCGGCCGCGGCCGCACCTGACCGCCCCCATGTTCCCAGTCTCAGCCTCGGCGCTCCAGCCATCGAACCGACAGCCGAGACTCTACGGCGCGTCGAGCGCGACCTACGGGCACGCCTGCCCGACCTGGGGCCGATGCGTATACAGGTCGCGCCGCGCCTGCATCGCAAGGGCAGCGGCCCGGTTGGCCCAGCGCTGACGCTCACGGTGGTTGAAGATGCGACCCAACGGCCCTTCCGCCACCTGATTCGGGTAACCCTCAACGCCGATGGCGCCATCGCCAAGCTGGTGATGGCGCACGGATGCTAGCATGTTCTACGGTGAGTATGGGCAGGCGTTGGATGCAAGTGGGCGCATGATTGTGCCGCCGCCCTTCCGCGCCGACCTGGCCCAGGGCCTGGTCGTCACGCGGGGCCTCGATGGCTGCCTGTTCATCTACCCGGCCGCCGAATGGGAGCGCGTCGCCGGCGCTATCAGTACGCTGCCGCTGACGCGCGGCGTCGCACGTGGGCTGATGCGCCTGATTCTAGGCGGCGCAAGCGCGCTGACGCTGGATGGGCGAGGCGGGCTGGTCCTACCCGAAGCCCTGCGCCGGTATGCCAGCCTGGACACCGGGGCCGTGATTGTGGGGGCGGGTGACCGCCTGGAAATCTGGTCGCAGGCAACGTGGGCCGACCTGACGAGCCGCCTGGCTGCCGAGAGTGGCGACCTTGCCGAGTCGTTAAGCCAACTCGGGTTTGCGTTGACGTAAGGGTAGACCCTTGTATCTACCCTGGAAGAAGGAGACGCTGATGAGCCTCAAAGTCACCCCTCCCCCGCCCGCCCTGCTCAAGGTCGTCGGCGTCGGCGGTGGCGGCGGCAATGCCGTCGACCGCATGATTCAGTTCGGGCTAGGTGGCGTGGACTTCATCGCCGCCAACACCGACTGCCAGGCCCTGGAACGCAGCGAAGCGCCGACCCATTTGCGTCTCGGCCCCCTCGCGACGGCGGGCCTGGGCTGCGGCGGCGATCCCGCGCGGGGCGAGGCTGCCGCTGAAGAGAGTCGCAAGGACATTGGCCGGGCATTGGCCGGGGCAGATGTCGTCTTCGTCGCCGCTGGCATGGGCGGCGGCACAGGTACGGGCGCGGCGCCCATCATTGCCGAAGTCGCCCGCTCGATGGGGGCCTTGACCATCGCCGTGGTGACGCGGCCCTTTCTTTGGGAGGGCGCGCGCCGCCAGCGGGCCGCCGAGCAGGGCATCACGCGCCTGCGCGAAGCGGCGGATACGGTCATCATCGTCTCCAATGACCGCCTGGCGCACCTCGCCGACCGCAACCTGACCCTTGACGTGGCCCTCCGCGTCGGCGACGACGTGTTACGTCAAGCTATTCAGGGTATCTCCGAATTGATCACGCTGCCAGGGCTGATCAATCTCGATCTGGCCGATCTGCGCGCCCTGCTCAGCGATGCCGGCTCGGGGCTACTGGCTATCGGCCAGGGTCGAGGGCCAGACGCCGCCATCGCGGCGGCCCGTGTCGCCCTCGCCAGTCCCCTGGTAGACCCTATCGCCGTATCGGGCGCAGGAGCCGTACTGGTCAACATCACCTGCGGACCCGACCTGCCCATCCTGGAGGCGCAAGCCGCCGTCGACGTCATCGCCGCCGCCGCGCGGCCCGACGCCGACATTCGCTTCGGGATTCTGATCGACCCGCGTCTCGCGGGCAAGGCCCAGGTGATGCTCGTCGCGAGCAGCCTGGCCGTGGCACGGCGCGCCAACACCGCGCCGCAGCGTATGGCCGCCGTCGGCTAGAGGCAGCATCGTTGACTGATCTGGGGAACGGCCGGTGGAACCGCTCTGGAAGAGGCGGCCGGCGGCGATTCTACCGGCCGTTCCTCGGAACAGTTAACCCCATGATGACCGCGCGAATCCCCGGTGAGCCACAGCCTGGGCCTGACCGCCCCACGGTCAACCCATCTCCTCCCAGGCGGCCCGGATGCTCGCTGCCCCTGCGGCCGCCGCTCACCTATCGCGCCAAGGACAGGACGCGGCGGGCCGGCTCCCCGGCCGGCTCGCCGCAAGGAGGGACGTATGACAGCCACCTCACAGACCAGCGCCCGCACACCGTCGCCCCCCACCGCCATCACGCGCCGCGTGATCGCCCACGTCACTCGCCGCTTCCCCGAGATGAGAGGCGTCGTCCCCTCGACGTCGAACGGCCAGAGCGCCGGGCAAATGATCTACACTTTCCGTACCCAGGTGGAGCTAGACGCCGGCCGGATGACGTGTATCGTCCGCGTCATCGTCGATGAACAGGGTCGCATCGTGCGCACCATCAGTTCCCACTGAGGGCGCGTCGTCGGTCACGGTCGGCGGGGCGTCGGTGTCCCGGCCGAGATGGTCACCTCTACTCGGTCCGGCACCAGCCGTTTCTGCAACGCATCCGACGCGACTGTCACCTGCGGCGTGATGGTGTACACACCAGGCCCCAATCCGGCCAGGTCGATCACGACGTTCACATCACGGTCAGGGTCGAGCTTACGCAATTCAGGAATAGGCCCCGACAGAATCACCTGCACCCGCTGCGGCGCCACACTCGCGGTCAGGTCAGGCGCTAGATTCCGGGTTTCGGGCGTCTTCTCGATCGTTCGGCCGCTGCGCTCGACCTCCACATCCACCTTCACCAGTACCGACGGGTCTGACCGCCCTACCAGCGTCACCCCATCGGGCACGACCAGTGGCATGCGTCGCTGGAAGCTCTGCGTCACGTCCCGTTCCGTCAATGGAGTCGTCTGTAGCGAATTGGGTAGCGACTTAATCAACGCCGGCGGACCGTTCACCGTCACCGTCGGCGGATCCACCGTAATATTGCTGATCCAGTAGCCTGTCGATGGCTGGATGTCGCGCACCACCGTAACTGCCAGGTCGCGGAAGCCCTGCTCCTGCTCGACAGGGATGCGCACGGCTACCTGCGGCGGCTCAATGGCGATGCCCTTCACCTCATCGCCGTTCTTGTCAACGGCAAAGACGTCCACAGCGCGCTCAACAGGCGCGCGGGCCGAGTTGACAATGATCGCTCCCTGCACTTTGGCAATCGAGTCGATGGCCGAGCGCTGGCCGCTTTCTGACGCCGGCGATGGGGGAGATCACGACACCGGGCGTGATTCAGGAGATCACGCGTGCGGTGGC
>WBZS01001373.1_pt2 | contig 12511 bp, 12 predicted proteins | sample 5204201 | NCBI WGS metagenome assembly WBZS01 (sample SAMN12344357, study PRJNA552823) | activated sludge metagenome | biome: Activated sludge suspended growth; feature: Nitrification reactor; material: Wastewater; isolation source: activated sludge from nitrification reactor of wastewater...
ACTCATCCTGCAAGCGCCCTATCGCCTGCGCCGCGTGACCATCTTCATGGACCCGCTGGCGGATCCGGAGGGCCTGGGCTACCACATTACCCGCGCCCTGGCCACCCTCAACGCGGGCAGCGTCTTCGGCATCGGGTTGGGCAACACGCCCCACAAGTTCCTCAACCTGCTGCCCGCGCCCCACACCGACTCGATTTTCGCCCTGATTGGTGAGGAGTTCGGCTACGTCGGCGCGCTACTGGTCGTGAGCCTGTACATCTTCATCGGCTATCGCGGCTACCGCATCGCGCGCAACGCGCCGGACCGCTTCGCCCAGTTTCTCGCGGGTGGCGTCACTGTTCTGATGATGCTCCAGGCCATGATCAACATTGCCGTTATCACGTCAAGTCTCCCCTTCACCGGCGTACCGCTGCCCTTCATCAGCTTTGGCGGCTCGTCGCTGGTGATGTCTCTGGTGTCGGTAGGGCTACTGCTCAACATCTCGCGCTATCAGCGCGTGGAGGCAACGTCGAATGCGACTGCTCTTGACGGGCGGCGGTACGGGCGGGCACGTGTATCCAGCCCTGTCCGTGCTTCAGGCGCTGCGCACGATGACCGCTAGCGCCGCCACGCCCCTCGACCTGCTGTGGGTCGGGTCCGAGGGCGGCATGGAGGCGGGCCTCGTCACGCGGGCAGGCGTGCCCTTCGTGGGCGTGCCGGCCGGTGGCGTGCGCGGCATGGACCCCGTGACCCTGGCTCGTAACATGGGCAAGCTCAGCCAGGGCTACTTCCAGGCGCGCGGCATCGTCCGACAGTTTCACCCCGACGTGGTCTTTGCCACCGGCGGCTACGTAGGTGTGCCGGTCGTCCTGGCCGGCCGCGAGATCGGCACGCCGAGCCTGGTGTACCTGCCCGACATCGAGCCAGGCATGGCGGTCAAGGCGCTGGCGCGACTGGTGGATCGTATCTGCGTCACGTCCGAGGCCTCGCGCCCGCACCTACCGGCCGACAAGGTCGTCGCGACGGGCTACCCGGTGCGCGACGAGTTGAACCAGCCGGGTGACAAAGCGGCCGCGCGACAGGCCCTGGACCTCGATACGGCGACGCCGACCCTGCTCATCTTCGGTGGCAGTCGCGGGGCACGGCGCATCAACCAGGCCGCGCTGGCCGCCGCCGAGCGGCTGGCCGTGCTGGCCCAGGTCATTCACGTCACAGGCGACCTGGACGCAGCCCAGGCCCGCGATGCCCTGGCCGCCCTACCCGCGGCTGTGCAGGCCCGCTATCGCGTCTACGCCTATCTGCACGGCGAGATGGTCGACGCCCTGCGTGCCGCCGACCTGGTCGTGTCGCGGGCAGGCGCGGCCATCCTGGGCGAGTATCCGGCCGTCGGCGTACCCGCCCTCCTCGTCCCGCTGCCCATCGCCGGCGGCCACCAATGGCCCAACGCCGAGCTTCTGGTCCAGGCGGGCGCGGCCGTCACCGTCCCCGATGCCGAACTAGACGGCGACCGGCTGGCGCGCGAGGTGGCGGCGGCCCTCGGCGACCCCACCATGTTGGCAGCGCGGGCAGCGGCCATGGCGCGGCTGGCGCAGCCCGACGCGGCACGACGCATCGGCATGGAGTTGTTGAGCCTGGCCGGCGCGCGGCTCGCGCTGGGTGGTGCCGCGTGACTGTCGTCCAGTTCACGGACTATGGGCTGGTAGCGGCCGCCGTCATCGTCGGCTTCCTCGTCGGCTGGCGGCAGGGCCTGCGCCGCGCCCTATGGGTCACGGCAGCGATCATCGTCGCCTGGGTGCTCATCGCCTGGTTCGAGCCGCAGGTAGTCGCCCTGGTGAATCGCCTGTATCGCCTGATGGTGTTCGCCCTGACCGGCGGCATTCTGGCCGAGAATCCAGGCGAGGCCTACGCGAAGGTCGCCAACCTGACCCTGATCAGCAGCCCGGCCAGCCTGTGGATCTTTCGCCTGGCCCTGTTTGGCCTCATCTTGTGGTTCGGCTGGTGGTTGGGGCGGCGGCGGCCGGCCGAGGTCGGACGCTTCACCACCGTCGTCCGCCGACCGCACGAGTTGTTCCGGCACATCATGGGAGGCGTCGCGGGCGCTATCAACGCCTATCTGCTGCTCTACTTCCTGATCCCGCGCTTCATGCCGGGCGTGCAGACGGTCATGGTGGTTCCGACCTTCGCGACCACGCTGCTCCAGCAGCAGTGGCTGCCCATCATGGTCGTGGTTCTGATCGGGGTATTTATCGTCGCAGGCTGGGCGATGGCGCGGAGCTAGGCAGCCATGGACTACATTGAGATCGGCTTCCTGGCCTTGTGGGTGGTCTTTGGCGTGGTAGGCTGGGTGCGCGGCTTCTACAAGGAGTTGGGTGTCACCCTGATCGTCACGGGCGCGCTCATCATCTGCTTCTTCCTTGAGACCCGGGTGGGGCCGATCCTTCAATCGTACACAGGCACGTTCTATCCGCAGCTCGCGGTCTTGTTGTACTCAGGCATTGTCATCTTCGCGGCGCTCATCGCCTACCAGGGCCAGACCATCATCTATCCGGGCAAGGATCCAACGGGTTGGCTAGGCAGTATTTGGAGCATTGGCATTGGCCTCTTCAACGGCTATCTAATCGTCGGGACAATTTGGTACTACCTCAATAAGTATGGTTACCCATTTGGCAACTTCAAGCCACCTCTATCGGGTACCGCGCAAGCGATCATTGCCATCCTGCCTTTTAACTTTCTGCCAATGCAGTACACGCTCTTTATCCTGATCGGTGGACTTCTCTTCCTGTTGCTCTTGAGAGTCATTCGCTGAGAGGTGCTTATGATGACAGCGCGCTCCCCCCGCTCCGCTCGTCGCGGAGACTCCGAAGGCGTCGATGGCGGCGCCATGCGGCCCGTCGGGCAGGCCTCAGTCCGGGCTGGGACCCCATCCACGGACCCGCTGACCCTGGCCGGTCGCCAGGTTCACTTCATCGGCATCGGCGGCGCAGCCCTAAGTGGGCTGGCGCGTATCGCTCTAGCCGAGGGCGCGCGGGTCAGCGGCTCCGACCTCCAGGAGTCGACCGTTACCGACCGCTTGCGCGCCGAGGGTGTTACTATCCACATCGGCCACGCCGCGACCAACCTCGGCAACGCCGACCTCGTCGTCGTGTCCTCGGCGGTTCCCCCGACCAACCCCGAACTCGTAGAGGCGCGACGGCGTGACGTGCCCGTCCTCAAGCGCCACGAATTCGTGGGGCAATTGATGGCCGGCCACATCGGCGTAGGCGTCGCGGGAACCCACGGCAAGACAACGACGACCAGTCTACTGGCGCTCATCCTGGAGGACGCCGCCCTTAGCCCGTCCTTCCTCATTGGCGGTGAGCCGCGCGACCTCGGCGCGAGCGCGCGCCAGGGCAACGGGCTGCACTTCGTCGTCGAGGCCGATGAGTACGACCGCGCCTTCTTGCACATGCCGTGCGACGTGGCCGTCGTGACCAACATCGAGCCAGACCACCCGGACATCTACCCGACCGTCGACGACATGCTGGCCGCCTACCGCGAGTTCATCGGCCTCATCCCGCGCAGTGGCACCCTCGTCGCCAACTGGGACGACGCCCGGGTGCGCGACATGGTCAAGAGCCTGCGCGGCGCGGACAGCCCCATCATCGTCACCTACGGCGTCGCCCACAGCGGCCAGTGGTGGGCGGCCGAACTGACGCCCCGCGCGGAGGGCGGCCACGACTTCACCGTCTGGCGTATGGGTCGTAACCTGGGGCGCTTCAGCATCGGCCTGCCAGGCCTGCATAACGTGTCCAACGCCCTCGGTGCGCTGGCCGCCGCCGAGCGGCTGGGCATCCCGATGGAATCGGCGCGGGCCAGCCTCGCCCGCTTCCAGGGCGCAGCGCGCCGCTTCGACATCAGGGGCGAGCGCCATGGCATCACCATCGTCGACGACTTCGCTCACCACCCCAGCGAAATTCGCGCCACCCTGGCCGCCGCGCGCGTCCGCTACCCAGGCCGTCCGCTGTGGGCAGTCTTCCAGCCCCACACCTACAGCCGCACGGCCAGCCTGCTGGGCGACTTCGCCCGCGCCTTCCGCGACGCCGACCATGTCCTGGTCGTGGACATCTATGCCTCCCGCGAGGCGGACACGTTGGGCGTGAGCAGCCAGGATGTGGTCAGCCGCATGATGCACCCCGACGCGCGCTACGTCGGCCGCCTTGACGCCGCGACCGCCATCATCACCGCCGAGGCGCGGCCAGGGGACGTTGTCCTGACGTTGGGCGCGGGAGATGTCTGGAAAGTCGCCGAGAGCCTGGTGAAGTGAGGCTCGTATGCTTGAGTTGGGGATGACGGCATTGACTTCACCCGTTCTGGATGATTTGGAAGCCGCGGCGGCGCGGCAGGGTCTCGGTGGCCGCGCCCAGCGCGGCGAGCCACTGGCCCGCCACACCAGCCTGCGCGTCGGCGGCCCGGCCGACCTATATATCAAGGCCGAGACTATCGAGGATATCGCTGGATGGTTTGGCCTGGCCCGCGAGCACGGCGTGCCCGCGCTGGCTCTCGGCAACGGTTCCAACGTCCTGGTCAGCGATCGCGGCGTGCGTGGCGTGGTCATCGAGATCGCCTGCCGCCGCCACACGCTGACCGCCGCCGACGCCGACGGCGTAGTGGCCGCTGAGGCGGGCGTCTCGCTGCCCGCGCTGGCCTACCAGCTGGCGCGCCAGGGGTGGGCAGGCTTCGAACAGGGCATCGGCATCCCCGGCAGTATAGGCGCGTGCGTCGTCAACAACGCGGGGGCGCACGGCTGGAGCATGGCCGATACCGTGACGGGCGTGCTGGTCCTCGGCCCGCGCGGTGACATCTACACCTTGCCCGCCGCCGACCTGGCCTTTGAGTATCGCGGCAGCCGCTTCAAGCACCAGCCGCCGCTGGAGCGCGAGATCGTCCTACGCGCGGATCTCCGCGTCCATCGTGACGAGCCTGCGGCAATTCAGGCGCGCATGGCCGAGTATACCGCGAGCCGCCGCCGCAGCCAGCCAACCAATCCCAGCGTCGGCTCCATGTTCAAAAACCCGCCGGGCGACTATGCCGGCCGGTTGATTGACGCAGCGGGGTTGAAGGGTTATCGCGTCGGTCAGGCCCAGATTTCGCCCAAGCACGCTAACTTCTTCGTCAATCTGGGCGGCGCGACGGCCAGCGACGTCGTCGCGCTCATTCATGCCGCGCGCACCGCCGTGCGAGAGGGCTTCGGCGTCAGCCTCGAGCTAGAAATTGAGCCGTTGGGCGATTGGGGTGAGGAAGATGCCTGAGCGGCGCACGACAACAGCCGCGACCGCTACGAGCGGCGCACGGCCTGCATCCGCAACGCCCACCGCCACGACGGCCGCGGCAACGGCACGGCGGCGGGTGGTGATGGCGCGCCCGGCGACGTACGAGCAGCGGACCACGGTTCCCAAGATGCGTCGTGGCCCCGGCCGCCAACGCTCGCTACGCCTGGAGTCGCGACCGCTGCCCAGACCCATCCAGTTGCCGACGCTGCCGCACCTCAGCTTGCGACTGGGACAGCTGACCCCGTCGCGAGTGGCGTCCCTGGTCCTGGCAGCAGCGGGCATCGCCCTGCTGGCGCTCATGTTCGGCTCCGACGCCTTCTACGTGTACACCGCCGACGTTCAGGGTAACCGTCTCATCAGCGCGCAAGATGTGTACGCGCGCAGTGGGGTGGATGGAACGAACATTTTCAAAGTACGACCGAGCGAGGCGACCCGCCGCCTGCATGACCTGCCCTTCGTCAAGGACGCGCGGGTAAGCATCGGGCTGCCCGCCGCCGTCCGCATCGAGATTGAGGAGCGTGCCCCCATCGCTATCTGGCAGGTCGCCGGCGCGAGTTACGGCGTGGCAGACGATGGCACAGTATTACCGGCTGACGGCGCGCCACCGGGCGCCCCCGTCATCCAGGCCGAGGGGAACGCCCTGCAATACGGCCTGAAACTAGAGCCAGAGGTCATCGCCCTCGCCAGGCGGCTGCCGGAGCTGATTCCTAATAGCCAGCGCGTGGTGTTCTCCAACGAGCGTGGCCTCGGCATTGTCACCGCCCAGGGTTTCCCGGCCTACTTCGGCGCTAAGGACGATGCCACCGCCGCCCGTGTGGCCGTCCTGAATGGGCTGACGGCCGAGCTAAAGCAGCAAAAGATCGAGCCGGCGTATGTGGACCTGCGGGTTCCCTCACGGCCCGTGTATGGGATGAAGACGACAACTCGCTAGCGATCGACGCCTGGCTGTCGGCTGACGACGGCCCTGGTCAGCAGCCAGGGGTCAGGGGTTGATGGAGAAGGGGTGGTGATTGTGGACAAGACCATTGTCGGACTAGACGTCGGAACCACGAAGGTCGTCGCTGTAATTGGCGAAGTCGGCGAAGACGGCCGCATCCGCATCGTAGGCGTCGGCCAGTCGCCAGCCCTGGGTATAAAGAAGGGCATGGTCGTCAACGTCGAGGAATGCAGTCAATCCATCAAGAACGCGGTCAGCCAGGCCGAGCGGGTCTCCGGCTACCCCGTCGAGCATGCTTACGTCGGCGTGACGGGCGAGCATGTCCAGTCCATCAACGCCAGGGGCATCATCACCATTAACCAGGGTAACCGCACCATCACCGCCAACGATGTCCAGCGCGCCATCGAGAACGCCCAGGCCAGCATCTCCGTGCCGCCCACGCGAGAGGTGGTGCATATCATCCCACGCGGCTATACCCTGGACGGTCAGGATGGCATCCGCGAGCCGGTCGGAATGCAGGCGTTCCGCCTCGAGGCCGACGTTCACATCATCACAGGCGCCATCGCCTCCCTGCACAACCTGGTACGCGCCGTGCAACGGGCAGGCATCCACGCCCACGACCTGGTGCTGGAGCCACTGGCCTCGGCCGAGGCGTGCCTGACACCCGCCGAGCGCGAGATGGGTGTGTGCCTGGCCGATATCGGCGGCGGCACGACCGACATGGCGATCTTCTGCGACGGTGCGGTTGTCTACACCGGCGTCGTCGCCGTGGCGGGCCACCAACTCACCAATGACCTGGCGGTCGTCCTGCGCACCCCCTATGACACCGCCGAGAAAATCAAGTGCTCCTACGGCCACTGTATCCCGGAGGCAGTCCTCGAGGCGGCCCCGGTCACGACCAACACCTTCGGCGCCGAACGCACCGAGATCGTACCGCGCCGCTTCGTGGCCGAGGTGATTGAGGCGCGCAGCCACGAGATGCTGAGCCTCATCTACACGCAGATCGAGAAGGCCGGTTACGCCAATCTGCTACCGGCGGGCCTGGTCCTCACCGGCGGCACGGGCCAGCTCGAGGGCCTGCGCGACCTCAGCCGCCATCTGCTGGCGATGCCAGTGCGTGTCGGCCAGCCGGAGCGGATGGACGGCCTGTCGGACGGTGTATCTGGCCCCGCCTATTCCACGGCGATCGGCCTGCTCCTGTGGGCGATGCGCTATAGTCACCCCGAAGAGCCAAGTCTGGCCGAGCCGCGACGCGGCCCCGACACGATCACACGTTTCTTCGAGTGGGTGAGGCGCGCTTTCCTACCTGGTTAACGGCAGACTGGCGAGGCCGCCTCGGCTTCCAGGTCTAAGACGTTATAAGACGACCACTAACCACTTGCCAACGACGACCACCTTGAAAGGAGTCACCCATCATGCAGCCTCGTTCCTCTCGCCGCACGTCTGAACCGGCCCACACCGTTAGCAACAATGGCGCCGCCGTCATCCGAGTCATCGGCATCGGCGGAGGCGGCTCTAACGCCGTCAACCGCATGATCGCTGAGGGTCTCAAGGGGGTGGAGTTCATCGCCGTCAACACCGACGGCCAGGCGCTCCAACTCTCCAAGGCCCCTGCCCGTATTCAGATTGGCGACAAGCTCACCAAGGGTCTGGGGGCAGGCGGCCGCGCCGAAGTTGGCGAGAAGGCCGCCGAGGAGAGCCAGGATGACCTGTACAGCGCCATCGAAGGCGCCGACATGGTGTTCGTCACCGCTGGCATGGGCGGCGGTACGGGCACTGGCGCGGCCCCCGTGGTTGCCGAGCTGGCCCGCGAAGCGGGCGCGCTGACCATCGGCGTCGTCACCCGCCCCTTCACCTTCGAGGGCGCGATGCGCCGCCGTAGCGCCGAAGAGGGTCTGGCCCGCCTCAAGGAGCATGTCGACACGCTGATTGTCGTTCCCAACGACCGCTTGCTAGACGTGTCCGACAAGAAGACGACCATCACCGACGCCTTCCGCGTCGCCGACGACGTCCTGCGCCAGGGCATCCAGGGCATCTCCGAGCTGATCACGGTGCCCGGCCTCATCAACCTCGACTTCGCGGACGTGCGCACCATCATGGCCAACGGCGGCGCGGCGCTCATGGCCGTGGGGCGGGCCAGTGGCGACAACCGCGCCATCCAGGCTGCCGAGCAGGCCATCGCCAGCCCGCTCCTCGACGTGACCATCGACGGCGCGCAGGGCGTCCTGTTCAGCGTCACCGGCGGCCCCGATCTGATGCTGGGCGAGGTCAACGAGGCGGCAGCGGTCATCCAGCGCATGGCGCACCCTGAAGCCAACATCATCTTCGGCGCGGTCATCGACGAGACCCTCCACGACACCATCCAGATCACCGTCGTCGCGACTGGCTTCGAGGCCAACGCCGCGCGCCAGCCCTTCAACAATAGCCGTCGCACTGAGGTGCTGCGCCCCGGCCGCGTCCTGGCCGCCACCGGCACCACCGGCGCAGCCACCACGACCGGCGGCGGCAACGTGACCACGTTCCAGCCGCGCATCATCCCGCCCAGCAACGACGGCGACCTGGACGTGCCGACGTTCCTGCGCAGCCGGCGCTAGGGGCGACCACCGACCAACGACCAACGACGAAGGACCAAGGACCAAGGACCAAGGACCAACCCAATAGCCTCTGGCCCGCTTGGTCCGTCGTCCTTCGTCGTTGGTCCCCAGGATTTATCTCCCTTCCTGCCGACGCCGGCGTGTCGGCAAGAGTGAGCCTGCTGTGTCCCCACGGCAGGCTCGCCCTTTTGCTACCGATAGAACTGACAGGGCTGGCCCCCCTACGAGCCGCCGCCTATCCGCCAAATAGGGCTTCAAACTGCGCCAGGTGAAGGCGCCGATAGGGAAGACGCTTCTGTACGGCAGCGATTGAGACACCCCACCCCTCGAGCAATTGTCTCACCGGCATGGAGGGATGGTGCGGCAGGAAAAACAGGCATGACCCTGTATCGCCAGGCTGCACCGCGACCATGCGCACTGGTGGTTGTTCAGCGACAAAATCAGTCATGACACGCCTGGACTCTTGGGCATCCGACAAAATATCGAGCAGATCCCGATCAGCTCCCAACAGAAGCACCTGTCTTCGGTCATCATTCAAGTCCTGCTCAACCAGGTCTGCTGCCAGCAGATCCAGGTTCATGCCACTAACGCGCGTCCAGTCGCGCTGGGCTGGCAGACTCAGGCCGGCATAGAGAGGATGGGCCGGGTAGCGCCTGGTACTGCTCCATTGCCAGGTCAACGAAGATGTCAGCATCAAGCTAAGCCGTTTCGAAAGATCGGCCTCGTGCTGGAACAGGTCAGACTCCAGGCAGACGATGCCAGCGGCTCGGTCATATAGGGTCAGCATGAGTGGAGATCCTCGCTGTGCTCAGTCGACTCATTGATGCCCCGCCCATTCGCCAGCCAGTTCGCGGCGCCCTGCCCGCACCCTGCTGCTGCGAATCAGCGCCGCGCCCGCCTCACGCGGCGCTACCGCTGAGATGCATGAGCGCGGTGAATGCGCGCCGTCGCCAGCATGGCAGCCACCCAGGGCAACCCCAGCAGGCTGAGAATCTGCGTCAGGACCAGGAAGAAGACGCCTGGCTGCGCGTTGGCGATCGGCGGCAGGATGACGAGCGCGCTGAGCAGGCCGATGCCCAACAGCAGCAGCCGGTCGAGCGTGCGGGCGGCGTGCGTGACGCGCCTGGACTGGCCAGCGAGCAGCGCCAGCATGGTGGGCAGGGCGGAAAAGCCCAGACCCAGGGTCAGGCCAAAGGTCAGGAGGCCCAACACGCCCGTCAACGGCGCAAAAAACCAGGCGTGCCACAGCCCCGCCGCACCGAATAGCAGGAGCAGGCCTGCGACCAACAGCCGCTGCACGGCGACCGCCCGATGGCGCGATGCCAACGCCGCAGCCGGCGCTTGCTGCCGGCTGCGGCGCAGTTGTCGATGGACAAGCAGGCCGCCGACCCCGGCAACCGCGCCCAACAGCAACGCGGCCATCAGGACCGCGCCCACGGCGGCCGGGTTGCTGTGCGGCATACCGGAGAAGAAGACAGAGCCAAAGAGGACGAAGGCGACCACCGCCACCGAACCGCCCCAGACGACCCCCGCCACGAACCAACCTTCATCCAGCAAGGGCGCGCGCGTATCACGGGCGACGGCCTCGACCAGCTCAGCCGGCAGACTATGACCGAAGATGCGAAGCGATAGAGCGGATGATGCCGCAAGTTGTTGTTTTGTCATATTCCTTAGGTGCTGTGAAGATAGATGAACACAACATCTCCGGCGACTAGAACGAAGCCGTTGTTCAGGCCGCCCTTGGCGAAGGGTGTGGCCTCATAGCGCGCGCCCGCCAGCGGGAGAAAGTCGGGTTGGGGTGGCTAAACCGAAGTGCAACAGGTTCCATGGTTCTCTTCCACCATGCCAACCGAGAGCTTATTGCTGAAGGGGCTTACTGCCCGATGATCCATGCGCCATTGGAATCTAGGCCCACTGCCACGTCGTAGCGGCCATAGCCGGGGTGCCCGCCGTCATCGCACAGATGGGCATCTACGTCATAGCGACCGGCTGCCAGCCCGCGCACAACGAAGGACTCGCCCGAGGCAAGACGCTGGCCCGATGACAGCCGGTTGCGTCCCCAAAAGGTCTGCGATGACGCTCGCTTGACGCGCAAGAAACAGATTGGGCCATCGACTCCGTTGATCACCGTCAGCGTGTTGAGGCCAGAATCCACGCCGGTTCCGACATTGCCGCACGCCGTGGCCGCCAACAGAATTACCAACCACGCGCCCAGAACCAACCAATGCGCGCTGGCGCGGGTCAACACGCGTTGCCTCCAAAGATGCGCGGTGCTTACTTTTCCCATTCTTACCTGCCTGTTGAAAGCGCGAGGGCACGCCGCGGCCGCTGCTCAGGTTGGCCAGCCAATCGTTGGGACCGGTATGCCCGTCGTCGCCCGCGTCGGTGCCGATGATGGCCACCAGGTACTGATTCTCGCCGATATGCACGATCTTGACCGGCTCGTCCACGCCATACTTCTCGCCGTTGCGATGGTCGTTGATGCCATACATCTGCTCGATCATGGCCGCCAGGTCGCGGTAGGTAGCACCCGGCCCCAGGACCAACGGCGGGATGTTAGCCAGGTTGTTGTAGTCGCCAAACGGCGGGCCGCTCGCCTGGGTCGTTCCTGGCTGGCTGCCGGCCGCAGCAGACGCTGGAGCGGAACCACCCTCGCCGCGAAATGGCCGGGATGTCTCTTCTTCCGCCCCATGCAGCAGGTGGCTGATCTGCCTCGTCACCGTCTGTGACCGATGCAGGGCAGCAGCCAACCGCTGCATGGAGGGCAGCACAGTGCGCTCCATCTCGCCAAAGAAGGCCGCCGCGCCGCGGCCTTCCCAGCCGCCAGCCTGCAAGGCTCGCAGCGACTCTGGGCGATTTTCTGCGGCTGCGGCCTGGCAGCAGGCGCCGGATTTGTCGTCATGTTGATCTCATTCTTTCTGAGCGCTTGTCCATGTAAGCCCGTTGACCGGCCGGCAGCGCCATCCGCTGGCTACATGGTCATGCAACACACGCAGCAGGCGCTGAGAAATCAACCAGAACGGACGGGATGTGCGGATAAAAAAAGGGTCAGGATAGTCTTCGAAGCCTTGCAGAATTTCGATCAGCTCACGAACGCGGCCTTCTTCAAGGTCGGTTACCAACAGGTCTCCAGCAGGCAGAGTTGCAGGGTCCACGGTCAACAGTGCTTCTTGCTCATAGACCGTTCGACGGCCAGGACCAAACGCGGCATCGGATGGAGCCGTGCTCAGAGCCACCGTCAACGGCTGGCCACAGGCCGGGCAACGATCGCGCACCTGCAACGGGGTCGCTGGCATCAGCACGTGAGCTGTCCCCTGCGGCATCGCCTGCCAAAGCGGTTGATCGGCGTCACCATTTTCGACTGCCAGGAACTGCGGATGATCAGGCGCCGCAGCCGATTCCCAAAGGATGCGCAAGTGTTGCGAAATGACGATTTCGAAGTTCTCGGTGGCAGCAACCTGATCGCCCGCCTGCCAGTCATCGCCGCGCATGCCCATTCCAGGGTCATCAGGCCCATGTACCCGCAGGGGATGCTGTTGGTGCAGATGTTTTTCACCACAACGAGCGCAATCAGCAGCTGGCTCGATCGCGATGCGATAATACTGGCTCAGAGGCGGCGTAAGTTCGATGGTTCGATCCAGCAACAACTGCACCACCGGCTCATGCTGCAGATCGACAAAGTCGTATTCGCG
>WBZS01002238.1_pt1 | contig 12509 bp, 9 predicted proteins | sample 5204201 | NCBI WGS metagenome assembly WBZS01 (sample SAMN12344357, study PRJNA552823) | activated sludge metagenome | biome: Activated sludge suspended growth; feature: Nitrification reactor; material: Wastewater; isolation source: activated sludge from nitrification reactor of wastewater treatment...
TAAGCTTCGCTTCGTTCATGTCGATCACCATGCCTCCGATGATCGATCCCGTTACCCCTATTCAGACTCATTCCTCCTTGGAAACACGTGCCCACGTTCAGACTCATACCATTTTGGAAAAGACTGACTGGGGACTCAGATCGAGATTCCTGATAGCCTGAAGACCACCTTCTCCCGCCTCTCCGACACCTTTGTCCAGCTAGCTCGATCCAACAAGATTTGGGACACAGTTGCCCACAGAGCAATCAATCAGTTCGCTGAACGCACCCTCGCCGCGAGAGCAGTCGACCGAAAGGCGGTTCAATTTCGCCTCGGGCGATGCGCCGTGATTCAATCGGAGTGGCAGGTTCCGCATCTAGAGAACGCAAACGGTGGTGACATCTACTTGTTCCCGCTGTTCGTCGTCTACTTCGCAGGTGAGCAAAACTTTGCCTTGCTTGAGTACAAGGACGTTCAGTTCATCAGCGTTGCCACGCGGTTTCACGAAGAAGAGGGCGTACCCGCTGACTCACGAGTGGTCGGAAGGACATGGGCAAAGACCAATAAGGATGGCAGCCCAGACCGTCGCTTCAAAGAGAACTACGAGATTCCTGTCGCCGAGTACGGAAAACTCGTATTTAAGTCGTCCACTGGTCTAAACGAGGAATACATGGTGAGCAACCTCGCGAGTTGCCAAGCATTTTCAAAGGAATGGAATGCGCTCGTTCAAGGCATCGCGAGAGGAGCCTAACTCTTCGGTCGAACTGACCCGCTACGGCAGGCGTCCCTGTCTTGGTGGCATTCGCTTCGCTCATTGTATGCCACCAAGACAAGGCCACCTGCCGCAGAGCACCTCAAACTTTGCCTTCACAGGGCACGCAACGGAGTCCGAGATGCTTCTCGAAGGCATCGAAGTCGCGGTCCGAATGCAAGAGCTCCAACTTGTCGAGAATGCAGCGTGTGGCGATCACCGTGTCGATGGTCTTGCGCACGGTCAGTCCGAGAGCCCGTAGTCGGCGGAAATTGCGCGAAGCCTCGATGGCCACTCCCTGTCCGCCGAGAGGCACGACTGTCAGATTGAGCAGCAGACGACGAACCTCGTTGAACTCCTTGTCCGTTCCACAGCCTTGCAGAACCTCGGTCAGGATCAAGTCGCCGACCGCCAGCGGCACAGTCCCCAACAGTTCGTCAAGCTTGTCCGTCTGCAGGGAAGGCGTACCTCGCAGGTAATCAACCCAGACGCTCGAGTCGACGAGGATCACTTGTCGCGCCTGATCGCTTCAAGGTCACCTTGCCACTGGACCTTGCCTCGAAGCCTGCGCACTTCGGCCTGCCGGCTCATCTGCAAGAGCGTCTTGAGGCCTAGTTCCACAGCCTCTTTCTTGGTCTTGGCCCCCGTGGCCTTGAGGGCGTCCGCCATCAGCTTGTCGTCGATTACGATGTTCGTCCGCATGTGTATCTCCTTTGTCGCCTATACACATTGTACAGGGAGATGAAGCCCAACCCTTCGCGCAAGCGCCGGCCCACTACGGCAGGGCACTTGGCGGGCACGAACGAGCATGCCTGTCATCGGCCATGTCGGCCAGGCACCATGCCGTAGCGCGCGCAGGTTCGGCTGACGCTGGAAGCCCAACGTGCGAAACTTTCCGGGACAAGCCTGGTTGCGTCACGGCATCGAATCCCGTCGATTCTCGATCTCCGCTTGCCTGCACGCCGCACCGATAAAGGGCCAGCGGGCAGGCAGCGCCAGGCGCCCGCATCCATGCGGCGCCCGGCATTGCCTGCCTGGAGAACGCCATTCCATGCGGTCTCCAGGGCAGGGGCTTGCGGGGTTTGAGGTGGTCCGGGCGACGCTGGCCGCGTCGCAGGCGTCAGGAAATCTGCGCGATCCGCAGCAGATTGGTCGTGCCGGAGGTGCCAAAAGGCATGCCGGCGGCGACGACGATGGTCTGGCCGGCCAGCCCGAAGCCTTCCTTGCGCGCGGTGTCGCAGGCCAGATCGCTCATCTCCGGCACATCGACCACTTCGTGGCAGAGCACGGCGTGCACGCCCCACGCCAGGGCGAGGCGGCGTGCGGTGGCAACCCGCGGTGTCATGCCGATGATCGGCGATTGCGGGCGCTCACGCGCCATGCGCAGCGCCGAGTAGCCGGAGGTGGTGTAGGCCACGGTGGCGGCGACCTGCAGCAGGCCGGCGACCCGGCGCATGGCCGCGCCGATGGCATCGGCGGCATCGGCGCGCGGCGGCGACTGCGAGGCGTCGATCGCTTCGCGGTAGTAGGGATCTTCTTCGGTGTGCGCGATGATGCTGTCCATCATGCCAACGGCTTCGACCGGAAACTTGCCGGAGGCAGACTCGGCCGACAACATCACCGCATCGGCGCCGTCGTAGATCGCGGTGGCCACATCGGAGGCTTCGGCGCGGGTCGGCACCGGGGCGGCGACCATCGAGTCGAGCATCTGGGTGGCGACGATCACCGGCTTGCCCGCCAGCCGGCAGGCGCGGACGATGCGCTTCTGGATCGCCGGCACTTGCTCATGCGGCATTTCCACGCCGAGATCGCCGCGTGCCACCATCACCGCGTCGCTCTCGCTGACGATCGCATCGAGACTGCCGATGGCCGCCGGTTTCTCCAGCTTGGCGACGATGCCGGCGCGGCCCTTGACGATGTCCTTGATCTCGATGATGTCCTGCACGCGCTGCACGAACGACAGCGCGATCCAGTCGACCCCGAGGCTCAGGCCGAAGTCGAGGTCGGCGCGGTCCTTGCGCGTCAGCGCCGACAGCGGCAGCACCACGCCAGGAACATTGACGCCCTTGCGATCCGACAGCGCCCCGCCGGCGATCACCCGGGTCTCGGCGAAATCCGCCCCGCAGCGCTCGACCCGCAGGCGGATGCGCCCGTCATCGAGCAGCAGGTCGGTGCCTTCCTTCAACGCGTCGAAAATCTCCGGATGCGGCAGAGGCGCGCGGGTCGCGTCGCCCGGCTTGTCGCGCTCGAGGTCGAGGCGGAACGGCGCGCCTTCGGCAAGTTGGATCGGCCCGTCGGCGAAGGTGCCGACGCGCAGCTTCGGCCCCTGGAGGTCCATCAGCACCCCGATCGGCCGACCCACGTCGCGCTCGATCGCGCGGATCATGTCCAGGCGCTGCTTGTGGTCCTCGTGCGTACCGTGGCTGAAGTTCAGGCGGAACACGTCGGCGCCGGCCTCGAACAGGGCTTGAATGGTGTCCCGGCCGGCGCTGGCCGGGCCGAGTGTGGCGACGATCTTGGCGTTGCGAGTGCGGCGCATGGATGCGCTCCTTGATATCTGTTGGGGACGCGGATCTTACCGGTGATGGACTTTGCACGGTAATCGTTTTAGTTGATCGGTGTCGGGTCGGTCACGATCCTGTCGCCGAGCGCACCGAAGACGACGGCAACGCAATTGTCGACAAGTTCTTTCGCCCGGTCCGATCCCGCACGCCGCACCGATATGGATGCCCCATGCAGGCAGCGCCAGGATCGAGCATCCACGCGGCACCTGGCCTTGCCTGCCCGCAGAGCGCCATTCCATGCGGTTGCCAGGACAGGCGGCCGGCATCGCTGCGCGTCGTGCCGCGCGACGGAGAATGCATGGCGGGAAGACTGCGCTCGAACGGGAGATGGCGCAGGGGAGAGCACAAGCTCCGCCCCATCGTCCGCGCACTTGTGACCCGATCGTCCTGTGATGCCGTCCGGCGCGGTCCATTTGATGCCGATGCAATATAATTGCACCGATTGGCGTCAAGCGCGATGGGCGTGCTTGCGGGCGGCTACATTGGTTTCAGCAGAAGGAGATGCGAGTGAACAGAATCGTTGCGGTTTTGCGGGCGTTCGCCATCGCGCTCGCCACCTTGCCCGCCGCGTTGGCGCAGAGCCCGGCGCAACGGATCGCGGATCTGCTCGCCGACAAGGGTTGCGGCATCGTCATTGAATCGCAGCGTACCGATTGGCGCGACGCGACGGCGCAGGATTACGCCACTGACGGCTGGACAGCTTGGAAGAAATTCACCGGCTCGCAGACGCCGTGGCGAGCGACCGGGGATTTCGATGGCGATGGTCTGGCCGATGTGGCAAAGGTGGTGATTCGCATCAAGGATGGCGCATGGATGCTCGGCGTCGAATTCGGCCACGACGCCGAGCGGCCCTGCAGGCGCGCCCAGATCGCGTCGAACATGATAGACGCGCTGAAGACGCCGATCTTCGCCGTGCAGACACTGCCCAAGGGTGCCAAGGTGCTGCCCTGCCATCACGCCGCTGAGCGGTTCGCCGCGTTATGCAGGGTGCCGGAGGCCAGCGCACTCGACCGGCGCACGACCGATGCGCTGATCATCGGCACCGACAACGCGTCCGCGCTTTCGGCCTACTTGTGGAGCCCTGACGGCGAATCGAAGAGATCCGACGGTTCGCCGCTCATGGTGTTCAACCAGATGGCGCTGGAAGTCGGCATGGACATGGCCGATGCCATCGCCCAGACGAATGCCAGTTCGAGCGCAGCGCAGAAAGGCGACCGCATTTCAGCGGCTCAGCGCAAGCAGGTCGTCGCCCAGTTCGACACCGCCTTCAACAACGCATCGAAGCGCGCCTACCGGGCGGCGTCCACCACCGCGACAAACGAGAGCGGCGGGTCGTCGGGCGCCAGGTCGATTGTCGAATTCACCCCGCCGAGAAAAATGCGCACCCTCACCGACGACCATGGCGCCGTCACCGTCGACTTGATTCACATCGAAGACAACGCCTGGCTGAAATCCGGAAATGGGTACGAGAAGCTCCATGCGCCGTGGCCCATTCCGGAGAGTGCCGGTGCAGGCATCGGCCCCGCGGTGATCACCGCATTGCGCGACGAGAAGCGGGCCGGGCGAACCTTGCGCGTGCTCGATCTCGCCTATTCGCTGGAGGGCGTGAAAGTGACAGTCACCAAACAACTGACGATCGATGTGGAACGCGCGCTGCCGGTGCGGCAGGTCGATAGCGTTCAGGGGCAGGTGACCACAAGTACGTATGACTTCGAAGCGAAGTTCGCGCCGATCGAAGCGCCGCGCTGACAGATGCAGCACGGCAATTCTGCGCATTCGCGCAGCAAATTCCTTGCCGCAGACCGGCCAGTCTGCGATGCGGGATTGCAACGATGATGCTCGACCAAGTTTGAGTGGGAGAACGGCATGAGAACAACTATCTCGCTTTCCGCTTTGACTTTGCTTTGCGGGCTTGCGTCTGCCGCTTCGCCCGGCGCATATTCGGTGGTCGAGAACGATCTGTCGTCGCCCGCCAAGCCGCCGAAGACCTACGTCAACTGCCTTCGTGCGGATCAAGTCGACCCGCGCGGCTTTCTGGTTCCGGAGAAGACGCTCGCTTCCGATGAGACTTGCAAGGTCAGTCCGGCCAGGGCCGGCGAGGCGAGCGTGTTCCGCTGGAACGCCTCATGCGGAGGCGACACGGAGTACGCGGTCATACAGCAGAATACCGGCGACGACTTCGAGATCGATGCCACTGTTGGATTCGCGGGCGCCGAGATCAAGGCCAGGTTCCACGCGACACGCCTCGATCGAGCCTGTCGCGCCGACGACGACTCCTTCTGAGCATCGCCAACGATCCGCCCGGCACGCCGCATTGACAAAGGGTCCGCAGGCAGGCAGCGCCAGCAGCCAGTAGCCACGCGGCACCTGGCCTTGCCTGCCTGGAGAGCGCCATTCCATGCGGCCTCCAGGGCAGGCGATTTGCAGCCCAAGTTGATGCGCATGGCGCGGCGCTACCGAGACCGCATGCCCGGCCTGCGCCCGACGGGTTGAACGCCAGACGGCCACAACCTACCCTCAGCATTGAGCAACCTCGACCATCCCCAACTCTCGCGGACGGTGCTTGCCAAGGCGTCGGAGAAATCGTCTAATCCAATCCACATACGCATGCGCGGTTCGCCGAGTGTAGCGGTCAAGGCGAAACTTCCCTCGCCTGGGCGGGCAGGCGGCGTGACGAAAGCTCGCCGGACGATGAAATCGGTGCGTCCATCTTCAAGTTCTCCCAGATTCGGACAACCGGTTGACGGGAAAGGCAAAGCACGAAAAGCTGTCGTGGCATCCGGCTTTGCGCTGGAGGGTTTTCCGTCAAGCTTTTGGCGCAACACCTTACGTTAGGCGTCACGAATAAAGGAGAGCACGTGTCCTTCAACCTCGAAACCGCTAGCAGGGCCCTCACAGTCTGCTCCCTGGGTATCGCAGTCTTTGCAGCGTGGAAGACTCTCCCTCTCGACGCGGAATTGAAAGCCCTACAGGCGGAGACTCAGCGACTCGACAATGAACTCAAAGTCGCAGCAGCGAGACTTCGAGAGGCAGAGGCACAGTTGAAGGAGACGGAGTCAGGCAGAAAGCTGTCGTTCGATCTATACCAAGAAGTCAAGAAGGTGCTTGAGAAGAAGGAACGTTCACCAAAGGACGAAGAAGCACTCAGGGTACTGATTGAGTCACTGGCTGAGGATCCATTTCGCTACAAGCTACTGTCAGTGCTGGCAGTGGGGGGTGCAACGGAGAGCGGGAAACAAGCCGCCGCCGAGAGTTCGACCTTCTTCCTGGAGGAATCGGCAATTGCGTCTCGCGCGTCGGCCGCATTCCGGACGGCCTCTCCAGACAGTGGTAATGAATCGCTTACCAACTACGATGTTGACGTCTTCTTTTGCAGCCAAAAGCGGCAGTCCTCTGAGCCCATTGCGCGCAAGATCGCTAGCTTGAAGCTTCCAGACGAGACAGGCCGCTGGAGGGTTCGATCTCTACCAGAGACGGTCAATCAGCAACCGGGCTATGGCGTGCGTTCAAACGAGGTCAGGTACAACGTTCCGGACGAGACGCAACAAGCCAAAGTCATTCTGCAGCGACTTCTCTCGGCAAAGGTTGAAGCCTCACTTCGCGCTACGGCACAGAACACTCCTTGGTACCTGAGCGTTTTCGTCTGCGAGTGACGCCTCTCAAGTCGCTCCCTTTAAGTGATTGATTTTCAGTGACAGCCAGGAAGCCACTCTCGTGCGATTTGCGGCCGCGGCCCGATTGCTTCGCCAACCCGTCGGTCGAGGCGAGGTCCAACTGCTAGGCTCGCCAAAGCTCCTTCGCATGGTCTACAACCTGGAGGGCCCAGCCCTTCGACTAGCCTCACCTCCAACGGTAGACCGCTTGCCAACCATGAATGTCATCCTTCGCAAACACTGGAATAGCCTTAGGTCAGCCGCCGAAAGCGGTGACGCCAATGCTCAATGGGAACTCGGCTAATGTTACGAGGCGGGCGTGAAGGATAAGTCCGGGAGACTACTTGCCGCCGCAAACCCCGAGGCGGCCTTAAAGTGGTACCGAGCATCTGCTTCGCAAGGCAATCGTCAGGCGCAGAACTCGCTGGGCGTAATCCTCAGTTCCGGTGGCGAAATCTCCAAAGACCTTCCGGGTGCCATTTACTGGCTAAAGCTGGCCATTGCGCAAGGTGACTCAACGGCTGCATTCAACCTTGCGACCATCTACCGAGATATGGGAAAGCCAAAGCTGGCGTTTCGTTGGTACCAAAAGTCCGGAGCGATGGGAGACAACGACGCGAATCTGCAAATCGGCCTATGCCAGCTCTTCGGTTTCGGTGCACGTCAAGACTTCGCGTCCGCGCTTTCCTCCTTCGAGCGCGTCATCACATGCGACCCGAACACCTGCTGCCAAAGATCAATTGAAAACGCGCGCTACTGGCTTTCCGTCCTGCATCTCTTCCGCGGCCCAACAACGAAAGCGAACCTTGCCCGAGTCCGATTGCTGCTTGAGACTGCAAATGCAGACGACGACCATGAGCAAGCCAATGAACTCCTCAACCTTATCGGGAAGACTCGCTATCTAACAACTGGCAAGTACAGATTCACGTTGATATGAAGTTTCACTTTTGTCCGAAGGGAAAAAGGGGGTCTTGGTCGAATGGTTTGCGCCGATTGCATATTGCGTTCGGCTTCGGCGGGGCTCTCCGAGCCGATTGGCCTTTGAATCGCTTGAATCGATAGCCTTTCGATGCCGCCTCGCCAGAGAGGCCGGCCAGGATTCGTCACGGCACGGAGTCCCGTCGATCTCTGCTCTGCGCTTGCCTGAATACCGCACCGATAATGGGCCCGCAGGCAGGCAGCGCCAGAAGCCAGTATCCATGCGGCACCTGGCGTTGCCTGCCTGGAGAACGCCATTCCATGCGGCCTCCAGGGCAGGTGCTTGCGGGGTTTGAGGCGGCCCCCGGCCGGCGGCGTTAGCCGCGCCGCAGGTCGAGGGTGAAAGGGAAGCTCGGGTTGCGTTCGGCCGGTGGCGGGTCGAGTCGGCCGGGGGTGTGGCCCATGGCGAAGAAGCGCGCCAGGCGGCGGCCTTCGGCTTCGTAGGCGTTGACCGGGAAGGTTTCATGCGCGCGCCCGCCCGGGTGCGCGACGTGGTACTGGCAACCGCCGATGCTGCGCTTCATCCAGTCATCGACCAGGTCGAACACCAGCGGCGCCTGCACGCCGATCGACGGGTGCAGCGCCGAGGGTGGCGCCCAGGCGCGGTAGCGCACGCCGGCCACCGCTTCGCCGACATTGCCGGTGGGCGCCAGCGGAATCGCGCGGCCGTTGCAGGCGAGCACATGGCGGTCGTCGTTGAGGCCGCTGACCTTGACCTGCAGCCGCTCGACCGAGGAGTCGACGTAGCGCACGGTGCCGCCGATCGCGCCTTCCTCGCCCATCACATGCCAGGGTTCCAGCGCGGCGCGCAGTTCGACATGCACGCCTTTGGCGGCGAATTCGCCGAAGCGCGGGAAGCGGAATTCGAAGTGCGGCGCGAACCATTCGGCCTTGAGCGGGTAGCCGAAGTCGACCAGTTGTTCCAGCACATCGGCGAAGTCCTGCTCGATCCAGTACGGCAGCATGAAGCGGTCGTGCAGTTCGGTGCTCCAGCGCTTGAGCCGCGGCGGATCGTAGGGGTGCTGCCAGAAGCGCGCCACCAGCGAGCGCAGCAGCAACTGCTGGGTCAGGCTCATGCGCGCATGCGGCGGCATTTCGAAGGCGCGCAACTCCAGCAGGCCGAGGCGGCCGGCCGGACCGTCGGGCGAGTACAGCTTGTCGATGCAGAACTCGGCGCGGTGGGTGTTGCCGGTGGCATCGATCAGCAGGTTGCGCAGCGCGCGGTCCACCTGCCAGGGCGCGCAGCCGTGCTGGCCGTGCGCGCACAGGCGGTCGATTTCGCGCAGGGCGATTTCCATCTCGTAGACTGAATCGTTGCGCGCCTCGTCGATGCGCGGCGCCTGCGAGGTCGGGCCGATGAACATGCCGGAGAACAGATACGACAACGACGGATGGTTATGCCAGTAGGCGATCAGGCTCTTCAACAGATCGGGCCGGCGCAGGAACGGCGAATCGAGCGGTGTGGCGCCGCCGATGACCATGTGGTTGCCGCCGCCGGTGCCGCTGTGGCGGCCGTCGAGCATGAACTTCTCGCTGGTCAGGCGCGCCTGGTGGGCCGCCTCATAGAGAAAGCCGGTGTTGCTCACCAGTTCGTCCCAGTTGTTCGCCGGCTGGATGTTGACTTCCAGCACGCCGGGGTCGGGCGTGATGCGCAGGCTGTTGAGGCGCGGGTCGCGCGGCGGCTCGTAGCCTTCGAGCAGCACCGGCTGCTTCAGCTGGGCAGCGGTGTCCTCGATGGCGGCGACCAGTTCGAGGTAGTCCTCTAGTGCGGCCATCGGCGGCATGAACAGGTAGAGCACGCCGTTGCGCGGCTCGGCGCAGATCGCGGTGCGTGTGATGGTGGCGGCGGAATCCGGGTAGCGCGGCGCGCGCATCGGCCGTGCCGGCCGCAGCGCCGACCCGGCATCGGCGTCGCCGCCGGTTGGCGCACCGGTTGCCGCGGCCGCCCGGCGCAGCGCATCGCGCGGCGACTGGAACGCGTAGCGGATGCTCCGGTAAAGCGGCAGCGGCGGGAAGGTCTGCATCGGGTCGGGTTCGTGGATCCACGGGTAGTCGCTCTTCGCGGCCCAGGGTTGCGAATCGAGCGGCAGGCGAAAGCCCATCGGCGAATCGCCCGGCATCAGGTACAGGCGCTCGCTGCGCAGGAACCATGGCCCGGTCTGCCATCTGTCCCCGCTGCCCGGGTTGCGGGCAATCGGCATGACATAGCCGCTGCAATGGTCGAGACCCTGTCCGAATACCTTGGCGATGCGCGCGCGTTCGAGCGGGTCGTCGAGTTTCGCGTCGAACGGATCGACGTTCACCGGCAGCCGGCGTTCGCGCCACAGGTAGTACCAGGTGTCTTCGAAGGCGCCCTGAATGTACTGGGCATCGAGGTCGAGCTTGTCGGCGAGCAGGCGCAGGAAGTTGCCAGCGTCGTCGGGCGTGACGCGGTAATCGATATGCTCGTCGGCGAACAGCGCCGGATTCTGCCAGATCGCCTCGCCATCCTTGCGCCAGAAGCAGGTCAGCGACCAGCGCGGCAACTGCTCGCCCGGGTACCACTTGCCCTGGCCGTAGTGCAGCAGGCCGTGCGGCGCGTAGCGCGCCTTGAGCTGCGCCAGCAGGTCGGCGCCGAGCAGGCGCTTGGTCGGACCCATGGCGTCGGTATTCCATTCGGCGCCGTCGCGATCGTCGACCGAAACGAAGGTCGGCTCGCCGCCCATGGTCAGGCGCACGTCATGGGCGACCAGGTCGGCATCGATGCGGTGGCCGAGCGCCTCGATTTCCTGCCACTGCTCGTCGGTGTAGGGCTTGGTCACCCGCGGGGCTTCCCACACCCGCTCGATCTTCATGTGGTGCTCGAACTCCGTCTCGCACTTTTCCGTCATGCCGGTGACCGGCGAGGCGCTGCCCGGTTCCGGCGTGCAGGCCAGCGGGATGTGCCCTTCGCCGGCGAACAGGCCGGAGGTCGGGTCGAGCCCGATCCAGCCGGCACCCGGCAGATACACCTCGCACCAGGCGTGCAGATCGGTGAAATCGACTTCGGTACCCGAGGGGCCGTCGAGCGACTTCACATCGGCCTTCAACTGGATCAGGTAGCCGGAGACGAAGCGCGCCGCCAGCCCGATGTGGCGCAGCAGTTGCACCAGCAGCCAGGCGGAATCGCGGCAGGAACCGCTGGCCTTGTGCAGGGTTTCTTCCGGCGTCTGTACGCCGGGCTCGAGGCGGATCAGGTATCTGACGTCGTGCTGCAGACGCTGATTGAGTTCGACCAGGAAATCGACGCTCTGTTTGGGCGAGCGCGGAATCGATTCGACGTAGCGCGCGAATCGCGGCGCGTTCTTTTCGTCGAGCGGCAGTTTGACCAGGTATGGGGCGAGCTCATGCAGTTGCCATGGCTCGTAGCGGAACGGAAAGTTGTCGGCGTAGGGTTCGAGGAAAAAGTCGAACGGGTTGATCACCGACATCTCGGCGGTCAAATCCACCTCGACGCGGAATTCGCCGGTTTTCTCGGGGAACACCAGCCGCGCCAGGTAATTGGACTGCGGATCCTGTTGCCAGTTGATGAAGTGCTCGGCCGGCGCCACCTTGAGCGAGTACGACAGGATCGGCGTGCGCGAGTGCGGCGCCGGCCGCAGGCGAATCACCTGCGGCGATAGCGAGATCGGGCGGTCGTAGTGGTAGTGCGTGACATGATTCAGCGCAACGTGTATCGACACAGGGAACTCCGTGGTTGTTCTTCCAGGCTGGAACGCAAGGAACGTGCGCGCGGCTGAGAATGGCCCGATTCGTGCGGAGGGCGCGCTTCTCGCTGCGCGCGGGGCGCGATGTGCTTCCTCGTCAGGGGCACGGCCGGGGTGGCGGTGAGGGGCTGGCGCGTGCGCAAGGCTGGCTGTCGAGCCCGCGGTCCTGCCATCCCGGTTGCAGTCGGATGGCGCACGTCGACGGATGGCGCCAGCTCACCGCGAGGAACTGCGTGCAAGGCGCACGTGCGTGCAACGGCAGATGCGTCAGAGTCAAGATGGACCGTCGGTATAGCCGGTCGCACCATGACAGTGCGAAAAGCTCGGCGAGATTGCACCACACCGGCGCGCAGCGCCCGGGTGCGGGCAAGTCGCCGACCGCGAGGCCTGACTCGGACTCAACCGCGGCGCATGGCGTCGAAGAACTCGCCGTTGCTCTTGGTGGCCTTGATCTTGTCGAGCAGGAATTCCATCGCCGAGAGGTGGCGGCGCCGCCACGGTGGGGCGCGCAGCGCCCGGGTGCGGGCAAGCCGCCGGCCTCGAGGCCCGATTCGGACTCAACCGCGGCGCATGGCGTCGAAGAACTCGCCGTTGCTCTTGGTGGCTTTGATCTTGTCGAGCAGGAATTCCATCGCCTCGAGGTCGTCCATGTTGTAGAGCAGCTTGCGCAGCACCCACACCTTTTGCAGTACCTCGGGCTTGAGCAACAGTTCCTCGCGCCGCGTGCCGGAGCGATTGACGTTGATCGCCGGATAGACGCGCTTCTCCGCCATGCGCCGGTCGAGGTGGATTTCCATGTTGCCGGTGCCCTTGAATTCCTCGTAGATCACGTCGTCCATGCGGCTGCCGGTGTCGATCA
>WBZS01002239.1_pt1 | contig 12502 bp, 10 predicted proteins | sample 5204201 | NCBI WGS metagenome assembly WBZS01 (sample SAMN12344357, study PRJNA552823) | activated sludge metagenome | biome: Activated sludge suspended growth; feature: Nitrification reactor; material: Wastewater; isolation source: activated sludge from nitrification reactor of wastewater...
TTGTCCGTCGATCGGCTGGAAATCCGCGCCGTAGCAGCCGAGGTAGGCGTCAACCTCGCGGCTTGCCCAGGCCTGCCGCCAGCGCTCGATCAGTGCGCGCGCCTGCGCCTCGCCGGGTTTTGCCGGCTTGGCCGTCGGCACGGCTGCGGCCGGCGCAGCTGGTGGCGGCACTGCGGCGGGAAGCGAGGCGGCGGGCGCCGACGCGGCGCTGGTCTCGTGCGCCGCGAATTCGCCGCGATCGGCAGTGCCGGTGGCGAGCCAGGTCAGGCCGGACGCGACAGCAGCCGAGAGCACGCCGCTCAGAACGACGGCCCGGCCACTGTAAGCGCCACCGCGGCGGTTATGCAAAGCGGGCAGCGGCGGTGGCGGATCCGCTGTCGTCGGCGTATGCAGATGCTCGCCAGCGTCATGCCGGTCAGCGGCGGGCGCGATTGCGGGTTCGGGGTCGAGCGCGATTGTGGGTTCGGGGTTGGGCGCATTGCGCGCGGCGCGTTCCATCGCCAGTTCGATCAAGCTGTGCCGCTGCATTGCCTGCTGCTCCGAAATTGTCGTTCGCGGTCGCGCCAGCGCCGGCAACGGCCGGCCGCCAAGCTATGGCCGGGGTGCCCCAGCCGCCAGACGCGGATGTTAGCAGAAGGGCATATTCCGCGGGCAACCGGGCAGCCGAGGCAACGGGAACGGCGGCGTGACGACGCCGGGCGGCGCTACAGCGGCGCCACCGGAATGCTGGTTCCGCAGTCTGAAACGCCGGCCCGCGGATCGAAACGCATGATGAAAAATTCGCCACTCACCTGCTCATGTACCTGCGCGCCCAGGCGCGCATAAAAGCCAGGGCCGTCGGTGCCGAAGTAGACGGCCGCGAAGTCCAGCCGCCGGGCTTCGTCAAGCAGCGCACGCACCAGGCGCGTGCCGATGCCGCTTCCGCGCCAGGCGGGCACCACCACCAGCGCCGCCAGCCACGGATGCAGGTGGGTGCGCTGCCTGTCGTCGTTGTCAATCAGGTTGATGGTGCCGATCAGTTCGCCATCGCGTAGCGCGATCAGGCACAGCGGCAGGCGCGCCGGATCGTGCGTCTTGCCGAGATGGTTCGCCAGGTCGGCAACCGTCATGCCGCCGGACTCCTGCCAGAACTCGGCATGGATCAGTCGCGCCACCGCGTCGGTCAGCCCGGCGTGGCGGAACAGCGGCTCGATTACGGTGGTCGTCATGGCGATGCAAGCGGTGGTCGCGGCGCCGGCAAGCCGACGCATTCGCAATACGAACCCAGGTTCAACCGGCCGCCGCCATTGAAGCGCAGTTCGCCGGCGGTTGCGCCGCGGGCGCGGCAAGCCGTCTCGCAGGCGAGCCGGCGGTCATGCCAGGTAAATCCGAGCAGGAGCATGGCGCCTATCGCCAGCGCGGCGAGAAACCAGCGCAGCACCCGGTGTTCGGCGGCGGTAGTCGGTGTGGTCGGGCGCATCGAAAGCGTGTCGCAATTCTTTCGTGGGCAGGATTGCGCCGCCATGGTGCGGCGAATTCGGACAAATCGCAACCGGCCGCAAGCCGCATGCAGCGGACCTCGCAGACGGTGCCAGCCCGAGAGCCGCATGGTTGCTGGCGCGTGGCACGATACCCTTGCAGAACGCCATTCCATGCGGTTCGCAGGGCAGGGGTGCAGCGGATGCGTGGCCCGATGCGCGGTCCGATGCGCGACCGCGCATGCCGCAGGCAAGGGCGCATCCGCAGTGTTGCCCCATTCGGTGCAAAATCCAGGACGAAACCGGCTGGACCGCGACTTGCGTCGACAGCTTGGCGAAAGCGCCCGAGCGGCGGGACAATCCGGCCGACGGTCGCGGCGCGGGGACGACAATGACGATGATCGGATCGAGGCGGCTCTACGTCGCCTACCTGGCTTTCGCAGTGGCGCTGGCAATTCTGGCAGTGGGGCTGGTGGTGCTGGTCAACCGCCAGCAGGAAATCGCGCTGCAGGCGCAGTTCGATACGCTCGAGCGCACCAGCGAGGCGCTCGCCACCCACGTCGCGGCGCTGGTGCAGAACGCGCTCGACACGGCGGACGAGCAACACGCGCTGCGCACGACGCAGGATCTGATCGACGGCTACAAGTTGATGGGCGACGTGTTCAACATCCGCGTCAGCCGCAGCGATCGCGTGGTGCTGGCCGCCATGCGGCGCAAGAATCTGGAAAAGCCCGAGGGTCTGCCGATCATGCTGACTGCATTGGGCGGCAGTCAGGCGCGTTCCTACGAAACCGTCGATGGGGTGCGCAACTTCTGCGTCGCGGTGCCGCTCAAGGTGGGCGGGCAGCCGTGGGGCGCGTTGGTCGTCTATCGCAACCTCGACCCCACTTATGCCACGCTGCACACCGTCAATCGGAACATCCTGTGGGTCACCGCGCTGACTTTCGCCGCGCTGGTGCTGTCGATCGGCGGCCTGCTCTGGTACGCCTCGCGCGAAGTGCGCCGGGCGCGTGCGGGGCAGGCGCGCCAGTCGCGCCTGGCGCTGATGGGCACCATGGCGGCCAGCGTGGCGCACGAGATCCGCAATCCGCTCAACGCGCTGACACTCGCCATCGATTACCTGAAGCGGCGCGCCCGGACGGCAGATCAGGCGGTGCCGACCGCCGAGCTGGCCGAGGATCTGTCGTCGATGCAGCATGAGGTGAATCGGCTGGAACAGGTGGTGCGCGATTTCGCCGACCTGTCGAAGGAGCCGCGCATCGAACTGCAATCGACCAGCCTGCGCGGTGCGATCGAACATGTGGTCAAGCTGTTCGGGCCGCTGGCGCGCCAGCGCGAAATCGAACTGCACGCGCACTACGATGACGGCGGACTAAGCGTCAATGCCGATGTGCGGCGCATGGAACAGGTGCTGGTCAACCTGGTCAAGAACGCCCTCGAGGCGACCCCGGCGCGGGGCAGCGTCGAGGTGCGCACCTCGGCCGACGAGGGCCGGCTGGTGATCGAGGTGGCCGATACCGGCAGCGGCATCCCGCCGCAGCGCCAGGCGCTGCTGTTCGAGCCGTTCCAGACCACGCGCGCGCACGGGCTGGGGCTCGGCCTGTTTCTCAGCAAGCGGCTCGTCGAAGCGCATGGCGGCACCCTGCGCATGGTCTCGCATCCGGGCGCCGGCACCGTCTTTCGCATCGTGCTGCCGGCGCCGCTCACCCAACTGTCGAGGGCCGCATGACATCCGCGAATACGGCGACGGCCCCGGTGCCGCGCATCGCGATCGTCGAGGACGATGCCGGTCAGGCGCGCCAGCTCGGTCGCATACTCGAACTCGAAGGTTTCGCGACCCGCCATTTCGCCTCGCCGCTGGCCGCGCTCGCTGCCTGGCTGCAGGTGCCGCCCGATCTGGTGTTGAGCGACCTCAACATGCCCGACATGGACGGCATCGCCTTCCTCGAAAGGATGCGCGAGGCGCATCCGGCGGTGCCGGTGATCATGATGACCGGATTCGGTTCGGTGGATACCGCCAAGCAGGCGCTCAAGCTCGGCGCGCACGACTACCTGCTCAAGCCGCTCGATGTCGATGAACTGCTGGTGACCATGCGCAAGGTGCTGCAGACGCGCCAGCTGCAGCAGGAGAACCTGACGCTGCGCAAGCAGTTGAAGACGCAGTACCGGTTCGAGCGCGCGGTCGGCACGGCGCCGGCCTGGCGGCGGGTGCTGGAAACCGTCGATGCGGTGGCCGACAGCGAGGCCACCGCGCTGATTCTCGGCGAGAGCGGCACCGGCAAGGAACTCGTCGCCGAGGCGATCCATGCGCGCAGTGCGCGGGCCGCCGGCCCGCTGATCAAGGTGCATTGCGCGGCGCTGCCGGAGAGCCTGCTCGAAGCGGAACTGTTCGGCCACGAAAAGGGCGCGTTCACCGGCGCGACCGCGCTGCGCAAGGGCCGTTTCGAAGAGGCCGACGGCGGCACGCTGTTTCTCGACGAAGTCGGCGAAATCGCCTTGCCGGTGCAGGTCAAGCTGCTGCGCGTGCTGCAGCAGAAAACCTTCGAGCGGCTCGGCTCGGGCACCACGCTGCGGGCCGATTTCCGCCTGGTCGCCGCGACCAATCGCGACCTGCAGGCTGAAGTGAAGGCCGGCCACTTCCGCGAGGATCTTTATTACCGGCTCAACGTGATCCCGATTCCGCTGCCGCCCTTGCGCGAGCGTCGCGAGGACATTGCGCTGCTGGCGCAGCACTTTCTCGCCAAGGCCAACGCGCTGCATCGCAGGCATGTCGAAGGCTTCAGCGAGGCGGTGCTCGATGCCATGAAGGCTTACGGCTTCCCCGGCAACGTGCGCGAACTGGAGAATCTGATCGAGCGCTGCATCGTGCTCTGTCGCGGCACGCGCATCGAAGCGGCCGATCTGCCCGAGGCGCTGCGCGCAATGTCCGCCCCGGCGCCGGATGCACAGGGCGGCCCGCTTGACCGGCTGTGGCGCGGCGAGCTGAATCTGGATGCGCTCGAGCGCCTGATCCTCGATGAGGCGATGCAGCGCTCGCGCGGCGTGCAGACCGAGGCCGCGCGCCTGCTCGGCATCAGCCGCCGCACCCTGCAATACCGGCTGGAAAAACACGGCCTGCCCAAGCCCGCCGACGACTAAGCAGACCGCCCCGGTTGCCCCAGCGCGTGCAGGTGTTGCGGACGCGCGCCCCAAATCGTGCACCTGGCCCCGCCGCCACCGGCCGCAGCGTGACGGATCGCACGCCATTTCGCGTGGCACGCAAGCTGCGATACACCGCTTGCGCAACCCGACAACCTGCAAGGAGACGATCATGAACACCAGGCGCAATTTGCTGGCAATCGCGCTGACCGCGGCGCTGTTCGGCGCCGGCCACGCCCAGGCACAGGCCGGCCAGCGCAGCATTTATGTCAATGGCGAACACCTGAACCTGGCCGCCGTGGTGGTGCTCGACATCATGAATTGCGGCCAGCCGGTACCGAGCGGGCGCTACTGGATCAACTGGAACAACCAGACCTGGGGCTACGAAGGCCGCGCCACGGCCAGCCCGCTGCCCGATTGCACGCAGTCCGCCGGCCGGCCGCAGCAGGCGCGCAGCGGCGGCGGCCAGTGGGAAGATCGCATGCAGCAGAACCTGTGCATCCGCAACGGCCGCTGCAATGTCGACATCGTCATCAATCCGGTCTATCAGTGAAGAGGCGCTGTGCGGATCGCGCGCGCCAGACGGTCGGCCCGCGCCGATCGCCGGCGCCGGATGGCACGCAACCTGCTGCGAGGGTATCGTCACCCGAGACAATGACGGCGATCACCGCAAGATCGACCGCAATCCCCAACCCGACAAGGAGAAGTCAATGAAACACGCAATCGTTCTTTCCACCATGCTGGCGATGGCCGCGCTCGGCGCCAGCAGCAATGTGTCCGCCGATGGCCCCGCCTCGTTCAAGGGCGGCGTGCTGGTCGATTCCCGCGGCATGACGCTCTACACATTCGACAAGGATCCGGCGGGCGCCGGCAAGAGTGCCTGCAACGGCGCATGCGCCGGCGTCTGGCCGCCCTTGAGCGCAACCGGCGGCGATGCCGCGGGTGGCGACTTCAGCGTGATCACGCGCGACGACGGCGGCAAGCAGATCGCCCACAAGGGTCGCCCGCTGTATTTCTACGCGCCCGACCAGAAGCCCGGCGACATGACCGGGGACAACTCGGGCGGCGTCTGGCATGTGGTGCGCGCCGGGGCGGCCACGCCGAGCCAGAAGCCGGCCAGCGGTTCGCCCTTCAACTACGGCTATTGAGCCGGCCGCCGGGGCGCTGCCCCGCATCCGGCGATAGCTGGCGAGCCGCATGGATAGGCGCTGTGCGGGCCAGCATCGCGGAACGGCGCATGCAGCGGCGCTGGTAGCCCGGCATGGCTGGAGAAGGCCAGCCGGTGCGGCTTCCAGGGCAGCCGTCCGGCGGCAGGGCGGGCGCTACTGCTCGCGCAACTGGGCGTAGAGCAGCGGCAGACGTCTGGGCAGCTCTTCGGGCTGGCGCAGGATGGTGTAGCCGGCCGGGCCGAACAGGTGCGGCAGGTAGTCGGCGCCTTCGCGGTCGATGGTGACGCAGAACGGCTTGAGGCCGGCCCGGCGCGCCTCGATCAGGCTCATGCGCGTGTCCTCGATGGCGTAGCGGCCTTCGTAGTGGTCGTAGTCGTTCGGCTTGCCGTCGGAGAGCAGCAGCAGCAGGCGCTGGGTGCGGCGCTGTTCGCCGAGGATGCGCGATGCCATGCGTATCGCCGCGCCCATGCGGGTGTAGTAGCCGGGCTTCAATGCGCAGATGCGCCCGCGCGCGGCGCCGTCGAAGCGCTCGGCGAATTCCTTGATGGTGTGCATGCGCACGTTGTCGCGCTTGAGCGAGGAAAAGCCGACCATCCCGAACGCATCGTCGGTGGCGGACAGCGCCTCGCCGAACAGCAGCAGCGAATCGCGGATCACGTCGATCACGCGATGCTCGTTGGAGACGTAGGCATCGGTCGATAGCGACAGGTCGGCAAGCACCAGGCAGGCCATGTCGCGGGTGTTGCGCACCCGGGCGAGATAGCCGCCGGCCGCTGCGCCATGGCCGGCCAGGCGGTCGCTGCCGGCGCGCACGCAGGCATCCAGATCGAGTTCGCTGCCGTCGGGCTGATTCTTCAGCCACTGGCGGCCGGGCGCCAGCGCGGCGAACTGCGCGCGCAGGCGCCGGGCGGTGCCGCGCAGCCGCTCGGGCAGCGCCGCCGGCCGGGCGTCGCGCGCCAGCATCGGCTGGATGCGGCAATAGTCGGGCCGCAGCGTGCGGAGGCGGTAATCCCATTCGGGTAGCCGGATGCCGCTGCCCAGCGGCAGGTCGTCGGCCGCGGCGCTCGGCAGGTCGAGGTCGAAGCGCACGCGCGAAGCGCCCGCCTTGCCGCCGCGCTTCATGGCAAGCTCGTCCATCTCGTCGGCGGCGCGCAGCGCATCCTGGTTCTCGTCGTCGTCCTGCGGGCGATTGACATTCACATATTCGGCCCAGGAGAACAGGCTCTCGGCGCGGAACATCATGAGGAAGCCGTCCTTGCCGTCGCCGGCCTCGACATGTCTGGCGCGGCGCCGTTTCGCGCCGCCGTCCTGACTGCGGCCGGCGGGGCTTTCCTGGGTGTCGACGGCGCTATCGCTGCGCGCCTCGATGCGCGTCGGTTGCGGCACCAGCCACAGCGGCACCGGCCGCGGCGGGCGTTTGGCTGCAGGCAGTCGAAGCGGCCGCTCCGGCTCGCGCAGGGCGGCGCGGATGGCCAGTTCCGCCGAGGCTTCGTCGACGGGCAGCTTCTCCGGCGCACTGCGCAAGGCGATCGCCGCGTCGACAAGGGCGTGGTAGCGGCTTTGCAGCCCCGGGTAACGGGCGAGCACGGCACGGGTGGCGCGCTGGTTGCCGGCAAGCCAGTCGTCTCCCGGCCGGTGTTCGGCGGCCAGCGCGGCCAGCCACAGGTAGAGGTCGCGGTTGAGTGCGGCATCGGCGAAGCAGGCGATTACGGGTGGCAGGCTCAGCGTTTCGTCGTCGCGGCTGGCCGGGGCATCGCGTTCGCCGCTGCCGGCAAGGCGCTCGACCCAGCGCCGCCGCGCACCGTGCGCCCGGTGCTGGGCCGCGGCGACGCGCAGGCCGGGATCGCCGCCCATGGCGCGGAACATCACGCCGAGGGTCTTTTCCACCGACGCGAGTTCGACGGCGGCGGCCGCATGCTCGCGCGAGGCGGCGCGCGAGATCAGCTTGTGCCACAGTTCGCCGACGAATTCTTCCACTAGCGGCGGGGCCGGCGATCGGTGCGCGTCGCCGGCGCGAATGCCGGATCATTCATCGCAGCGCCTGCCGATCAGCGGATAGACGTAGGGCTTGCCCGACAGCGCCCTGGCCAGCCCGACCATGCCGAACATGATCAGGGTCGAGTGGATCAGTGTGAAGTAAAGGACGACGATCACCCAGGTCCACGCCCAGTCGAGCCCGCCGGCGGCGATGACCAGCGCGATGGCAACCACGATGGCGGTGCCGCCGATCAGGCTGACGCGGAAGGTCTGGTCGAGATGGCAGCGCGCCAGCGGCGCCGCGTCCCGATGATGTTTGCGCCACAGCCAGGCGAGCGGCAGGAAGGCGAGTCCGGGCGCGAGCATCAGGTTGACCAGATAGAGCGATTCGGCGGCCACCGCCAGCCGATAGCCGGGAATTTCCGCCGGTTCGCGTGTCGTGTCCATTCGCTATTTGCCGAAGGTTGCGCCGACCACTTCCATCAGCGCCGCGGCGATCTCGCGGTCGTCGGTGAGCGCCTCGACCAGGGCGGCGCGGCAGGCGGCGAGCGGGGCCATGCCGTCGCCGATCAGCGTGGCGGCATAGACCAGCAGGCGTGTGCTGGCGACTTCCTCGAGGTCGACATCCTTCAAGGCGCGCAGGCTGCGGCCGATCGATACCAGTTGCTTGGCCAGCAGCGGCGTGCAGCCGGTCTCGCCCTGCAGGATTGCCTCTTCGCGCGCGGCCGACGGAAAGTCGAACGACAGCGCGAGGAAGCGCTGGCGGGTGGACGGTTTGAGTCCCTTGAGAAAGTTCTGGTAGCCCGGGTTGTAGGAGATGACGAGCATGAAGCCCGGCGGCGCAAGGAGCGTCTCGCCGGTGCGTTCGATCGGCAGCACGCGGCGGTCGTCGGCCAGCGGATGCAGTACCACGGTGGTGTCCTTGCGCGCTTCGACGATTTCGTCGAGGTAACAGATGCCGCCTTCGCGCACCGCGCGGGTGAGCGGGCCGTCGCACCAGCGCGTCTGGCCGTCGCCCAGCAGATGACGGCCGACCAGATCGGCGGCGGTCAGGTCGTCGTGGCAGGAAACCGTGGTCAGCGGCAGGCCGAGTCGGGCCGCCATGTGCGCGACAAAGCGCGTCTTGCCGCAGCCGGTCGGCCCTTTGATCAGGAGCGGCATGCGGTTGCGCCAGGCGTGCTCGAACAGCGCGACTTCGTCGCCTGCGGGCGTGTAGAAGGGCAGTTCGCCATCCAGCGGTGATGACTTCATGTCCATGATTCTATTCCCGTCAACCATCGTGCTCGGGGTCCATGGTCGCGCCGGGAAGACGGCGATGCCTTGACCAAAGACAAGGCGCCGATCGATGGTAATGGCGCCATGCGGGCTGCAACAGCGGGCCGCAACAGCGGGCCGCGATCGATCCGGAGTAAAATGTGAGGCACCGAAGCCCTTCAAGGCACCTTCAACGCCGCGTCCAGGCTGCGGGGATTTACGATTGATCGGGCATCGCCCCTTTCCAGGCGGCCGAGTCGAGACGACGCACGGCCCGAACTGGTCGTTCCGGCGCCGCCGCGCCGGCCACGACGCTGCAACAGACGCGCAGCACCATAGCCGCATCGCCGGGCGCTGCGCAACGGCCCTTGTCCGGGGCTTCGCAGGTATCTCATCGGCCGCTCCGACGGTACTGCCGTCGGGCGCATACCGAGGCGGGTTCCTGCGCGGCGTGATCAGGAGGACACTGCAAGATGCTGGAATCCACGATCTGGCCCGCGTGGCCATTGCAAGGCAACGATCTGATGCGTCTGGCCGTCGCGCTGCTGCTTGCGGCGGTATGCGGCGAGGCGGTTGCGCGCGTGCTGCGCCTGCCGCGGGTGACCGGCTACTCCCTGGCCGGCCTGCTGATGGGTCCGGCGCTGCTCGGCTGGTTCGGTCCGGAAGACCTGAACGCGGTGCGCATCGCGATCGATCTGGCGCTGGCGCTGCTGCTTTTCGAACTCGGCGTGCGGCTCGATGTGCGCTGGTTCCGCGCCAATCCCTGGGTGCTGGTGTCGAGCGTCAGCGAAGCCGGGCTCGCGTTCGTGCTCACCTACCTGCTGATGCGCGGCATGGGCTATTCCAACGGTCTGGCGGCCACGGTCGGCGCAATCGCCATCGGCACCTCGCCGTCGGTGGTCATGCGGGTCGCCGCCGAACTGCGCGCGGAAGGGCAGGTCACGCAGCGGCTGTTCGTGTTGTGCGCGCTCAACGTGGCGTACTCGGTGGTCCTGTCCAAGCTCATTGTCGGCGGCATGCACGGGGTGTTCCGTGGCGACTGGCTGCTCGGCGTCCTGCATCCGGTGTATCTGCTTGCCGGGTCGCTGATCGTCGGTGCTGCATTGGCGCTGGCCTTTCAGGTGTTGCGGCGAGCATTCGACTTGTCGGACGAGCAGGGCGCCGTGGTGTTGTTCGGCCTGCTGCTGCTCACCCTGTCGTTGCTGGACATGCTCAGGCTACCGAGCATGCTGGCGCCGCTGATCGCGGGGGCGATCATCAAATACCGCGACCCGCGGCCGCACCTGTGGCCACGCCACTTCGGCACCGCAGGCGGCGTGCTGGTGATCGCGCTGTTCATGTTGACCGGCATGTCGCTGGTGCCGGCGCAGATGGCGGCCGGCGGCGCGGCCGCACTGGTGCTGCTGGTTGCGCGCGTTGTCGGCAAATCTGCCGGTGTGGTGCTGCTCGGTCCGGTCAGCGGACTCAGTTTCCGACAGGCGGCGGCACTGGGCCTGACGCTGGCGCCGATGTCGGGCATGGCCTTCCTGCTGACCGAAGACATACGCGTGATCTATCCGGCGTTCGGCGCACAGTTGGCGCCGATCGTGCTCAGCATGGTGGCGGTGCTCGAACTGCTGGGGCCAGTGGCCGTCCAATGGGGACTGCGCATTGCCGGCGAAACCCGTGCGGGAGACAAATGATGGCGCTCGAACAATTTGCCGAGTCGCGTCCGCTCACCCTGGGCGTCGAACTCGAATTGCAACTGGTCAATACCCACGATTACGACCTGGTCGGCGGCGCCGGCGATCTGCTTCGCGCGCTGGCCAAGCGGCAGTTGCCGGGCGACGTCAAACCCGAGATGACCGACAGCATGATCGAGATGTCGACCGGCGTGTGCGAGAACTTTCGCGATGCGCTCGACCAGCTCGGCACGCTGCGCGACGCGCTGGTAGAGGCCGCATGCCGTCTCAACATCGGCGTCTGCGGCGGCGGTACCCACGGCTTCCAGCATTGGGACGACCGCAAGATTTTCGACAAGCCGCGCTTCCACTTCCTGTCCGAACTCTACGGCTACCTGGCCAAGCAATTCACGATATTCGGACAGCATGTCCACATCGGCTGTCCGGGTCCGGATGTGGCGCTGTACCTCGCGCATTCGCTGTCGCGCTATATCCCGCATTTCATCGCGCTTAGCGCATCGTCGCCGTTCGTTCAGGGGGCCGATACCGGCTTCCAGTCGGCGCGGCTGAACTCGGTGTTCGCCTTCCCGTTGTCGGGCCGGCTGCCGTTCGTCGAAACCTGGGCCGAGTTCGAGGCCTACTTCGACAAGATGACCGCGACCGGCGTGGTCGAGAGCATGAAGGATTTCTATTGGGACATACGTCCCAAGCCTGAGTACGGGACGATCGAGGTGCGGGTGATGGATACGCCGCTCACTGTGCGCCGTGCGGCCGAGATCGCCGCCTATATCCAGGCGGTTTCGCGCTGGCTGATGGTGGAACGGCCGCTGCGTCCGCGCGACGACGATTACCTGGTCTACACCTTCAATCGGTTTCAGGCCTGCCGTTTCGGGCTTGCCGGCACTTACGTGGATCCGCGCAGCCATGAGCACCGCACGGTGGCCGAGGACGTGCTCGCCACGCTCGCCAGCATCGAGCAGCATGCGATCGAACTCGACGCCGACGAAGCCTGCCAGGCGCTCGGCGAGATCGCCCGCTCGGGGGTCAATGACGCGGCGGTGCTGCGCGGCGAATATGCCGACGCGCGCTCGCTGAACGAGGTCGTGCGTCGGCAGTGTCTGCGCTGGAAGAACTGACGCGGGCCTCAGGGTGAGTGGCGCACGGCCGTTGCGCATCGGCTTGTCGGCGCGCCTGCTGCACACGCCGCCGAAGGAACTCGGCTTCCCGGGCAAGACCCTCCAGTATCTGGAACAATCGGTTGCGCACTGGATCATGGCGCACGGCGCGCTGGCCTACATGATGCCGACGATCAGCGCCGAGCTGGCCGTGCAACGGGCAGCGATTTCGATGCGCGAGTACGTCGCGGCGATGGATGGGCTGGTGCTGCAGGGCGGAGCCGATGTCAGCCCGGCCGGCTACGGCGAGCAGCCGATGCGTCCGGAATGGTCGGGCGACCGCGTGCGCGACCTCTACGAGATCGAACTGCTGTGGGAGTTCGTCATTCAGGGCAAGCCGGTACTCGGCATCTGCCGCGGCATGCAGTTGATCAACGTGGCCTGCGGCGGGACGCTCTACCAGGACATACTCGAAATGAATCCCGGTGCCAATGCCCATCGCGACGACGGCCTGTACGACCGGTTCCACCACGAAATCGAACTGGAGCCCGGGTCTGCGCTGGCGGCACTGTATCCGGGGCAACATTGCGGACGCGTCAACAGCATTCACCACCAGGCTGTACGCAAACTGGGCAACGATCTCAAGGTGGAGGCGCGCTCGATCGGCGACGGCATCGTCGAGGCGATACGCTGGCAGGGTACCGGCTACCTGTTCGGTTGCCAATGGCATC
>WBZS01002165.1_pt2 | contig 12500 bp, 7 predicted proteins | sample 5204201 | NCBI WGS metagenome assembly WBZS01 (sample SAMN12344357, study PRJNA552823) | activated sludge metagenome | biome: Activated sludge suspended growth; feature: Nitrification reactor; material: Wastewater; isolation source: activated sludge from nitrification reactor of wastewater treatment...
GGCGGTTAAAGAAAAAACGGCAGCAAACAACACAGCAGCAATATCACGCTTCCTCATTTCACTTCCCTCCGGTGGCGGTATCAATTGGATCGTTGCAGATCTATCCGTGACGATTCTTCGCTATCGATCTCGATTTGCCAATCGTTGCCGCGAATCCCCGGCGCGGCAAGGCAGGTTCAGCTTGGCGTCGCTGGCCTACCCGTGGCGACTGGCATGAGCGCATTGTGCGGCAACGCCGTCAGATAAATCAATCACGGATTTCCGTTTCACGCCTGCGGATTCCTGTCAGACGGGAAACAATACGGAGAGTGCCGAAACGGCGACACCGCAGGATTGGAAAGGAAAATCCCGGCCCGCCCACCTCGACTTCAGGGCAGCCGCTGGCGCTTTCCTTTCCCTGCCCGGATCAATTATATTTGCATAACCGGCGACGATTCGGATAATTGGCTGGTGTCGGCCGCATCCGTTGTTCCACTTGCATTCCCTTTATCCAGTGACGCAATGCATATCGCACACCTCTCCAGCGCTGCCGCCCTGAGCAGCCTTCGAACATCCGCCCACGGCCTGACCCGGGTTGAAGCGGAGAGGCGACTGCAGGAGTATGGGCTCAACCGGATCGAGAAGGTCAAGGGCGACCCACAGTGGCGATGTCTCCTGCGAGAATTCACGCACTTTTTTGCCCTCATCCTGTGGGTGGCTGCCGGCTTGTCGATGTTTGCCGAAACGCGCAGCCCGGGCGAAGGCATGTGGCAGCTTGGCATGGCCATCCTGGCGGTGATCCTGATCAATGGCGCATTTTCCTACTGGCAGGAATACCGTGCCGAGCGGGCCATTTCAGCGCTTCGCCAATTGTTGCCGCAGTTCGTCAAGGTGATGCGCGACGGCGAGCTGCAAACGCTGGCCGCCGAATTTCTGGTCCCCGGGGATGTCGTCCTTCTTGAAGAAGGTGACAACGTCCCGGCCGATTGCCGGTTGATCGAAAGTGCCGGACTGCGGGTAAACACGTCGACCATTACCGGCGAGTCGCTGCCCAAATCGCGCACGGCCGAAGCCGAGGCCGCAACTGACGGCGCGGCGCTGGATGCGCGGAACCTGCTGCTGGCCGGAACGTCGATAGTTTCGGGAGAAGCCCAAGCCGTGGTCTTTGCCACGGGAATGCACTCCGAATTCGGCAAGATTGCCCACCTGACGCAAGCCGCCCGTACCACCGTCTCGCACCTGCAAGTGGAAATTGCCCGCCTGTCGAAGCTGGTGGCCATCCTGGCTACGGGACTCGGGCTGATGTTCTTCCTGATCGGCACCTTGATCGGCCTGCCGTTCTGGACGAATCTGATGTTCGCCATCGGTATCCTGGTCGCCAACGTTCCGGAAGGCTTGCTGCCCACGGTCACCCTGTCGCTGGCCATGGCCACACAACGCATGGCGAAAAGGAATGCGCTGGTCCGGCACCTGCCCGCTGTGGAAACCCTCGGCTCGACGACGGTCATCTGCAGCGACAAGACCGGCACGCTGACCCAGAACCGGATGACGGTTCAGCAGGTCTTTTATTCCGGGACGGTGCGCTCCGCCGAGGCGCACGGTTTCGATGACAACGCTATCCCGCTATTACGCACCGCCGAGTATTGTCATAACCTCAAACGGGGCAATCGGAATGGCCAGGCAACCTGGCTGGGCGACCCCATGGAAATCGCCCTGCTCACCTTCGCCAAGGGCATTCGGGATTTCGGCGAAGGCACCATGGTCAGTGAAATTCCATTTGACAGCGATCGGCGACGCATGTCAGTAGTCATCGAACACGAGGGTCAGCGCTGGCTGTACTGCAAGGGCGCGCCGGAAGCCGTCTTGCCGCTGTGCGTCGGTACGGAGCTGGACGGCCGGCATGACGTCCTCGACGATGCGACCCGTCAGCGCATCAGCACCGCTCAGGAAGGCATGGCCGACCGGGGGCTGCGCGTACTGGCCCTGGCTCATCGTCAACTGCGGGGTGATGCGCCGCCGTCCGAAAGTGAGCTGGTTTTTTCCGGACTGGTCGGGTTTCGTGACCCGCCGCGTCCCGAAGTCCCCGAGGCCATGGCCCGCTGCCATTCGGCCGGCATCAAGGTGATCATGGTCACCGGCGACCATCCGCATACCGCCCTGGCCATTGCCCGCGATATCGGCCTGGTCAACACCGAGAATCCGACGATTATCCCCGGCGAAGCACTGCGCCGGATGACGCCGGCACAGGTGCAGATTGCCCTGGACAGCCCGGAAATCCTGTTTACCCGGGTTACCGCCGAACAGAAAATGCTGGTCGTTCAGGCTCTGAAAAACAAGGGAGAAATCGTGGCGGTTACCGGCGATGGCGTGAACGACGCGCCGGCGCTGAAGGCCGCGCATATCGGCATTGCCATGGGCATTTCCGGCACCGATGTGGCCAAGGAAGCCGCCGACATGGTTCTGCTCGACGACAATTTCGCCAGCATCGTCAACGCGATCGAGGAAGGGCGCGCCGTCTTCGAGAACATTCGCAAGTTTCTGACCTACATCCTGACCTCGAACATCCCCGAGCTGATCCCCTATCTCGCCTTTGTGCTTTTCAGAATTCCGCTGCCGCTGACCATCATCCAGATTCTGGCCGTCGATCTGGGCACCGATATGCTGCCGGCCCTCGCCCTGGGCGCCGAACGCCCCGACCCCGATCTCATGAAAATGCCTCCGCGCCCGGCGAATGAACGTTTGCTGTCCTGGCCGTTGATTGCGCGCGCCTACCTCTGGCTGGGGCTGCTGCAAGCGGCCGTGGCGATGTCCGCCTTCTTCTTCGTGCTGCATCTGGGCCACTGGAACTACGGCGATGTGCTCGACAAAGCCGCTCCGCTTTATCTGCAGGCCACCACGGCGTGTCTTGCCGCCATCGTCATGGCACAGATGATCAATGTCTTTGTTTGCCGCCACCCCCGTCAGCCGGCGCTGAGTCGCTTTACACCACGTAACAACCTCTTGCTGCTTGGGCTCGGCGTTGAGCTGACGCTGATCCTGCTCATCGTCTATACGCCTGTCGGCAACCGGCTCTTTGGCACACTCGCATTTCCGTCGACAGTCTGGCCGGTGATCCTGCTGCTCGCGCTGGGATTCGGGGCGTTCGAAGAACTGCGAAAACTTATTCTCCGCCGGCGCTGACGGGAATCGGCATGCTCTCGGTATCGGACCTTGGCCGTTCGACCCGGCAAATCGCTCGTCATCGTGCAGTTTTCCCTGTCGGCGCCTCGGACACGCCGCACCGGAAAGTGGCGATTCCCGCCGCCTTCCGTCCGGCCTTGGCGGCCACTTTTTTATCACACAACAAGAGGTAGAATGGGCAGGTTTATGATAAAAACCGAGGGTGAAAATGCCCCGCACCGGGCATTTGCCGAACCTCGTCTTCACGCTTTGCAGGTCATATTTTGGAGAAAACATGGGTCATCACAACACCGTCGATATTCGCACCGTTGCTCTCGTAGGTCATGGCGCAACCGGTAAAACCACCCTTGCCGAAACATTGCTCGCCACGGCGGGGGCGATTTCCAGTCGCGGCTCGGTTGAACGAGGCAACACCGTTTGCGACTTTGACGCTCAGGAAAAGGAGCTCGGGCACTCGCTGAATTCCGCAATGTTCAGCCTGGACTGGCTGAACACTCAGGTGCATATGATCGACACGCCCGGTTACCCGGACTTTTCCGGACAAGCCATCGGCGCGCTGGCCGCCGTCGACACGGCGCTGATCGTGATCAACGCGCAAACCGGCATCGAGCTGTCGACCGAGCGCATGATGAAACTGGCCGCCGGACGCAATCTCTGCCGGATGATCGTCATCAACAAGATCGATGCCGACAATGTCGATCTGCCCAAGCTGGTAGGCGAAATCCGCGAACGTTTCGGCCGTGAATGCATGCTGCTCGATTTGCCGGCACATCATGGCCAGGACGTCGTAGAGCTGCTCGCCCACGACAGCGGCGAGAGTGATTTTGAATCGGTCTCAAATGCCCACCGCGCGCTGATTGACCAGATTGTCGAGGAAGACGAAGACCTCCTGGCGCGCTATCTTGACGAAGGAACCGATCCCAGCCTCGACGAATTGCACGCGCCGTTCGAGAAGGCGCTGCGAGAAGGCCACCTGATACCCATACTCTTTGTTTCGGCGCGAACCGGCGCCGGCGTTCCCCAGTTGCTCGATGTGCTGGCCAGGCTCGCTCCCAATCCGGCCGAGGGCAACCCACCGCCGTTCTACAAGGGCCAGCCGGGCGACGCGAACAGCGCTCCGTTTCACGCCCAACCCGATGCCGGCAAGCACGTTCTGGCGCATGTGTTCAAAGTGGTCAGCGACCCGTTCATCGGCAAGCTTGGCGTCTTCCGCGTACACCAGGGAACGATAAAGAAGGACTCACAGCTTTATGTCGGCGACACCAAGAGGCCATTCAAGGTCGGCCACCTGTACCGTTTGCAAGGCAAGGAGAATGTCGAGGTGGATGCGCTGGTTCCTGGCGACATCGGCGCCATCGCCAAAATCGACGAAATCGAATTCGACTGCGTGCTGCACGATTCGCACGACGAAGATCACATCCATCTGAAGCCCCTCGAATTTCCGCAACCGATGCAGGGTCTGGCCGTCGAGACGCAACGCAAAGCCGACGAACAGCGCCTCTTTGACGTTTTGCACAAGCTCGAAATCGAAGACCCCTGCTTCAAGGTCGAACGCCACCCAACGACCAATGAGACGGTAATTCGCGGCCTCGGCGATATGCATTTGCGCGCCAAACTGGCACGCATGGCGCAACAGTACAAAATAGAACTCGAAACCCGGCCGCCGCAGATCGCTTACCGGGAAACGATTACGGCCAAGGCCGAAGGGCATTGCCGGCACAAGAAGCAAAGCGGCGGTGCCGGCCAGTTTGGCGAAGTCATGCTGCGCGTCGAACCCATGGAGCGCGGGGCCGGCTTCGAGTTTGTCGATATCGTCAAGGGGGGAACCATTCCCGGCGTGTTCATGGCGGCGGTCGAAAAAGGCGTGCGTCAAGCCTTGGAAGACGGTGTGGTCGGTGGCTTCCCGGTACACGATCTGCGCGTTATCGTGCATGACGGCAAGTCGCATTCCGTGGACAGCAAGGATATCGCCTTTTTTTCTGCCGGCCGCAAGGCCACGATCTCTGCCATCCGCGCTTCGTCACCGATTATTCTGGAGCCCATCGTCGACGTCGAAGTGCTGGCCCCGGATGCCTCCATTGGCGATCTGACCGGCGACCTGTCGAGCAAACGCGGTCAGGTCACCGGAACCCAGCCGCGCGGGGTGGGCACCATATCGATCAGCGGCAAGGTTCCGCTCGCCGAACTCGACGACTACCAGGGACGCCTCAAGTCGCTGACCGGCGGCCAGGGTTCCTACAGCATCAGCTTTTCGCATTACGCGCCCGTACCCGCAGCAACCCAGCAACAACTGGCTTCACAAAACAAATCGGTTGGCCTTGAGGACGATTGACCTGGGCGGCAGCCCGCCCTAAATTGGCTATGGCCAATTATTTCAGCACCCCCGGCTGGGTCATTCATCTGGCCCGCCGGCTGCTTTATTTCTGGGTGCGCACCACGGTCTTCCCGCAGCACCCGGATGAACTTGGCCTTGACCCGGCCAAACCGGTTTGCTACGTGTTGCAGCACCCTCACGTTTCAAATCTGCTCATCGTCTATCGGGAATCCCGAAGCGTCGGCCTTCCCTCCGCCGAAGCGCCTTTTGCGCTGGGCCGTGACGTCTTCCCGCGTTCCGCTTTCTTTCTGAACCCGAAACCAATTCCCGGCACCGGCGCGGGTGAACCGTATGCGCCTGCGCCATTGATGACCGCTATGGTGCGCGAAACACTGGCCGACGCACGGCTCGATGTTCAGATCGTTCCTGTTGTCATTCTATGGGGTCGCCATCCGGGCAAACAGGAGTCGATTCTCAAGGCTCTATTTGCCGAGGCGTGGCAGCAGCCGGGCCCTCTGCGCCGTCTGTTGACCATCCTGCTACACGGACGGAACGTTCTGGTTCGCTTCAATACTCCGTTGTCATTGCATGCCTTTTGCCGCGACATTGCCGGTGAACAGCAGGCGCTTCAGAAGCTTTCCCGCGTGCTGCGCGAGCACTTTCGTCGTCAACGGCAAATGGCCATCGGACCCGATCTGTCGCATCGCCATACGCAAGTAGGGGCTCTGCTCGATGCCCCGCGGGTGCGTTCGGCGATCGCCACCGAAGCGGAAACACAGCATATCTCGCCGGCAGAAGCACGATTGCGGGCGCGCCGCTTCATCCTGGAAATCGCCTCGGATTATTCTTATGGCGTGACACGCGCCTTCGAGCTCGCACTGTCATGGTTGTGGACGCAGCTTTTTGACGGGATTGAGATACACCACGCCGAGTCGATCACGCAGATTGCCCCGGGGCTAGGCATTATCTACATCCCCACGCACCGCAGCCACATGGACTATCTTCTGCTGTCCTACATCGTTCACCACCAAGGACTGGCGTCCCCGCACATCGCCGCTGGCGACAACCTGAATTTTTTTCTGGTCGGACCGTTGCTTCGCCGGGCTGGCGCCTTTTTCATGCGTCGCAGCTTTAAGGGCGAACCGCTTTATGCAACGGTGTTCGACGAATACCTGCATCTGATGCTGACCCGCGGCTTTCCGATTGGCTACTTCATCGAAGGCGGGCGAAGTCGCACTGGGAGCATGTTGTCGCCCAAAGCCGGAATCCTCGGAATGACGATACGCAGTTACATCCGCGAGCATGACCGTCCGCTTGTGTTGGTGCCGGTCTATATCGGTTACGAAAAGCTCATCGAAGGTCGAACCTACCTTCGGGAAATGGCCGGCAAACCCAAGCAACGCGAGTCCCTGTGGGCTCTCCTGAACAACTTGCGGCGGATCAGACGGGTCTTCGGCAAAGTGCATCTCAACTTTGGACAGCCGCTGGCGCTGGCCGACTTCCTCGAAACCTGCCGCCCCGGCTGGTCCAGGGAGGCCTCGGCTGACATCGACCCCTGGGCGCGCGAAGCAACGCACCGTGCCGCCGCTGAACTGGCCAGGCGCATGAACGAAGCCGCGGTAATCAATCCGGTCAACTTGATCGCCCTGTCATTGTTACCCCTCCCCGGACCGACGGTCGAAGAGCATGTTCTGGAGCGGCTTCTGGAGGATTACCAGGCACTTGCCGTCGATGCGCCCTATTCTCCGTTGACGATTCCGTGCGCCATGAATTCCGCACAGATTGTGGCTTACGTCGAACGCCTTGGAATGATCACGCGCATAGCCCATCCGCAGGGCAATCTGATTCAATTGTCGACGCGGGAAGCGCCGCTGCTCGCCTACTTCCGCAACAACGCACTGCACCTTTTTGCCTTGCCGTCACTGATCGCCGGTTTGCTGAATCGGCATCGGCCACTGGACACGCCTCAGGTCATTGAAGTCGTTGCGGGAATCTACGACCTGATCGCCAAGGAATTGTTCTTGCGCTGGACCCCGGAAGAGATTCCGCAAGCCACTCTGGCCGTTATCGACGTGCTCGTAAAACGAGGGCTGCTCCTCCGCGACGCATCGGAACGGCTCTGTGCCCCCGAAGATGACCCCCGGAAGCGCTTCGAGCTCCATTTGATCGGCGAAACCCTGCGCCCGCTGCTCGAAGACTACTTCATCGTGCTGACGCTGCTCGAACGGAGTGGTTCAGGCCACCTGACGCGTCATGCGCTGGAAAACGACTGCCAGCAGCTGGCTCGACGGCTGGCCGTGCTCCAAGCCGGCCACGCGCCGGATTATTCAGGCAAGGCAATGTTCTCGTCACGCGTAACCCAACTCATCGACGCCGACTATCTCCACGAAGAGGCTGCCGGGTATTTGCATTTCGACCAGCGCCTCACCACGATGCTGGCGCACGCCAAACTGTTCCTCCCTGCCGAAGCCAGGGAACTGATCTCGCGTTTGGCTTGCGCCGACCCGCTGCCTTAGGCGTTTGAACGGGTATTGCGGCGCGCCGCCTGAGTGAGCCGCGCCTTCTCGGCCAACACTTTGCTTGCATAGCTGCCTTCAGGTTCTGAAGACCCTGCATAGTATTGGAGTCCGGCGACCAGCCCGCCGCGACGGTGAATCGCTTCTTCCAGAATATGGACGCCGACCCGGATATTGACTTCAGGATCGAGGAAGGGTTTGTCGCCCGAACCATCCGGCACCTTGTCCATATGGAAACGCGGGATGACCTGCATCAGGCCCTGAGCGCCCATGGGGCTTTCGGCAAACGGATTGAATCCCGATTCGATGCCGATGATCGCCACGATAAGCAGCGGATCGATGCGCCGCTCTTTTCCGATGAGTTGCGCCACTTCGAAGACCGGTTCCAGCGCCTCCGGCGAAACCCGATAACGGCGCGTCACATAATCGAGCGCACCTTGCATGCCCGGCGATAGAACGGATGCCGCAGCCTCCGTTTCGGTGGCCACTTCCTGGGATTCGTCCGGAGTGGCGATTTGGGACCAGGCGGATTTAAGTATTTCGACCGACGCTGTACCCTGGGTAAAAACTCCGAGGATGCCAAGGATGAGAAGAAACCCGGCGATCATCAGACTGTATTGAAGAAATTTCAGGACAGCATCGCTTCCGCGCGCCATCGTTTGTTTGAGCGTAATCGTTGCAGACATGCTCACTCTCCTTCACTGTTGTCGTCGCGCAAGCAAACTGGCCGGGCGACAAACGGTTTTAGGGGGGTGTAAGGCCCGAAGATGCGGTAAGGTTACCGCAGTCAGAAACTTCAGGGGATTGGAGCCCTGCATCAAGGTGCAGGGTCGGGAGAAGTTTCCATTTGGCACAAGTCACGCGCTTGGCGTTCCTTGCAGCGGGGCGGAAGGTATCATCCAGGTAAATGCTTGTCAACCCGAAAAGAGCAGATTCGCCGATCGGACACGCGAAAAAGCGCTTCGACCCTGCCTCGAAAGCCCCGATCGACCAGCATTTCAACGAATTTCCCTGGCTCAATTCACCCGAAACGTCAGATTGACCGTATTTACCCGAAACTGACAAAAAGCCCCGACGGGCGGGCGGATGCCAGTCTGCTGTTCCACCAGTCCGCCGGGGTCGTATAATGCGCGTGTTTTCAATGAGCTGAGCAAAGGTTTGCGACTCTTATGCTGATCTGGTCTGTTGCCATTTACCTAGCGGTTTCTCTTGCCATTGGCGTTTATGTCGCGTTTCGGGTACGCAACACAACGGATTTCGTCGTTGCCGGACGATCGCTGCCCTTACCCGTTGTCATGGCCACGATATTTGCCACCTGGTTCGGCTCGGAAACGGTATTCGGCGTTTCCGCAACATTTGTCAAGGACGGCATGCGCGGCGTTGTCGCCGACCCCTTTGGTGCAAGCCTGTGTTTGATTCTTGCCGGCATCTTCTATGGCAGCAAGTTGTACAAGCTCAATGTGCTGACCCTGGGCGATTTCTTCCGCATGCGTTACAACCGCACCGTTGAGGTTTTGACCACGCTGTGTATCGTGGCCTCCTATCTTGGCTGGGTATCGGCGCAGATCAAGGCGCTTGGACTGGTCTTCAACGTGGTCTCGGTTGGCGCCATCACGCAAACAACGGGAATGGTCATGGGTGCCGCCATCGTGCTGGCCTACACGACGTTCGGGGGCATGCTCTCGGTGGCCATCCTCGATTTCGTGCAGATGATCATGATCATGGGGGGGATGTTTTTCATTGCCAGCATCTTCTCGGAACAGACCGGTGGCGCTGCCGTGGTGATCAGCCATGCTTCAGCGGCCGGAAAACTCGATTTCTTTCCCGAAGCCGACGTCGCTCAGTGGCTGGCTTTCCTCGGCGCGTGGATCACCATGGCGCTGGGGTCGATTCCACAGCAGGACGTATTCCAGCGCGTTACGTCGGCGAAGAGCGTCAAGGTTGCCATCATTGGCTCCATGCTCGGTGGCACGCTTTATTTCTGTTTTGCGATGCTACCAATGTTCATTGCCTATTCAGCGACGCTGATCGACCCGGACACATTCAACGAACTGGCTCAAACCGATGCGCAGATGGTCTTGCCCACGCTGATTCTGCAGCACACGCCCGTCTTTGCCCAGGCCATCTTCTATGGCGCCGTCCTCTCGGCCATCATGAGTACCGCTTCGGCCACATTGCTCGCCCCTTCAGTCGCTTTTTCCGAAAACATCCTGCGCAACTATTTCCCCGGCATTACCGATCATTCATTTCTGCGCATGCTGCGCATTACCATCGTTTGTTTCGCCTGTGTGGTGCTTGGCTTTGCACTCGGGACGGACGACTCGATTTTCAAGATGGTCGAAAACGCCTACAAGGTCACGCTATCGGGTGCCTTCTCTCCGCTGATATTTGGCGCCTACTGGAAGCGCAGCACCACGCAGGGGGCGCTGTTCTCCATCGTTGGCGGCGTATCGTCGTGGATTGTTCTGGAAATATTGGCTGGCGACACCAGCATGGTTCCACCACAACTGATCGGACTGGGCGTGGGCATCCTGGGCATGATCGCCGGCTCTTTGCTGCCCCAGTGGATCGGCCTTCCCCATCTGGCAGGCGACGAACGTGCCGAGCAGTTGCGCGCCCGCCAAGAATGAGCCCTGTGCAGTAGCTGCCAACTGACCCGGTGGCCTCAAGCAGATCGTGAGCCAAGCGCTAGTCTGACATCAAGGGTTAGAATGCCCTCACTATCCGCTCACGGCCGATGCGATGCCTTCGACTCCCAAACCAACCGTGCTGTCTGCCGCCGACAACAGAGCGCCGCCGCGACCCACCCTGCTGCCCCACTTTCTGGCATTGTCCTACACGGCGCTTATCGTCTATGCCAGCCTGCATCCCCTGACCGGTTGGCGCGATCCGGGAATATCACCGTTCTACTTTCTCGATGCCGCCTGGCCGCGCTACTGGACGGTGTTCGATCTGGCGATCAACACCCTCGCCTACCTGCCCCTGGGCTTCTTGCTCGCCCTGACGCTACACCGCTTGCCTGGACGGTGGACGCCGGCATTCAGCGCATTGCTGCTCGGCGGCCTGCTCAGTTTCTGTCTTGAAAGCCTGCAGACATGGCTACCGTCCAGAGTCGCGTCGAACCTTGATCTGGCCTGCAACACTTTGGGCGCAGGCAGCGGCGCCCTGCTCTCGATCTGGTATGGCCGGCGGTTTTTTGTCCGTGTTGCACTGCTGCAGCGACATCTGATCGCACCCATCCCGTTTGCGGATTTCGGCCTGGTTCTGATCGGTCTGTGGCTGCTGACGCAACTTTCGCCCGAGACAGTTCTCTTTGGCGATGGCGATCTCCGGCACCTGCTGGAAATTACCCCGGCCGTGCCCTACCACGCGCACTCGTTCTTTGCGCTGGAGACGGGAATCATCGTCTGCAATACCATGGCTATTGGTTTGATCGCACGCGCATTGCTGGCCAACAGAAGTGCGACCCCTATTGTGCTGTCGGTATTCTTTACCCTGGCGCTTTCGATCAGGACGCTGGCCGCCGCGGTTCTGGTCAATCCGCTCAATGCCTTTGCCTGGCTTACACCCGGGGCCACCTATGGCTTGCTGATAGGCGGCGTGTTACTTTCGCTCATCCTGTTACTGCCCTCGTCGATTCGGATTGCCCTGGCCGGACTGGCGCTCATGTGCGGCGCCGTACTGGTCAATATCACGCCGCCCAATCCTTACTCGGCCGCCGCGTTGGCCGCCTGGCGGCAGGGACACTTTTTGAATTTCAATGGCCTGACGCGCCTGACGGCCAGCGTATGGCCCTTTCTGGCGCTCCCCTACCTGACCTTGCTTGCCAGACGGATCGAGTCGAATCAAGGTTAGAATCGGCGATCCCGAAGCGCAATCGACAATAAGGGGTTCTTCAGCATGAGCTACTACCAACATCACGTTTTCTTCTGCTGCAATCAGCGCGGCGAAGGTGAGACTTGTTGTAATAATCTGGGCGCCACCGCGGCACAAACCTATGCCAAGGATCGCGTCGGACAACTGAAACTCAAGGGCAAAGGCAAGGTCCGGATCAACAGGGCAGGCTGCATGGATCGTTGCGACGAAGGGCCCATCGTCGTCGTCTACCCCGAAGAGATCTGGTACCACTATGTGGACCTCGAAGACATCGAGGAAATCATCCAGGAACACCTAGTGCACGGACGGCCCGTTGAACGGCTGAAGATCGAATAGAGAAATGCGGGATGAAGATAAATGAAGAACGGGTTGTCGTCGATGGCCCGGCCGGTGCGATCGAACTGATCGTTGAAAACCCTGGCGCTCCGCGGGGCATCGCCCTGATCTGCCACCCCCACCCCTTGTTCGGCAGGGCCAATACCAACAAGGTAACCCAGACTTTGGCGCGCACTTTCACGCATTTGGATTACGTGGCCCTGCGGCCAAATTTTCGCGGTGTCGGCGGGAGTACCGGAACTCATGATCACGGGTACGGCGAATGCGAGGATATGCTCTCTGTCCTCGCCGACGCCAAG
>WBZS01002240.1_pt1 | contig 12500 bp, 6 predicted proteins | sample 5204201 | NCBI WGS metagenome assembly WBZS01 (sample SAMN12344357, study PRJNA552823) | activated sludge metagenome | biome: Activated sludge suspended growth; feature: Nitrification reactor; material: Wastewater; isolation source: activated sludge from nitrification reactor of wastewater treatment...
ATCCATGGAAAGTGTTCGGCCGTCGCCCTTGCCGTCGCCAAGCAACGCAATCCTCTGGACCGGCTCGTAAGATCAAACCGCGTGCTGCAAGCATGCAAGCTCGATCGGAGCAGTCATTGCGAATTAACCTCCTCTGGGATGTACCGGATGCGGGCAGTTTCGGGCGTGCTATTGGTCAGTAGCCGAACCGAGCGACTGTTTCGCTGCGCTACCTGCCGTTGAACCGCCACGGAGGCGAATGACGGAGTTGGGTCGATTCCGGAAACAGACTGAAGTGTCAACCGGTCGTTCGATCCGACTTCGAAGCCTACGGCCGGTAACCGATTTATTGCGGCCGTTGGTCGCGCTGAACCCCAACGGCCGCATTGGCCGAAAACCCGTCAACGCGATGAGGCGTTACCACAAGCCAAGCGTTCACCAATGCGGCTGGCACTGTAGTCGCCCAGTCTACGTTGGCGTAGTTCGCCACTTCCTTGGTGGACTATGGCGCCGAATGGTCGCCCGCGTGGACCCGTAGGGGGCATGTGTGCCGGGATCCCTCGCTACGGGCCGTCTTGCTAGGGCGAGACGGCGGACTCGCCGCCCTGGCTCCTTCGTCTTTCTTAGACGCCAGCATCCCAGGACGAATCTAGCGGGAAAGAAGGACAGGTGCTTTCCAATTCGAGACCGTATTGCGACCTCACATACAGATAGATGACAGATGCAGGCCCGGCGACCGAGCGCGGTCTGGTTCAACGTGTAGCACAGAGAAAGATACGCTTTTTCGATCGGAATTTTGGTTGCTTAACTGAGCAAGCACGCCAGCTGTTGCGGGCTGGGTCGCCTGGCTGCGGCAAGGTTATTCGTGAGAATACGGCCCCCGGCCGATTTATGGATGCGCCGGTTCGCGCTGCGCGCCCGAAACCGACCGTGGTTCCGCGCTTTCCGGCAACTTTATGGGTTGGGTGGGCGGCGGGTTTTTGTGACAAGGCGCACAGGGGCGCTTTCGTTTATTGACGTCGCGCCTGCGGCTGGCGATCGTTCAGTGGCCGGGCGGGCGGGTTGCTGGTGTCGCACCCGGACTGTTGGCCGGGAACGTTCCCGCGAGCAGCCGGGATATGGCTTCGCCGCGGTCGTGTGCGTCGAGCTTGTTGTAGAGCTGCCGGACATGATAGCTGGCGGTGTTCTGGCTGACACCCAGCCGCTGGGCAACCTGCTGCTGCGAGTTTCCCCCGGCCAGAAGCAGCATCACCTCTTTCTGTTTGGCGGAAAGTCCGGAATTCTTCATCGAGCGCATCAACGTTAGCGGCAGCGGTTCGCGATGATGGATGGTCACCGCCACCAGACCGCCCGGCACGCCTGCCGCGCCGCCGAGCGGGTAGGCGCGGAAAACGAATTTGCCCCAGGCGTTCTCGATGCTCGCCACCGGAGGGGCTGCGGGCTCGTCCTTGTAGACCTTGTCGATGCATCGGCACAGCGCGCGCAGGGTATCGGGAACGTCGCCCGACTCGCGTGCCAGGGCCGCCGGCGAGATGCGGGCGTGTGAGGCAAGGAACAGCAGTCGTTCGCCGTCGGGCGCCAAGTGCACCGGGTGCCCAAGCCGGTCCAGCACGACAACGGCGGTTGCCGCTTCGCCGCGCTCGGTCCGGATCGGATCCTCGCCCGGACGCGCATGCAGGCCGTGTGCGATGTAGCGGGTCACGCCGGCTAGTTGCTCCCGATCGGCGGCCGAGAACGCCACGCTGTTGCGCGAACGATACAAGCTGAGTTGGCCGAGCGGGCCGGCGCCCTCGCGAATCATGGCGTAGAGCAGGTAATGGGCGTCCAGGTGGCGCAGGATCAGGTTGTAGTAATCGCTGCGATAGAAGTCCGCATCGAATGCGGCCGACGATACCAACGCGCCGCGCTGCGCCATGCGCGCGAACCCATTGCGGAAGCCGCGCTCGCGGTCGTCGTAAAACCGGGTGAAGTACATCCGCATGAGCTCGGGCGGCAGCAGCCTCTCGGCATAGAGGTTGCTCATTTCGCCGGCGGCATCGACCCAGAAGAAGCCGGCCGAATCGCACGGCACCAGTTCATGCAGTTCTCGCAAAAGCGAAGGCATGATCGCCTCGCCGCCCAGGCCGAGGCAGCACAACTGGCGAATCTGGGCGAGGATGCCTGCGCGCTTCATGAAAGTACCGAATCGATTGATGGAACGCCGCCGAACCGGACCGGGCCGGGAAACCGCAAGATGTGGCGTACCCCTTGCCGGCCGGAACGGCGCTTGCGGGAAAAGTGTATACGAAAGCCTGTCATACAAGTATCCGCCCGGAATCCTCTGCGACAGCAGCGCATTCGGGCTCTGCGGCTATGCCGGATCAGTTGAGCCGCGACGGCACCCGATGCGAGATCGACGAAACAGGAGTGGCGCCCTTGAACATCATGCTGACCGCCTCGGTGCGATTGTTCACCTTCAGGGCACGCAGCAAGGCCGTCACATGCGCCTTGACCGTGCCCGCCGCAATCCCGAGTTCGCGGCTGATCACCTTGTTCGGCTTGCCCTGCGCCATCAGGCGTAGCACGTCGGCCTGGCGCCGGGTCAGGTCCGGCGGAGCCGGCCGGACATAGGACTGAGTCAGGGTGATCTCAGGCTGGGGCACGATCGCACGCGGCTCCGGCCGGTGCAGCAACTGCGGCGGGAGATACATGCCGCCAGCGCACACCAGGCCGATTGCGCCCAGCAATACCGGGCACGATGCGCTCTTAGGCACAAAGCCGGCTGCGCCGAATTGCAACACAGACGTCATGCGCTGCGGATCATCGCAGACCGAAATCGCCACCACCGGCAGGCCGCAGCCGCATGCACGCAGTTCGTCGAAAGCCGGCTGGAACGAGAACCCCGCCATGTCGAGGTCGACCACGACCACCGTCAGCGACGGATCGTTCTGGATAGCCCCCAGCGCGGCGCACCAGCTGTCGGCAGCCGTCACCTGCACGATCGTCGAAGCGTGATTGCACAAGCTTTGTCGCAGGCCGTCACGCAACATGGCCTGATCGCTTGCAAGCAGAATGTTCATTCTTTTTGACCCCTTCCCCAACGATCCTGGAACACCGGATCGACACGCGCCGGATGTGCCGCGACGCACGACCGACGACCAGTTCAGTCTAGGGAAGCAGCCGCTGCGTCGCCCCACCCGCACAGGTGGGATCGAAACAAAAAGAAACATCCTGCCGGCCGCCGCAGAGCAATTCGCGCACCGGCCGGTGTGCCGGGCGTCGGCTGAAGTGGCGTTGGGCGCGCTGCGGAGACGGCACGACGAGGTGTAATCTGCCGGCATGGAGCGACATCCGTTGCCGGCGCGGGCCGGACAATCGCCGCCGCGCTGGTTCGACCCGCTTGGCGGCATCGTCCTGCATCTGGTCGCCGGGCTGCTGGCTGCGGTGCTGCTGGTTGCGCCGATCGGCGCCGACCTGGAGCAGCGGATCGGCCTGCAGTGGCTGTATTCCCTGCGCGGCGCGCGGCCGGCGCCGCAGGCGGTTGCGGTCGTGGCGATCGATGGCAAGGCGGCGCAGCAGCTCGACCTGTCGCTCAAGCCGGGCGACTGGCCACGCGGCCTGCATGCGCGCCTCATCGATGCGCTCGCCGCCGCCGGGGCGCGGGTGATCGTCTTCGACCTGACCTTTGCCACGCCGTCGAAGCAGGCCGAGTACGACGCCCAACTGGCCGCCGCGCTGCGCCGTGCCGGCAATGTCATTCTGGTCGACGCGCTGAGACGCGAGGTCGCGCCGGGCGCCACTGACGCTACATCGGCCGGCGACAGCTTGCCGGTCGATCGCCCGGTGCCGCCGATTCCGGCGATCGCCCGGGCTGCGCTCGCCCACGCGCCGTTCCCCTTGCCCAAGCAGGGGCGCGTCGATGCCTACTGGGCGTTCATCGCCAGTGCCGGCGATCTGCCGAGCATGCCGGTGGTTGCGCTCCAGGCCTGGGCGCGCGACGAAATTGCCGTCCTGCTAGATCAAAGCCGTCCGTTGCTGACCACGGAGCAGGGCGACAATGACCTCGTCGGCGCCATGGTGCAATTGCGCAAGCGGCTGGCGGGCCGGGTCGGACCGGTCGCGGGCAACCTGGAAACGGAGGCAGGCGCGGGCAAGGTCCGGGCGGCAAACCAGGAACGGCTGATCGGCACCTACGCCGGCGACGACGCACGCTACCTCGACTTGTACGGCCCGCCGCGAACGATCGCCACGCTGTCCTATGCCGACGCGCTCGATCCGGCGGGCGCCGCCAGGCTGTCCGGCAAGGCAGTGTTCGTCGGCTTTTCCGGCGCCAGCGCGGCCGAGCAGGACCGCGTGCGCGACCACTATCCCACCGTATTCTCGCGCGACGACGGCGTCGACATCAGCGGCGTCGAAATCGCGGCGACCGCCTTCGCCAATCTGCTCGAGCAGCGCGCCGTCCACCCGCCGCCGCTCGGGGTGCAGCTTGCGCTGGTCACCGCATTCGGCGGCCTGCTTGGCGGGCTGTTCTACTCGATCGCGTTCGTCTTCGGGCTGCCCCAGCGGTTCGCCTATGCCGCCCTGTTGATTTCCGGCGCGGCCTACGTGGCGCTGGCGCATCTGGCGTTTGCCGCGAGCGCGCTGTGGTTGCCGCTGCTGGTGCCGCTCGGGCTGCAACTGCCGTTCGCCGCATTGGCCGGCACCTGGCAGCGCTACCGCTTCGAGCGCCGCCGCAGCCAGGCGCTGCGGCGCGTTCTGGCGCGGTTACTACCGCCTGAACTCGTGGAGCGCTTCATCGCACAGTTGGCATCCACCGGCGCGGTAAGCTGGCCGATCCACGGCGTCTGCCTGGCGAGCGACATGCAAGGCTTCACCGGGTTGGCCGAATCGCTCGGCCCGCGAACCCTGGCAGAAAGCCTGAATGCGTATTACGCCAGGTTGTTCGAGCCGGTCGAGCGCCATGGCGGATTCGTTTCCGACGTTGTCGGCGACGCCATGGTGGCGATCTGGGGTGCGACCAGCGACGATGCCGCCATCCGGCGTCGCGCCTGCCTGGCGGCGCTCGATATCGCCGCGCTCGACAGCGACGGGCCGTCATCCGCGCTGCCGCAACCGGCGCCGCGCACCCGCGTCGGGCTCAATGCCGGCGAGATGCAGTTGGCCGCGGTCGGCGCCTCGCAGCATATCGAGTTCCGCGCGGTCGGCGACACGGTGAATGCGGCCTCGCGTATCGAGGGGCTGTCGAAATACCTCGGCACGCGGCTGCTGGTCTCGGCCCCGGTGCTCGAAGGGCTGGAGGAATTCCTGGTGCGCCCGGTGGGCAACTACCTGCTTGCCGGCAAGAGCGAACCGCTGCGCGTCGTCGAACTGGTCGCCGAACGGCCAGCGGCAAGCCCCGCGGCGCTCGCGCTATGCCGCGATTTCGCGCATGCCCTGCGGGTCTATGAAAGCGGCGCCTGGCGCGAGGCGGCGAGCCTGTTTGCCGGCGTATTGCGGCAGGCGCCCGACGACGAGCCGTCGCGGTTCTTTGCCCAGCGTTGCGCGCGTCATGCCGAGCAACCCGATGCCTGCCCATGGTCGGCGGCGATTCAAATGACCGAAAAATAGGCCAAACGGGTTAACCCGTCATGCCGCAGGATTTTCCTCACCATTTCGGCATATGCGGACTATACTTTCGTTAGCATCCACGGGGCGCCATTCTGCTCTGCGGCGGATGCGACAAGAAGCAGGGGCGCATAGCCGCTGCCTCGGCAAGTGCACATAACACGCCAGAGTCCTGGGGAGGTCAAAGCGTGAGTTTGCGGGCCAAAGGTTCGCTTTGGTTGGCGGCGGTGCTGGTCGGCGCACTACTATTGGGCGCCTCGGCCGGTGCACTGGCCCAGCAATGCGCGGCACCGGCCGCCCGGGTGGTGTCGATCCAGGGCAGCCTCGAACTCCGCCCGCACAACGCCAAGCAGTGGCAGGCAGCGCAAACCGGCCTGGCGATCTGCAGCGGCGACAGCGTGCGAGTCGGCCCACGCAGCCGCGCCGCGCTGCTGCTGCCGAACGAAACCACGCTGCGCCTCGACCAGGGCACCACGCTCACCCTCTCCGCCCCCGATCAGGCACAGGCCTCGCTTCTCGACCTGATCCTCGGCACCATCCACGTTATATCTCGCACGCCCAGGCCGTTCCGTGTCAATACGCCATATCTGAACGCCGGCGTCGAAGGCACCGAGTTCCTGGTCGGCAGCAGCGAAACAAGTGCGCGCCTGGCGGTATTCGAGGGGCGGGTCAGCGCCACCACCGCCGACAGTTCGCTGATGCTGGTCGGCGGCGAGATCGCCTACGCCGCCAAAGGCGTTCCGCTGAGGAAGGAGCGCATGCTGCGCCCCGCCGATGCCGTGCAGTGGGCGCTCTACTACCCGACCCTGTTCGACCATCGTCTCGGCGAGCAGATAGCCGGCACCCCCGGCGAAGCCGCGCTGCGAGAATCCCTCGCGATCTACCGGCAAGACAGGCTGGCCGAAGCCATCTTCCGCCTCGACAAAGCGCCCGAGGGCCTGGCCAACCCGCGCTTCCTCACCTACCGCGCCGGGCTGCTGCTTCTGGTCGGGCGGGCCGACGAAGCCAGGTCGGACATCGAGCGGGCATTGGCCGTGGATGCCGGCAACAGCACCGCCCACGCCCTGAAGTCCGTCGTCGCCCTGACGCAGAACGACAAGGATCAGGCGCTGACGCTCGCGACCCAGGCGGTCGAACTGGATCAGGCATCGCCAGTGGCGAGGCTGGCCCTCTCCTACGCCCAGCAGGCGCATTTCAAGATCGAAGAGGCGCTGGCAAGCGTGCAGAAAGCCGTCGATCTTGACCCGCAGAACGCCCTAGCATGGGCGCGCCTGGCCGAACTGCACATGTCGACCGGGTACCTGGATCGGGCACTCGAAGCCGCAAAGCGCGCGGCAAGCCTGAACCCCGAAGTCGCCAAGACCCAATCGGTGCTGGGCTTTGCCAACCTCACCCGCATCGACACCCAGGCCGCGAAGCTGGCCTTCCAGAAGGCCATCGATCTCGATCAGGCGGACCCGCTTCCGCGTCTCGGCCTCGGTTTGGCGATGATCCGAGAGGGCGACTTGACCGCCGGCCGCGCGCAGCTCGAGATTGCGGTGTGCCTCGATCCGGAGAACTCGCTGCTCAGGAGCTACGTCGGGAAGGCGTATTACGAGGAGAAGCGGGACAAACTTGCGGGTATTCAGTTTGAGCTTGCGAAGGCGCGTGACCCGAGAGATCCGACGCCGTGGTTTTATGATGCCATTCGCAAGCAGACCGAGAATCGGCCAGTGGAGGCGCTTGACGACGTGGATAGGTCAATCGACTTGAACAACAACCGCGCGGTATTTCGATCCCGCTTCCTTTTAGATCGTGATCTTGCGGCTCGCGATGCGGTTCTCGCACGCATTTATGATGACTTGGGATTCGAGCACCGGGCGATTCTGGAAGCTTCGAATTCGCTGAGAGAAGATCCATCTAACTACTCGGCCCACAGACTCTTGGCAGATATCTACTCAAGACTCGATCGCCGCGAAATCGCGCGCGTTAGCGAGCTCCTTCAGACTCAACTGATGCAGCCGATCAACACGAACCCGGTACAGCCTAGGCTTGCGTTCACTGATTTGAACTTGCCCAGCAGACACGGTCTGGCGGACCTCACCTTCAACGAATACTCTTCGTTGTTTGAACGCGAAGAAACACGCATGTCCTCTTCCGCGCTGGTAGGCAATCACTCGACCCGTGGGGATCAGTTGTCGATCACAGGTTTGAACGGGCGCCTGTCATACAGCATTGGTCAGTTCCACTACGGGACCGACGGATTCCGTCCCAACAATGACCTGAAACATGACGTCTACCAGGTATTCGCACAGTTTGCCGCGACACCCAGTATGAATGTACAAGCGGAATTTGTGAAGCGCGACGTCGAGCATGGCGATGTATCCCTGAAGTTCGATCCGAACATTTTCTCTGCACGAGATCGCGAGTCAATGACTCAGGACAGCGCCCGCCTTGGCGCGCGGGTTTCCCTTTCGCCAAACAGTATTGGGCTTCTTTCCTGGATCCGAACCAGGCGTCATGGAGAAGCGGATCGATACTTGACTGGCTTCCCCGACATCCACGAGAAGATTGGAAGCCGAGCAGATGTTGCAGAAATGCAGTACATCACTGCTTACGACCGATCCAACTTCGTCGCAGGGGCCGGCCACACCAAAGTCAGAACCGATAGCTCGTTCACCTTTGATTTCAGTCAAGTCGCTGGCTTGTCCTGCATCCCCTCGTTTGACTGCAATCGGACTTCTTCAGCAACCACCAGGTCGTCGAATCAATATTTGTACGCGACGCTAAAAGGTGTTCCTGGATGGCTGGCCACGGTCGGACTCAGCCACGACTCGTTTGAAGAACCCGTACTCAGGCTGCGCAGTTGGAATCCGAAGTTTGGCCTGCAATGGACGCCAATTGACGCTATAACACTTCGCATCGCCCGCTTCAACACGCTGAAGCGGGAGTTGGTGACGGATCAGACAGTCGAGCCAACCAACGTCGTGGGCTTCAACCAGCTCTTTGACGACTTCAATGGCACTCGAACGAGGCAACTCGGATTTGGAGCAGACGTTCGAATCAGCGGATGGGTTGTAGGCGGGATGGAAATGTCCCGTCGAACTCTGAGCGTGCCGGCCTTCGGACAATCTTCCGTAACTTTCAAGAGCCAGAGAGAGAGGACGGCCAACGCTTACATCGACTCAACGCCACGGCCAGACTTGACGCTGAGTGCAAAGTACGAGTGGGAGCGTTTTGACCAGCAGTCCGAATCCACGACCGGTTCTCCGCTCAAGCTCCGAACGTCTGCTATTCCGATGACAGTTCGCTATTTCGCGCCAACCGGCTATTTCGGGTCACTCCGAGTCACGCTTGTGCGGCAAGAGGTGAAACGTATCCAAGGATCCGTATTTCCTTCCGGAACGGAAGGCTTCTGTTTAGTCGATTTGATCTTTGGCTATCGGCTTGGCAGTCGACGGGGAGTCGTTAGCGTGGAAGTAAGCAATTTGCTTGATAGGCGTTTCTTTCTTCAGGACGATAATTTTCGGACATCCGAGGCAAGGTTCGCGCGTTTTGCGCCAACACGCAGTGCAATTCTTCGAGCGAATATTAATTTCTGAGGGGTCGTGATCACCCCTCGCTTAACAGGAGAGGACCATGCTAGAAGCAACGAATCGAACATTCTCAAGGTCAATGGAAAAGGAATTGGGGGTTGCGCGTCTGAAGCTTCTCATCGCCGTGAACGACAACGGTGAGCAGGTGTTTTTTGTTTCTGAGGCAGATAGAGTTGTCCCTGTTGGTCCTGAAAGATACCGCGAGTTAGAGGCGAATCCCCCAGAACGCGGGAACGAAATCTATGACGTCACCTACGACGAGGAAGGAAAGAAGGGTTGGTGTTTCTGCGACTTGGCGGGAAAGTTCATCTGCGTTCCTTAGACGATGGAAATCCGTCGGGGCCGAGCATTTTTTGGGTTTAAGCGGGTCAGGGTCGAGTTCTTCAACGAAGTGATCGGGAGCAAATCACGATTGCTGTGTGCGTGGACGTCCGTGGGAATGACTTTGGCTGGTGGATACAAACGACTGCCGGCTACAGGGTATACACGTCGAGATGCCGCGCAGAGAAAGGCGTTGCCTTCAGGTGGAACGAACCGCCGAATTTGGGAGGTTGATCATGGCAGGACACGGATCCAAGCCGGTGCGCGGCCTGGCAAGTACCGCACAGTCAAGCGTTCAAACAGCCAAGTTCGGACGCATGTTTCGCTGGCTCGAGCCGGCGTTCGTAACAAACGGACCGGCCGACGAAAAAGCCGTTCAAGACCTGATGAAGGGCTTGGCCAACCTGATGGTCACCAGCGAGTTCGTGACCAACGTCAAGAAGGACGGTTGTAAGCCGACGTCGACGCCGGACAAGCCGATCACCGAGGCGGAGCCCGCCGACGAGAACCCGACCATCGCCGCCGGTTACACCTACCTCGGCCAGTTCGTCGACCACGACATCACCTTTGACCCGGCATCGTCGCTGCAGCGGCAGAACGACCCTGACGCACTGGAAGATTTTCGAACGGCGAGGCTTGATCTGGACTGCCTGTACGGGCGCGGCCCGGCTGACCAGCCCTACCTGTTCGCCAAGCCCGGTCGCAATAAGTTCATTCTCGGCCACAACCGCGGTATCGAAAAAATGGACCGGCCGGACCTGCAGCGAAGCGCCGACGGCACGGCGCTGATCGGCGACAAGCGGAACGACGAGAACAAGATCGTCGCACAGATTCAGGCGCTGTTTCTCAAGTTCCACAACAAGGTGTTCGACCAGATCGCTCCACGTTTCGGCAGAGGGCAGAGTGACGCCCAGTTCCTGGATGCGCAGCGAATAGTGCGCTGGTGTTATCAATGGATTGTGCTCAACGACTTCCTGCCCAAGGTCTGCGACAAGAAGATCGTCAAGCAACTGATGCCATCGTCCGGCCACCGAAGCCCAAACCTGCAGTTTTACAACCCGCACGGAGGCGACGCATATATTCCGGTGGAGTTCTCGGTGGCGGCGTACCGATTCGGGCATTCGATGGTGCGGCCGAGCTACGCGCTCAACGACGTAGCCAAGAGCACGGCCAAGTTCGAGTTCGACGGCAAGACGTTTGACTTTGCTCGCATTCCGATTTTCGTCTCCCACGCCGCGCAGTCGACCGACGCACTGAACGGCTTTGGCGAACGCGCGCCGCAGCTGCCTCCGTCCTGGGGCATCGACTGGGCTTTCTTCTTCGGCAAGCTCGGCAGCACCAATGCAGGGGCGAAGCAGATTCCGCAGCCTAGCTATCGCATTGACGTGTCGCTGGTCGATCCGCTGGGTGACCTGCCCGAGTTCGCGGATGCGGGTGTGCACTCGCCGTTCAAATCGCTCGCCTTTCGCAACCTGCTACGCGGTGTCAGCATGGGCCTGCCGTCGGGGCAGAACGTGGCGCGCATGATGGGCGCGAAGTCCGTGTTAAGCGAGAAGGAGTTGTGGTCGCGGAAGAACGAAGAGGAGACGCTCGGGCCATGGCCCGAGGGTTCGGCCTTCTTCCAGGCCAACAAGAAGTGGCTCGAGGGTGCGGCGCCACTGTGGTTCTACATACTCAAGGAGGCTGAGGTATTGCACCATGGCCACCACTTGGGCGAAGTGGGTAGCCGCATCGTCGCCGAGACGTTGATCGGCCTGGCATGGTATGACCACTACTCGTACTTGTTCCAGATGCCGCGCTGGAACCCGGCAGAAGAGGGATTACCAGGTCTCGACGCGAGGCTCGACATGCTCAAACTGACCCAGTTCGTAGGCTGACGACGGGATCAAACGGGTCGCTCAAACGGGTCAGGCTGTAGTTTTTCCAGCGGGCAGTAGGGGGGCAGACTTGGTTTTTCGTGCAAGGATCCGCCGATCGCCCGGGAAGCCGCACCAGATGGCGTTCCGCAGTCACCCGGCCTGCAGAACGCCATTCCATGCTCTTCGCAGGCCATGCCGCCGAACCAGTCCTGCAGAAAGTTCCAGGCGCGGTCAACAGAGAAACCAAACGGCGCGGGCCTTCACCGTTCATGACCTCTCCCTCCTGGCGCCACACTCTCGATCGGAGGTGGTTGCCACTCGATCCGATGACCGCCTGCATCCGCGCGACGGTGTCGTCGCGCGGATCGCAGACGTGGCATCTACACGGAATGGAGAAAGGGAATGCTCGGTGCGAAGAAGTATTCGCCGCCGCGCAGCGTGACCCAGCGCGAGAAGTCGAAGGGCTCGGCGTTGAGCGAGGTTCCCCATTTCTCCGGCCATTTTTGGCCGTTCGGTGCGTGGCCTTGTCCGATGACCGGGTCGATGCCGGTGCCATTCGCAACGAAATCGGCGTTGTTCACCCACGTCTGCTGGGTGAATTCGAACTGGTCCTCGATGTTGTTCTGGTAGGCCATGAACAGCAGGCCGACATCGCCGGTCGGCATGTCGTCGTAGCGGATTTGCGGGTCGTTCGGATGCAGTCCGCGGCGACCGTAGGTGATGCCGCGGCGGGCCATCAGATGGCGCTTCTCGTTGCCGACGATCGGGCCGATCTTGTCCACGCTTTCGCCGCGCGGGTTGCTCTTGCGGATGTGTCCGGCGAACGGGCACTTGAGTCCGTCGGGGTCGGCCGTGAAGTTGAAGTTGTTCGGCACGCCGCCGGGGCTGGGCACCGGCTGCTCGACTGCGCTGAGGGAGACGGGCGTGCCGTTCTCGAAGCGGCCGATCACCATTGCGCCGGCGAGTTCCCGTTGCGGGCCGGACAGGCCGAGGAAGTCCGCCAGTTCCACTTCCTGGCTCTTGAAGCCGCGCACGTTCTGTTCGAGCTTGCGAAAAACGAAGTAACTGCCGAAGCTGTTTGCGCTGCCGCCGCCCGGGCACGGCACCAGCACCTGGCCGAGCGGAATCTCGGGGTTCCACTGGTCGATACCGCCCTTGTTGTTCTTCTCGTCATCGATGTCCT
>WBZS01002241.1_pt1 | contig 12495 bp, 10 predicted proteins | sample 5204201 | NCBI WGS metagenome assembly WBZS01 (sample SAMN12344357, study PRJNA552823) | activated sludge metagenome | biome: Activated sludge suspended growth; feature: Nitrification reactor; material: Wastewater; isolation source: activated sludge from nitrification reactor of wastewater...
GGACGCGGTCAGGCAACAGATGGTCGTGTCGGGCAGATCCCATGGCCGCCACCGGGCAGTTCTCATGACCGCCAGCGGGCACCTACATGACCGTCACTGGGCAGTTTCTCGTGGCCGCCGACACCACGTCCCGCACAGGGCCGACACCGAGATCATCGGCGAGCGCCAGAAGGTCCTCCGTCGACAAGAAGACGGTCACTGGCCGAGCCGCTCCAGAACCACCGCATAGCGGCTCCGCGCGCGGGCGGACGACTCAGCAACCGCCTGAACATGCCCGCGACGCTGGGCCACTTCATGAAGGGCCCGGATCGTCGCCTCCTGCCGGCTGATGCCGTCAGCCTTTGCCAGGGCAGCCAGCACCCGCTCATCGTCGGCTGTCAGCCGCAACGTCATTGCCATGAGCCAATGATACCAAGTCGGTATCATCTGCCAGAGTTGTGGCCACCACCTGCCTAGGCGCGGCCAACCGTTGGTACCGCTATTCACCGCCCGGCGGCGCCGCACACCAGTGCAACGACAAGACAAGGCCCCTGCCGGTGAAACTGACAGGGGCCTTGCCCACAGGGGTGGAGGTGGCGGGAATTGAACCCGCGTCCTCAAGCGGCGAACCAGGCATTCTCCGGGCGCAGCTAACGAAGCGTTCTGCTCGGCCCTCACCCTCACGTCAGCACGTGGTGAACAGGCCCAGCCCTATGAGAGTCCCGCGTCGGCCCTAGGACGAGGCCGGCGCAGCAAGCCTTCTAGATGAGGCCAGGATCCGGGCGGAAGGCACACCCGGTCTGACCCTTCGATCACTGTCAGGCAGCGAGAGCGAAGTCAGTGCGCGTGTTGTCGGCACTTATTGGTTTCCAAGGGATCGTTAACGAGTTGACCTTGGATCCTCGGCCCGCTTCTCCTGGGACTACCGTCCCAAGTCGAAACCAGTCACCCCCTGTTGAGTTGTGCCATGCCAGTCTAGCCCGCTGCTGGCGGAGGCCGCTCCTGGTTAACCCTCGCGCAGCACTTCCCAGGGCACGTGGCGCTTGAGTGGGTGCCGCCAGTCGAGCCCCTGACCCGCCTGAACAGCACCGACCAAGGTGGTGAGGAACCAGCACGCACCGACCAACAAGAAGGTCAGTCCGCCGACCGCGCCGCCAGCGGCGGCGAACAGTACCGAGAGCACGAAGCCGATCAGAGCGAGGAACGAGATGTTGAACGCCTTCGCGGCTTCCCGACGCGCGAACGTGCCTGGCCCAGCGATCGCGAAACACACCAACGGTCCGACCAGGAAGAAGAACAAGCCGGAGACGTAGGCCGCCACGGCTAGCCCTCGGCCCGACGTGGCGGCTGGTTGGGTATACCTGCGCACGACGTCCTGCCGTACCTCCACCAGCCCGAGGAACGCAGTATTGAGGTCGCGCCGTGTGACCGCTAGGGCGGCAATCCCGGCGCGGCGGTCGAAATCGGCGGCAGCCAAACGACCCTCTTCGTAGGCCGCACGCAACAGATCCCCGGCGCGGCGACGCTCTTCGTCGGTCGCCAACCGCGTAAGGCTCTGGTGTTCGGGCAGAACTGTCATGGGCACAGTCTGGTGCGACAACGCCTGTTGCCGATCGGGAGCCTCCCTGAAGCGACCCTCAGCGTCGTCGGCTCTTCACATGGTCGGACATCGCGCGCTGAGCATCCCGGTTCGCCTCCCGAGCGATCAGCGTCTGGCGCTTGTCCCAGTCACGCTTGCCTGTTCCGATCGCGATCTCGACCTTGGCGTAGCCGTCGGAGAAATAGATCGCCAACGGCACCAGAGTGCGTCCGGATGCGACGGTCTCCCGCTCGAGCTTGTCGATCTCCCGACGGTGCAGCAGCAGCTTGCGGGTTCGCCGCGGCAGGTGGTTCTCCTTGCCGTGCGAATACTCCGGGATGTGCGCGTTCCGGAGGAACACCTCCCCGTCGTCGACGGTGGCGAAGGCCTCGGCCAGCGAGGCACGGCCGGCGCGAAGCGATTTCACTTCGGTGCCGCTCAGCACCAGGCCGGCCTCGAACGTCTCGTGCAGGTGGTAGTCGTGGCGCGCCTTGCGATTCTGAACGACGAGCTTGCGGCCCTTTTCCCGAGGCACGGCACCCCCTTCGACTCCCCAGCCCTCCTCGTGAGAGACCGGCCGGGCGACTCTACCAAGGCTGCGAAGGTGACGATCAGTAATAGTTCATGGGGTTGACCATGGTGCCGTTGACCCACAGCATCAGGTGAAGGTGGCAGCCCGTGGAATACCCGGTCGTACCGACGTAACCGATCACCTGGCCCTGGCTCACCCGCTGACCGACGCTCACGGCGTACCCGGACAAGTGGTTGTACGCCGTCGTCATGTACCGGCCGCCGATGCTGCCGTGGTCGATGAAGAGGCGGTTGCCGTACCCGCCGTTGTAGTACTCGTCGGTCACGACCCCGCTGGCCGCCGCCTTGATCGGAGTGCCACAACCCGCGCCGAAGTCGGTACCGTCGTGCAGTTTCCAGATGCCGAGGATCGGATGGAGCCTCATGCCGTACGGCGAGGTGATCGGCGCACTGACCGGGTAGATGAGCCCACTGGACCCCGACGACGAACTGGTCGAAGTCGAACTCTGCTGAGTGGTGTTCTGCTGGCTACCCGCCTGCTTGGCAGCGGCCGCAGCGGCCGCGGCCTGGCGCGCTTGCTCCGCCGCGACTCGAGCCGCTTCGGCCTTCTGAGCGGCAGTCTCGGCGGCCTTCTGGTCAGCCACGCGCTGCGCGATCCGCGCGTTGACCTGGTTCATCTCGTTGTCTTTGGCCTGCAGGATCGCCTCGTCGGACGCCAAAGCCTGCTGAGCGTTCGACTCTGCCGCTTGGTTGGCAGCTACTGCCGAAGCCACAGCTTTCTTGGCGTCGTCGGCAGCCGCCTGCGCCTTCTGGGTCTTCGTCAGGCTGTCGGCGGCTTTGGCGCGCATGGTGTCGGCCTGCTGGGTCAGCACGGCGCGGGCATTCTTGGCCTCGGCCAGCTTGGTCTGCTCGTCCTCGAGCCGGGTGATCTGAGCAGCGGTGGTGTCGATCATCGTCGTGTTCCACTGCAGCCGGTTGTTGACGTCGCCCACGGTTGTGGGCGTCACCAGGGTGGCGATACCGACCAGATTGCTGTTCTGCTGGTACTCCTCGCGCGCGACCTGGCCCACCCGAGCCTGTTGTGCCTCGAGACTGGCCTGGTTCTTGGTGACCAGTTGGTCTGCAGCCTTCAACAGCACCTGGGTCTGCGCCAGTTGCCCGGCGGCTTGTGCATCGGCGCGCTCGGCCGCGACCACGTCCTGCTGGGCCACTTCGAGCTTGGCCTGGGCGTCCTTGAGATCGGTACGGGACTGGTCCAGCTTGGCGGTCGCTGCCTGCAGCGCGGCCGACGACTCGTGCACGTCTTGTTGAGCGGCTGCCTGCTGGCTCTGGGTCAAGGCCTTGGTCTGTTGGAGGAGAGCGACGTCGGCCTTGGCCTGGGCCGCAGCGGCGTTCTGACGATCGCGCTCGTCGGCATTGTCGTCGGCTCGGGCAGGACTGGCCCAACCGATCGCCACGACGGCAGTCAAAGCCGCCGCGACCAGCCGTGTCGTCGCACGTTGACTCAACAAGACCGCTCCTTGTGGGGAAGTTAGACCCGCAGATATCTCCGGGTCGCGATGAGTGTCGGAACCATTGAAAGCACAACTGCCACGAGTGCAACTCCGGCCATGGCGAGCCCCGTCTCGGCCCAGCCGATCCAACGTAAAGCCTTGAGTGACACTTGAGCGTTACGCATGATCACGAAGTAGACGCCTGCCGCCAGGGTGCCGCACGCCAACGCTGCGCCGATCACGGCCGCGAAGAGGCTCTCCAGCAGGAACGGCAACATGATGTACCAGTTACTCGCGCCGACCAGCCGCATGATGCCGAGTTCACGACGGCGAGCGAAGGCTGCCATCCGGATCGTGTTGCTGATCTGAAGCGAGGCCGCCAGCAGGAGCAGCGCGCTCATGCCGATCGTGCCCCAGCGCAGTGCGTTCAACCAGGCGAAGATGGGGTCGAGGATCGTGTGCAGGTCCTGCACGAACTGGACGCCCTTCATGGGCTGGATCTCGCTCACCAAGCCCTGGTAGTTGTTCGGGTTCTTCAGCTTGACCCTGAACGAATCTTGCATCTGCTCGACGGTGAGCGTGTCTTGGATCGGGGAGCCCTGGTAGGCCTTCTTGAACTCGTCGAAGGCCTCCTGCTTGCTCTCGTAATAGACCTCGGCCGTTTCCGGATTGGCCTCGATCGCCGCCCGGATCTCGGCCTTCTGCGCGTCTGTCGCATCCTGGCCGGGATCGCAGTTGTCGCCCCGCACGTCCTTGACGCACAGGAAGACCGAGATTTCGATCTTGTCGTACCAACGGTCCTTGAGCAGGTCCACTTGCTGCGCCGCCAGCAGGCCGGCACCGAACAGCGACAGGGAAACCCACATCGTGACGATGACGGCCAGGGTCATGCTCGCGTTGCGGCGCAGGCCGCTCAGTGCTTCGCCCAGTGTGTGTCGCATCGTTACCTCACTGCACCCCGTAGATTCCCTTGGCCTGGTCGCGTACGACTTGGCCACCGTCGAGCTCGATGACGCGTTTGCGCATCTGGTCGACGATCGCCGAGTCGTGCGTGGCCATGACCACGGTCGTCTCGGCCCGGTTGATGCGGTCGAGGAGCTTCATGATGCCGACGCTCGTCTGTGGATCGAGGTTTCCGGTCGGCTCGTCGGCAATGAGAATGCGGGGGCGGTTGACGAACGCCCGCGCGATCGCGACGCGCTGCTGCTCGCCACCGGAGAGTTCTTCGGGCAGCCGGTCCCCCTTGCCTTCGAGACCGACCAGTTCGAGTGTCTCGGGTACCACCTTCCGGATCAGGCTGTTCGACTTTCCGATCACCTGGAGCGCGAACGCGACGTTCTCGTGGACCGTCTTGCCGGGGAGTAGGCGGAAGTCCTGGAACACGGTGCCGATCTGACGGCGCAACGCCGGGATCTTCCATCCGGGCAACCGGGACAGATCCTTACCGGCGACGTAGACGTGGCCCTTGGTGGCGCGGTATTCGCGCAGCACTAGCCGCAGGAAGGTCGACTTGCCCGAACCGGAGGCGCCGACGAGGAACACGAACTCGCCCTTGTCGATGTCGAGGTTGACGTTCTTCAACGCGGCGCGCTTCTGCCCGTCGTAGACCTTCGAGACGTCTTCGAATCTGATCACTGGCTTACCTGGCCGGTGTCGGGTGCAGGAGAGTTTTCCTGAGATTTCTCAGGACCGGCCGGGTTTGAGTGTAGGTGAGCCTGTGTCGTACGCCGAATCGACGCGCCCGTGTGACGCCTGTGAATGATGTGACTGGGGAAGGCTCTTGGGACTGCTACCCGCCCACGTTCTGCTGTTGCCTGCGCCACCGAATGCCCGCGTCGATGAACCCGTCGAGGTCACCGTCGAACACCGCATCGGGGTTGCCGACCTCGTGGTCCGTCCTCAGGTCCTTGACCATCTGGTAGGGGTGCAACACGTAGCTGCGCATCTGCGAGCCCCACGAGTTGCCGCCGTCGCCCTTGAGCTGGTTCAGCTCGGCCTCGCGGTCGGCGCGCGCCTTCTCCAGCAGACGGGACTGGAGCACGCGCAGGGCTGCCGCTTTGTTCTGCAACTGAGACTTCTCGTTCTGGCAGCTGACGACCAGGCCGGTCGGGAGGTGGGTGATCCGTACGGCCGAATCAGTCGTGTTCACCGACTGTCCGCCGGGACCCGACGATCGGAAGACGTCGACGCGAATGTCAGCCTCGGGGATGTCGATGTGGTCGGTCTCTTCGGTGACCGGAAGCACTTCGACGCCCGCGAACGACGTTTGTCGGCGACCCTGATTGTCGAACGGCGAAATCCGGACCAGCCGATGCGTCCCTTGCTCCACCGACAACGTGCCGTACGCGAACGGCGCCCTGACCGTGAAGGTAGCCGATTTGATGCCGGCCTCCTCGGCGTACGAGGTGTCGTACACCTCGACCGGGTACCCATGCCGATCGGCCCATCGGACGTACATCCGCAGCAACATCTCGGCGAAGTCGGCGGCGTCGACACCCCCCGCCTCGGAGCGAATCGTGACCAATGCGTCGCGCTCGTCGTAGTCGCCCGACAGCAGCGTGCGCACCTCGAGGGCCTCGATCTCGCCCTTCACCTTCGACAAGTCGCCAGCGGCCTCGACCAGCGTCGCCGGGTCGTTCTCTTCCTGGGCCAGTTCGACCAGCACCTCCAGGTCGTCGAGACGCTGTCGCAGTCCTTCGACCCTCTCCACGTCGGCCTGCAGGCGGCTGAGTCGCGACGTGACCCGCTGGGCGTTCTCCTGGTCGTCCCACAGATCGGGGGCGGCGACTTCCTCGCCGAGACGCGCGATCTCCAGCCGTTTGCCCGGGAGGTCGACGACGGCCTCGATGGAGGCAAGAGTCCGGTCGAGGACGGTCAGGTCGGAGAGGATGTCGTCAGCTTGAGCCACGGGGAGACTGTACCGGGCACCCGCCGTACCGGTTCCAGCACCAAGGAGCGCGATGACCATCCACACCGACGATCCGTTCCCACCCGAGCGTGACGATCCGGCCCGTCGCCTTCGCTCGCGCATCGGAGGCAGGGTGACGCTGTGGACGGCAGGGCCCGTACCCAGCGCCGACCTGGGCGGGTCCCAACGCTCCGCCGGACTGACCGTGACGTCGATCTTGCTGGCCGGCGGTGAGCCGTGGCGGGCCTTGGGTCTGCTCGATCCCGACGCCGACCTGACCGACCGGCTCTTGCACACCGGGTCAGCGGTCATCCATCTTCTCGACACTCACGACCGGGCCCTCGCCGAGGCGTTCTCCGGCCTGGTCCCCGCCGCCGGCGGACCGTTCAGACGCGCCGACTGGGTCGGGTCGTCGTGGGGGCCGCGGCTGGCCACGGCTCAGTCCTGGATGGGCGTACGGCTGGTCGACGCGCATCAGGAGGGGTGGTCCTTGCTCGTCACGTGTGTCATCGAGCACGCCGAGGTCGGCGCTGACGACGACCCGCTGGTCCACCGCCGCGGGCGCTACAACGCCTGAAAGCGCGCTCGAGCGGCGGCCTACCCCACTCCCCCGCCCGTACCCGTCTTGGTCGACGGGTTCGGGTTGATCTCCGAGATATTCGTGACCACCGGGTGAGCCGTACCCATCGGGCCCGCGGCCATCGCGGCGAAGAGGTTCTCGGTGACCTTGGTCGCGAACACCAACGAAGCCTGGGTCTGGCCCGTACCCGCCTGCGGGGCGCCCTGCAGCCCGTACGTCCAGTTCATCGTGCCGGCGGCGAACACGCCTGCTCCCGACGGTGTCGTGTAGTAGGTCACGTCGGAATACGTCGTGCCGACCTTGCCGCACTGCACCGGCGAATGGGCGACCACCCGGAGGGTCGGCGGCGCCAGACTACCCGGGTAGGCGCGGTCGATCTCGGTGCCGATCAGGCCTGGGTACGACGAACCTTTCGTCGCGCCCGTGCCCTGGAACAGGAAGAAGTCGGGGTCGTGCACCACGAGCGCCCCTTCGGCGGGGAAACACTCGTAGAGCATGCCCACGAGCGACGATTCCGGCTTCGGCGAGGGGCTCTGGCGCCACATGGCTGTCGCAGCCTCGGTCTTGACCGGGTCTTCGGCCGCGGACTTGTAGCCCTCTACGATCCGGCGCTCGCCCAGTTCCGATGCTGCGTAACGCACGCGCCAATAGACCGCGTTGGCCCCCAGGAACGCGAGGTTGGTGCCCTGGTCACGCAGAGTTTCTACCGTGGAGCGCATGCCCGGAGACCAGTACTCGTCGTGGCCGGGCGACACGATCCCCCGAGCCCCTGCGAAGGCGTTCGGGCCGGCGTCGATGTCCTCGCTCGCCGCGTAGCCGAGGTTCAGCCCGAGACGTTCAGCCGTGAAGACGACGTTCTGCTCGTACCCGACCACGTGCCGAGCGCCCTGGGTGTCGTACGGCCGGTCGTAGCTCACCCGCCTGGCTCGATCGTCGAAGCCCTTCCCCGGGCCGCGGTAGAGGCTGTACCCACCCCATTCGTTGTACGCCTGGTACGTGGTCGTGGCGCTCAGCAGCACGAGCCTGCCCTTGAAGTCGGCCGAGTGAACGGTGAACGGCACGTAGCGGGCTTGTTTGTTCGGCGCGACCAGCTTGACGAGGTACGACCCCGGCACGTACCCGGTGGTGTCGATCTTCAGCGACGGGGACCAGGTGGCTGCGCTCACCATGTTGCCCTCCAGCACGCGCGGCGCGGGCTGCACCTGCCCTGTCTGGGGCTGCGAGGTCCAGACGAGTCGTCCGCCCGTACCTTGGTAGAAGCCGAGCCGGTAGACCTCGGCCGTCCAGGTCGGCACCTGCGACGTGACTCGCAGGGTGACGGGATCGCCGCTGGCGTAACTGGTCTTGTCGGCGAATCCGGCCAGTTGCTCGGTGGGGATCTGTCCCCCGGTCAGGGTCCAGTCCGTCGTACCCGGCTTCTCGTTCTCCTCGACGACCCACTTCGCGGGGTCCCGCGTGGGCGTGGGGGTCGGGGTCGACACCGCTGCCGCCGGGGCGCTCGCCCAGGGGGTCGGAACGACCGGCGGCACGGGAGCGCAGGCAACGAGAGCGAGGGCAAGGGCTGGGAGGACGAGCCGGTACTTCACGAGCGGCAGTATTCCAGGGCTCGGCCCGGTCTTCCGCAGTGGCTGGTACGGCCGTACCTCGCGCTCAGTCGGCCCCCAGCAGACCGCGGATGTCCTCGGCTGACAGGGGCGCCGCCAGGTCGGTGCCGGATCCTACGACGGAGTCGAACAGGTGGCGCTTGCGTTCCTGGAGTGCGACCACCTTCTCTTCGATGGTGTCCTTCGAGACGAGCCGGTACACGTTGACGGGCTTGTCCTGACCGATCCGGTGCGTACGGTCGATGGCCTGCGTCTCGGCCGCCGGATTCCACCACGGGTCGAGGATGAAGACGTAGTCGGCTTCGGTGAGCGTCAGCCCGAAGCCGCCTGCTTTCAACGAGATGCAGAAGACGGGAGCGGTGCCCGTACGGAATGCCTCGATGCGAGCAGCTCGATCCCGGGTTCGGCCGTCGAGGTATTCGAAGTCGATCTTCTCCGACGTCAAACGCGCCTTGACCAACGCCAGGAATCCCGTGAACTGGCTGAACACCAGCGCCCGATGGCCCTCGGAGATCAGTTCCTGCAGCAGTTCGACCAGCGTGTCGATCTTGGCGGACTGCGCGGGGTAACTGGCCTCCACCAGCCGCGGGGCCAGCGCCAGTTGCCGGAGCATGGTCAGCGCCGTCAGGATCGTGAACCGGTTGCGGTTGAGATCCCCGACCAGACGAAGAATCCGCTGGCGTTCCTTGGTGAGATGTCGGTCGTACAAGCGTCGATGCGGGGCCGACAACTCGACGGGGATGACCTGTTCCTGCTTCTCGGGCAGTTCCGTTGCTACTGCGGCTTTGGTACGGCGCAGCAGCAACGGTTTGATCCTGGCGTGCAGCCGGACGAGAGCGTCGTGGTCGCCGGATTCGATTGGTTTGCGGTACAGCTCGGCGAAGTCGCGCGGGTCGGGAAACAGACCGGGCGAGGTGATCGACAAGATCGACCACAGATCCATGAGGTTGTTCTCCAGCGGGGTTCCGGTCAGCGCGATCTTCGTCGGTGCCGACAGGCGACGTACGGCACGGTAGGCCTGCGACATGTGGTTCTTGACGAACTGCGCCTCGTCGAGGAAGACCGCACCCCACGCGAGCGGGGCGTACTGATCGGCTTCGAGTCGTAGCAGCGTGTACGACGTCACCACCAGCTGAGCACCGGCGACCACGTCGGCGATCGGCGTGCCACGCCGCTTCTGGGTCCCGGTGACGGTGACCACGGTCAAGTCGGGGGTGAAGCGGGCAGCCTCGGCCGCCCACGTGGCCACGACCGACGTCGGGGCGACGACGAGCACGGGCGCGTCCAGTTCCCCCGATTCGAACGTGGCCTGCGTCAGGGCGAGCGCCTGGACCGTCTTGCCGAGGCCCATCTCGTCGGCGAGGATCCCGCCGAGCCGGGTCGTGCGCAGGAAGGACAACCAGGAGAAGCCCGCCTGTTGGTACGGGCGCAGTTCTGCCCTGAGCCCCGTCGGCGCGGGCGGCTCGGGGAGGGAATCGAGATCGAGCAGGGCCGTGACCGCCTTCTGCCAGGCAGCAGATTGCCGGGCGATGACCCCGTATCCGACGAGTTCGTTCCAGAGCCCCGCATGTTCGACCCGGATCCGAAGACCGCTCGAGCCCGAATCTCCCAGCCGCCGAGCCTCGGCGACCAGCTGTCGCAACTGATCGAGTTCGGGCGCGTCGAGGGAGAACCAGGTGCCCGAATCGAGCAGAAGGTGATCGTCACGCCGGGTCAGCGCGGTGAGTAGCTCGGTCAACGGCACCTGTTCCCCGCCCAGCGTCACGGAGACCCCGAGGTTGAACCAGTCGCGATCGTGCGAATCCGTGACCGACAGCGAGACGACCGGCGCCTCGGTGGCTTCGTGGAACTCGGGCGGCGGCTCGTTCATCTCGACGTCGACGCCGTCAAGGTGCTGCAGCGCCGGCAGAGTGTCGGAGACGAACGCGAACAACCGCCGCCCGTTGAGGATCACCGTCTGCAACTGGGTCGTGCCGAAATGATCGCTACTCAACCAGATCCCCTCGGGCACGGAGTCCGTCAGGGCGCGTTCGGCAACGGGATCACGTACGGGTGGCTCGCCCTCGACGCCGAGCGGCGTGAGGTTGACAGCATTGGTTCCGCTGCCGTAGCGGAAGCGCCAGTCGACAACGCCGGAGCCGCGGCTGAATTTGACCCGGCAGACCAGACGGGGTCGCTCGGGCTCGGGAAGCCGTACCTCGTCATCGAGGAGAACCGGCAGACGTTCGCGCAACTTCGGCAGATAGCCGGTCGCGAAGGCTGACAGCTCACTCGCGGGCACGGTGAGCATCTGGGTCTGAGAGAACAGACGGTGCTCGGCGTCCGACAACGGTCTCGACAGCGGAGCCAGACGGAGCGCGTCCTCGTCTCGCAACGCGACGCCGTGGGCAGGTCGACCGAGCAGGACTGCCTCGTTGACCGCGACGATCCGTTCGCCCACGACGAGTTCAGCGCCGACGGCCACCCCGTCCGAAGTCACGGACACCTTGAGCCGAGGCTCGACCCGGATGTCGAGGAGTTCGGGCGCCTTCGCACGGCCTCGGTAGGTATCGGACCCCGCCAGGAACACGATCCCTGTGTCGCGCGCGCGGCGAAGGAGGTCCCAGACGTCATACCTCAGCGCGTTGAGCAGGAGCGAATCGGAGGAATGGCCGTACCCGTAGGTGTAGGCATCCTGCCTTTCGCACTTGAGCAGCGCCTGCAGCGTAGCCAGGTGGATCCGATCGAGTTCGGTCCTGGTGGATCCGTAGGTCAAGTCGTTCCACGACGCGCCCGACTTGACCCACGCCCCCTTCGTGCCCAGCCGAAGCGGACGCATCGAGATGCCGTCGATCCGATCGCTGAACTCCAGCGCCATCGGTACCCCGCGAGGACCGCTCACGTGCGTGTCGAGGAGCGGCCGGAGAGCCAATTGCCAGGCTGGTGTTGCCTGGCGCCGGGCTACTCCCCGCATCTGAAGCAGGAGCGCCGCGACGTGCTTGCAGTCGGTGCGCATGGGACACGAGCAACTGCCCCTCAGACCTGCGGAGTCACAGACGACCGACGTTTGGTACGAGCGCCAATGCTGTCCCCTGACCTGCGCGAGGACTACGGCGTTTCCCGCCACCCTGATCGTCCCGACTCGTCCCTGCGATGCGTATTCCGTGCCGCGCCGAATCGTCTCCGGCCCGAACCTCTCGATCAGGTCGGCATCGGTCAGCTCTTGGACCCACATCGGATACGACGCCACGAGGGTCGATCGTAGGCGCTAGCGCTGACGAGTTTCGTGAGACCGGGGTGGGCGCATCCGGACTCGAACCGGAGACCCCTTCCTTGTAAGGGAAGTGCTCTAACCAACTGAGCTATGCGCCCTCAGGACTGGCCAACTGTAGCGAACTCGACACCGGCGACGAACGGCGCCCGCCTCGACGCCGGCTCGTCGCTCCAGAACGGGACAGAATGCGGCGTCATGGGTGCGACACGCCGCTCGATCGGCGTGTCGCGTCGTTGAGGGGACGTTCTGTCCCGGTGGACGGACGGTCCTACAGGCCTGGGGAAGCGCTGATCAATGCTGTTCCGAGCGAGGACGCGCCGGGCGGGATGAGCCGCTACCCCCACATCTCGTGGTCGTACCGGGCGTACGGATAGAGATGTGGGGGTAGCGGATCGCCCGATCCGGTGCGCCGCAGCCGGGACATGATTGATCAGCGCTTCCCTAGGGAAGCGCTGATCTTTGGGGTGGTTGGGGCGCTGAGCGGACGGGGTGGGTTGCGGGTGGTGGTTTGGGGCTGGTGAGTGGCTTCGTGTTGCCTTGTCGGGGCTTCTGTTCGGGGCCTGGGGCT
>WBZS01002242.1_pt1 | contig 12480 bp, 10 predicted proteins | sample 5204201 | NCBI WGS metagenome assembly WBZS01 (sample SAMN12344357, study PRJNA552823) | activated sludge metagenome | biome: Activated sludge suspended growth; feature: Nitrification reactor; material: Wastewater; isolation source: activated sludge from nitrification reactor of wastewater...
CGGCCGGACGTCGCGAACCGCGCTGTCCGTCGCCTGGAACAAATCAGGCGGCCTCAGACGGGGCGGTTTGCGTCGGTTGACACGCGCGGTCCATAGGCCTCGCCTCGTGGACCTGACTGTCAATCGGCGTTTCCGCGCTCACCTGTGGCCGCCCAATTCGTTTTGGCTGGGGCACTTGGACTTGAACCAAGATTCACGGATCCAAAGTCCGGTGTGCTGCCAATTGCACCATGCCCCAAGATCAGGCATTTATTATAACAAAAGTAGCCGGGTGGTCCGCGCTTGCTTCCGCGGACCACCCGGATTTAACCCAACAGCCTGCTGTCCGTGGTTTCGGACACGCTCAAGCTCAGAAAGGACGCAGTCAGGGCTGTTCGCCGGCGGACAGTCGGCGATCAATCTCATCCAGCACGGGCTCACTGTCCGACAGGGCGTCCACGACAAAGTGTGCGCCGGCGAGCTCCAGGCGCTGACGTGCTACCTCAAGCCTGGATCGCAGGGTGTCCGGCGACAGGGCCTCGACTTCGGCCTGGGTCAGGCCCAATTCGTTGCCGGTCTTGGCCAGGCCGATGGTCCAGGCCCCGGCGTTCAGGCCCTCCTGAATATCAGCCGGTGTATCGCCGATCTTGACTACCGCCGCCATGGGGTAGATGTCCAGGCGCATCGCGTTTTGATACATCATCCATGGCGTTGGTCGCCCGGCCGGCACGTCATTGGCGCTGACCCAGACATCCGGCGCATATCCGCGCCGCCGGGCTTCAGGCGCCAGCACCTCCATCATCGCCCGCGTGTAGCCGGTCGTCGAGCCGATCTTCAACCCGCGCGTGCGGAACGCGGCGCAGGCCTCGACCACGCCCGGGATCGGGTCGGCATAGGCGCCCAGCACGGCGATCTGTTGCGGCACGAACACCTGGAACATCGCGTCGATGTCGGCCTCAACGCACGGGCGTCCGTGCCGTTCCTGCCAGGCTTGCCCGATCTCAGGAATCTGAGCGATCGCGCGCAGATGATCGCGCTTCATCAGCCCCATCGGAGAACGTGCCTGTTCGGCCGTGATCGGCACACCGAAATCCGCGAATAATCTCAGCAAGACCGCGGTGGGTGCAAAAGAGCCGTAATCCACGGTGGTGCCAGCCCAGTCGAGGACAACGGCTTTCACGCGGCCACAATAGGCGCGCATCGGATTGGGGTTCATCGAATTGCTCCTCTCGTACTGGCTGCCTGCGCTAGAGTTGGATGCGCATCTCAGCCAGGGTTTCGCCAATGGCAGTCAGTAGCGCCTTGATATCTGAGACGTCGATCCGTCCAATTGTGCCGATCCGAAAACAGGCAGCGGTGCTCAACTTCCCCGGGTAGATCACATAGCCCTTGTGGTTCAAACGCTCGTAGAACTCCGTGAATTCGAAGTGGGGGTGATCGGGAAAGTGGAAGGACGTGATGATATAACCCTGATCTTCCGGGCGCAGGTAGGTCTTGAAACCCAGCACCTGCATCCCGGCGATCAAGGTGGCGTGTTGCGCGCGATACCGCGCTGCGCGCGCTGCGACGCCACCCTCGGCTTCCAGCTCGATCAAGGCTTGATGAAACGCCAGCAGCGCATGGGTGGGTGGCGTGAATCGAAACTGGCCGTCCCGCTCAAGCCCTTGCCACTGCGCGAACAGATCGAGGCTGAGGCTGCGGGCATATCCCGCGGTTTGAGACAGGGTGGCCGTGCGCGCCAGGGTGAAGCCGAAGCCGGGCACGCCTTCGATGCATTTGTTTGAAGATGAGATGAGGTAATCCACCCCGGCCGCGATCAGGTCGAGCGGCACCGCGCCGAAACTGCTCATCGCATCCACGATGTAACGACGACCGTGCTGCTTCACAACGGCGCCGATCTCCTCCACCGGGTTGAAGAGGCCGGTGGTCGTCTCACAATGCACCACCGCGACGTCCGTCACCGCAGGATCCGCTTTCAGGGCCGCCTCGACCTCGGCCACCCGCACCGGCTGGTCTTCCGGAAAAGTCAGCGTGGCCTGGTTGATTCGCAAGGTCTGCGCGATCTGACACATTCGCCGACCGTAGGCGCCGTTGACGATCACGAGCAGTTTTCCGTTCGGCGGGATGCTGGAGCCGAGGACGGCCTCGATGCTGAACGTGCCGCTGCCTTGCATGATAATCGCCGTGTACCCATCGTCCTCGATGCCGGCCAGTTGGACCAAACGACGGCGGATGTCTTTGACGGCCCCGATGAACTCAAGATCGCGCGAGCCGAGGTCGCGCAGCATGGCCTGCTTCACACTGCGGCTTGTGGTTAACGGTCCGGGCGTAAACAGCGCTTTGTCTTTCCACGGTTGCATTGATGGTCCCTCAGGCGAAAACGGTTTCGACACAATGGCCCTCCCAAACGGCGGGGGGCGTGAGGCCCAGCGCCCGGGCCAGGGTGGGCGCGGTATCCAACAGGGTTACCTTGGGTCTCCAGGGGGCGCCCGGCCGCCAGATAGCGCGCCGCCTCCGAAGCGATCACTCGGTCGCCCTGCGAATCGGTCTCAGCGTTGTCACGGAAATCGGCGAAGCGCAGGCTGCCCGGCCGGCTGAGGTTGCGCAAGGGCTCCCAGTGTTAGAAGGAGACCGCGTGCCGGCCGTTGGCGTGGAGGACATCGATTAAGCCGGGCACAGGGCCGTGCTAACGCCGCACTCGTCCTACGACAGCCGCGTCATCGACGCATCACAAATCGATAAACCCTGCTTAATGCGTGAACTGCGTTTGTGTCACGGGGAAACGAAAGCCGAACTCAGCGGCGGCGTATTTGGCGCGAGGAGGCTGGGGCCAGGTCGCAATGCGTCAATTCGGCGACGGCGATCAGCCGGCCGATTCGCCCCAAAACGCGTTGGCATCCAGCTGACCGAGATCCGCCAGGGCGCGCTCGAAGTTGTTCCGGTCGCTCTCGGAGAGCGCGTGCTCGGCTGCGTCGGTCGCGGCGGCCAGCGGCAACGGCGCCGCCGCGACCGGCGCGGCAGACTCGGGAGCCAGGCCATTGGCGGCGAGCGGTGCGGGTTCGGCCTGCGGCGGCGGCGCCGCGGCGGGCTCAGGGCGGACGACGGACACGCGCGTCGTGGCCTGACGCGGCGGGTCGCGGCGCACACGGCGCCGGACGGCTGCAAGGCGCACACCGGTGAGCTCGGCGAACTGCGCCACGATCACGTCGGCGCCCTCACGCCAGAGCACCAACAGCGCATCCACCGTCTCGACCAGGTGCCAGTGACCGGCCTGCAGGGCAGCCGCCACCTTGAGCGGATCACCCAGGGCGGCCTCGGCCTGCGCGGGCAGTCGCCCGCGCCATTGCCCCTGCGCGTCGAAACGCACCACCAGGACCGCGTCGAGCTCGCGCCGCAGGGCGGCCTCAGGCTCGGGCTCCGTTGGCCGGCGGGTGGGGCGCGTGGCCTCGGCCGCGGTCGGGGCCTGCAGGGCGGTTTCGGGCAGCGTCGTCTGCGCCAGCAGACGCGTCACGGTCTCCAGGAAGACTTTGAGTTCGATCGGTTTATCGAGCACGGCAGCGGCGCCCAGGCGCTCGGCCTCGCGGCGCATCTCGCCATCGGCGGCGCCGCTGATCACAAGGCTGCGCGTACGCGGGCTGAGCCGGCGGGCGCGCTCGAGCAATTGCAGGCCGTTCATGCCGGGCAGACGCAGATCGGCCACCAGCACGTCGACGGCGCCGGTCGCCTGATCGCGCAGGGCCAGCAGGGCTTCTTCGCCCGAAAGCGCCTCGTCGATGCGCAGCGGCAAACCCAGCGTCTCGAGCGCCGTGCGCAAGAAACGCGTGATATCACGCTGATCGTCGACCAGGAGGACGCGAGGTGGCATGTCCATAGGATGTTACGGCGGCTCCCGGAAAAGACGCTGCAAGTTTCACGCCACGTTTAGACCGGAAGTTGGGCGGAAACCGGGGCGGTGCGAGGGTCGGGGCGGGCCCCGACCCTCGCACCGCCCCGGTTTTTTGCCTGTCGCTTCGTCACGGCTTGAGGTATGCGCGCACGGCCGCCAGGCTATCCTCGGGGTTGTCGTTGAACATCAGGTGTCCGGCGTCGGGGATCATCACCACCTCGGCCGACGGAAACAGCACGGCGTGCTCGCGCTGGAGCGCTTCTCCCAGCCAGTTGTTGCAGGCCGAGGCCAGAAAGAGCACGGGCCGGGTGAAACGACCCGCGTTCTCGGAGAAGAGCGCCATGTCGGTCTGGCCATCGGCCCGGCGCGCGCTGCCCTGGATCGCGCCGGCCGCCGCCGCGCCCACCCGCCAGGCCGGTTGGCTCAACGGGCGGCCCGGGCAGTGGTAGGGGTTGGCCTCGTCGCCGGCCCAGAGCTCGGCCTGCCGGGCCGCGATGTAGTCGGCGCGCTCGCCGGCGTCGGCGACGTGCAGGGCCTCGACGTAAACCGGCGCGATCCGCAGGATCAGATCGGCGTCAAGGATCGAGGCGAAGTGCGTCTGAAAGGAGGCCATCGCGGCGTCGGTGAGCGCGCCCGGCTCGGCCAGCACGGCCTGGCCGACGCGCTCGGGGTGCTGGCCGATATACGCGGCCGCCAGCATCGCGCCCCAGGAGTGCCCGATCAGGGTCACGGGCCGATCCGGGCTGTAGTGCGTGGCGAATGCGTCGAGGTCGTCCACCATATCCTGAGCGGTCAGCGCCGAGGCTCCGTCGCGTGTCGAGAGCCCGCCGCCGCGCTGGTCGTAGAACACCACGAAGTATCGGTCCGCCAGGGCCTGAAGACCCAACAGGTAACGATAGTCGCCGCCGGGTCCGCCGTGCAGCACGATCAAGGTCGGGTTCGCGGGATCGCCGAAAGTTTCGCTGTGAAAGACATGGCCGCCCAGCGTGATCTGCGACAGGGTCGCGTCTGTATCGACGGTCGCCGGCAACGGCGCGGGCGCCGGTGTCGAGACGTACACCCACGCGAAGAGGCCGGCCAGGACGGCCGCGAGGAACGCGAACCCGATCGCGGTGCGCTTGAGCAAATTCCGCATGTCATCACCTTTGATTCGTTTGTGTGAGGATGAAGCCGTCAGCGTTTCGGGGAGCGCCGGGGCGGCGGCAGTGACGGCGCCAGCAAGAGGTCGAGCTGGCGACGGTACGCGTCGCCCACGCCCCCGGTCCCGGCCGATTCAAGCAGGATCGGCGTGAGGAAGAACACGCCCATGAGCGTGACGGTCAGGGCTTGCAGGTCGAGCTGAGCCGGGAGCTCACCGGCGCGGCGCGCTGCGGTCAGTGCGGTGTTCAGCAGCTGATTCACCCCCTCGGCCCGGATCATTTCGATGCCGGCTCGATCGGGGAAGTGCAGGGCGTACTCGGCCCGGGTCAACGGCACGAACTCCAGCTGACGACGCGCCTGATAGATCAGGACCTCGCGCATGATGCCCGGGGTCGCCCCTTCGTCGCCGGCCGCCGTGTCAAACAACGCGCGCACGGCTTCCAGCTGCGTCCCGCCTTCGGCCAGGCGACGCGCCATCATCCATTGCGCCTCGATGCTCCACAGCTGCACCCGGTAGCCGATCGCGGCCGCCTTGGTCGGGAAGTAGTTGAAGAACGTCGCTTCGGAGACTTGAGCCTCTGCGCACACGTCTTTGACCGCGATCTCGTCGAGGCTCTGTCTCCGGAGCCGGGCGATGATGCCCCGCATGAGGGCCGCCTTGGTGGCTGCGTGTTTGCGCTCGCGCAGGGGAATTTCGGTCATACGATATTTATATCACACACAATTATTTGTGTCAACTATATTTTTATCCCCACCAGCAAGTTATGCATCGGTCCCTCGGCGCTTGACGCCCTGCCTTACGCCCTGGCCGCCTTAAACGACGAAGTCGGCGCAGGCCGACTTCGTTCGATGTCCGCGGCGGCTTCAGCAGCTGCTACGCCACGCGCCAGCAGGCGACGAAGTGGCCCGGCGAGGCTTCCTTGAACTCGGGCTCCTGCTCCGCGCAGTGCTTGAAGGCCACCGGGCAGCGCGGGTGGAAACGGCAGCCCGACGGCGGGCGCAGCGGGCTCGGCACGTCGCCCTTGAGGATGATCCGGTCCGGCTTGTAGTTCGGATCGGGCATCGGGATGGCCGAGAGCAGCGCCTGCGTGTACGGGTGCAGCGGGTTCTTGTACAGCTCGTCGCGATCGGCCAGCTCGACCATCTTGCCGAGGTACATGACGGCGACGCGGTCGGAGATGTGCTCGACCACGCTGAGGTTGTGGGCGATGAACAGATAGGTCAGGCCGAACTCGCGCTGCAACTCCTTGAGGATGTTGAGCACCTGGGCCTGGATCGAAACGTCGAGGGCCGAGACCGGCTCGTCGCAGACGATGAACTTCGGCCGGAGCGCGAGGGCGCGGGCGATGCCGATGCGCTGGCGCTGACCGCCAGAGAACTCGTGCGGGTAACGGCGGGCGTGATAGTCCTGCAGACCGACCTTGCGCAGGGTGTTGATCACGGTCTCAAAGCGCTCATGCCGGTTGCCCATGCCGTGCACCAGCAGGCCTTCGGCGATGCTCTCGCCGACCGGCATGCGCGGGTCGAGCGACGAGTACGGGTCCTGGAAGATGATCTGCATGTTGCGGCGCAGGAGCTTGAGCTCGCGGCCGTTGGCCTTGAACACGTCCTGGCCTTCGAAGGTCACCTGGCCGGCCGTCGCAGGCACGAGGCGGAGCAGCGTGCGGCCGACCGTGGTCTTGCCGCAGCCCGACTCGCCCACCATGCCCAGCGTCTCGCCTTCCTTGATGGCGAACGAGACGTTGTCCACCGCCTGGACCCAGGCTACGACGCGCTGCAACAGCCCGCCGCGCACCGGGAAGTATTTGTACAGGTTCTTGATCTCGACCAGGTTCGCGCCGTCTTTTTGCGCCGCCGCCTCGCCGTTGACTTTCCAGTCCATCGCGGTTGTCATCGTCGCTGCATGTCCCTTCTTCGTTGCGTGTTCCGCACAGTCCACCGGGCGCGATCCGGTTGGCGCTAGCTCCCGACCGCCTCTGATGCCAACGGCGCCGTGTGGCCTTCGGTGCTCTGATACAGCCAGCAGCGCACCGTATGATTGGACCCGACAGGGACCAGATCCGGGAACCGATCGGTGCAGATCGTCAGGCCATGCTCGACGCGCGGCTGACAGCGGGGCGCGAACCGGCACCCCTTCGGCAGGTTGACCAGGTTGGGCACCGAGCCCGGGATGGTGTCGAGCGCGTCGCGCACGACGCCCAACACCGGGATCGAGCCGATCAGGCCCTTGGTGTACGGATGCTTGGGTTGCGCAAAGAGCGTCTTTGTGTCGGTCTGCTCGACGATCTGTCCGGCGTACATCACGGCCACACGCTCGCACATCTCGGCGACGACGCCCAGGTCGTGCGTGATCAGGATGATCGAGGCCTCGAACTTCGAGCGCAGATCGCGGATCAGGTCGAGGATTTGCGCCTGGATGGTGACGTCGAGGGCCGTGGTGGGCTCGTCGGCGATCAACAACTCGGGCACGCAGGCCAGACCCATGGCGATCATCACGCGCTGGGCCATGCCGCCCGAGAGCTCGTGCGGGAACGACTTGGCCCGGCGCTCGGCGTCGGGGATGCCGACCATCTTGAGCAGCTCAATGGCGCGCTTCCAGCCGGCTTCCTTGCCCAACGAGCGGTGGATGTCGAGCACCTCGGCGATCTGATCGCCGACGCGAAAGACCGGGTTGAGCGCGGTCTGCGGCTGCTGGAAGATCATGGCGATCTTGTTGCCGCGCACCTTGACCATCTCGGCCTCGGACAGCTTGAGCAGATCGCGGCCGTCGAAGATGATCTCGCCGTCGATGGTCTTGCCGGGCTGGCCGATCAGGCGCATGATCGACAGCGAGGTCACCGATTTGCCGCAGCCCGATTCGCCCACGATGCCGAGCACTTCGCCGCGGCGAACCGTGAAATCGACGCCGTCGACGCTCTTGACCACGCCGTCTTCGGTGTAGAAATAGGTCTTGAGGTTGCGCACCTCAAGGATGTTGGGCGAGGCGCCGTTGAAGGTGGTCTCTGCCATAGCTGTTCTTGCGGCTCCCGGCGGGCCGGGAGCCAAGCCCTTTCTTTACATCTTCAAGCGCGGGTCGAGCGCGTCGCGAACGCCGTCGCCGACGAAATTGAAGGCCAGCGAGCAGATGAAGATCGGCGTGCCAGCGATAAGCGGCAACCACGGGATCTGTAACATGCTGCTCTGCGCGACCGAAAGCATGTTGCCCCAGGTCGGCGTCGGGTCCTGAATGCCCAGGCCCAGGAAGCTCAAGGCCGCTTCGCTGATGATGAAGCCCGAGAGCCCGAGGCTGGCGCTGACGATCATGGGCGCCATCGCGTTCGGGATCATATGCTGGAAGATGATGCGCCAGTGCGATGAGCCGAGCGCACGCGCGGCCTCGGTGTAGGTCTGCTCTTTGAGCGAGAGCACCATGCCGCGCATCAGGCGCGAGTCGCCCATCCAGCCGAAGGCCACGAAGATGCCGACGATCGCCACAACCTGTGTGGTCTCGGTCGTCGGGATGATCAGCAGCCAGCTGATGAAGTTGGCGATCGGCGTTGGCAACGCCAGAGACTCGCGATACTGGATGATGATCGACGAGATGATCAATAGAAGCGGCAGCTGCGGGATGCTCAGCATGAACTCGACGAAGCGCATCAGCAGCATGTCGACCGTGCCGCCGATATAACCCGAGATCGAGCCGATGACGATGCCGAGCAGCGAGCTCCCGATCTGGGCCAGGATCGCGACGGTCAGCGAAATCCGGCCGGCGTAGATCAGGCGCGAGAGATAGTCGCGGCCGATGTTGTCGGTGCCCAGATAGTGCATGCGCCCGTCGGCGGCCATGGTGCCCGGCGGCAGGAAATAGTTGCCGACCTTGAGCTCGGTCGGCTTGAACGGCGCGAGATACGGCGCAAGCAGGACGACGATCGCGATCAAGGCCAGGACGCTCAGCGAAATCACCGCCAGCTTGTGGCGCAAAAAGCGGTTCAGGATGACCCGGCCCTGGCTGACCTCTTCGGGCATGGCCTCAGCGTTGAGCAGGTCGACCGGGCGGGGCGCGAGCGCAGTGGTAGCCATAGTTCTCCTTTGCCCGTTAGTTCAGCCGGATCCGCGGGTCAACCACGGTGTACAACACGTCGGAGACCAACGTCGCCATCACGGTCAGGAAGGCCGTGATCATGAGCAGCGCCATGGCCACCGGGTAATCGCTACGGCCGAGGGCGTCGAAGTACAGGCGCCCCATACCGGGCCAGTTGAAGACCGTCTCGGTGATGATGGCGCCGCCGAAGACGCCCGGGATGCTGAAGACCACGATCGTGACGAACGGGATCAAGGCATTGCGCAGCGCGTGTTTGGCGATCACGACGCGCTCGAACAGACCCTTGGCGCGCGCCGTGCGCACGTAATCCTGTCGCAGGACCTCGAGCATGCTGCCGCGCACGAAGCGGCTCCACCCGGCGACCGTAAACAGGGTCAACACCGTCATCGGCATGACCATATGCAGCGCGCGATCGACCAGCGAGCCGGCGTCGATCCGCCAATCCCCCAAGAACGTCCCCATCGTCCAATCCCGCACGGCGACGGCGTTGCCCGGCGGGAGGTGAGGCAGGTTCCATTGTTCGAAATACAGTGCGAAGAGCATGATCATCAACAGGCCGAAGAAGAAGGTCGGCATGGATGACCCGAAGAACGAGAGCGTGGTGACGATGTAGTCGAAGATCGAGTATTGGCGGACCGCCGAGTAGACGCCGAGCGGCACGCCGATGATGATTGAAAGCAATGTCGAGAGCACCATCAGCTGCAGCGTATAAGGCAGCCGGCTCTCGACCAGGGTCCAGACCGGCCGATCGCGCAGGATCTGCTGCGACAGACCGAAATCGCCGAAGAAGACGCCGCGCACGGGGCGGCGCGTGGGGTCGGCCGCCAGATCGAGCAGGGTCACGTCCTGGCCGGGCCGGCACCCGATCTCACGGCTGACGACCTTGCCGTTTTCAACGACGCTTTCCGTGGCCGGGATGCGACATCCGATGACCAAATCGGCGCCGATCAACTGGCCGCCGATGTAGAGCGGGCCCTGCGGCTGGCCGATCAGCCAGCGGGAGAAGCGCACTGGCACAAACAAGTCGAGCTCATAGCTCGCCCGGATCCGGGCGATATCTTCGGCGTTCAGCCGAATCTGCACGGAAGTAAGGAAAGAAAGAGGGCCGCCTGGAGCGAAGCTCAACAGCGCGTACGAAGCCGCCGCCGAGAGCAACAGCACGATGGCCATCTCGAAAACGCGTCTGATCAGAAAATTCACCATGGCCGTGTTACGCCGCCTCCGTCAGCCCAACTCGGGTTTTGCAGCCCGGGGTTGCGCGATTTTACCCTGTGCGCCGAAAGTTCACAGCCCCCAAACGGCGCAGGCGCAGCGATCCACCTGCTGCGCCTGCGCTTACGTTCAGTTCGGGACGTCTCGCATCAACCTATCCGTGCGCGAGCCGCGGTCAGAAACCGCTGGCTTACGGGATGAAGAGGTTGAAGTCGATGTGCTCCCAGGTCGCGCTCGGCTCAATCAGGACCTGGAGCTTGTCCTGGTTGTCGAGCACGGTCTGGACCTCTTCGCCGGCGCCGAGGGTCTCGGAACCGATCACGTCGACGTCACCGGTCAGCAGCTGGGCAACAGCCTGCTTGGTGTCGGCGATGATCAGGATCGTGATCTTCTTGATCGCCAGCTCGCCGCCCCAGTAGTTCGGGTTGGCTTCGAGGACGAGGCTCTGGCCCTTGTTCCATTCCTTGAGGACGTACGGGCCAACACCCATGGGCGTGTCGGCGATCTCAGGGAGGGAAGCCCACTCGGTGGTCGGGACATCGGCCAGCTTGCGGCCATCCGACAGAACCTGGTGCGCGGGGTAGAAGCCGATCGGGGCGATGAACGACAGCGGCGCGAAGTAACCGGGCTTCCACGTCACGGTGTACGACTTATCGCCGGTGAAGTCCACGCTCTGGATCGACTGGCAGACGCTGTAGTCGACGGCGCCCGACTCGGGATTGCAGTCGTTGGCGTAGGCCAGCTCGAAGTCGGCCTTCGAAACGGGCGTGCCGTCGCTCCAGGTCAGGTTCTCCTGGAACTTGTAGGTGATCACGAGCTGGCGCATCTTGACGCTGCCGCTCTCGTAAACCACGGTCTCGCCGGCATCGTTCTGGATCGAGACGCCGGGGGCCAGCGTGAGCAGATTGCCGTCGGGATCGGTCGGAACGCCGGAGGCGTCGATGATCTCGGTGCCCTCGGCCACATCGACGGAGTTGATCACGATGCCGCCGTTGTCCAGGGTCGGGATCTCGGCCTGGGTGTCGGTCTGATAGTTGTAGTTGTACTGCGACACCGCGCCCTCGAAGACGAGGTAGCCGACGGTGCGCTGCACGGCCGACGACTCGCGCAGGGTGTACATCGAAGCGGGCTCTTGCGACAGGGCCACGACGAGCTCGTCGCTGCCATCCTCGAGCGCCCACTCATGCGAGTTCCAGGTGTAGTAATCGGTCGCGCTCGGCTTGAAGTTCTGGAGCCCGAGCGTCGCGGCATTGCCTTCAGCGCGCTGGAAGACCGGCAGGCTGATCATGTCCTTGGCGAACTCGATCTGGAAGATCTTGTACTGAGCGATGCGCTCAGCCTGATCCAGCGCGTTGTTCGCGGCATTGATCGCGTTGCTGGCGGCTTCATTGCACCAGCCCATGTAGTTCTGGCCGGCCCAGTTGTTGGTCGGCAGCGGGATCTGGTTGCAGGCATACAGGGTCTGGCCCTTGGGATCGGCCTCGCCCACCCAGGCGTAGGCGCCGAGCTCAAAGTCGCGGCGGCGCAGGCCGGAGTCGGAACCAAACCACCAGGAGGCGGGGACGTGGTTGCGGACGATCTGGATGCCGCAGGCAGCCATCTGCTGCTCGAACACCGACGCCCACGTCTGGCGGAAGGCCGCCGTGGTGGTGGTGAAGCGCAGGAAGAGCGGGCGGCCATCCGCGTTGGCGCGGACGCCCTCACCCGTCCAGCCGGCTTCCTCGAGCAGGGCCATGCCCTTCTCGGGGTCAAACGGGTACTTCTGGATCTCGGGCCCGTTGTACGACGCCCAGCTGGCGCTGTTGATGTTGGTGTCCATCAGCAGGTTGGCCTGGACTTCTTCGCTCGCCCACGCATAGACCGATTTGATCAGCTCGGGGCGGTTCGTGCAGTAAGCGATGGCCTGGCGGACCTTGACGTCGCCCAAGATCGGGTGCGGCGTGGTGAAGGCCGTGTTGACTTCGATCGGGGCAGAGGTCTCGACGACCACCTGGGTCTCAACGACGGTCTGGACTTCCGGCGGGGCGGTCACCTGCACCACCTGCGTCTGGATGACGGTCTGCGGCGCGCAGGCCGCGGCGATCATCCCAGCCACAGACAGGCCGGCGAGCACTGAAAAACGCTTGCTCTTGATCATCAAATCTTCTCCTCGCTAAGTGAAAGTGATGCTGATCCTCAACTC
>WBZS01002243.1_pt1 | contig 12478 bp, 14 predicted proteins | sample 5204201 | NCBI WGS metagenome assembly WBZS01 (sample SAMN12344357, study PRJNA552823) | activated sludge metagenome | biome: Activated sludge suspended growth; feature: Nitrification reactor; material: Wastewater; isolation source: activated sludge from nitrification reactor of wastewater...
GGCGCGCCCCTTGCGCGCGACCAGCGGGATGGTGCCCGTCATGCCCTGCTCGGCAGCGGCGCGCATGGCTTCTAGCGCGGCGGGCAGCGGCTCCCCCTTATCGACGGCCTCGCGCAACGCAGCCACAGCCGGCGTTAGGGCATCGACCATCGTCTTGTCCCCCACCTCGGCCTTGCCGCGATTGACCACACCTTTGAGACCAGCGTCGAACATGGCCACCACGTCGGTGTCCGCCAGTTCCTCCTTACCGACGCCAGCCGTACCAAACTGCATGAACAATGTACCGTACAGTGGACCACCCGCGCCGCCGACGGTCGACAGCAGCGTCATACCGGACGACTTGAGGATTGTCCCGATATCCTTATCCTCGACAGTGGGCAACTTCGCCACCACGGCCTGGAAGCCCCGGTCCATGTTAGCGCCGTGATCGGCGTCGCCAATGGCCGAGTCTAGCTGGGTAAGATAGTCGCGATTCTCACGAATCACAACCGCATAGTTGCGAATCCAGTCGAGAATCTGCGCGCGGTTCGTGGGCATCAGCTACATGCCCCACCGCAGGCCAGGCGTCTTGACCGGCGCGTCCCAGAACCCGGTCATCTCATCATCTAGCCTGAGGAGGGTGACCGACGTGCCTGCCATTTCCAGCGACGTAATGTACGGGCCGATCAGGTTACGGGCAATGGTGATGCCGTGCTTGTCGAGAATCTCGGCCACCTTGCGGTAGACGATGTACAGCTCGATAAGCGGCGTACCACCCAGGCCATTGACGAAGGCCAGCACATTGTCGCCCTTCTTGAAAGGCAGGTCGGACAGAATCGGATCGACCAGCATCTGCGTAATCTCGTCCGCGCTCTTCAGCTTCATCCGCGCGCGGCCCGGCTCGCCGTGGATGCCGACGCCGATTTCCATCTCGTCCTCGCCGATGTCGAAGGTGGGCTTGCCCGCGTGGGGCACGGTGCAAGAGGTGAGGGCCATGCCCATGCTGCGGCCGTTGGCGTTCACCTTGCGCGCCAGCTCGGCCAGCTTCGCCAGGTCGTAGCCTGCCTCAGCCGCGCCGCCGACGATCTTCTCCATCAAGACTGTGGTGCCGACGCCGCGGCGGCCGGCGGTCCACGTGCTGTCCTGGACAGCCACATCGTCGTCAACCAGCACACTTTCGACCGTGACGCCATCGTCGCGCGCCATCTCGGCGGCGATGTCGAAGTTCATCACGTCACCCGTGTAATTCTTGACGATGAACAGCACGCCCTTGCCGCTGTCCACCTGCTTGGCAGCCGCGTACATCTGGTCCGGCGTCGGCGATGTGAAGACCGCGCCCGGCGCGGCGGCGTCCAGCATACCATAACCGACGAAGCCGCCGTGCATCGGCTCGTGGCCGCTGCCGCCACCGGAGATGACGGCCGCCTTGTTGGCGACGGGCGCATCGGCGCGATAGACGAAGTTGGGATCGTAGTTGATTCTGATCAGATCAGGGTGGGCCAATGCCATCCCTTGCAACTCTTCGACCACGACCTGTTCAGGATTGTTGATGAGCTTCTTCAACGCAACCTCCTTCACTCGCACACAATGGACGGCCTGGCCGTCCGGGTGAAGCCCCATAGTGGGCGCCATTCGCTTGGTTTCAGTTTGCATCCGGCCATGCGGCGATAACGACGCCGGAGGTTAAGCTGGAAGCCCTCGGCGAGGTTGTCTGGCCCGAGGTCGTCGGGCCAGACAACGCGACAGAATAGGAGGCTAGAACCTGCCCAGGCCAACCCAGAACAGGGCGGCAATCACGGCGCCGATGACCGGGCCGACCACCGGAATCCACGAGTAGCCCCAATCGCTGCCACCCTTGCCCGGGATGGGCAAGATAGCGTGGGCGATGCGAGGGCCAAGGTCGCGGGCCGGGTTGATGGCGTAGCCCGTGGGGCCACCGAGGGACATGCCGATCGCCCACACCACGAAAGCGACCGGGATGATACCCAGCGCGCCGAGGTCGATAGGCACGGCGTTGGGCGTGCCGGTTGGGCCCATATTGGCGCCCTTGATGGTGAAGATGCCATAGAGCAGCACGAAAGTGCCGATGATCTCAGTGATGAGGTTCCAGATAGGGCTGCGGATGGCGGGGCCGGTCGAGAAGACGGCCAGCTTGGCGCCTGGGTCGGGGGTCTCACCCCAGTGCTGGAAGTAGGCGAGCCAGACCAGAATCGCGCCGATGAAGGCGCCAATCATTTGGGCGACGATGTAACCGGGAACATCCGCCCACGGGAAGTTGCCAGCGGTAGCAAGGCCGATGGTCACAGCCGGGTTCAGGTGCGCGCCCGACACCCTGGCCACAGACATGGCCCCCACGAAGACGGCCATCGCCCAGGCGGTGGTGATGACAATCCAGCCAGAGGAGTTACCCTTGGTCCGACCAAGCACGACGTTGGCTACGACACCATCGCCGAGGAGAAGGAGGATCATCGTGCCGATGACTTCTCCAAGATACGGGGACATAATTACGGCCTCCTTAGAGGGTAGAATCGCGACATTGATTCACGTTCCTCGATCTCGCATCGAGGACAGTTGGAGAACCATTACCGATGATGGAGGCAGGGTCTTCCCAACTGGTATGCGGTTGTAGTTCTTGTAGGCGCACCTCCTTGAGGCAATCGAAACAGCCGACCATCCCACGAAAGCTACGTGAGTGTCGGCTAGCTGGTTGGCAGGCTGTTCCTACCTCCTTACCCCGGTGGCAGCCACTCTACCCCGTAGTAGAGGCCGTCCCTGCGGTGTGTGAACAACGGCGGGGTTCAGAATCTCGAACCTTTTTGATTATATCGCGCCCTTCTGTGCCTGTCAAGGGCCTATGCAAATATCGTCGTGCGGGACGAAAGCCCCACCACGATTCGACGGCATGGTCTGGCCGTCAAGGCCTGAAACGACGGCGCGCTGCTTCTCGCAGCAGCGCGCTATTGTCGCAAGATGATGGTCGCGGACAGGGCCCGGCCCGTGTGCGGCCTACCGCGACGGCACAGGAGACGCGGCGGCCCTGAGGATGCTCTGCATGAGAGTCGGCTCGGGGACCGCGCCCTCAATGTGAAGCGTCTCGTTGACCACGGTGCGGGGTACTCCCATCACATCGTATTTGTGAGCCAGGTGAGGGAACTCGATGGCCTCCACGGCGTCCGCCCGCACCAGGGGACTCTCCAGCGCCATCTGGTGGGCCAGCCGCACCGCACGTGGACAGTAGGGGCAGGTCGGGGTAACAAACACTTGCAAGTGGAGCGGGGCGGTCAGCTCGGCCAGAGCAGCCCGCGTCGTCGGTGCCAGTCCCGAGTCCCCACGGCTAACCATAAGGATGTCTTCCACCAGGGAGGAGAACTCGTAACCGGAGGGAATCCCGTAGTAGCGAATGCCATAGTCTTGGGGGGTCTCACCGCCGACCGTCACAGCGATGGCGGGAATCTTGTCGATGCCATACTCGTCGGCCAGGTCAGGCTCGGCCTCGAAATCGTGACTCTCGACCTGGATGGCCGGCGTCAAGGCCGCCAGTTCGTCGAGAATCTGACGTGTCTCGCTGCAATACTCGCACTCGCGCGCCTGGCTGAACATGACCAGCCGCACGGGGCGGGTCAGGGCGGCGAATTCCTGGCTCAAATACTCGTGGTCTTTCTTGCTCAACAGGGCCATGCACACCTCCGCATCTGGGCTGGAACTGGCTATCATCTACCAGCTTGGATGCGAAGGCGCGGCGACGGGTTACATGAGGGTGGAGGCAGGGGGTAGGTCGTCCAGGTGGCCGCAGCCCGCTTCATCCAGGGCGGCCCATAGCCGGCGCGTCACATCGGGCGGAAGCGCATCAGGCGGCCCAAGACGGCGATAGACGAGGACAGTCTTGCGCGTCGTGTCCACAACGATACGGCAGTTCTCGCAGCCCGCCAGGTGCGCCTCCAACTCAGCGCACACACCAGGGTCCAATTCACCGTCAATGTAGTCGGACATCGCCGCCAGCAGGTCCTGGCAGTGGGCAGTGTGGATATGGTCGCTCATCGCGCCTCCCCTGTCACGAGGGGCGCATGTCTCACATAGTCGGCCAGACGCTCCCGAAGCATCAGCCGGGCGCGATGCAGGCGCACCTTCAGCGCCTCGCGGGAGATACCCAACGCCTCGGCGGCTTCCTCTGTCGAAAGCCCCTCGATGTCGCGCAGGATGAAGGCGGCCTGGAGTGAGGGGGGCAGCGAAGCGACGGCCGCATCCAGCGTCGAGCGCAGGTCAGTGGTCAAGGCCGTCGATTCTGGATCCCACCTCCAATCGGTGAGATCGCGCGGCTGAAACTCACCCGCACCCGCCTCGTCGTCGACGTCGAGAGACACGGTTGGCGCCGTCTTGCGGCGCAGGCGCATCAGTCCATTATTAGTCGCGATCCGGTACAGCCACGTCCCCAACCCGGAGCGGCCCTCGAAGGAGTCCACGCTACGGCAGGCGTTGATGAACGTCTCCTGCAACACCTCCTCGGCCTCGTTGGGGTGGCCGGTCAGGCGCAGGGCCACATCGTACAGGCGCGACGAGTAGCGCTCGACGAGCTGGTCACAAGCGCGTCGTTCCCGCTGTTGAAGCGCGTCAATCAATTGCTGTTCGCTCTGCACCATGCTGCCCTCGCAAGAAGTATCCTTGCCCCTTTCGACGCCGCGCGACCATGATTTCTAACCTGCACCCTGCGTTCGTATAGGCGCATTTCCGTGGCGTGAAGGACTCGCGACACAGCGAGGCCATCAAGGGCGCACCCTCGACGGCCTCACCGACAGCCCCTGGCGGAGGTAACTCAGCGCCAGCGCAACCCGCCCCGCTGCGCGTCGCTGGCAACAATGGCGTCGTAGGCGGCCTGATGGAGATGCAGCGAGCCAGCGGACGGCCTCCATACCATCTCCATAGGCGGTCCGTCGCCCCTCCACATGGGACCACTATACTGGCAGCATAGCCTTTCTGAGGAGACAATCTATGGCCACCGAAACAATCCCTCTCAAAAGCAAGAAGCAGCGCTCGTGGCGCGAGCGCCTCACCAACATCCAGACGCTGCGCCGCGTGAGCCAGGTCGGGTTCGCCCTCTTTATCCTATATACCGTTGTCGTGCATACCCTGGTAGGGGAAGGTGGCGACACCATTACCGCTTCGGCCGAGGCATACTGCCCCTTCGGCGGCTTCGAGACGCTGTACCGCTACATTACCAGTGGGGGTACCATTCAACACACCCATCTGTCCAATCTAGTGGTCTTCGTCGCCCTCCTGGTCACCACCGTCTTCACGCGCGGCGCATTCTGTGGCTGGGTATGCCCCTTTGGGGCCATTCAGGAATGGCTCCATCGTGGTAGCCTGTGGCTACAAAAGCGCGTCCCGCCCTTCGGTAGGGCCATGAAGACGCTGCGGGCCAAAGCAGGTGTCCGCCCCTTCAAGCCCCTCGGCGGCGCGGCCCAACCCACGCTCATCGAGCGCATCGATCACTACGCACGTTACTTCCGCTATCTGGTACTGGCCTGGATCGTTTGGGGCACGATTTACTACGGCTACATGGTCTTCCGCGATGTGGACCCCTACGCGGCGCTGCTAACCGTCGCCGAGATGTCTTTCGGCCTCGGCAGCCTGGTACTGCTGGTGGTCCTGATCGGCTCGGTTTTCGTCGAGCGGCCCTGGTGCCGCTACGCCTGCCCCCTCGGCGCCGTCGTCGGGGTAGTCAGCCAGGTCAGCCCGGTACGCCTCCAACGCGAGGGCGCAGCCTGCAACGGCTGCAACCTGTGTACGAAGAAATGCCCTGTCGGCATCGACGTGGCAACCGCCACCGATATCACCGATACCAACTGCATCATGTGCCTGGAATGCGTGGACAACTGTCCGGCGGCGGGGGCCCTCGGTGTACGCCTGGTCCTGCCCGGCATCAAGGCAACCCCTGGCGAACCGACCATTACCCCGGCCGCGAAGTGAGCGGCGGCGAAAAGAACTCAGGAGGCAACAAGCATGAGCGTGACAACACCGGCGGCCAGGCCGCGCAAGGCAACAATCGTCCCAACCCAGCCCCGGCGCTGGAAGAGCATCAACATCAACCTGTATTTGTATGGCGCCCTGGCGGTCCTGGCCTTCCTGGGAACCATCTGGGCTTTCCAGGCGGCCGGGGTATGGTCCATCTCAGGGAAAGTGACAGCCAGTGGTGAGAAGATACAGGTCACGGGCGCTGACCCGGCCGAGATCAAGGGCTGGATGAAAATCAGCGATGTATTGACAGCCTACCATCTGCCGAAGGAAGAGTTCTACGCCAGGTATTCCATCCCGCAGAATGTGTCGGTGGACGCAGCCCTCAAGGATATCGAGGCCAACGCGCCGAGCTTCTCGGTGACCGACCTGCGAACGTGGCTAACTCAGCGGCAAGGGCCGTAGTCGCATGACAGAGGCCGGACGCGGCGGTAAGCTTCGTCCGTGTTACGCAATCAAACTAGTGTAAAGTGGGCACGCTAGCCCGCTTCGACCGGTGGTTATGTTCAGGGGCGGCCCTACGCTGGGCCTGCTCAGGAGGACAACGGGATGTTGAGCCAGAGTGTTCTAACCGCGATGAACGACCAGATCAAGTACGAGTTCCAGGCCGCCTTTCTCTACCTGTCCATGTCGGCCTACCTGGAATCCCTCGAACTGCCGGGCGCGGCAGCAGCCATGCGCCAGCAGTCAGACGAGGAGATGGACCACGCGATGAAGTTCTTCGACTACATCAACGACCGGGGTAGCCGGGTGACCCTTCAGGCCTTGGAGCAGCCGCAGACCAACTTCGCTTCACCCCTGGCGGCCTTCGAGGCGGCGCTGGGCCACGAGCAGAAGGTGACAGGGCTGATCAACGCCATCTACGCCGCCGCCGTGCAGGAGAAGGACTTCGCCAGCCAGCAGTTCCTCGACTGGTTCGTCAGCGAGCAGGTTGAGGAGGAGAAGAGCGCGAGTCTGCGCGTGGCACGCTGGAAGATGGCGGAGGGCCACCCTGGTGCGATGCTCCTGCTCGACCACGAGATGGCAGAAGGCAGCGAGGGGGCGGGCGAGTAGTCAGCAGCCAGCGGTCAGCGGGTGGTAGGTAGTTGTCAGAAGCCTGGAAGGCGGACAGAGAGCAGCGCGCTCCCTATCCGCCTTCCAGGCTTCTCTCGCCGATCTGCAACCACTGGCTACTTCTTGTCCAGGTTCTCCATCGCCGCCCACAGGCGGGCGCGAGCTTCGGTAGCGACTGGCTCTACATCCGAGTTGCCGACAATTCCGAGCGCGACGGCCGGGTCCATAAACTCTACCCGTGCGCCGTCGCCGTCCTGGTAGACAATGACGTTGCACGGCAGCAGCAGGCCGATGCTCGTCTCGGCCGTCAATGCGCGATAGGCGAGGGGCGGATTACACGCGCCCAGGATGACATAGGGCTGGAAGTCCACGTCGAGCTTGGCCTTCATGGTCGCCTTGACGTCGATCTCCGTCAGCACCCCGAAGCCCTGCTCCTTGAGAGCCGCCTTCGCCCGCTCTACCGCCTCGATGTAGGGTACATCGAGGCGCGTACCGAAGCCGTATTGCACCTTCTCTTGTGTTGTCATTGCTGGTCTCCTTATTAACGTTGCCCGCTCAGGGGCAGCCCGGCCCGCGCCCAATCCACAACCCCACCCTTAAGGTTGAGCACCTCATATCCGGCGCGCTGCAAGATACTGGTCGCTACACTGCTACGATTTCCGGTGCGACACACAGCGACCAGGGTCTTGTCCTTAGGCAGGCGAGCCATCTGCCCCGAGAGCTGGCCGAGGGGGATAAGCTTGCTGCCCGCGATATGACCCTGGGAGAATTCCCACGGCTCGCGCACGTCCACCAGGAACAGGCCCTCGTCCGCCTTCAGCCGGCGGTCGAGGGCGGTGGCCGTGATGTCGATTGCCGATGTCTTCTTGCCAAACCCGAACATTCATCCTCTCCTGTACCTCATCTATCGCTCCCCGTCCTACCGTCGGGGTGGCAGTCGATACGACTATTTCTCAACCGGTAACCCTGCCCCCGCCCAACCGTTGTAACCATCGAACATCTCGATGATGGGGGCGTGGCCTGCCGCTGCCAGGAGGCTGGCGGCAATCGGCGAGCGTGAGCCGGACTCGCACGTCACATAGACAGGCTTATCCACCGGCACTTCAGCCAGGCAGCGCGGCAGCCGACCCAACGGGATATTGATGCTGTGCGGGATGTGGCCGCGCCCGTATTCCTCTACCGTCCGCACATCCAGGATCGTCGCGCCATTGCGGGTCAACAACTGCCCCGCCTCACGCGACGCGAGCCGGTGGAAGCTGGCCAGGTCGCCCACCTCGCGCTGCCAGACATCCAGCACGTCAGGCGGCCACCACATGGCGACAGCGTCCAGGCCAATCAGGCTCAACTCCTTGAGCAGCATGGGCAGGGCAGTCTCGTCGGCAATGAGGGTAAACGGGCGGTCGTAGGGCAACAACCAGCCCGCCCAGCCAAGGAAGCTGCCACCGGCCGGGATGTTGACGCTGCCCGGCGCATAGCTCGCCGCAAAGTCCGACGCCTGGCGCGTGTCCACCACTGGCGTTCCCGCCGCAAGGCTGGCGCGCAGGGCGGCCAGGTCGCCGCGCGGGGGTAACACCGTCGGGCGTCGGGCAGGCCCCACTTTGTTGATACGCTTCATCTGGGCAAAGTAGGCGGGTGGGTCAGGCTGCCCATCGAGTACCTGAGTCACGAAGTCGTCCTCGTCGCGCGTCTTGAACGCCCAGTTGACCAGTTTCTCGTAGCCCACTGTCGTCGAGGGGACCGCCCCCAACGCCTTGCCGCACGCGCTGCCCGCGCCGTGGGCAGGCCATACCTGGAGGTAGTCGGGCAGGGTCTCAAAGCGGACGAGCGAGCGGTACAGATCGCGTGCGCCTGCCTCCATGGTATCGGTGTACCCGGCGGCGCGCTCCAAAAGATCCGGGCGGCCAACGTCGCCGACGAAAACGAAGTCACCGCTAAACAACCCTATCGGTCGATCAGAGGCAGCGGTGTCGGTCAGCATGAAGCTAATATGCTCCGGGGTGTGGCCGGGTGTGTGCAGCACCGCTACCAACAGGTTGCCCACCTTGAAGGTATCGCCACCGCGAACCAGCGTCGCGCCCGCGTCCCTGGCGAAGGCGTACTGCCATTCGGGAGCGCCTTCGGCCGACAGATAGAGGCGTGCGCCGCTGCGGGCAGCCAGCTCGCGACTGCCGGACACGTAGTCGGCATGGATATGCGTCTCGGTAACGGCAGTGATGCGCAAGCCCTCGCGGGTGGCCGCCTCGAGGTACTGATCCACGTCGCGATTAGCGTCGATGACCAGGGCATCGCCCGTGGCCTGGCAACCAACCAGATAGCTGGCCTGGGCCAGGCCGTCGTGATAGAATCGCTTCAATAACATTCCCTGGCTCTCTTTCTGTGCGTCGCGTGGCTATCCGAACTTAACTGCGGGGTTAGATGCGGGTCGACAGCAGGCGGTTACACGCCTTCCCTGACGCGGTGTAACCCCACCGGCCATGCTGCATCCAAGTAAAGGTGGAGGCGATCTATGGATGTGTCGTGGCTGGTGTCGTCGCTGCTGGCTATCGCCATCGGCCTGTCGTTGGGATTGCTCGGCGGTGGCGGGTCGATTCTGACCGTGCCAGCCCTGGTGTTCGCCGTAGGCATGACGCCGGAGGCGGCCGTGAGCACATCGTTGGCTGTGGTTGGGCTGAACGCGCTGTTGGGGACGGCGCTCCAGGCGCGGCGCGGCAACGTCAACTGGCGGGCGGCCGCCTTCTTCGGCGGGGCGGGCATCGTGGGCGCCTATCTCGGCTCCTTCTTCACCCGCTTCGTGCCGGGCACACTCCTCTTGGTGCTGTTCGCGTTGCTGATGCTGGTAGTGGCAACGATGATGCTGCGGCCCCTGCGCGCGGGCGGGTCGAAGCCCGTCGCCCACTGGGGGACGGCGCTGGGCGCGGGCTTCGGCGTTGGCCTGCTGACAGGCTTCCTGGGTGTAGGCGGCGGCTTCCTCATCGTGCCCGCACTAGTGCTACTGGTCGGCCTATCCATGACGAGCGCGGTGGCGACCTCGCTGCCCATCATCGCCCTCAACAGCGCCAGCGGCTTCCTGGGCCACCTGTCGCAAGGCCCCCTCGACTGGGGCGTTACTTTACGCTTCGTCGCGCTGGGCGCGGTAGGCGTCGTCATCGGTGTGCGCCTCGCCAACCGCGTCCCCGCCTACAAGCTGCGCGCGTGGTTCGCCTGGTTCGTCATCGCCGTCGCCCTCTACATGCTGGCGCGCACCCTCCTGCCCCTTACCGGCTGGGCCGCTACCCAACATTGACCCGCCCGGCGAAAACCTCTATCATGGACTCGTTCGCCAGTTGCAAGGAGACCCCATGCCAGACGTGTTGAGCCTCGCCGGATTGATGGTCGATGTCACCCTGCCCATTGAGCGCCTGCCCCTCGAGGCGGGCCACCACCAAATGGCGCGCGGCATGTTCGTCCGCGCCGGCGGCACCGCGCCCCTCGTCACCATGCTCGCTCGCCTCGGTCTGCAAGCAGGCATCCTCGGCTACGTCGGCGACGACCCCTACGGCCACGCCGCCCGTCAGCAGCTTGAGGCCGAAGGCGTCGACGTCGAGTACCTCGTCACGCCCGAAGGCGCGGGCAGCGACCTGACCCTGCTGCTGGTGGACGGGACGGGCCGCTATGTCTTCCTGGGCGTTCTCGGCACAGCGTCGGGCGGCACACTCCCCGACGGTTGGGAGGAGCGTCTGGACGAAACGCGCGCCATCGTCGTATCGGGCTGGCTGTACGCCCAGTCGCGCTACCCCTACACTTTCGTGCAAGCCGCCCGCGACGCGCGTCAGTCGGGCAAGGGCGTCGTCTTCATTCCAGGCACGGTAGACGCCGACCCGGCCTGGCTGGCGGCCCTTTTCCAGACCAGCGACGTGATTCTGCTCGACTCAGCCTCTGCCGGCTGCGTCGGCGCGCCCGACCTCGAGTCGGCTGTCGATACGCTGCTGGGTAGCGGCGCGCGGCTGGTGGCTATACGCCTGGCCGAGGGTGGTTGCGTCGTCGCCACGCCCCAGGCCCGTGTTCGTGTGCCACCGCCCGCAACGCCCATCGCCGTGACGGTCGGCACGGCCGAGGCCTTCAATGCCGCGATTCTGTACGGCCACCTGGCCGAGTGGCCCGCCGAACGCATCGCACGCCTCGCTATCGCTGCCGTCGCCGCCACTGGCGAATTGCGGCCTGACGGCAACCCACTGCCAACGCGCTCCCAGGTCTGGAGCCTGTTCGAGCCGGGCAATGGAGCGACAGGCTGATGTCCCCCGCGCCGCGCTACCGCTTCATCGAGGAAGTCTACGCGCAACCCACCGCCGTCGCCGCGACCCTGGCCGCCGAGACACCCCTGGCCGACGGCCTGGGCTACGCCCTCGCCCACCGCGCTGACCGTGTAACCCTGGTCGGCTGCGGCGACCCCCATTTCCTCGGCTACGGCGCGGCCATCGCCTTCTGGGAATGGGCGCGCCTACCCGCCGCGGCCGTCGAAGGCCTGGAGTTTTGCCTGGGCGTCGCGCCCACCGTCGGCCGCCGCGACGTGGTCATCGCCATCAGCCAGTCGGGGCGCACCGTGCCGGTCGTTCAAGCGGCGCGGCTGGCGCGACAGGCGGGCGCGTTCACTCTCGCCGTGACAAACACCCCCGACAGCCCCCTCACCGAGGTCGTCGACGGCACGCTCCACCTACACGGCGGGCCAACCCTGTCCTTCCCCACCCAGACCACCACCAGCGCCCTGGCCGTACTGTACCGCCTCGCCCTCAGCCTGGGGCGAGCGCGGGGCGCTATCAGCGACGACGACGCGCTGCGCCTCCACGCCGCCCTTGATGCCATCCCCGACGCCATGCGCGCCGCCCTCGCCCTCGATGACGTCATGCGCGATATCGCCATCCGCTGGCAAGACAAGACGCACTTCAGCTTCATCGGCGGCGGCCCGGCCTACGCCACCGCCCTGCAAGGCGAGGCCAAGCTCAAGGAGACCAGCCAGACTCGCGCCGAGGCCCATCCGCTTGAAGAGTTCGCCCACCTGCACATCTTCGCCTTGCAGCGCGGCGACCCGCTGATCGTCATTGCGCCCTCGGAGCGCAGCGGCGCGCGGGCACGCGACATGACACGCGTGGCCGCCGAGTACGGGGCCGACGTCGTCGCCCAGGTTACCCAGGTGGACGTTGAGGCGTGGCGCGACATCGCCGCGCGGGTGGTCGTCACCCCGACCATCCCCGACGCCCTTAGCCCGCTGGCGCAGGTCATCCCACTCCAGCTTATCGCCTACCACCTGGCCCTCGTCAAGGGCCGCCACCCCGATCGCCCCATCGGCTTCGATAACGCCGCCTTACAGCGCCTGGTATACGCCGCCACCCTGCCCGGCTGGGACGCCCCCTAGCCCATCGGCGACTCACCCGCCGTCGGCGTAGGCCAGCGCCTCCTCCAG
>WBZS01002244.1_pt1 | contig 12477 bp, 10 predicted proteins | sample 5204201 | NCBI WGS metagenome assembly WBZS01 (sample SAMN12344357, study PRJNA552823) | activated sludge metagenome | biome: Activated sludge suspended growth; feature: Nitrification reactor; material: Wastewater; isolation source: activated sludge from nitrification reactor of wastewater...
AGCACGGCGGCGATGCCGACGCCGAGGACCACGCAGCAGGCCGCGGCCAGCGCCGCGCCGGCGAGCTTTGGGCGGCCGTACCCGGCGCGCCGCCGGCTTCAAACGGCCGGGCGCGGACGGTTGAGCCTGCTGCGCCGGCCAACGCGGCGCCGCGCAGAGCGCTGCCGCTGCCGGCCGCGCCATCGCCATCGCCATCGCCTGCGCCGGGCGGCGCACCGCGGCCACTGTCGGCGCAAGACGCGCACGCAGTCTGGCAGGCGCGGCTGTCGACGCCGGTGCTGAAGTCAGCGCTGCACAGCGTGGTCGCCCAGGCGCCGGCGCTGCCTGCGGGCACGCCGATGACCTCGCTGTCGCCGCTGCAGGCGCTGGCGACGGCAACCGGCCGCACGGCGGCGGCCACGCTGCCCGCAAGCGCCGGCCTGGCCGCGCCATCCGCAGCGCGTTTCAACGACGCGCAGGCAAGCGCTGACGCCGCGCGGCGTATCGACGCCGTTTTGCGGCGGCTTGACATGGCGGGTACCAACGAATCCAGCGCACCCGCCGAGCCCCGCGGCGCCGACCGCGCGCACCAGCAAACGCCGCCGGCAGCGCCGCGTGACGCCTTCGCGCCGTTTGCCGAACCACGGCCGCCGGCCGCCGCGCCGCGCGACGCCGCCGCGCCGTGGCCGCCGGCCACCGATCGCCTGGTCGGCCTGCGCGGGCTGGCTGCGCGTGCCGCGGCGCTGGCCGCCCCGGCGTCTGCCCAGCCGATTGGCGATCGCTGGGCCGCTGACCAAGGCGCCGCGCGCGCGCATCCAAGCGCCTGGCCGCCGACCGAGGCCGCCGCCCACCGCGCCAACGTCAACGCTGATGCCAGCAGCCCGGCCGGCGCCGCTGCGCTCGGCGCCTTGGTCGCCAGCACGCCATTCGCCGCCGACCGCGCGCCGCGGCCGTTCGCGCCGCCGCCGGCAATGCCGTGGCCGCTGGCGGCCGACGCGCCCAGGGTTGGCGGCGACCACGGCGACGACCAAGATGCGGCGCTGCTGGCCGCGCTGGAACGCGCGCTGCGCCGCGAGGCCGAGCGCGACGGCATCGACCTGGGCCGGGCGCAGGCTGTCCCCGGCGCCGCAGGCTAAGGACGAACGATGGCCCTGCTGCGCCCCAACGCCCGCCTGCGTGTCGACGGCCAAAGCCTGTCGGCGCGCGAGGCCGGCCTGGTGCGGCTGCACATTGCGCTGGCCGGCGACGGCGGCCACGACCAGGCGCGCTGGTCGCTGTGGCCGGGGTCGCGGCTGGCTGATGCGGCGCCCGGCGCGCAGGTCGAGATCGCGCTCGGTGACGAAGGCAGCGAGGTCGATGTGTTCAGCGGCGAATTGAGCGTGCGCGAGCGCCGCCCGGCGCTGGTCGAGCTGGCCGCGCTGGCGGCCACCGTGGCCTTGAGCCGCGCGCGGCGCTCGCAGGCCTTTCTTGACCAGACGGTGGCCGACATCGTGCGCGACCTGGCCGGCGCGGTCAGCATTGATCAGGCGCAGGCCACGCTCAAGCTGCCGGCCTACCACGTCGACAACCAGCGCCCGGTCTGGCGCCATCTGCAGGACCTGGCGCGGCTGCTCGACGCCGACCTGTGTTCGGCGGCCGACGGCGGCCTGCGCTTTGTCCCGGCCGCCGCGTCGGCGGCGCCGCTGACGCTGCGCTACGGCGCCGACTTGCTCGACTGGCGGCTGGCCGACGCCGCCTCGCCCGAGGCCGCGGCGGTGGCCGCGCCCGGCGCGGCGAGCGAGGCCGGCAGCGCGCGCTGGCACTGGCTGCGCCACGACCCGGTGGGCGCCGGCGCCGGCGCGACGCTGCTGCCGGCCGGCCTGGCCACCGCCGACGCCGCGCAGGCGGTGGCCGACGGCCTGGCCGCGCGCGCGCGGCGGGCGCAGGTTGGCGGCGAGTTGCTGCTGGTTGGCCGTCCGGCGCTGCGCCCGGGCGACGTGGTCAAGCTGGTCGACCTGCCCGGCGGCGACCCCGGCGCGCTGCGCGTGCGCGGCGTGCTGCACACGCTGGACGGCAGCGGCGGGTTGCTGACCCGGCTGCGCGTGGAGGCGGCGCCGTGACCGCGCTGCTCGACACCCTGCGCGCCATCGTCCGCGACGAGCTGGCGCGCCAGCGCGCGCCCGAGCTGGGCCTGGTGACCGCGGTGTTCCCGCGCGACGCCGACGGCAGCGACCACAACCACCAGGTGCATGTGCGGCTGCTGGCCAGCGCGCTGGAGCTGCAGCACGTGCCGGTGGCGGTCGGCCGGCTCGGGGTGTCGCTGCTGCCGCAGGTCGGCGACACCGTGCTGGTGGTCTTTGTGCAGGGCGCGCTGAACGCGCCGGTGGTGGTCGGCTCGCTCTACGACAGCCAGGTCAGGCCGCCGGTGGCGCAGGCCGGCGAGGCGGTCTACCAGCCGTCGGACGCCGGTGGCGATGCGTCGCTGCGCCGCGTCCACCTGGCGCTGGGCGACGACGTCACGCTGACGCTGGACGACGAGCACCTGACGGTCAAGCTCGGCGGCACCGAGCTGGTGGTCAACAAGGACGGTGACGTGGCCATCACCTCGGCGGCCAAGCTGACCATCAAGACCGAAGGCGACTTCAGCGTCGAGGCCAGCGGCAACATCGACTTCAGCGCCCAGGGCAACCTGACGCTCAAGGGCCTGGCGGCGACGGTCGAGGGCCAGGCCTCGGCCAAGCTCAAGGCGCCGTCGCTGTCGCTGGCCGGCATCACCCAGTTCAGCCCCAGTTGAGCCAAGGCGCGAATCCACCATGTCCGGCCCCCCTGTCTCGATTGGTTGCGCGGTGCTGTTGAGCCCGGGCGCCGCCGGCCCGCCCGACAGCGGCGTGGTCAGCGCCGTGATGCACAGCGTGGCCAGCGCCTCTGGGCTGCCGCTGGCCACCGTCGGCAGCCTGTGCCAGATGGTCAACAGCGTCTCCGGCGTGCCCTATGTGTTGCCGATCGGGCCCGGCGGCGGCTCGGCGTCGGTGGCCATCGCCGGGCAGGCGCTGGTGCGCGTGGGCGACATGATTCCGTCCGGCCCGGGCGTGCTCAGCGTGCTCGGCCCGCCGGCGGCGCCCTTCATCGTCGACAGCGGAGCGCCATGATGGCCAGCCCGACGCGACCGGTGCGCAACGCGCAAACGCTGGCCCCGCTGCTCGGCCGCGACCTGCTGCTGGACTACCTGTCGACCAGCGGCATGTTTGAAGACGCCGACTGCCACGTCGCGCGCAGCCGCCCCGGCAGCGCCGAACGCGACCTGGCGCGCGCCGACGGCCTGGCCAACCTCGAACAGGCGCTGGCCAACCGGCTGAAGACGCGCCGCGGCGAGCTTGCCGCGCTCGGCCACCCCGACTACGGCTCGCGCCACCACGAGCTGGTCGGCGAGCCCAACGTCGAACGCACGCGGCACCTGATCAAGCTCTACGTGCTGCAGGCGCTGCGCGACGAGCCGCGCATCGAGCGCGTGCTGGCGGTCAACGTCAGCGCCGAGCACGAGCCGCCGCGCGAGGTGGTGCGCATCACGCTGGCGCTGCGCGTGCAGGGCCAGCCGCAGCCGCTGAACCTGGTGCTGCCGTTCTCGCTGGCCTTTGCCTGACGCCCGAGGGATTCGCCATGACCTACGCCGCCGAGCCCTACGCCCAGTTTGTCGACGACTTGTTGTCGGCGCTGACCGGCGGCACGGTGCGCGAGCGCTTTCGCTTCCTGCCTGAAGAAGCGCCGTACCGGCTGGCCGGCAGCGCGGTGCTGCCGGCCACGGTGCGCTTAGTCGGCCAGGTCGACGCGGCGTTTCGGCGCTTCCGGCCCGGCACCGACTTTCAGCTCGACGCTGTCAACACCCTGGTCTGGCTGGCCAACGCCGACGGCGCGCCGGCCAAGGACGCGGTCTGGCCCGACGACGGCAGCGTGTTCTACGCCGCCTACGAAACCGCCGACGCCGAGCGGCTGCTGACCGACCGCAACCCCGGCAGCGTGACGCGGCTGCTGGCCGAGAGCTTTGCGCGCGAGTTCGCGGTGCTGTCGCGGCAACTGGAAGGCGTGTACCAGGCCGGCTTCGTCGGCAGCGCCGGCGGGCGTGACCTGGACCAGATCGCTGCACTGGTCGGTGTGACGCGGCGCCGCCGCCTGGCGGCCACCGGCAGCGTGGTGTTCGCGCGCAGCACGCCGGCGCCGGCCGACGTGACCATCAACGCCGGCACCCGGTTGTCGACCGCGCAACCGCCGGCGATGCTGTTCGAAACCACCGCCGACCGCACGTTGCAGCGCGGCAACCTGTCGGTCGAGGTGCCGGTGGTGGCGCTGGAATCCGGCGCCGCGGGGGTGGTCGGCGCTGGCGCGATCAGCGTCGTCAACCGGCCTATCCTGGGCATAGACAGCGTCGCCAACCCGCAGCCGACGCGCTTTGCCGGCGCCGACGAGACCGACGACGCGCTGCGCGACCGCGTGCAGCGCGCGCACGAGGGCGCCGGGCTGGCGACCACCGGCGCGCTGCTGTCGGCGCTGACCACGCTGCCCGGCCTGCGCGAGAAAGACGTGCGCATCGCCGAGGACTACCTGGCCCACCCCGGCGTGGTCAAGCTCACCGTGGCGCTGCCGGCGGCAGCCAGCGACGCCGAGCGGCTGGCCAGCGTCGAGCAGGCGGTGGCGCTGATCGAACGCACGCGGCCGGTCGGCGTGCGCATCGAGCACAACATCGACGCCCCGCTGCCGGCCGGCAACGCCACGCCTGGCGCCGGCACGGTGGCCGACGACGCCGCCGAGCCGCTGACCGTGGGCATCGTCAGCGACGGCGCGGCGATGTTCCTGCCGGTCGACGTCAACGTGCAGTTGACGCCGACCACGCTGGCGCTGGCGCCCGAGGCCCGCGCCGACCTGGAACGCCGCGGCCGCGACACGGTGGCCGCGTTTCTGGCCGACGCCGGCATCGGTGAGGCGCTGGTCTACAACCGGCTGGTGGCGCAGTTGATGGCGATTGCCGGCGTGCTCGACGTGGCGGTCGAGCTGTACCCGCAAAACGCCCCCGGCGGCGCGCGCCGGCGCAACCTGCTGGTCGACAACCCGGCGGTGCGGGCGGTGGCCGGGGTGGTCACCGTGCAGGTCGGCGGCGCGCTGGTGATGCTGGACCTGAGCGTGAACTTCACGCTGCGCGGCGCGGCGTTGCTCGGCGACGCCGCCACCGCGCGCGAGGTGGCGCGCAGCGAGGCCGCGGCACGGCTGGCCGACGGCGTCGCCGCGCTGGCCAGCGGCCAGACGTTGACGCCCGAGCTGTTGAAAAACCTGGTGCCGCAGACCGACACCTACACGCTGACCGACCTGCACTACCAGGCCGAATACCTCGACGCCGGCGTGCGCCTGCACCAGCAGGACGTGCAGTTGCCGCTGGGCGGGCTTGAGCGGCTGTGGATACGCCGCGTCGTGCTCGCCGGCGGCAGCGTGTAAGGCGGCTGGTCATCGCCAAAGCCACGCCATGACGCGCACCGACACCATTTTGTCGCGCTGGCCGCAGCACCTGGAGGCGGCGCGCCCGCACAAACGGCTTTACCAGGTGGTCGACGCGCTGGCCGCCGACCTTGACCTGCTGGCCAGTGCGCTGGCCGGCGTGCGCCGCGCGCACCGCCTGGCCGACGCCGACGAGCTGGCCGACCTGTGGCGGCTGGCGGCGCTGCTGGGCATGGGCGCGGCCGAGTTCGAGGTGCTGCTGGGCCGCTGGCGCCGTGCCGGCGAGCTGCTGGCGGCTTTGCAGGCCAGCATCGGCGCCGGCGACGACGCCGCGCGCGAGGCCGCCGCGGCGGCGCTGGCCGGGCTGTGGTCGATCAACGCGCTGCAAGGCGGCGCCGCCTGCCTGCCGCTGTTTGCCGACCCGGCGGCGCCGGCCGACAGCGCGCGCGCCGCCGCGCGGCTGGCCGACCAGGCGCGCCAGGCGCTGCGCCGCGCGCGGCTGAACGACGCGGTGCGCCAGCGCATTGCCGGCGCCGCCGCGGTCCACGCCCACGGCAACGGCAGCGTCGGCGCGCTGCTGCAGGGCGCCGCGGTGGCGCTGGATGCCGAGCTGGGCGAGGTCATGCACAGCGCCGATCGCTACTGGCACGCAGCGCGCATCCGCGACCGGCTGGCGCTGGCGCATGCCCAGCCGACCACGCCACCGGCACCGCCCGGCACGGTTGATGTCGCGCTGGCGCCGGCCGACGAGTTGATCGGCCTGGAAGAAAACCCGCTTTGGCGCGACGCCACCGACAACCTGCCGCGCCGCCACGGCGAGCGCTTTACCGCCACCCGGCGCGGCTTCGAGCGCGCGCTGCTGCAGGTGCGCGTGACCGGTGAGGGCCAGCGCACCTTTGGGCCGATGCTGGTCAACCGCGACGAGGGCCACGGCATCGGCTTCGTCGGCCAGGTGCCGGCCGGCCAGGTGCTGGTGTTCAACGAAGACGGCCGCGTGCTGCTCGAAGGCGCCGACGTCACCGCCTTGGCCTACGCCTGGCACGGCGCGTGTTTCGCCGATGCCGACGCGCCGGCTTCGGCCGACGCGGTGTGGGTCGACGCCGAAGCACCCGCCGCACCTGCTGGCGCCACGCCGCCGCCGGCGCGCTTTGTCACCACCGTGCCGGCGTCGGCCGGTGGCGAGGGCGAGGGCGTGGTCACCGCACTGGACCGCGAAGCGCGTTTCCCGACCGCCGGCGCCAGCATCAGCGTGCCGGGCATAGGCGTGGGCGTCACGCGGCTGGCGTTTTTTGTCCAGCAGGCGCACTTTGCCTCGCGCGAGCTGCCTGCGCCGCGCGCGGTGACGCCGCGCACCGGCGCCGCGCTGTTCGACGGCGCGCTGTTCGCCGGCCCGCCGGCGCCCGAAGCCGCCGCGCAGGTGGCGCTGTCGTGGCTGGAGCACCGCGCCTTTGCGGTGCGGCTGCTGATCCCGCCGCGCTTTGCCCGCTTGCGCGCCGAGGCCGACGCGGCGTTGACGCTGCAGGCGGTGGCGCGCGCGGTCGAGCGCTTCCGGCCGCTGGGCGTGGCGCTGGCGGTTGAATTCATCGACGACCGCTGGACGCTGGGCAGCGGCAGCCTGACCAGCGGCGAAGGCGACGACCCGATTGAGTCGCTGCGCGCCGGCATGCGGCTGTGGCCCGCGCCGGCCGCCGCCGACGACGGCTGAACAGCGGCTGGCGCCACCGAACCGCCCCGACCGACCACAGGAGTGAGCTGACCATGATCTTCGACCCGCCCTTCATCAAGAAGCCGGCCAGCGCCGGCGAGCCGGTCACCGCGCAGGCCTGGAACGACATCGTCAACGGCCTGGGCCAGGTCCACACCTACCTGGAAAACAACGAGGCCAGCGCGCTGCGGGTGCAGGTCACCACCGCCGGGGTCGACTTGTCGCAGGTGCGCATCTCGGCGCTGCGCGCCGACGGCGTGGCGGTCGACGCGGTGGCGCCGGTGCCGCCGGGCACGCAGCACATGTTTCCCGGGCTGCGCCCCGGCGCCTACACGCTGCAGGTGCAGGCCAGCGGCTGGCAGACCGCCAGCGCCAACGTCACGGTGCCCGACGACACGGTGCAAAACATCGCGTTGGTGGCCAGCGGCGCGGCCATGCCGCCGGTGTTCGGGCTGACGCTGGCCGAGGCGCTGGGCGAACTGGGCAACCGCCAGATCGCGGTCGCCCGGGTGCTCGACATCACCGGCGCCGACGTGCCGGTGGCCAACCCCGGCGCGCAATACAGCGGCGCGCGGGTGCTGATGCAACTGCCGCAGCCCGGCACGCCGGTGCCGGTCGGCCAGCAGGCGCAACTGGTGATCTCGGCGACGCTGGTGGCGCAGTCGTCGGTCGAAATCCCGCCGCTGACCGGGCTGACGCTGGCCGAGGCGCAAAAGGCCCTCGAAGGCCTGGGCCTGGTGCTCGGCACGGTGCAAACACGGCAGGCGCGCGCGCAGTAAGCGCGTTCGGTCAAGCAGCTCAGGACGAACTACCAAGGAGCCCACGCCATGGCAACCAGCAAGCTTTTCACCGGCACCGCGCAGCTCACCAACCTGGCGCAGAGCAAGGCCTTGTCCGAGGTGGTGGTCGAAGTCGCCGCCGAGCCGGCCAAGGCCAAGGTGGTGCGCGAGGGCTACCAGGTGCCCTCGGCACAGCTCAATGTGCAGGCCACCGAGTTCTTCCTCGGCAACCTGGAGGTGGTCACGCCGCGTCTGACGCCGCGCGTGGTCGGCCAAAGCATCAAGCCCGGCACCAAGGTCACCGCCGGCACGGTGGTTGACCTGGTGCTGGCGCCAGCCGGCATCGTGCCGTTCGACATCTTCGACAACATCCACCGCGACCTGCGCCAGCGCCCGGTGACCGCGCTGCTCGACGGCCTGCTGGCCGACCCGACCACGCGCCAGGCGGTGCTCAGCTACGCCAGGCCCGAGGACGTGCCGGCGGCCGACCGCGAACGGCTGGTGGCCGGCTTTGCGCAGGCCCAGGTGCAGGTCAACGACAGCAACGCCGACACCAGTTTTGCCGCCGCCTTCAACGCCGCGCGCAGCGCGCTGGCGTTCAAGTAAGGGCGCCGCCCGCCGCGCCGGCTGATCCGCCATGGCCGCCCCGCTCGCCGCCGAGCTGACGTTTCTGGACATCGTGGCCCAGGAGGTCACGATCGGCTACTTCTTCCCGCTGGCGCTGTTTTCCGGCGTCACCGAGGCGTCGCTGGACCTGGCGCTGCCGCGCAACGCGCTGGTCGACGAGCTGCGCCTGCGTGTGCAGGCGCAACGCGTCGACCTAAACCGGCTGCAGGACGTGGCCCAGGTGCGCAGCTACGTCGCCGCCGGCGTGCAGGAACTGGTGATCGACTTCGGCACCGCGCGCACCGTCAGCGCCATCCACCTGCCCGGCGGGGTCACGGTCAGCGCGGTCTACCCCTGGCTGGGCAGCCAGTTCTCGCCGTCGGCGGCGTTTTTTGGCTCGGCGAGTTCGACCACCCACCCGCTGACCAGCCACGCCGTGTTCCCCGAGGTGCGCAGCGAGCGGCTGCGGGTGCTGATCTCACGCGCGCTGAGCAACGACGAGATGGCGCAGGTGCAACTGCGCCTGCCCGAGCCGCCGTCGGGGCTGTCGCTGGACATCGACCAGGCGCCGCCGGTGTGGAGCCACGCCGAGCCGGTGCAACCGCGCAGCAATGTGGCCACGCCCGACGACGCCGGCTGGGACGCCGAATCGCGCCGCGTGCTGCCACTGGCCGAGGCCTTCGCGCCGCTTACCGCCGACCCGCTGGCCGACGACACGCCGGTCAACTTCAAGCTGACCCTGCGCAGCGCGGTGCCGTGCCGGCTGGCGTTGACGCTGGAATCGCCGCCATGCTATCGCCGCATCCGCCGCCAGCGCTTTGCCGCCGACACCGCCACCACGCTGGTGTTCGACAGCGAAGGCGCGATCGACCTGCCCTTGAGCCTGCCGGCGCCGCCGTCCGGGGCCACGCTGCGCATCGACGAACTGCGCTGGCTGGCCAGCGCCGAGCTGGGCAGCGAGCGCGTGCTGCCGCCGTTGGGCCCCGAGGTCGCCGCCGGCAGTGGCGCCGACACGCCGCTGCTGGCCGACCTGGTGGTCGACGCGCAGCGCGCGGTGCTGGTGCGGCTGCCGGCCGGCAGCGGCCTGGCCGAATTGACCGCGGTGCGGCTGCCGCTGGCCGCCGGCGCCGACGGTGCCGAGGCGCGCGTGCTGCTGTGGCCGGTTGACCCGGCGCAGCCCGACGCGCTGCCGGCCGCGGCGTCGCCACAAGGCAGCAGCAAGCCGCTGACGCTGGACGCTGCGGCAGCACCGGCTGCGGCGGCGTCGGCGGCCAGCCTGACCGGCACGCTGCCCGCCGCCGAGCGCTGGCTGCGTTTTGACTTCAACACCCCGCAGCCGCTGGACGACGCCGCGCCGCCGTGGCTGGCGCTGGTGGCCGCGCGCGGCAGCCTGAGCTGGGCGCTGGGCCGCGCCAACGCCGTCGACGCCGCCGACCCGATCAACGCCCAGCAACTGCGCCGTGGCCCGCCCAACGGCCCCTGGCAGGCGCTGCCGGCGCCGCTGCAAAGCGCCACCGGCGTGCTCGACGCGCGCGGTCGGCTGCGGCTGGTCGGCACCGCGCCCAAGGCCGCGCCGCTGGCGCCGCTGCTGTTTTCCATCGGCAGCGCGCCGGCGCTGCCGTTTACCCCCACCGCCAAAGGCGTTCCCGGCCAACTGGCGCCGGCCGGCGGCGTGCAGGCCACGGGTGGCGCGGTGCCGCCGCTGCGCATCGTCAGCCGGGTTGCCGGCAGCCTGACGCTGCGCGACCTGGACGTGGTGTCCAACCTTTGACATTGACCCGTCGCGCGCCCGGCCGTCCGGCGGCGCGACGCGGGCCGACCAACCAGGAGTCCAGGCCATGGCCGACGACGCACACAGCCATTTCGTAGAAGGCCTGCGGGTCACCGCCGAGCATCTGCAGCACCTGCAGGACCGGCTGCGCGAATCGGTGCGCGACCTGCGCCGCGGCGTCGGCCTGGGCCGCATCGCCTGGGGGCTGCGGGTCGAGATCGCCGATGGCCAGGTGCGGCTGGCGCCGGGGGTGGCGCTGGCGCCCGACGGCGTGCGGCTGGCGGTCGACAGCGCGCTGGCGCTCGGCGCCGCGCAGGCCGGCCAGCGCGTCGTGCTGCGCGCCAGCAACGCCGACCGCGCGGCGCTGCGCGTGGGCAACACGCCGACGCTGGTCACGCTGTTGACCCAGGCCGCGCTCGAGCCCGACGACGGCAGCGCGCTGCCGGCCGACGCACTGGCGATTGCCCGGCTGGCCGAGCGCGACGGCCAGCCCGCCGTCGAGCAGGACGAGGCCTTGTTCATCGCCACCGGCGCGCACCGCCACAGCGGCGAGCACCGCCAGGACGCCGATGGCCGCTGGTACTTCGACGGCGCGCGGCTGGACGGTGTCGCCGGCCCGGCCGGACCCGCTGGCCCGAGCGGCCCGAGCGGTGAGCCAGGGCCCGCCGGCCCGCCGGGCGAGGCCGGCGCCACTGGCCCCGCCGGGCCGGCTGGCGAGGCCGGTCCGCCCGGTCCAGCAGGGCCGATGGGGCCGATCGGCTTGATGGGGGTTCCGGGTCCGGCGGGTCCGCCCGGTGAGCCCGGTCCGGCCGGAGAACCCGGGCCGGCCGGCCCGGCGGGCGAGGTCGGACCGGCCGGGCCGCCCGGATCGGCGAGCGAGGTCGGTCCACCCGGCCCGGCGGGTGAAGCCGGGCCGCCCGGTCCAGCGGGCGATGCAGGACCGCCCGGGCCTGCCGGTCCAGCGGGTGAGGCAGGGCCACCCGGCCCGGCGGGTGAGGCGGGACCAGCCGGTCCACCCGGAGCCGTCGGCGAGGCCGGTGCGGCCGGCGCACCGGGTGCCGCAGGCGAGCCCGGACCACCAGGCCCGGCCGGCGAGCGCGGCGCGGCCGGTGAGGTCGGCCCGACCGGTCCGGCCGGTGAACCCGGACCCGCCGGCCCGCCGGGACCACCCGGTGAGCCCGGTCCCGCGGGCCCGCCCGGACCGGCCGGCGAAACAGGCGCCGCCGGACCACCCGGCCCGGCCGGCGAGAGCGGGCCACCCGGCCCAGCAGGGCCGGCGGGTGAGATCGGCCCAGCCGGGCCGGCGGGTGAGATCGGCCCAGCCGGGCCGGCGGGTGAAGCGGGCCCGGCCGGGCCGCCAGGAGAAGCCGGCGCGGTCGGATCTGCCGGTGCGCCGGGCGAACGCGGCGCGGTCGGTGAGCCTGGTCCCGCCGGGCCCCCAGGGCTGCCCGGTCAGCGCGGCGAGCCGGGACCGGCCGGACCCGCCGGCCCGCCAGGCGATGTGTCGGCGCTGGAATCGGCGTTCATCGAAAAAACCAACTGGCCGCAAGGCGCAAAGCTGACCACCGCCGACGCGATGACCTTGCTGCAGCGGCTGCAGTTCAACCTGTCGGCGCCACTGTCGCCCAAGGTGCTGGAGCGTCAGCCGCAGGTGGTTGAAGTCTGGCTGCAGCCTGAATCCGTGCCCGCCGGCGCCGCCATCACGCAGCCCGAGCCGCTGCTGGTCATCCACGGCACGGCCAAGCTGTCGGCGCGCCGCATCGACTGGTCGACCAGCGACAACCGCGAGCGCGTGCAGTCGCTGCTCGCCGCGGCCGGCCGCCTGTCGCTGCGCGTGCATTGCGGCCATCTGGCCGACGAACGCGAGCGGCCGTTTTCATCGGCGCTAGACGCGATTACAGGCTTTGCCTCGACGCGAATCAGCGGCGGCGTGTTCGAAGGCTGGTGCCATGTCCTGCGCGGGCTGCAAACGCCGCTCAGACCCGGCCGGCCCACGCCGCTGGGGCCTACGCCGCCGGTGGGGTGAGCAACCCAGTTACTTTGCGGGTAGGCAAAAAGCAAGACCTTGTATCTTCCCGAGAAGTGAATTTGGTATTGGTATTTGGGGTTTAAGAATGGTAGTGGTGGAAGGCTGTGGGTAAGTGGGCAGAGGCCCGCGCGGTGGGCAACGCGGTAGC
>WBZS01002245.1_pt1 | contig 12476 bp, 12 predicted proteins | sample 5204201 | NCBI WGS metagenome assembly WBZS01 (sample SAMN12344357, study PRJNA552823) | activated sludge metagenome | biome: Activated sludge suspended growth; feature: Nitrification reactor; material: Wastewater; isolation source: activated sludge from nitrification reactor of wastewater...
ACTGCCGAAGCCGAAGAGGGTAAGCGAGTCCTCGCGCACGACGAGGGTGGTCGCGACCTCGAGATCGTGACCGACGCGCGCGGCCGCCGCCGTGGCCGGTGTCGTATGGACGAGGAGGCCGACCCCGCCCACCACGACCGTGACCCGGTCCAGACCGCAGTGGGCGACCACCCCGTGCAGCGAGGCGATCATCGGCCGGTCACCGCCGCGGCGGTCACGGCCGCGGGTGCCGCAGCCGCGGCGAGCGCCGCCAGGCGGCTCTCGGCGGCGCCGCGCCAGGCATGGCAGATAGCCAGGGCCAGGGCGTCGGCGGCGTCGGCGGGTCGCGGTGCGTGGGTGAGCCCGAGGATGCGCGTCACCATCGCCGTCACCTGAGCCTTGTCGGCCCGCCCGGATCCGGTCACCGCCGCCTTGACCTCCGTCGGGGTGTGGAACACCACCGGGAGTCCGCGCTTGTGGGCCGTGAGCACCGCGATCGCCGTCGCGTGCGCGGTCGTCATCACCGAGGCGACGTTGACGTCGGCGAAGACCCGCTCGATGGCGACCACGTCGGGGGCGAACCGGTCGAGCCACTCCTCGAGCTGGCTCTCGAGGAACACCAGCCGCTCCCCCGGAACCACGGAACTCGGCGTGCGCACGACCCCGACGGCCACCATCGTGGCCCGCCCCGGGCGGCCGTCGATCACGCCCAACCCGCAGCGGGTCAGACCCGGATCGACCCCGAGCACGCGCACGACCACTCCCTCGCCCTAGAACATCTGTTCGGAGGTCACGCTACCCACGCGCTCGGGGCGCATCCGGCAACGACACGCGCGCAAGGGCGTGGGGCGACGAGCGGGTCACTCCTCGTCGAGCTGGGCCAGGACCTCGTCGGGAATGTCGCCGTTGGCGTAGACGTCCTGCACGTCGTCGGAGTCCTCGAGGGCCTCGATGACGCGAATCATCTTCTTGGCCCCCTCGAGGTCGAGCGGCACCTGGAGGTTCGGCACCCATGAGGCCTCGGCCGAGTCGTAGTCGACCCCGGCCTCCTGGACGGCCTTGCGCACGGCCACGAAGTCGCTCGCCTCGGACACGATCTCCCAGGTGTCGCCGTTGTCGTTGACCTCCTCGGCGCCGGCGTCCAGCACGATCTCGAGGAGGGAGTCCTCGTCGGGAGCCGCGGACTTCGGCACGATGACGACGCCCTTGCGGTTGAAGATGTAGGCGACCGAACCCGGGTCGGCGAGGTTGCCGCCGTTGCGGGACAAGGCGGTGCGGACCTCGGCGGCGGCGCGGTTGCGGTTGTCGGTCAGACACTCGATGAGCAGGGCGACGCCCCCCGGGGCGTACCCCTCATACGTGATGTTCTGCCAGTCGGCCCCGCCGGCCTCGGCGCCCGAGCCACGCTTGACGGCACGCTCGATGTTGTCGTTCGGCACCGAGGACTTCTTCGCCTTCTGGATGGCGTCATAGAGCGTCGGGTTGCCCAGCGGGTCGCCGCCTCCGGTCCGAGCGGCGACCTCGATGTTCTTGATCAGCTTGGCGAAGAGCTTGCCGCGCTTGGCGTCGATCGCGGCCTTCTTGTGCTTGGTCGTCGCCCATTTGGAGTGGCCGGACACAGGGGGTCTCCTGCTCGTGTCGTCGTCGGTTGCGTGAGTCGGCAAATCCTAACGCCGCGGCTGGCCCGCCCTGAGCGCCACCTGGTCGACGAAGAGCCGATGGAATCGGCGGTCCCCGGTGACCTCGGGGTGGAAGGAGGTGGCCAGCAGCGCCCCTTGCCGGATGGCCACCGGATGCCGGCGCCCGTCCCGCTCGACCGCGGCCAGGACCTCGACGGCGCTCCCCCACTCCTGCACCCAGGGGGCCCTGATGAAGACCGCGCGCACCGGCTCCGGGCCCACCTCACGAATCTGCAGGTCGGCCTCGAAGGAGTCGACCTGCCGCCCGAAGGCGTTGCGCCGCACCGTGATGTCGAAGCCGCCGAGGGTCTGCTGGTCACTCGTCCCGTCGGCGATCCGGTCGGCGAGCATGATCATCCCGGCACACGATCCGTAGGCCGGCAGGCCGGCGCGCAAGGCCGCGACCAGGGGCTCGCGCAGATCGAACGCGCGGACCAACTTGTCCATCACCGTGGACTCGCCCCCGGGGATCACCAGTCCCTCGAGGCCCTCGATCTCGCCGGGGCGCCGGACCTGGCGCACCTGCGCGCCGCTGGCCTCGAGCGCGGCGACGTGCTCGCGCACGTCTCCCTGGACGGCGAGGACACCAATGATCGGCTTCACAAGGCACAGATCGTATGCCGCGCGCTTCAGTCCGCTGGCCTTTGCGCTCGCCGATCCGCTCGCCGGGCCACCCGGTGGCCCGGTCGGCGCGCTAGGTTGCCGCCATGTCGTCAGCGCTGACCGCCCGGGCCCGCACGCTCGATGCCGCCTCCGAGACCACCGACCGTCGGGCCTGCTTCGACCTGCCGCCGGGCGTGATCTACCTCGACGGCAACTCCCTGGGCGCGTTGCCGGTCGGTGTTCGCGAGGCCGTCCTCGACGTCGTCGACCGCCAGTGGGGCCACGACATGATCGCCAGCTGGAACACGGCCGACTGGTGGGGGGCGCCGACCCGGGTCGGGGACCGGATCGGAGCCCTGATCGGGTCGGCCGCCGGTCAGGTGGTCTGCACGGACTCCACGTCGATCAACCTGTTCAAGGCGATCGTCGGCGCCGCCTCGCTTCGACCCGGCCGCCGGGTCGTGCTCACCGACCCCGACTCCTTCCCCACCGACCTCTACATCGCCGAGAGCGCCTGTCGCACGGCCGGGCTCACGCTCGAACTCGTGTCACCCTCCGAGGCCGTCGACCGGATCGAACAGCGTGCCGGCGAGTTCCTGCTGGCGGCCTACAGCTCGGTGGACTACCGCACCGGCGAGCTCTGGGACCTGCCGCGGATCACCCGGGCCGCGCACGGCGCCGGTGGGCTCGCCTGTTGGGACCTCTGCCACTCGGCCGGCGTGCTCGACGTCGGCCTCGACCTCCACGAGGTCGATCTCGCCGTGGGCTGCGGCTACAAGTACCTCAATGGCGGGCCGGGGGCCCCGGCCTTCCTCCACGTCGCGACCCGCCACCAGGACCGGTTCGGCCAGCCCCTCCAGGGGTGGAACGGGCACGCGTTCCCCTTCGCGATGGCGACCGACTACGTTCCGGCGCAGGGCATCTCGCGCGCCAGGGTCGGGACTCCCCCGCTGATCTCGATGCTCGCGCTGGAAGCGGCCCTCACGGCATACGACGGCTTGTCGCTGACCGACGTCCGCCAGCGGTCGGTTTCGCTGACCGGCTTCTTCCTCGAGTGCCTGGACGCGCTGGTCCCGGGGGTCGAGGTCGCCACTCCACGCGAGGCGGCCCGCCGCGGCTCCCAGGTCAGCCTGCGTCACCCGCGGGCGTATGCCGTGGTGCAGGCGCTCATCGGCCGCGGGGTGATCGGTGACTTCCGCGAACCCGACATCGTGCGCCTGGGGTTCGCGCCGATCTACCTCACCCATGCCGACGTGCTGAGCGCGGCGAATCACGTGGCCGAGGTGATCGGCGACCGGGAGTACGAGCGACCCGAGTTCGGGCGCCGCGGCCTGGTGACCTGACCGCGGTCAGCGGGTGGGCGTCACCAGCCGCGTTCGGCGAGCCGGTGCGGCTGCGGGATCTCGTCGACGTTGATCCCGACCATGGCCTCGCCGAGACCGCGGGAGACCGAGGCGATGACGTCCGGGTCGTCGAAGAACGTCGTCGCCTTGACGATCGCGGCGGCCCGCTCGGCAGGGTTGCCCGACTTGAAGATGCCGGACCCGACGAAGACGCCCTCGGCGCCCAACTGCATCATCATCGCGGCGTCCGCCGGGGTGGCGATGCCTCCGGCGGTGAAGAGCACGACCGGCAACTTGCCGGCCTGCGCGACCTCCTTGACCAACTGGTAGGGGGCCTGGAGTTCCTTGGCGGCGACGTACAACTCGTCGTCGGCCATGCTGCGGAGCCGGTTGATCTCCCCCCGGATCTTGCGCATGTGCATCGTCGCGTTCGACACGTCGCCGGTGCCGGCCTCGCCCTTGGACCGAATCATCGCCGCACCCTCGGTGATCCGCCGCAGGGCCTCGCCGAGGTTGGTCGCACCACAGACGAAGGGCACGGTGAAGGCCCACTTGTCGATGTGGTTGGCGTAGTCGGCCGGGGTGAGCACCTCGGACTCGTCGATGTAGTCGACGCCGAGGGACTGGAGCACCTGGGCCTCGACGAAGTGGCCGATCCGGGCCTTGGCCATCACCGGGATGGACACCGCGGCGATGATCCCGTCGATCATGTCGGGGTCACTCATCCGCGACACCCCACCTTGGGCGCGGATGTCGGCGGGCACCCGCTCCAACGCCATGACCGCGACCGCGCCGGCGTCCTCGGCGATCTTGGCCTGCTCGGGCGTGACGACGTCCATGATCACCCCGCCCTTGAGCATCTCGGCCATGCCGCGCTTGACGCCGGTGGTGCCGGTCGTGCCGGTGGTCGGGGTGGGGGCCGCCGAGGCGGTGGACGGGTTGCTCATCTGGATTCCTCGAGAAAGTCCTGCGGATCTGCTCTGGTCGGCCCGGTCATCACGGGCTCGCACAGTCTAGGTGTACCCGGCCATCACGTTTGCCTCGGTCGCCTCGTGGGGTGGCCTTCGAGCACCTCCCTTCGGCGCCCACATATCCGGACCGTTCACCGTTTCCCCCGCGCGATCTCCGCTTGGGTGCGTGAAGAAGTGTCGCGTTCGCGACACTTCTTCACGCACCCAACCGCGGGGGAAGGGGGGATCCAGTGCTCAGCCGTGCAGCGCGCTCGGCAGGTCGTCGTCGAAGATCACCGGCTCGGGCAGGGCGGCATGGCCGGCCAGCCGGAACCATCGCACGACCCGTTTCTGGCGGACCCGACGCACCTCGTCCACGGCGTCGTTGAGGAACCTGCGGGACAGCTGCACGCGCAGGGCCGCCGCCTCGACCCGGGCGACCGCGGCCTCCGCCTCCTCGTCGGATGCGGTGAGGTCCGCGTCGATGGCGGCGTCGAGGGCCCAGGTGAGGTCCGATTCGACCTCCTCGCGCCCGGCGAAGTGCAGGCCGTCCAGCGGATCGTCGTTGATGGGGTGTTCCACCTGTCGCTCGGCCGCCGCGGCCGCGGCGTCAAGCAGGATCATCGCGCTCGCCGGGTCGAGCAGCCCGGAGTTGGCGAGTTCGACGCTCGCCTCGGCGCGACGGACGAGTTGGGCATCGAGCGCCGACATCGCACCCTCGACCTTGCTGTGCAAGCGGTCGAGCCGGGCCGCGGCATACGAGAGATACCAGGCGATGGCCAGCACGATCGCGAGCGCGAGCAGGAGCAGGTCACGGGTCTCGACGGCGGTCATGGGCGCCCACCCCCTCGGGATGTCAGTCGCCGCAGCCGACCACGCAGGCTGATTCCGGCGTCGTCGGGCTCGTTCTCCACCGACTCGAGGACGGTCTCGTAGACCGCCGTGATGGTGGCCGCGACAACCGCCCAGTCGAAGGCCTCGGCCCGGGCCTGCCCGGCCGCACCGAGCTCGGCGCGTCGCGGCGGATCGTCGAGCAGGGCGCCGACGGTTGCGGCGAGGGCGTCGGGGTCTCCCTGGGGAAACGTCACCCCGGCCATCGGGTCGCCGAGCACCTGGGCGAACGCCGCGAGGTCGCTGGCCACCACCGGGGCACCGGCGGCCATCGCCTCGACGAGGACGATCCCGAAACTCTCGCCCCCGGTGTGCGGGGCGACGTACAGGTCGACACTGGCCAGCAGGGAGGCCTTGTCCTGCTCGCTGACCAGCCCGAGGAACTCCACCGACGCGGCCACCGGGTCGAGCAGGTCGGGGTCGAGCGCCCCAGGGTCACCCGGGCCGGCGACGAGCAGGCGGAGACCGGGCCGCCGCACCAAGAGGTCCGGCAGCGCGGCCAGGAGCACGTGCAGTCCCTTGCGCGGCTCATCGATCCGACCGAGGAACGCCAGCGTCGGTGCGTCCTGGCTCCCGATCCACCGCTCCTCCCGGGTCGCCTGCCCGAAACGGGCCACGTCGACGCCGTTGGGGATGATGTAGGAGTCGGCGCGTAGGTGTCGTCGAACGGTCCGGCGGGCCTCCTCGGAGACCGCGATCCGGGCCCGGATCTTCTCCATCGATGGCCGCAGCAGCGGATGCGCGACGTGCATCGCCCTCGATCGCAGGGTGGCCGTGTGGAAGGTGGCCACGACCGGGGCGGTCGCCCCCCAGAGCGCGATCACCGAGGCCGAAGGGGTCATCGGCTCGTGGATGTGGACGACGTCGAACTCCCCCTCCTCCAACCATCGGTTGACCCGGGCGTTGGTGACCGGTCCGAAGGTCAGCCGGGCGACCGAGCCGTTGTACCGCACCGGCACGGCCCGGCCGCAGGAGGTGAAGTAGGCGGGCAGGTCGGTCTCATCCACGTCCGCGGGCGCGATGACGCTGACCTCGTGCCCCTGGCCCAGGAGGTGCTCGGCCAGGTCACGCACGTGGAACTGGACCCCGCCGGGGACATCGAACGAGTACGGACAGACCAGACCGATCCTCATCGCGGACCTCGCGCGGGATCGAGATCCTCGACGAAGACCCGTTGCAGCATGTGCCAGTCGGCGGTGTGAGCGCGCACGAACTCACCGAGGACGGCGGCGCACGACTGGGTCATGGCCGCCACTCTCGCACCGCTGGCACCACTCGTCGGCACCGGCACGGACTCGTGGAAGGTGATTCTGATCCCCCAGGCGCGAGCCCCCAGGTCCGGTCGCCGTTCGTGCCGGATCGTGACCGGCACGAGCGGGCGGTCCTCGGCCAGAGCCAACGCCGCCGGCCCGGCGGCCATCCGGGCCCGATGCCCGCAGAAGTCGACCTCGACCCCACTGCGGGTCAGGTCCCGATCGGCGAGGAGCGGGATGAGCCCCGGGCGCCGGGCGGCCTCCCGCAGCAACGGGAAGGGGTCGGGGCCCCCGGTGAGCGGCAGGATGCTCATCCCGAGACCCTCCCGGAAGGCGAGGAACTCCTCGAACATCTCCTCCGGTTCGAGCCGTTCGGCCACCGTCGTCACCGAGGTCCAGTGCACGCTGCCCCAGGCGCCCGCGAGGTCCCAGTTGCCCAGATGCCCGAGGAAACAGACGACCGAGCCACCCTGGTCGATGATCTCGCGCAACGGACCGTCGCCCTCGACGCGCACGCGCTCGACGAGCATCGTCGGCGTCAGGGTGGGCAGCCGGAACGCCTCCCCGTAGTAGCGCAGGTAGGACCGCATCCCCTCCCGCACGAGCGCATCGAGGGCCGCGGCGTCCAGCTCCGGGCGGACCTTCGCGTAGTTGGCCCGCATTCGGGCGGCTCCCCCGCGGAGGACGGTGAGGTCGGCGATCCGGTCGAACAGGGCGTATGCCGCGGGCTCGGGGAGCCATCGCACGCCCGCCCAGGCGGCGCGGAATCCGCCGACGGTCAGGGCATCGGAGAGGAACGACGGAAGCCGCATCAGCGAGCGGCCACGGCCTGCGCCCGGACGGTGAGGACGCGCTGGATGACGGTCACCAGGCTCGCGACCGCGAGGATGGCCAGCACGACGCCGAGCACCAGGTCAGGCAGGTGAAGGAGCCCGACGAAGCCGGTGGCGGCGAGGACCAGGACGAGGCGCTCGGCCCGCTCGGCGATCCCGACGTTGGCGGTCAGGCCGAGTCCCTCGGCGCGGGCCCGGGCATAGCTGACCACGCTGCCGAGGATGAGGCAGGCCAGGGCCAGCCCCGCCATCGACGGCTGGTGACCGTCCCCGGCATACCAGAGGACCAACCCGCCGAAGATCGCGGCGTCGGCGACCCGGTCCAACGTCGAGTCCAGGTACGCACCCCAGGTGCTCGATCGGCCGGACAGCCGGGCCATGATGCCGTCGACGGTGTCGGAGAAGACGAAGACGGTGATGACGAGCGTCCCGGTGAGGAATTCGCCGCGCGGGTAGAACGCCAGGGCACCCACGCACACCCCGATCGTCCCGATCACCGTGACGATGTCGGGGCTGACGCCGAGACTCACGAGGAGGCGCGCCAACGGGGTGAAGAGCCTCGTGAAGAAGGCTCGCGCGTATCGGTTGAGCATGGTGCCGCCAGCCTAAACCGTCGCCCGCGACGGAGCGTGACGCACCGGACACGGCGAGCCGGGCGATTCGGTTGTCAATCCGGCGGGAGTGGACAAAAGTGGCGTTCATGAGCGGTTCATCCACCACCCCGGCACCCGTCCCCACCAGCGTCGAGCAGATCCGCAACGTCGTGCTCGTCGGCCCGAGCGGCGCGGGCAAGTCCCGACTGTTCGAGCACCTCGTCGGTGCGGTGTCCGGCACGAAGGCCCCGCGGGCGGGTACGGAGCACACCACCGGCCTGCGGGCAGCCACGGTCGAACGTGAAGGCGTGGTGATGACGCTCGTCGATGCCCCTGGCAATCCGGACTTCGTCGGCGAGGTCCGGGCCGGGTTGCGGGCCGCGGATGCGGCCCTTTTCGTTGTCTCCGCGGCCGACGGAGTCGATGCCGCCAGCCGGGCCCTGTGGCACGAGTGCGCCGTCGTCGGCATGCCACGGGCGGTCGTCATCACCCAGCTCGACGCCAAGGACGCCGATTTCCGGGCAACCCTGGCGGACTGCCAGGCCCACTTCGGGGCGGGTGTCCAACCCCTGGGGATCCCGGTCGCCGGCCGCGAGGGCGCCGTGACCTCGATCGCCGACCTGCTGCTCGGGGAGATCCACGACTACTCGGGCGGGGGCGACCGCGTGGTCCGCGAGGCCAGCGCCGAGCACGCGGAGGCTTTCGACACCTACCGCAGCCCGCTCATCGAGGGAATCATCGAGGAGTCCGAGGACTCGGCCCTGATGGACCGCTACCTCGAGGGCGAGGAGTTGGAGTTCGCCATCCTCGAGGCCGACCTGCTCACCGCCGTCGCGCACGGCCATTTCCACCCGGTCCTGCCGGTCTCCGCCGAGAACGGCGCGGGCATCGGAGTGCTCGTGCACCTGATCGCCGCCGCCTTCCCGCACCCGGGACTGCACCCGCTGCCCACCGTCACCCCGGTCGAGGGGGGCGAGCCCGTGACCCTGACGGCGGACCCGTCCGGGCCGCTCGTCGCGGAGGTGGTGCACACCCGCAGCGATGCCTACATGGGTCACCTGTCCCTGGTGCGGGTCTTCTCCGGGACCTTGCGCCACGACCGCGCCGTCCACGTGTCCGGACACATGGAGCGGTGGGCCGCCCGCACCGGAGAAGGCCACGCCTCACACGACGAGGACGTGCGCCCCGGCGCGGTCGGGTCCCCCTTCGACGGCGACCTGCTGACCAAGGCGCAGGCGATCGCCGGCGAGATCGTCGTCGTCACCAAGCTGTCGAGCGCCCAGACGTCGGACTCCATCTCCGACCCGGCCAACCCCCTGTTGGTGACGCCGTGGACGCTTCCGGACGCGCTGCTCCCCGCCGCCGTTGCGCCGGCCAGCCGGGCCGACGAGGACAAGATGCCCGCGGCCTTCCGTGACCTGGCGGCCGAGGACCCGACCCTGCGGATCGAGCACGGCACCGGCCAGGTGGTGCTCTGGACGACCGGTCCGGCGCACCTCGACCTCGTCCTGTCCCGGTTGAAGGAGCGCTACAACGTCTCGGTCGAGAAGGTGCCGATGCGGGTGCCGATGAAGGAGACCCCGATCGCGAAGGCGACGGCGCAGGGTCGCCATGTCAAGCAGTCCGGCGGTCACGGCCAGTTCGCCGTCGTTCACATGACCCTCGAGCCCCTCCCCCGCGGCACCGGCAACGAGTTCCACGAGACGGTTGTCGGCGGGGCGGTGCCGCGCCAGTTCATCCAGTCGGTCGAGAAGGGCACCCACCTCCAGCTCGACAAGGGGCTGCTCGCCGGGTGGCCGGTCGTCGACGCCAAGGTCACCCTCTTCGACGGCAAGGCACACTCGGTCGACTCCAGCGACGTGGCCTTCCAGACCGCGGCGGCCCTGGCGCTCAAGGAGATGGCCTCGACGACCACCATGGCCCTGCTCGAGCCGATCGACACCGTCGAGGTCACCGTCGACGACGACTACCTCGGGGCGATCATGACCGACGTCGGCACCCGGCGCGGTCAGATCATCGGCTCGCGTCCGGCCGAGGGCGAGGAGGGCCGCAGCACGCTGGTGGCGGCCATTCCTCAGTTGGAGTTGATCGACTACGCGATCGCGTTGCGGTCGTTGGCACACGGCACCGGTCGGTTCGCGCGCGAACTGCGCGGCTACGAACAGCTGCCCGAGCGCCTGGCCAGGGACCACGTGTCCACCGGCAAGCACTCCTGAGGTCCGAGAAGGTCGCGGCTCGGCGCCGGGTCGCGACCTTCGGGTATGACGTGCCCGGCCTCCCGGGGCCGGCTGACCCTGTCCTCCAGCCCCGAAGTTGCGGGTCAGGCGGGCCAGGTCGCCACGAGACGCTGGCGCGTGTCCTCGAGGAGCACGGGGAGGGCCTTGGTGCGCCCGATGATCGGCAGGAAGTTGGAGTCGCCGGCCCATCGCGGCACGACGTGCTGGTGGAGGTGGGCGGCCACGCCGGCCCCGGCCACCGCCCCCTGGTTCATCCCGAGGTTGAACCCCATCGGGGAGGACGCGGCCTGCAAGGCCCGCACCGCGGCCTTGGTCAGCGCGGTGAACTCCGAGGTCTCCTCGTCCGTGAGGTCGACGTACAGCGCGACGTGGCGGTACGGGCAGACGAGGACGTGGCCGGGGTTGTAGGGGAAGAGGTTCATGACCACGAAGCAGTGCTCCCCGCGGTGGACGATCAGACCGTCCTCATCCGAGCGCCCCGGGGCGGTGCAGAAGGGGCACCCGTCGCCTCCGTGCTCATCGGGCCGCTCACCCTCGATGTAGGCGATCCGATGCGGGGTCCAGAGCCGCTCGAATCCGTCGGCCTCGCCGGGAAAGGTGTGGGCGTCCTCGGTCGGCAACGACATGAGACGATCCTAGGACTCTGCTCGACGGAGGTCCGGCGTCCGCACCCAAAGGGTGAGGCCCCGGAAAGTATGAGTTTCCGGGGCCTCGGGTGACTCGGCGTGATGCTCCTCGTCTCGCGAGATTCGCTGCGCTCCGCCCGACCGCATCACCGGCTGGTCGCCTCCCCCGTTTCCGGGCTTGGCCGCGGACCGCTGTCCTCTCGGTCCCTCTCTCACCGAAGTGATCGAGTGGGTTATTTATAGTCCGGATTCCGTTGCCGCGCAAGCGTTCTGGCTCACGCCGGGTGACTTTTTCCGGGGGTCGGCGTGTCGTCGGCGTGTCGTGTGGCGCAAGGGAACCATGGGGAAGAACCGGGTCGATCCCTCGGTGTCGGGCCTGCCGGTGGGCGGCGCCCTATCGAGGGCGGTAGCGCATCGCCACTGCCCCGGACCGGAACTCACGGCGATGCACGAGCTCGAGCTGGATCCGTCCCGGCAGGCCGGCGAGCAGCGTGGGGCCATGTCCGGCGAGTACCGGCTGCACCAGGAACTCGTACTCGTCGATGAGCCCCAGGCCGGCCAACGCCGTCGGGAGGGTCACCCCGCCGACCCACAGGCTTCCTCCGGGGGCGTCCTTGAGTCGCTGAATCGCCTCCGCGAGGTCGCCTTCGAGCAGCGTCGCGTTCCAGTCCACTGATCTCAGCGTGCGGGAGACGACGATCTTCTCCGCCTGGTCGATGGCCTGCGCGAAGGGCAGCTGCCAGTCGACCATCCCATCCGGCCACCCACCGTCAGCCGGTCGGCGCCAGGCTGACTCCATCATCTGGTAGGTCACCCGGCCGAGGATCAGCGCGTCGGCGTGCGCCATCTCGGCGGTCCAGTAGGCCATCGACTCCCCGTCCGGAGGGAGACCGGACTCGTGGTGACAACACCCGTCGAGCGTGACGTTGATCGAGTAGCGAAGTGGTCTCAACGGGTCCCCTCTGTCCCTCGTCCGCGAACCCGGGTCGGCTCACGTGTGGCCGGCAGCTGGCGACAACGCGAGGCTCGCCGCAGAGATCGGACGGGACGACAGTGCCCGACCATGGGTGAGGCCCCGGGAAGTATGAGTTCCCGGGGCCTCAGGTCGACGCGGCGTGATGCTCCTCGTCTGAACCGTCATACGTTTCGCTCCGCCCAACCGCATCACCGGCTGGTCGCGGCGCCGGTTTCCCGGCCTCCGCTGCGGACCGTGATCCTGTCGGTCCCTCGTCCACCGAGGTGGTCGAGTGGGTTATTTCTAGTCCGAATCACCCTGCCGTGCAACAGTTCTCGCGATTCTCGCTCGACCAATTTGGGCCGTCGGCGTGTCCTCGGCGTGTCGCGTGGCCCGTGGGACGAGCGAGGCCAGCGGGACCTCGCGGCCGCCTCAGGCCCCGGGCTCCATTCCCGGGCTCAGACCTGGCGACGCTCCCGGACCGCCGAGCGGACCTCCTCGATCGCCTCGGCGATCGGCACGCCGTTCTTCTGG
>WBZS01002246.1_pt1 | contig 12474 bp, 10 predicted proteins | sample 5204201 | NCBI WGS metagenome assembly WBZS01 (sample SAMN12344357, study PRJNA552823) | activated sludge metagenome | biome: Activated sludge suspended growth; feature: Nitrification reactor; material: Wastewater; isolation source: activated sludge from nitrification reactor of wastewater...
GGGTCGCTGGCACTCCTTATCGCCGCCGCCGCTATGCCGGCATCGGCCCAGACGATCTACCGCTGCACCGATGCTGCCGGTGGCACGCTGATTTCCAATGCCAGGGTGGACAAAAGCTGCAAGCCGGTCGTGATCAGCCCGGATTCGACGCTGCCGGCACCGAAGAACAGGGCGCCGTCGGCGGCCGCCAATCCGACCCCGGCCGGTTTTCCAAAGGTGCCTGAAGAGGCGCAGAAGGCCAGGGATACCGATCGCAAGCGCATTCTGGAGCAGGAACTGGCGGGCGAGCAGCGCAGCCTGGAACAGGCCCAGCGCGACCTCGCCGACCAGCAGACGGCGCGCGGCAGTGAAAGTCCGGGCGCCAAGGTCGATCGCCTGCAGCCTTATCGCGATCGCGTTGCCCAGCACGAGCGCAACATCATCGCCATCCAGAAGGAACTTTCGGGCCTGCGCTGATCAGGCCTGCGCAGGCTTGACCTTGTACCAGGCGGCGTAAAGCGCCGGCAGGAAAAGCAGGGTGAGCGCCGTGGCGAAGATCAGGCCGCCCATGATCGCGACCGCCATCGGACCGAAGAAGTCGTTGCGCGATAGCGGCACCATGGCCAGCACGGCCGCCGCGGCGGTCAATACGATGGGCCGGAAACGACGGACCGTCGATTCGATGATCGCTTCCCGGCGCGGCTTGCCGGCCGCCATGTCCTGTTCGATCTGGTCGACCAGGATCACCGAGTTGCGCATGATCATGCCGAACAGCGCGATGGTGCCGAGCAGGGCCATGAAGCCGAAGGGTTTGTTGAAGAGCAGCAGGAACAGCGCGATGCCGATAATCCCGAGCGGCGCCGTGAGCAGCACCATGACCACCCTTGATACGCTTTGCAGCTGGATCATCAGCACGGTGACGACGACCAGGATAAAGATCGGAATGCCAGCCAAGACCGAGCCTGAGCCCTTGGCAGATTCCTCGACCGAGCCGCCGGTCGCGATCCGGTAGCCGGGCGGCAGTTCGCTGATGATCCTGTCGATCTGCGGCTGCAGGGCGGCGACGACGGAGGCCGGTTGCGTCGTACCGTAGAGGCTGCCGCGCACGGTGATCGTCGGCAGGCGGTCGCGACGCCAGATCAGTCCCGGTTCGAAGCTGTATTTCAGGCGGGCGATCTGGTTGAGCGGCACGCTCTTGCCGCTTCTGGTCGGTACCGCTAGGTCGGGTAGGGCTGACAAGTGGGCGCGTTCCTGGCGGTCGCCGCGTAGCACCACGTCGATGGTTTTCTGGCCTTCGCGGAAACTGGTAACCGTGTAGCCGTTAAGCGACATGTTGAGCAATGCCGCCAGTTCCTGCCCCGAGACGCCGAGCAGGCGGGCCTTGTCCTGGTCGATCTCGATTTCGACGGCCTTGGACAACTCGCTCCAATCGAAGTTGATATTCGACAGATCCGGGTTGCTGCGCATGACTCCGGCAATTTCACCGGCGATTCGCCGCAGGGTGGCGATGTCTTCGCCGGAAACCCGGTATTGCACCGGATAGCCGACCGGCGGGCCGTTTTCGATACGTGCGATATTGCCGCGCACGCCGGATTCGTCGTTTTCGAAGCGTTTTATCAGTCGACCGCGCAAGGCTTCGCGGGCTGCGACGCTGCGCGTCACGATGACGATCTGGCTGACGTTGCTGGCCGGCAGTTGCTGGTCCAGCCCCAGGTAATAGCGTGGCGAACCGGTGCCGATGTAAGCGATATAGTGCTCGTGCTCGTCGAATTCGGCGTTGTCACTGTCGAGCCAGGCTTCGAGCCGCTTCGTCTCGGCATCGATGGCGGCGAGCGACGCGCCTTCCGGCAGGCGCAGTTCGACATTGAGTTCCAGGCGGGTGGAATTGGGGAAGAACTGCTTCGGCACCTTCCCCATGCCGGCAATGGCCAGGACAAACAGCAGAATGGTGACGCCGATGACCGTCCAGCGGCGGTTGACACAGATTTCAAGCAAGCGACGGAAGCGATTGTAAAAAGTCGTGCCGTAAACATCGTGGTCGTCGGCATGGGCCGGCCCGCCAATGCCGATTTTCGCCAGGCGTTCGGCAAGGTGTGGCCAGCGTCTGGCAAGCAATCCGGGTTTTCGTGGCGCGCGGGGGTCGGGCAGGAGCTTGTAGCCGAGCCAGGGAATGGCGATCACCGCCGCCAGCCACGAAATCAGCAGGGCGATGGCGTTGATCTGGAAGAAGGCGAAGGCATATTCGCCGGTGGACGATTTGGCGATGGCGATCGGGATGAAGCCGGCGACGGTGACCAGCGTGCCAGACAGCATCGGCCCTGCGGTGCTGGTGTAGGCGAAGGAAGCGGCGCGCGTGCGCTCCCAGCCTTGCTCCATCTTAACCCACATCATTTCGACAGCGATGATGGCGTCGTCGACCAGCAAGCCGAGGGCGAGCACCAGTGCGCCGAGGGAAACCTTGTGCAGGCCGATGTTGAACAGATACATGGCGAGGAAGGTCGCCGCCAGCACCAGGGGAATCGAAATGGCGACGACCAGGCCGGTGCGCAGCCCCAGGCTGAGGAAGGTGACCAGCAGGACGACAACGACTGCTTCCGCCAGTGCCTGTACGAAGGCGTTGATCGAGCGTTTGACGGCATCCGGCTGGCTGGCGGCCTCGCCGATTTCGACGCCCAGCGGCAGTTGTTCGCGAACGCCTGCCATGTGCGCCTGCAGGGCCTTGCCGAGCTGGATGATGTCGCCGCCTGGCGCCATCGAAACGCCGATGGCCAGCGCCTGCTTGCCGCCATAGCGCACCGTGGGGGACGGCGGGTCGCTGACGCCGCGGCGTACCGTGGCGATGTCGCCGAGGCGGAAGCTGCGGTTGCCGCTGCGGATCAGCGTGTCGGCGACCGCCTGTACGGTGTCGAAGGCGCCGCTCGGGCGGATCTGGATGCGCTCCTGCTCCAGTTCGAAAAAGCCGGCACCGCTGACCGCGTTTTGCTGGCTCAGGGCCTGAATGATGGTGCTTTGGTCGACGCCTAGGGTGGCCAGCTTGGCGTTCGACAGTTCGACGAAGATTTTTTCGTCCTGGATGCCGAAAATCTCGACCTTGCCGACCCCGGGAATGCGCAGCAGATCGTCGCGCAGGCGCTCGGCGAGATCCTTTAACTGCGGGTAATCCAGCCCTGCTGCGGTCAACGCGTAAATACTGCCGAAAACGTCTCCGTATTCGTCGTTGAAATAAGGACCCTGGATGCCGGCCGGCAAAGTGTGGCGGATGTCGCCGATCTTCTTGCGTACCTGGTAGAAAAGGTCGGGGATTTTCGCCGGGGGCGCGCTGTCCTTGGCGAAAAACATCACGGTCGATTCACCAGCCCGCGAAAAGCTTTGCACACGGTCGATGAAGGGCATTTCCTGCAGCTTCTTCTCGATCTTGTCGGTCAGCTGTTCCTGCACCTGCGCGGCGGTGGCACCAGGCCAGAAGCTGCGGATCACCATCAACTTGAAGGTGAAGGGTGGATCTTCGGCCTGGCTCAGGCGACCATAGGCGAAAACGCCCATGATCGCGACCACGGCCAGCAGAAAGCCGACCAGCGTGCGGTGGTGCAGAGTCCAGTCGGACAGGTTGAAGCGGTGGGTCACGTCAATGCTGGCGCTCGGGAGGTGCCACCTGTTGAGCCTGGACGCTCTGACCGGCGGTCAGTCGCCGCTGGCCGCTGAGGATCACCAGTTCGCCCGGCTGCAGGCCGCCGGCAAGGACGGCGCCATCCTCGCTAAAACGTTCGACCGCGACGGTGCGCGGGGAGGCCTTGTTTTCCTGGATGACCCAGACTTCGGGCCCCTTGCCATTGTCGACGACCGCCGACAGCGGCACGACGATGGGCGAGGCGTTGCCCGTTCCGACAATGACGCGCGCCGTCATCCCGAGTTCGACGCTGGGCGGCGGGTCCACGATGCGAATGCGCGCCGCGTAGGTGCGCGTCGCCGGGTCGGCGGCGGCCGCCAGTTCACGCAGCTCGCCTTTCAGGAAGGACTCAGGCTGGGCCCAAAGATTGATGGCGATCCGTTGTGCCGCCTTCAGCTCGGCCAGGCGGCTCTCCGGGACGGCGATCGCCACTTCCTTTTCTTCCGGGCGTGCCAGCCGGAAAACCGCCTGGCCGGCGCTGACGACCTGGCCGGCATCGGCCAGCACAGCGGTAATCACGCCGTCGTGCTCTGCCGCGAGTGTGCCGTAAGTCGCCTGATTGCCGCTGATCTGGCTTTGCGCTTGTGCCTGTTCAAGGCGTGCCTTGGCGCTGCGGTAGGCATTTTCCTTGGCATCGAATGCGGCCTGGCTGACGAAGCGTTTTTCCAACAATCCGGCATAGCGCTCGCGTTCGTTGGCGGCGGTGGTGAATTCGCTTTCGGCAGCGGCGACCTGTGCCGCCGCTGCCTGCCGGGAGAGTTGCAGGTCGGCCGGGTCGAGCTTGGCCAGTGCCTGTCCGGCCTTGACGGCCATGCCGCTGTCGACCAGGCGTGCCGCGATCTTGCCGCCGACGCGAAAGGCCAGATCGGCCTCGTAGCGCGCGCGCACATCGCCGGTGTAGATCGATTGCCCGGCCTCGCCAATGCGTGCCGGTTGCACCAGCACCGTCGGCGCGGTCGGTGCCGGGGCTTCGCTGCGCCCGCAGGCGCCCAGTGCGAGCGCGAGGCAGGCGGCAAAGAAGGGGGCGGACGGGCGGGAGGGCATCACGTGGCGGCGGTGGAGGATAATCCGGCAATGATAATGAACGATCGGTCAGTAACGCAATAGGCGCAACGCCAGCGCGCCGGAGTCGCTACAATAGCGGCCATGAACAGCACGCTGGCCGCCTTTTACGGACTGGACTTCCTCGCTTCGACCGTACTATTGCTCGACGAAGGTCTGATTCTGCGCTACATCAATCCGGCCGGTGAAAACCTGCTCGCCGTCAATTTGCGCGCGGTCACCGGGAAGCCGCTGTCGGCGATGTGCACCTGCTCCGCGACGCTGCAGGGGGCGCTCGACAATGCCCTGAACAACAACTGGGGCTATACCGGCCAGAACATCGAGCTCAAGCGCGGCGATGGCGAAGTGCTACACATCAACTGCACGGTGACGCCATTGCGTCCGGAGCTGGCGGCGGGCGTGCGCCTGCTCCTCGAACTGCAGCCGATCGAGCAGCAGCTGGCGGCGACCCGCGAGGAGCGCCTGATCGAGCAGCAGAAGGCCAGCCGGGAACTGATCCGCAACCTGGCGCACGAGATCAAGAACCCGCTGGGCGGAATTCGCGGGGCTGCCCAGCTGCTCGAACATGAGCTGAGCAATCCGTCGCTCAAGGAATACACCCAGGTCATCATCAAGGAAGCCGACCGCCTGCAGGACCTGATGCAGCGCCTGTTGACGCCACACCGGGCGATGCTGCCGACGACGGTGAATATCCATGAGATTCTCGAGCGCGTGCGCAGCCTGTTGACGGCCGAATTTCCCGGCTCGCTGTCGATGCGTCGCGATTACGACACCAGCCTGCCGGAACTGGTCGGCGATCGCGAGCAGCTCATTCAGGCGGTGCTCAATATTGCGCGCAATGCCGCGCAAGCGATGCACGGCGAGGGCGAGATCGTGCTGCGCACGCGGGTGCTGCGCCAGGTCACGCTGGCCAAGAAACGCTACCGGCTGGCGCTCGAGATCAAGGTCGTCGATAACGGCCCGGGTATCCCGGAAACGGTTCGCGAGCGCATGTTCTACCCGCTGGTTTCAGGGCGCGAGGGCGGTAGTGGACTGGGGCTGACGATCGCCCAGAATTTTGTCCAGCACCACCATGGCACCATCGATTGCGTCAGCCAGCCGGGCAATACCATTTTCACCATTCGCCTGCCAGTTGAACAGGCCTGACTCTTGCTTGTCATTTTTCCGTTGCTAATGACAAGATGAGCCAAAAAATCATGAAACCGGTCTGGGTCGTCGACGACGACCGTTCCATCCGTTGGGTCCTGGAGAAGACCCTGTCCCGCGAGGGCATCCCTTTCAAGAGTTTTGCCTCGGCCAGCGAGGCCATTTCGCAGCTCGAACAGGGTGCCGAACCCCCGCAGGTGCTGATGTCCGACATCCGCATGCCGGGCCAGTCGGGCCTTGAACTGCTGCAGGAGGTCAAAACCCGCTTCCCCAGCGTTCCGGTCATCATCATGACGGCCTATTCCGATCTGGAAAGCGCTGTCGCCGCCTTTCAGGGGGGCGCCTTCGAATACCTGCCCAAACCCTTCGACGTCGATCAGGCTGTCGAACTGATAAGGCGGGCGATCGACGAGTCAATGCACCAAAGCGGTGCAAAAGAGGAAGAGGGGCTGGTGCCGGAAATCCTCGGCCAGGCGCCGGCCATGCAGGAGGTTTTCCGCGCCATCGGCCGCCTCGCCCTGTCGCACGCCACCGTGCTGATCACCGGCGAATCCGGCAGCGGCAAGGAACTGGTCGCGCGGGCCCTGCACCGCCACAGTCCGCGCGCCGAAAAGCCTTTCATCGCCATCAACACGGCGGCGATTCCCAAGGACTTGCTGGAATCCGAACTGTTCGGCCATGAGCGCGGCGCCTTTACCGGAGCCCAGACACAGCGCCGGGGACGTTTTGAGCAGGCCGAGGGCGGCACGCTGTTCCTCGACGAAATCGGCGACATGCCTTCGGAACTGCAGACCCGCCTGCTGCGCGTGTTGTCCGATGGCTACTACTACCGGGTCGGTGGGCATTCGCCGATCAAGGCCAATGTCCGGGTCATCGCGGCGACGCACCAGAATCTCGAAATGCGGGTCAAGGAAGGCCTGTTCCGCGAGGACCTCTTCCACCGCCTTAACGTCATCCGCATCCGCTTGCCGGCGCTGCGCGAACGGCACGAAGACATTCCGCTGCTGACCCGTCACTTTCTGCAGAAAAGCGCGCGCGAACTCGGGGTCGAAGCCAAGCGCCTGTCGGATGCGGCGCTCAAGTACCTGAGCGGGCTCGACTTTCAGGGTAATGTCCGGCAACTGGAAAACCTCTGTCACTGGCTGACCGTGATGGCGCCGGGTCAACAGGTCGAAATCGGCGACCTGCCGGCGGAGTTGCGCGAGGTTGTGCCAACGACGCTGGCGACCGACTGGGAAACCGGCCTGGAAGGGGAAGTCGACCGCATGCTTGCGTCTGGCATAGGCGATGTCCATGGCCGGCTCTCGCAGGTCTTCGAGCGCATTCTGATTTCCCGCGCCCTGGCGCGCACCGGCGGCCGGCGGATCGAAGCCGCGCAGGCACTGGGCATCGGTCGCAACACCATCACGCGCAAGATTGCCGAACTCGGCATCGACGGCAGCAAGGAACACGCGGCGGAGTAGAATCCGCCGCATGGCCTTGATCGATCCCTCTTTGTTGGCCGCCCGGCTTGGTTTCATGGCCGGGCGTTTCGATGTCGATGCGCTGGACGAATGCGATTCGACCAGCAGCGAACTGACGCGCCGTGCCGACCAGGGTGCGCCGGCCGGTACGGTGATCGTCGCCGACCGCCAGACGGCGGGGCGGGGGCGGCGCGGCCGGACGTGGCTGTCGGCGCCCGCGGACAGTCTGACCTTTTCAGTGCTCTGGCGCTTTACCGGGCCTGCCTGGCAGCTGGCCGGACTGTCGCTGGCGGTTGGTGTCGCGCTGGCGCGCGCGCTGGATGATCTGGGAGCCCGGGGCGTCCGCCTCAAGTGGCCGAACGACGTGCTGCTCGAGCGCGACGGCGATTTCGCCAAACTGGCGGGCATCCTTGTCGAGCTGACGAGCGACCGGCGCGGCACGCAGGCGATTATCGGCATCGGGCTGAATCTGCGGCCACCCGCCGAAGATTTGCCGCAGCCCGCTGCCGGACTGACGGAGGCAATGACGCGACCAGCCGACCGCCACGTGGTGCTGGCCGGCATTCTGGCTGCGCTGGGCGACGTACTGACGGCTTTCGCGGTCGACGGCTTTACCGGCCTAAAAGCTGAATGGAGCGAGCGCAACGCCTGGCAGGGGCTGGCGGTGCAACTGGTCGGCGACGCTGGCGAAGGGCTTGGTGGCACCTGCCTGGGCGCCGACGACGATGGTGCCCTGTTGCTCGAAACTTCGACCGGCGTCCAGCGCATCCTGTCCGGTGACCTTAGCCTGCGCCGCGCATGATTGTCTGTATCGACAGCGGCAACAGTCGCATCAAGTGGGGTTTGTTCAGCGACGGGCGCTGGCTGGAGACGGTTGCGGTCGACCATGAAAAACGGGCAAAAATGGCCGAGCTGCCGCAACAGCTGCCGATACCGGAGCGCGTGATGCTGGCCAACGTTGCCGGGCCAGGGGCCGCCGCAGCGATTCGTCAGGCCTTGGCGCCGTGGGCGGCGCTGTTGGTCGAAGTCGAATCGACGGCCGCCGCGGGTGGCGTCATCAATCTTTACGACAACCCGGCCCGCCTCGGCGTCGACCGCTGGTGCGCGCTGATCGGCGCTCGGAATATTACCAGCGCGCCGTGCGTCGCCGTCATGGCCGGCACTGCAACGACCATCGATACGCTGGATGGCGATGGACGTTTCCTCGGCGGCCTGATCCTGCCCGGGCTTGACCTGATGCGCCGTTCGCTGGCGCGCGACACGGCGGCCTTGCCGCTGGCCGCCGGCCACTATGCGACGCATCCGCGCTGTACCGACGACGCCATCGTCTCAGGTTGCCTCGAAGCGCAATGCGGGGCCATCGAGCGTGCTTGCGCGCGGCTCGCGGGTGATGCGCAGTGCCTGCTTTCAGGCGGGGCGGCCGGTGCCATCGGCGAACAGCTCAAGGTGCCGCACAGGCAGGTCGAGAATTTGGTGCTGGAAGGTCTGTTGCGACTGGCGCGCAGTGCATCGGCGGCGCATGCCGCTGGCAAAGACGGCGGTTGAAGAAACCCCGTTTAGCGGCGACAATTGGCGCCAATTCGACAGTTTCCGGGAGGGGCCATGTTCGATCCGGTCATCAACAGTCTGCCAGCCTTCGCCAGCTTTTTCGTCACCGCCATCGTCCTGTTGCTGGTGTTTCTCGCCATCTACGTCCGGGTTACGCCCTACAACGAGCTGACGCTGATCCGCCAGGGCAACGAGGCAGCGGCGATCAGCCTGGGCGGCGCAGTCATCGGCTTCGCGCTGCCCATCGCAGTGGCGGTCGCGGTCAGCCATAACCTCTACGCGATGATCGGCTGGGGCCTCGTCGCCTCCGTCGTGCAATTGCTCACATTCATCGCCGCGCGCCTCGCGCTGCCGCGCCTCAACGAAAGCATTCCCCAAGGCAAGCTGGCCTCGGGGATTTTCCTCGCATCGCTGGCAATCGGCGTCGGCATTCTCAACGCCGGCTGCATCATCTGATTTTCCAAGGAGACAATCATGGCCCTGATGGACTTCATCAAGAAACAATTCATCGACATCCTGCAATGGACGGAGAGCGGCGACGGCACGCTGGCCTGGCGCTTCCCGATGCAGGAAATGGAAATCCAGAACGGCGCCAGCCTGACCGTACGCGAATCGCAGGTGGCGCTGTTCGTCAACGAAGGCACGGTCGCCGACGTTTTCGCGCCCGGCATGTACAAGCTGACGACGCAGACGCTGCCGGTGCTGACCTACCTCAAAAACTGGGACAAGCTGTTCGAATCCCCGTTCAAGTCCGACGTTTATTTCTTCTCGACGCGCACCCAGCTTGATCAGAAGTGGGGCACGCCGAACCCGATCACCATCCGCGACAAGGAATTCGGCATCGTCCGCATGCGTGCCTTCGGCATCTACTCGTATCACCTGTCCGACGCCAAGACCTTCTACCAGAAGATTTCCGGCACCCGCGACACCTACACACGCGAGGATCTCGAAGGCCAGTTGCGCAACAGCCTGGTCGCCGGCATGACCGACCTGTTCGGCGAATCCGGCGTGTCCTTTGTCGACATGGCGGGCAACCAGGACGAGTTCGGCCAGGCGATGATGTTCAAGATGAAGCCGATGTTCGCCGAATTCGGGCTGACGCTCGATTCGCTGGTCGTCCAGAACGTCTCGCTGCCGGAAGAATTGCAGAAGATTCTCGACCAGAAGATCGGCATGAACATGATCGGCGACATGGGCCGCTTCACGCAGTACCAGGTCGCCAACGCCATCCCCGAAGCGGCGAAGAACGAGGGCGGCATGGCCGGCATGGGCGTCGGTCTCGGGGCCGGTGTCGGCTTCGGACAGGTCATGGGGCAGGCGATGGCGTCGGCCATGCAGCCGATGGCCGGCGCCACGGCGCCGGCCGCAGCGGCACCGGCGGTGGCTGCGGTGTCGGCGGACGAAGTCGTCGCGACACTCGAAAAACTGCACGGGCTGGTCGAAAAGGGCATCCTCAGCCAGACCGAATTCGATGCCAAGAAAGCGGAATTGCTCAAAAAACTGAGTTGACCGCAACAACGTGGCGCTGACTGCCTCCTGTCCTTCCTGCGGCGCGCCGGTCGTCTTCAAGTCGGCGTCGTCGATCCTTGCCGTCTGCGACTATTGCCAGAGCACGCTGGTTCGCCACGACCAGGCGCTGGAAGACATCGGGAAGATGGCGGCGCTGGTCGAGGATCGCTCGCCGCTGCAATTGGGCGCCGAGGGCAGCTACAAGGGCGTTCACTTTGCGTTGATCGGGCGCATCCAGGTCAAGTACGGCCAGGGCACCTGGAACGAGTGGCACCTGCTGTTCGACGACATGCGCACCGGCTGGCTGTCGGAGGCGGGCGGCGAGTATGTGCTTACCTTTGCCCGCTACGTCGAAGACCGGCTGCCGGAGGTTTCGGAACTGAAGGTCGGCCAGCGTTTCGTACTGGCCAGCCAGACGTGGACAGTCAGCAACATCGAAAACGCCGAATGCATCGCCGGGCAGGGCGAGCTGCCGTTCAAGGTGGGTGCGGGTTACCCGGTGGTTGCGGTCGACCTCAGAAATAGTGCCAATTTCGCGACCCTCGATTATTCCGAAACGCCGCCCTTGTTCTTCATCGGCGAGGCCGTCGATTTCAAGTCGCTGAAGATGTCCAATCTGCGCGAAGGCATGGCGATCCCGACCGCCACCGTCGAAGCGCAGGTCTTCCGCTGCCCGAGCTGTGGCGCACCGCTACAGGCGCGCTCGAAGGACATCCTGGCGGTCGGCTGCGCCGCCTGTGGGGCGGTCGTCGATACCGCCGACCGCAACTACAAACTGCTCTCCAAGGCGCTCGGTGCGCGCGACGAGAAATACGCCCCGCGCCTGCCGCTCGGCAGCAAGGGCGTGCTGGAAGGCAAGCCAGTCGAGGTCATCGGCTTTCTCGTCCGCCAGAGCAAGGTCGAGGGCATCGCCTACGACTGGCGCGAATACCTGCTCGCTGGCGAAAATGGCACCTACCGCTGGCTCACCGAATACGACGGCCACTGGAATGTCGTCGATGTGCTGTCCAAGCCGCCGACGACCAGCGGTATCGTCATGGTCGACAACGTGCGTTACGGCGACCAGTCCTTCCGCCACTTCTCGACGACGCCGGTTGCCGAAGTGATCCAGGTTGCCGGCGAATTCACCTGGCGGGTGCGGCGCGGTGAAACCAGCCAGGTGATCGACTACGTCGCGCCGCCCTTGATGCTGTCGCGCGAGTCGACCGACAACGACCTGAACTGGTCGCTCGGCACCTATGCGGAACCAGAGGCGATTGCCGAGGCCTTCAAGCTGTCCGGCCGCATGATCGCCCCGGTCGGCGTTTACGCCAACCAGCCGAATCCGTGGCAGGAAACCAGCCGCCGTGTGTTCAGCCTGTTCTGGAAACTGGCCCTGGCCGCCGTCGTGCTGCAGGTTTTCTTTACCTACATCGCCGGCGGCCGCCTGCTGCTCCGGCAGGATTTCGTCCTCTCGCCGCAGATGGCCGAGGATGTCGTAGTCACCCGCGAATTCGAGATCAGCGGCAAGCCGCGCAAGATCAGCGTACGCAATAACACCTCGCTCGACAACAACTGGATCGGCCTCGACCTGATGCTGGTCAACAAGGCCAGCGGCCAAGCCTGGCCCGCCACGCGGGAAATCGCCTACTACTACGGTCGGGACGGTGGCGAAAGCTGGTCGGAGGGCGGTCGCGACGACGAGGTCGTGTTCCTGAATATTCCGCCTGGCACCTATTACCTGACGGTCGACCCCGATATCGCCCCGGAAAAGCCGGTGCCGGTGCATGACACCATCGAGGTCAGGAGCGGCAGCGCCGGCTGGTCGAATTTCTGGATACTGATGATCTTCCTCGGCCTCTTTCCCATTCTCGCTTTCATGCGCCGCGCCGCTTTTGAAACCAGCCGCTGGGCCGAGAGCGACCATGCGCCGGTCAGCAGCGACGACTCGTCGGACGGAGACGATTGATGTTCGGAAAATTCAACCTGGTGGCCGGCGTGTTCGCGCTATTGCTCTTCGGTTATGCCCAACATCAGGGCTGGAACCTCTTCGACAATGTCGCCAACCCGTCCGGCCATGGCGGTTCTTCCGGCAGCAGTCGGGTCTATCACAAGTAGCGC
>WBZS01002249.1_pt1 | contig 12456 bp, 10 predicted proteins | sample 5204201 | NCBI WGS metagenome assembly WBZS01 (sample SAMN12344357, study PRJNA552823) | activated sludge metagenome | biome: Activated sludge suspended growth; feature: Nitrification reactor; material: Wastewater; isolation source: activated sludge from nitrification reactor of wastewater...
CGCGCTCGCGGCTCGTTGGCGCCAGGGCCCGCGCCCGACCGCCGTGTTCACGTATAACGACGAATATGGCTTGCTGCTGATGCGCGCGCTGCAGGACGCGGGGCTGAGCGTCCCGGGCGACGTCGCGCTGGTGGGGTGCGATAACCTCGCCCTCGGCGAACTGGTGAGCCCGCGCCTGACGTCGATCGCCCTGGATTCGAGCGCGCACGTGGCCCAGATCGCGGCCCACTTCGACGCCCTGCTCCAGGATCGTGCCAGCCTGGCCCCACTCGACATCCCCACGCGTTGTGGATTGGTTCTGCGCGAGACAGCCTGACGGAAAAAGGGGAGCGAGGGGCGAGGAGGGAAGAGCGAACGTTGAACGGCCGTTCACCTTTCGCTTCACGCTCCTCGCCCCTCGCTCCTCGCCCCTCGCTCGCTCTCAGCCGGCATCCGGTTCAACAACCACGCCGCCAACGCCAGCACCAACGCGCCCATCCAGAACGGCGCGCCCGGCATCACGTGGTCGTAAGCCATGCCCGCATACAGCGGGCCAAGGACGGCCATCAGGCTGCCCACCGCCGAGGTAACCCCCATCAACGTCCCCATCTCCTGTCGGCCGACGCACTTCGCGCTGAGGGTCGTCAGCACGGGGAACACGAAGGAATTCATGCTACCGGCCAGCATGTAGGTGACGTCGACCAGCGCCAGGGCCGGCGCGAAGAAGAGCGCCACGTACACGAGCCCAAGGCCGAAGAGGCTGAGGACGCCCGTCAGGCGCTCGCCCAGCCGAGGCACCACACGCGGCACGGCGAACGTGTTGGTCACGGCCACCGAGGCCCCGCCCAACATCAGCATCAAACTGACCTGCCACGTGACGGCCGAGAACTTCTGAATGATGAAGAGGGCTGCGGTGCTGGTAGCGCCGTTGAACGCCAGGCCGAACAGCGCGTAGACCATCAGCAGCAAAGCCAGACCGGGTTTGCTGCCCATCGCCGCGATGGTCAGGATCGGGTTGTAATCGCGTGGGCGCCAGGCCGACAGGTCGCGTCGCTCGACCGGCAGAGACTCGGGCAACAGAAAGTAGGCGAGCGCTGCGTTGAGCAGGGCCAGACCGGCCGCGACCAGCGCCGGAGCCTGCAAGCTGATCGCTCCGAACAGCCCACCCAGCGCCGGCCCGACGATCAGGCCCAGACTCCACGCCGTCCCGACCAGGGCGAAGTGCTTTGCCTGCTCCTCGCGGCGGGACACGTCGGCGATATAGGCCGTGGCCGTAGCCAGGTTTCCGGCCGTCACACCGCCGATCAGACGCCCCAGGAGGAGCACCGGCAACGACCCGCCCAGGCCGAAGATCAGAAAGCCGATCGCCTGACCGAGGATGCTGAACAGCAGCACGGGGCGGCGCCCATACCGGTCACCGAGCTTCCCCAGGATGGGCGAGGCCATGAACTGACCGCCGGCATACATCATGGTCACCATGGTCACCATGAAGGCATCCGGGCTGTACTGCAGCACGATCTGCGGCGCCACTGGAGCCAGCAGCGCGATCCCCATGATATCCATCAACATCGTGAAGAAGATCAGGCCGAGCGCGCGTTGTTTCGCCGGGTTCGAGCCCGGCACGGATCCGGAACCGTCTGTGGTCACGTCAATCGATCACTTTCTCGGTACAACAAAGTGAAAACCGCAACGAGACGGGCGGCATCGCCGCCCATCTCGTTGCGGTTTATCGCCTGACTTGAGATGAACTCGCTTTACAGGCTCAGACCGTGCGCCGCGGCGCCCAGGAGCCCCGCTTTCGAGTTCAAGATGACGTGCACGGGCATCGTGGTCAGCAGGTCACGGAAGCGCCCCTTGGCCCGCAGCGCCTCGAGGAACGCGGGCTTCTCGAGATGCGCCAGGATGCGCGGCGGGATGCCGCCGCCCAGGTAGATGCCGCCCGTCGCCAGGACCTTCAGGGCGAGGTTGCCGGCCTCGGCCCCCAGGATCTCGACAAAGAGATCCAGCACCGCGTTCGCCAGCGCACACGGCCGCGCCGGGTCTTGTGCGGCGCTGAAGATGACGGGGGTCGCATCGTCGCAGCCGGCCAGTTGTTCGGTCAGCCACGCCGGTTCCTCCGCGTAGTTGATCGCCTTAAGATAGGCGTACAGCAGCGGAATGCCCAGGCCGCCCGAGCAGACCCGCTCGTAGCTGACGTGCGAGTAGCCGTGCTCGTTAAGGTAGCGCAGCAGGCCGATCTGCAACTCGCCGACCGGCCCGAAAGAGACGTGACTGCCTTCGGAGGCGTGAGCCGTGTACTTCCCGTCGACGCTGGTGAGGAAGCCCTCTCCCAGGCCGGTGCCCGGCGCGATCACGGCCACGCTTCCGCCCGCCACGGCTGTGCCCGCGCTGAGGGTATGGACGTCGACCGGGCGCAGGATCTCGACGGCATGCGCGACGGCCTCGAGGTCGTTCAGGAGCGCGACCTTGCTCAGGTGGAATTCCGCGGCCAGGCGCGCAGCGTCCACGACCCAGGGCAGGTTCGTGATCTGGGCCCGCCCGTTGACGATCGGGCCGGCCACGCCAAAGCAGCCCCGTTCAACCGGCAGCTGCGCTGCCGCCAGGAATTCGGACACGATCGCCTCAAACGTCGCGTACTGCCCGCTCTGATAGGTCCTCTCCACGAGCGGTTCATGAGCCCCCTTCTCCGAAGAGAAGACGGCCAGGATGGTTTTCGTGCCCCCGATGTCGCCGATCAGCGCGTTCATGTTCTTTTCCGTGATCGCTCAGGCGACCTTGACGGCCTGCCCACTGGTTGCCGATTGATAGATCGCATCGAGGATGCGCGTCACGGTATAGGCCTGCTCGGGCTTCACCACAAGCTCGGCTTCGCCGCGCAGGGCCTTGATCCACGCCACAGACTCTTTGTAGCCGCCGCTGAAATCTTCGGGCCGGCTGCCGTCGCCGATGAACGCCGCGCCCATCGCGTAGTTCTGGATGTAGAGCTTGCCCGCGTTCTCGCCGTTGACGCGCACGTGCAGGTTATCCGCGGACTGGAAGTCGGCCGTGCGCACGATCGGGCCGGCCGGCGGGAACATGTCGGCCCCGGCCTTGGTTCCGCACAACATCGTCATCGCCTCGTTGGACACGATCATGTTCAACGCCCAGGACGACTCGATGATCACGGTCGCGCCGTTCTTGAACTTCACCAGGCCAAACGCGCTGTCCTCGACCTCGTACTTGGCCGGGTCCCACGGGCCCATGATGTTCGCCGGGCTGCCGATCTTGGCGATCTTGTCAAAGGTCGCGCCGAGCACCACGTCGGGTTCATAGTTGTCCATCATCCACAGGGTCAGGTCGAGCGCGTGCGTCGCCAGGTCGATCAGCGGCCCGCCGCCCTGCTTCTCCTTGTCCATGAACACGCCCCAGGTCGGCACGCCGCGGCGGCGGGTCGCAAAGGCCTTGCCCAGGTAGATGTCGCCGAGCTCGCCCTGCTCGCACAACGACTTCATGAACAGTGAGTCTTCGCGGAAGCGGTTCTGGTAGCCGATCGTCAGCAGCTTGCCCGTCTCGCGCGACACCTCGAGCATCGTCTTGGCCTCGGCCGCGGTTTTGGCCATCGGCTTCTCGCACATCACGTGCTTGCCGGCCTTCATCGCCGCGATCGAGATCTCGGCGTGCGTGCTGTTGGGCGTGCAGACATGCACGGCGTCGATGTCCGTGCGCTTCAGCACGTCGCGGTAGTCGGTGCACACCAGCGCGTCAACCGTCCCGAACTGCTTGGCCGAGGCCTGGGCCTTCTCCAGGATCAGGTCGCAGAACGCCACGGCTTCCACACCCGCCTGGCGCACGAGGGCCGGCAGGTGCTTGCCGTTCGCGATAAAACCGCAACCAATGACTGCTACTTTGATCTGCTTCATGGCGTGTCTTCCCTATTGAAGGTGGTCATTTGGGGGATCTAGTACCCGTTTGGCGCGCGCCGGCCGCTCAACGCCCGGCGCATATCCTCAGGCATTATAATGGTCGGTCCGCGGTTGTCAACGCTGTCATCAGCGATTGGGCGCGCTCCCGTGCTCCGTACACCCCTGTGAAGGTTGGAAATTATATGGAACTGGCCATTGACATCGCTGTCAACTGTTGTTACATTGACATCGCTGTCATCGCCCTCACCAATTCAGGTAACGTCAAAGCGCTATGACCCGTGTCACGCTTGAGGATGTGGCCAAAAAGACCGGCGTCTCGTCCAAGACCGTGTCGCGCGTCTTGAACGGCGAGCCCAACGTCTCAAAGCGGACGACGGAAATCGTCCAGGCTGCCATTGCCGATCTGAATTACGTGCCGAATTCGGCCGCGCGGAGCCTGTCCAGCGGCAAGGCACTGGCCATGGGCCTGGTCGTCGGTTGGTCGGTGAACTCCCCCTACTCCAGCACCTTGATCGAAGAGGCCCTGGAAGCCTGCAATCAACAGGGCTACAACCTCGCGCTGTATTCTGTGGCGGATGGCGCGTCGAGGCGCATCATCGACGCGTATCGCGGCCGCCAGGTGGACGGCCTCATCCTCGACACGAACGCCGCCGAGGACGAGGACCTGATGAGCCAGCTCATCGGGCTCAAGGTGCCGACCGTCGTCCTCCACCCGAACCGCCGCCCACAGTCGACGGTGTCTTGCATCCAGATCGACAACGTACGCGGCGCCCGTCTGGCCGTTGAACACCTGATCGGCCTCGGCCACCGCTGCATCGGCTATATCTCGCACGGGACCAACCTCAACCATCTGGAAGATCGACAGCGAGGGTACTTGCAGGCCCTGGCTGCCGCCGGTCTGCCGGCCGACCCGGCCTGGGTCTCGGTCGCGAAAGGGCCGCTCGTCGACCCGACCCGGATCTCGGCCATGTCCGGCCTGCCCTTTCAGTCCGGCTATCAAAGCGCGATCGCGCTGCTTAACGCACACCCGAACATGACGGCGCTTTTCGCGTCCACCGACGAGTTCGCCATGGGCGCCCTCGCCGCGGTCTGGACTCTAGGGCGCAAGGTGCCGGACGACATTTCCGTGGTCGGCTTCGACGACATCGTCTACGCCAACATGGTGGCGCCGCCGTTGACGACCATCCACCAGCCGATCGACGAGATCATCTCGCAGGCGGTCGACCACCTGATCGCCGTGCTCAAGAACCCCGACACGCCGCCGATCGACGTCGTGTTGCCGACGCGGCTCGTCATCCGGAATTCGACCCGGGCCGTCCCTGCTTCCAAAATCGCCACCGACCGGGAAGTGACCGTACCCGGCTGAGCGGCTGGCGACCCGCCAGGGGCCGCCCCTTCGACAAATAGAAAGGCCAGAGGCATGAATTCCCTCATCCAACCCGACCTCGTCGAGCAGTGGAAGCTGGGCGGGCACGCCGGCGTGAGTTCCAAACTGCTCGTGAATGGGCAGAACATGACGGTGTTGTGGACGCGGTGGGAGCCCGGCGCGCTGGCGCCCGAGCACTCGCACCCGCACGAACAGGTCGGCGTCTGCCTCGAGGGCGAGATCGTGGTGGTCGTCGCCGGTGAAGCGGTGACGGTGAAGGCCGGCGAGTTCTATTACATCCCGGGCAACGCGCCGCATCTCGAGCGCAACGACGGGTCCGTGCCGGCCATCCTGACCGACTTCTTCTCGCCTGTCCGTGCGGATCTGTTAAAGCGCCTATTTACTCCAGGGGACGCTCAGGCGTCGAGCGCCGGTTAGTGCCGGGCGCGCTTCGAACCGGCCGCTGCGCCGATCCGTCCCAGACGAAGTGCCGTTGTCTTTGAGAAAAAAAAAGCGAGCCCGACAGGAGAGGAGGCCCGGAGCCCAGCGTGTACAACGCAGTTCTCGATCAACCGTCACTCACACGTCAGTCTGACCATCCGTTTCAAGGAGGACACGATGCGAAAGAGTTTGCAGACCGCCAGCAGTCTTTTGGTGATTGCGGCGACCGTCCTGTCCGGGTGCGCCTCGCCCACCGCGACGACCGCGCCGGAAGCGACCCAGCCCGCAGCGGCGACCGCGGCGCCGGAGGCCACCCAGGCCCCCGAAGCCACCGCCGCCCCGACCGTCAGTGACATCGTCCTGAAGGTCACGTCCGCCGGCGCCGGCCAGGCCACCTGGATCCGCAACTTCAACCCGTTTTCAACCAACTCGCTCTTCCCCACCCAGAACGGCATCTACGAGCCCTTGATGATCAACAACCGTCTCAAGGGCGAGCTCGTGCCGTGGCTGGCGACCGAATACAAGTGGAGCGACGATCTGCTCAGCCTGACCTTCACCATCCGTGACGGGGTCAAGTGGAGCGACGGCGAGCCGCTGACGGCCGGCGACGTGGCCTTCACCTTCAATTTCCTGAAGGAGAAGCCGGGTCTGTCAGGCCTGGGTCTGGTGGCCGTGGCCGAGGGCGGCTACGTCGACGCAGTCACCGCGACCGATGACACGCACGTCGAATTCAAGTTGAATCGCGTGTACTCGCCCGGGTTCTACGACCTGATCGGGCAAGTCATCGTCCCCGAGCACCTCTGGAAGGACGTCGCCGACCCGGTGACGTTCACGAACGACACCCCCGTGGGCAGCGGCCCCTTCACCGAGGTCGTCAACTTCCAGGACCAGGTCTACGAAGTCGATCGCAACCCGAACTACTGGCAGCCCGGCGTGCCCGCCGTCAAAGGCCTGAGCATGCCGATCTTCGGCACCAACGACGTGGCCGCCACGATGTTCGTCAACGGCGACACGGAGTGGACCGGCCAGTTCTTCCCGAACGTCGACCAGGCCGTCATCGCCCAGAACCCGACCGACCTGCACTGCTGGTGGCCGGCGGTCACCTCGGACGGCTTCTTCATCATGAACGGCCAGAAGAAGCCGTGGGATGACCCGATCGTGCGCCAGGCGGTCGGCCTGTCCTTCGACCGCGAGCAACTGATCACGGTCGCCTTCCAGGGCGCGACCACGCCCGCCGACGTCACCGGCCTGAGCTCCGGCTACGCCGCGTGGAAGGTCAGCGACGTCGCCTCGCTCGGCGACAACTGGGCCACCCTCGACGTCGCCAAGGCCAACCAGATGCTCGATGACGCCGGCTACACCAAGGGCGCCGACGGCATCCGCCTGAACAAGGACGGCACGCCGATCGAGGCCGAGTTCCTGATGGTCAACGGCTTCTCGGACTGGCTGGCGATCGCGCCGCTCGTCAAGAAGAGCCTCGAGTCGCTCGGCTTCAAGATCACGATCAACAACTACGACCCGGGCGTCGCGTTCGGCAAGTGGTTCGTGGGCGACTTCGACGTCTCGCTGTACTTCGGCGTCGACGCCGACACGCCGTACACGTACTACCGCGCCCTGATGTCGGCCGAGACCTACAAGCCGCTGGGTGAGGAAACCGGCTTTGGCCAGAACATCTGGCGCATCGTCGTGCCCGAGGCCGACGAGCAGCTCAAGATCTTCGCCGGGACCGGCGACGCGGCCGTGCAGAAGGAAGCGGCCCTCAAGCTGCAGCAGATCATGCACGACTACGCGCCCGTGATCCCGCTGTGGCACGCCCCGACCTTCTACTGCTACAGCGACGCCCGCGTGGGCGGCTGGGCCAGCCAAGAGAACCCCTTCGTGCGCGCCATGCCGATCGCTCAGAACTCCACCGGCGAACAGCTCCTGCAGATGGTCGCCTGGACGGTCAAGTAAGTTCCTCGTGAGGGTCGAGCGCCGGCCGGCGCTCGACCCTCCGCAATCGTCGGTAGAGAAACGGGGTGGGCACGGCCGTGCCCACCCCGAGGTCACCGGTACGATTCGCCTCGTCCGCTCTCCAGGAGGCCGACGTGAAATACGTCCTGAGACGACTCGGTTTTTACCTGCTCGCGTTCTGGGCGGCGCTGACGCTCGACTTTGTGTTGCCGCGTATGCTCCCGGGCGACCCGGCCGCCGCGATCCTGGGCCCGATCGGCTCGCGCATGACCGAAGCCCAGATCAACGCGCTGCGCCAGGCCCTCGGTCTGTCGGACGCACCGCTTTGGGATCAATACCTCCAGTTCGTGTCGCACGTCTTTCAGGGCGACTTCGGCCTCTCGTACTCGTCCTTCCCTGCGCCGGTGACCCAGGTGATCGGAACGGGTTTCGCCTGGACCCTGTTGCTGGGCCTTTCGTCGCTCACCATCAGCGTGATCGTCGGCCACCTGATCGGTATTTTCGGCGCCTGGCGGCGCGGCAGCACCTTCGACGTCGTCATGCCGCCGCTGTTCAACTTCATCGGCGCGTTCCCGGCCTTCTTCCTGGCGCTGGGCGCGGTATTCGTCTTCGGTTTCAAGCTCAAGTGGTTCCCGATCGCGCACGCGGCGACCGACCACCTGACACCGGGCTGGACGATCGAGTACGTCGGCAGCATCGTGCAACACCTGTTCCTGCCGATGACCGTGGCGGTGCTGGTGAACCTGCAGGTCTGGATCCAGACCATGCGCAACAACATGATCAGCGTCCTGGCCGAGGACTACATCACCATGTCGGAGGCCAAAGGCCTGACCCAGAACCGGATCATGTTCGGCTACGCGGCGCGCAACGCCATCCTGCCGAGTGTGACGGGGTTCGGCATCTTCCTCGGCTCGATCCTGGGCGGCCAGGTGCTGATCGAGCAGGTTTTCGCTTACCCGGGCCTCGGCTTCCTGCTGGTGAGAGCCGTCGGCGCCCGCGATTATCCGCTGATGGGCGGCCTGTTCCTCGGCATCACGGTCGGCGTGTTGCTGATCAACTTCATCGTCGACCTGCTCTACCCGCTGATCGATCCGCGGGTCCGGGCCAGTTGAACGGAGCACACCGCCATGGCTCAATCTTCCGCACCCATCCAACCGGTTATCGGCGCGCCAAAGAAGCCCGGCGGCTTCGATTTGAGACGGCGCTTCCAGTGGGCCCATATCATCGTCACCCACCCGCAGGCGCGGCTGGGCCTGATCCTTGTGCTGCTCATGATCCTGATGGGCGTCTTCGCCCCGCTGATCGCGCCCGGCGACCCCAACGACTTCGTCGACGTCCCGAGCAAGGCCCCTGACGCCACCTATGTGCTCGGCATCGACCCGCTCGGACGCAATGAGTTCGCGCTGGTCGTGTGGGGGGCACGCGTTTCGCTCATGATCGGTTTCGGCACGGCGGCGCTTGGGATGTTGATCGCCACCACGGTCGGCATGGTCGCCGGTTATTTCGGCGGTCTGCTCGACGACATCCTTGTGCTGATCATGAATCTGTTCCTGGTCATCCCGGGGTTGCCGCTGCTTATCCTACTTGCCGCCTATCTCAAGCCGAGCACCGGCACCGTGATCTTCACCCTGGCGCTCACGGGCTGGGCGTTCAACGCCCGGATCATCCGCGCGGTGACGCTCTCGTTGCGCGAGAAAGACTATGTGGCGGCGGCGATCGTGGCCGGCGAGGGCAACCTGACGATCATCTTCCGCCAGATCCTGCCCAACATGATCAACCTGATCGTGGGCGGCTTCATCGGCATGTCGATCTACGGCATCGCGGCCTCGACCGCCCTGGCCTTCCTCGGCCTGACCAACATGGAAGACGTGAGCTGGGGCACCAACCTGTTCTACGCCCAGAACGGCAACTCGCTGCTGCTTGGCGCCTGGTGGGTGTTCGTTCCCTCGGGCATCTTCGTGGCCCTCTCCGCCCTGGGGTTGGCCTGGATCAATTACGGCATGGACGAGATCACGAACCCCCGGCTGCGAGCCGAGCGGGAATTACGCAAAGCCCTCAAGGGCACCAAACTCGATCGCGTCCGTGCGACGCCGGTGATGCGCCGTGAGCACTAAACCTTCCTCCCCTTCCACACCGGACGCGGTCCTCGACGTCCGAGACCTGTACGTCGAGTACCTGACCCCGAACGGCGCGGTGCAGGCCGTGGACGGCGTTTCGTTCTCGATCGGCCGCGGCGAAGTCTTCGGCCTGGCCGGCGAGTCGGGCTGCGGCAAATCGACTATCGCGCACACGATCCTGCGCGTGCTGCGCCCGCCGGCCGTGGTCACGGGCGGCCACATTCTCTACAAAGGCATCGACGTGCTCGAGCTCGGCGACGAAGCGCAGCCGACCCCCGCGGGCGGCGCGCCGGGCTACTCGCTCGAGTCGTTCCGCTGGGCCGAGGTCTCGATGGTGTTCCAGAGCGCCATGAACTCGCTCAACCCGGTCGTACGCATCTCGGACCAGATCTGCGACACGGTGATGAAGCACTGGAAGGTCAGCCAGAAGCAGGCGCGCGACCGCGCCGCCGAGCTGTTCGACATCGTCAACATCGACAAACGCCGGTTGGACGCATACCCGCACGAACTGTCGGGCGGCATGCGCCAGCGCGCCGTGATCGCCATGGCGCTGGCGCTCAAGCCCTCGCTTCTGATCATGGACGAGCCGACCACGGCGCTCGACGTGGTCGTGCAGCGCGACATCCTGCAGCAGATCGAGCAGCTCCAGGAACAGCTCGGCTTTTCGATCCTGTTCATCACTCACGACCTGTCGCTCATGGTCGAGTTTTCGGACCGGATCGGCATCATGTACGCCGGCGACCTGGTCGAGATGTCGTCGGCAAGCGAGATCTTCAACAACCCGATCCACCCGTACACGCAGGGCCTGCTGACCTCGTTCCCGTCGATCACGGGCGAGCGCAAGCGGCTGGCCGGCATCGCCGGGTCGCCGCCGAACCTGATCGCGCCGCCGTCCGGGTGTCGCTTCCATCCGCGCTGCACGCGCTGTCAGCCGGTCGAAACCGTGGCCGCCCCGCGCCTGGAGGAAGTGCTTCCCGGGCACTGGGTCGCCGTTCACGCCGGCATGCCGCTGCCCGGCGGCGCAAAAGGCTGAGGAGGATCCCATGTCCACTGCACAATCCCCCACCCCGGCCGCCGGCCCCGCACCCATGCTCGAGGTCCGCGGCCTGATCAAGCGCTTCCCGATCGGCGGGTTGGTCAAGGCCAAACACGTGCACGCGCTCAACGACGTCTCGTTCTCGGTCGCGCGCGGCCAGGTCGTGGCGCTGGTGGGCGAGTCGGGCAGCGGCAAGTCGACCACGGCGCGCGTGATCATCCGCCTCCTGCAGCCCACCGCGGGCGAGATCTTCCTTGACGGCGTTGACGTCCTCAAAAGCGAGCCGCGCAAGGCCTCGCTCGAGTTCCGCCGGCGCGTGCAGATGATCTTCCAGGACCCGTTCAGCTCGCTCAGCCCCAACCACTCGATCGGCTATCAGCTCGAGCGGCCGCTCCTGATCCACAAACGCGCCAGCGGCAAGCAGGTGCGCGAGAAGGTCCACGAGTTATTGGCGACCGCCGGCCTCAACCCGCCCGGGGAGATGGCTGAGAAGTTCCCGTTCGAGCTTTCGGGCGGCCAACGTCAGCGCGTGGCCATTGCGCGCGCCCTGGCGGTCGAACCCGAGCTCATCCTGGCCGACGAGCCCATCTCCATGCTGGATGTCTCGATCCGCATGGGGGTGCTCAACCTGATCCAGCGTCTGAAAGACGAGCACGGGATCGGGTTCCTGTATATCACGCACGACCTGGCCAGCGCGCGCTACATCGGCGATCGGACGATGGTGATGTACGCCGGACATGTGGTCGAGAGCGGCGAGAGCACCGAGCTGATGGTGAACCCGAAGCATCCCTACACCCAGCTGCTGCTCACCGCCGTCCCGAACCCGCAGGCCGGGCTGACCACCAAGACCGTGCAGGCGCGCGGCGAAGTGCCCTCGCTGATCGACCCGCCGCCGGGCTGTCCGTTCGCGCCGCGCTGCCCCCAGGTCAAAGACATCTGTCGGCAGACGATGCCGGCGAAAACCAACCTCGCGCCGGACCATTGGGCCCGGTGCCATCTGTACGCATAGGAGAACGTCACCATGCCCCCTTCCATTGGCCTGCAGTTGTGGTCAGTCCGCAACAGCCTGCAGGCGGACTACGCCGGCACGATCGAGAAGGTCGCGGCGGTCGGCTACAAGAACCTCGAGCTGATCTGCACCGTGACGCCCGAAGGGCTGGTCTTCGGCAAAGACATGCGCGCGCCCGAACTGCGCAAGCTCCTCGACGCCAATGGTCTGCGCGCCGTGAGCTGCCACTTCGTGCCCACACCCGACATGAGCCTCCCGGCCATCGTCGGCGACCTCAACGCGCTGGGCACCGACAGCCTCGGCTGTGCAATCGCCTTCTTCAACAGTCAGGACGACGTGAAGGCCTTCTCCAAGACCTTCAACCAGTTCGCCGAGGTCACGCAGAAGGGCGGCGTGCAGCTGTACTACCACAACCACTTCGAGGAGTTCCAGGTCTTCGGCGACAAGTCGGCCTATGAGCTCTTGATCGAGAACCTCGACCCCGCGCTGGTCAAGTTCGAGTTCGACACCTTCTGGGCGGTGCGCGGCGGGCAGGACCCGGTCTACTGGCTGAAGAAGCTGGGCAAGCGCTGCGACCTGGTCCATCAGAAGGACATGCCGGCCGCCGCGTCGCCCGTGAATCTGTTCGAGAAGTACTGCTACGACGCGCCGAT
>WBZS01002250.1_pt1 | contig 12446 bp, 11 predicted proteins | sample 5204201 | NCBI WGS metagenome assembly WBZS01 (sample SAMN12344357, study PRJNA552823) | activated sludge metagenome | biome: Activated sludge suspended growth; feature: Nitrification reactor; material: Wastewater; isolation source: activated sludge from nitrification reactor of wastewater...
GACGGGCGGCTTCGGCAACCCCAGGTCGAGATCACCTACACCGGGGACTAGGCGAGTTGGCTGGTGACCTGACCGGCATACTCCCCGACGGAGACGGCATCGACGAGGCGATCACCAGCTTGAGCAGCACCTTCGCCAGCGCATTCACGCGGGACGACAAGGCAGGCTAGAAGGCGTAGCGCCAGCACGAGGTACCGGCCCGACAGTGAAGCGGCACCCGCCATTTTGCGCTGCAATAACCGCGCCAAGGAGCGCTGCAATCCACAGCGTTGCCCTGTCCAGGATGCTTGACGCTTCGCGGCTCTCAACCCACGGCGTTTGTAGCGGAACTCAGTGCCGGATTCTATGGCTCGATACTTCCAGTGCTGGATGAGTATCGCTACAGTCAGTACCGTGGGGCATCTGCTGGGTTATGCGCGTGTGTCGACGACTGATCAGGACGCTGCGCTGCAGGTCGATGCGCTGACTGCCGCGGGGTGTTACCGGGTCTTCGTCGACACGATCTCTGGCTCCCTGGATCACCGTCCCGAGCTGACGAAGCTGATGGACCAGTTGCGCCCGGGGGACACGCTGGTGGTGTGGCGGCTGGACCGGTTGGGTCGCTCGATCCGGCATCTTATCGACCAGCTGCAGATCTTGTCCGAGCAGGGCGTGGGGTTCCGCTCCTTGCAGGAGACGATCGACACGACCTCCTCGGGCGGGCGGCTGGTGTTCCACGTCTTCGCCGCGCTGGCCGAGTTCGAACGTGACCTGATCCGTGAGCGCACCAACGCAGGACTGGCCGCCGCCCGGGCCCGTGGCCGCAAAGGCGGGCGACCGCCCGCACTGTCGCCGGACCAGGTCAAGGCGGCCCGTCGGATGTATGAGCAGAATGAGATGACGGTGGCGAAGATCGGTGCGGTCCTGGGCGTCAGCCGCGCCACCATCTACCGCGCGCTCAACCGCCAAAGTGTCCCAGTGGTCGAACCACGACAGTCGAGAAGCGCCGTGTAGGTCATGGACGCGGCCGGGCGCTGGCAGATCCTCAGGCTTCACGTCGAGGACCAGATCCCGCTCGCCGCCCTGGCCCGGGACACCGGTGTCGGGCTGCGCACCCTGGAGCGCTGGCACGCCCGCTACCGCACCGAGGGGTACACGGGCCTCGGTACGCGAAGACGCGCTGATGCCGGCAGCCATCACCTGCCCTCCGAGCTCGTGTCCTTGATCGAGGGGCTGGCATTGAGCAAGCCCCGCCCGACGATCATCACCATCCACCGCAAGATCAGCGCCATCTGCGAGGAGGGGGGATGGCCGGCGCCCTCCTATGGCGTGGTGCGCGCGATCATCGCCGACCTCGACCCGGGCATGGTCACCCTTGCCCTGGAAGGGCCGACGTCGTATCGCGACAAGTACGAACTGGCGCTGCGACGGCAGGCCGAGCACCCCAATGCGATGTGGCAGGCCGACCACACGATGCTCGACATCCTCGTGGTGGGCACCGACGGCAAGCCTGCCCGGCCATGGCTGACCACGATCATCGATGACCACTCCCGGGCGATCTGCGGTTACACCGTCTTCCTCGGCGCGCCCTCGGCGATGAACACCGCCTTGGCGCTGCGCCAGGCGATCTGGCACAAGGCCGTCCTCTCCTGGCCGATGTGCGGCCTGCCCGATGTGCTCTACGTCGATCACGGCAGCGACTTCATCAGCAACCAACTCACCGGCACAGCCGTGGACCTGCATATCCGGCTCATCCACTCTGCTGTCGCTCGTCCTCAGGGTCGCGGCAAGGTGGAGAGGATCTTCGGGACCGTGAACACCGAGCTGCTGGCTGGTCTGCCTGGGTACATCGCCGAGGGCCACCCCTGGCCAACGCCAAAGCTGTCCCTGGCTGAGCTCGACGCTGCGCTGGAGGAGTTCGTGATCACCTACAACGACCGGACTCACAGCGAGCTCGGCACCTCCCCGCGCGCTGCCTGGATCGCCGATGGCTGGCTACCGCGCATGCCGGAGAGCCTGGAGGACCTCGACGGGCTGCTGCTCACCGTCGCCCAGACCAGGGTGGTGCGCCGCGATGGCATCCACTTCCAGGGCCTGCGCTACATCTCCCCGACCCTGGCTGGCTATGTCGGCCGGGCGGTCGTGATCCGTTACGACCCCAGGGACATCACCGAGATCCGCGTGTTCGACCACGAGGAGTTCGTCTGTAAGGCCATCAACCAGGACCACCACGACCAGAAGGTCAGCCTCAAGGAGGTCCAGGCCTCCCGCAACGCCCGGCGCCGGGCGTTGCGGGAGGGCATCAACGAGCGGATCGCCGTCGTGGCCACCCACACCACCGAAACGCCACCAGCGACCGAGGCGCCGCCACCGGCGCCACGGCGGAAGTTGAAGGTTTACAGAGAGGACCTAAGGTGAGTCAGCGCTTCATCGTGACCAAAGAACACCGCCGCTTCACCGAGTTCGCCGACGCCGTGCGGCGCGGGCACACCATCGGCCTGTGCTTTGGCCCAGCCGGCGTGGGCAAGACGCTCTCCGCGCGCCGCTACGCCCGCTGGGACAAGGTCCACGACCTGCTGACCTACTGGGGACCGCGCTCCGACAGTGACGCGCAGGTCTACGCTGCGCTGGCCAAGAGCCGCACCGTGCTCTACACCCCCAGCGTGCTGACCACGCCACGAGCCTTGAAGGACGAACTCGACCAGGTCATCACCCGCACCAACATCTGCATCGAGCAGCACCTCGCGCCGGCCGGGCAGGTCACGCCAGAGACGCGCGGATGGCGCCACAGCAGGAACTACGTGGAGCTGGTCATCGTCGATGAGTCCGAACGCCTCCGCCCCACCGCAATGGAACTGCTGCGCGATCGCTACGACCGAGAAAACCTTGCCCTCATCCTGATCGGCATGCCCGGTCTGGAGAAGCAGTTCAGCCACTATCCCCAGTTCTACAGCCGCGTCGGCTTCGCCCACCAGTACCGGCCCCTGGGCAAGGAGGAACTGCTCTTCGTCCTGCAACGGCATTGGCGCGCCCTCGGTAAGATCCTCGACCCAGAGGACTTCACCGACGCCCAAGCCATCGCCGCCATCGCCCGGATCACCCGAGGTAACTTCCGGCTTCTGGAACGACTCTTCCCCCAGATCGAGCGCGTCCTGAAGATCAACGAACTCGACACCATCACCAACGACGTCATCGAAGCCGCCGCCAGCACTCTCGTCATCGGCGTCAGTTGACCGGGGCCCGCCACATATCACCTACAGAACCCCGCCATTTAACGGCGCAAGCCACACTGCAACGTGCCTCCCGGCCTGTATCGCAACCCATGTCCGCAATCAACGTCAGGCAAGGTACGTTCGCGATACTGTCTCTCCACGGCTTTGGTGGGTGTGGATCGCAGCGCTAAGTGGCGGAGTTCTGTGACCGCTATTTGGCAGGCTGAGCGCCCACTGTGCCGGCGCTGGATGGCCCGGCACAGAGGGGCCCGGCTGACGGAGAACAGGTCAGCGAGTTCGAGGGTGGCGTGGTCGCCATTGCGCCACAGGTCGACCATGTGGGCCTCCTGAGTCGGCTTGGGCATGGGTTTCTTACCTCCGTTCTCCTCGGCTACGGCGAGCCCTTCGCGGGTGCGGGCGAGGGCGAGGTTTGCCTCGAACTCGGCGATCATCGACAGCACGGTGAACAGCAGCCGTCCGATCAGGTCGGTGGGATCGTGAACGGAGCCACCGATTTTGAGCCGGACGCCGCTTCCGGTCGGCTCGCCGACGATGTCGCGGGCGTCGGGCACCGATCGAGTGAGCCTGTCGAGCTTGGTGACGAACTGTGAAGCACGGTGCCTGGCATGGAACACGCGAAGAAGCCGACAAGATGACGAGAATCTTCGACCGCCGTGCAACACGCCGTTCGGCCTAGTAGGCCGTCACACTATTCGTCATGAGCGATCGTCCAAGCAGCCCCCAGGAGCTCGACGGCACCACGCTGCTCAGCTTGTGGCGCCACGTCGAGCGTTCCAGGGTCGAGCTTGACGTCTGCGACGAGCAATACAGGCGCGACACCACAGTCCTGACGGCCCGACGTTTCGACGAGGCCAAGGTTGCTGGCGTCCGGCCCTACATCCACGCCGCCCAACTACTGGCCGCTTCCTGGGATCACCACTGGCTCCTGGCCCAAACGCTCACGGCCATCGCCGTCACCCCCCACGCAACATGGAGCCTGATCCGGCCGGCGTTCGAAGCCGCTTTCCACGCCCTATGGGTGCTGGACCCAGACGACAGCTTCAACCGGCGACGCCGAGGGCTGCAACTCGAGCTAGCCGACGCCCGTGAGCAGAAGCTGTGGGCAGAAGCCACGGTGGCGTCCGGCTTCAGCGACGCTGAGGGCAGCAAGCGAGCCCTGGGAGTGCTGGACTCCACATACCATTCCCTCGACCGGGAAGCCCGCCACTTCAACGCCGCCGCGAAGGACATGAACAAGCTGGCGAACCTGATTGTCGAGTTGCCAAGGTTGCGAGCGCTGGCAGCCCTGCAACCGGGGATCCGGGCGTGGTTCGTCGCCGCCTGGAGACAGATGTCCGGAATGCAACACGGGCTCTCCTACGCGCTCCTGGCGGCCAGCCAGAAGTCTGAGGTTGTCGAGATCCCCGGCGGCTTCCAGGTGCTGCTGTCACCAAACGACGACTCCCTCCACTGGCACGTGAAGGCCACCGTGGTACTGCACCTGCGCGCCGTTGAACGCTACAAGGAACTGTCGCTGCGGCCCGTCCGGGCCTGACGGGTGATGTGTTCAGCGGTGCGCCGACCAGTCGCCAAGGATCTGCGCCGTCGGGCATAAGTACGGCCTGCCAGCACGCCAACGCGGTGGCGGTGGCGGTGCTGACAACAGTGGAGCTCGGGAGAATTCGCTCAATCGTCCCTGATGATTGCAGCTCAGGCCGCCTGACACTATCGCGGAGCGTGCACGATGCCTGGGCTGGAAATGACACTCTGATTTGGCCCCACTGTGACGGTCTGATCTGGCCCCGGCCGCGACACTCCGGGGCGGTTGTGGCGGTCTGATCTGGCCCCACCTGACGCTGATCGACGGCAGGTTTGTCGATGAGCGTGAGGGTGGGCTGGAGTGTCTGTTGGGAGTCGTGTCAGGGTGTTTGAAGCGATCCGTCGGGACCGGCGGGATGATCCGGGTGGGTATGCAGGACTGGTGTGCAGCTGAGTGTGATCCCGCGGTGGTGGAGCGGTATCGCGCCAAGCTTGTCGTCGTTCCTGGCAGCGAATGCTTGTGGTGGAAGGGTGCGATCAGCGGCGGCGGCCATGGCCGCTTCTACATTCGCGACGGCCTGGTCGTCATCGCGCACCGCTTCGCCTACGCGCTCGAGGTCGGGGTCGCGGCGCTGCGGGCTGCTCCGACGCTGGCCCACCGGTGCGACAACCCGCTGTGTCAGCGTGTCGGCCCCGAGCATGTGGTGGCCTCCACGCCGACCCGGAATCGGCGGGAGTGGGCTGAGCGGCGCCACATCGCCGGCTTGCCGTTGAGTGATCCGCGGGGGCCGCGAGGGCGTGCGGAGTCGTTGCGCAACCTGCTACGGGTCGACCCGCAGCAGGTGCTCACCGACCTGGCGGCGATCCTGCAGCACACCGGCGAGCAACGGCCGCTGTTCTGAGGCCGCTCAGGGCAGCCGACGGCCCGGCCGGAGTCCCTGGCAGGGCACGTCAGCTTGCCAGGGCAGGCCTGCGTTGTACTCGGCTTCCATCCGGTCGCACCAGGCGGTCAGTGCCTGCTCCGTGAAGCGGCCCGCGGTGTAGCTGGGATCGAGGCGTTGCAGACCTGCCACGGTGACCCTCACCCGTTCGGTGATCGCCGGGTCGATCCGTGCCGTCCACGGCGTCCGCTGCCCACTCACAGCACGTCCCGGGTCTTCAGCCACTCGAACACGGCCTCGTAGTCGTGGGTGACGTTGTCGCGCGGTGACCAGGTCGGCAACGGCACCTGTTGGGCGTGGGCTTCAGCGACCCGGGCACTGCGACGAACCGGTGGCGCAACGTCGGGGTCGTAGGTCTTGTGCAACAGGGCCATGGCGTCGCTGTAGATGCGGCCGTGCGATGAGGCCGGGACGATGCACGGAACGACGCCGGCGAACCGCAGCTTCGGGTTGAGGTCGTCGCGGACCGCCTCGACGGCGTCCAGCATTTCCGGGACGCCGGTGATCTCCTTCAGGGTGGGCTGGGTGACGGTCAGGATCGCATCTGCCGCGACGAGCGCCGAGATCGTGATGGTGGACACCGAGCCTGGGCAGTCGATGAGCACCACATCGGTGCCGGCCAGCTGCGACAGTGCCCGGTTGAGTCGCTGCTCGCGGCCGATGACCGTGTTCAACTCGATGGTGGCCGCATCCAGCGACCGGTTCGACGGCAACACCCGCACCCCCGGGGTGTCGGTGTCGAGAACGGCGGCGTTCACCCCTGCCCGTTTGAGCAGCACCTCACCCAGGCCGACCGAGACGGTTTCTGGTCGGTGACCCAACCAGCTGGTGGCGGTGGCTTGGGCGTCGGCGTCGACGACCACTACGCGACGGTGGCGGCCGATCAGGTCCGCCAGGCTGACCACCGTGGTGGTCTTGCCAGCCGACCCGGAGGCATTGGCGACGGCGAGGACGACAGGCATGCCGCTCACTCCCCGTCCAGGCTGGTGATGGCGCTCAGCCGGCCCTGCTCCCACTCGCCCGGCACATAGTTGGCGACCGAGATGAGCAGGTTGTAGTAGAACGCCTGGACCGCGCCCCATTCGGACTTGGAGCGGGTGAACGATTCCAGTGCTGCCAGGGCGATGATCCAGGCGTGCTGCATCCGTAGGTCACGCGGCAGGGTGGCCAGTGAGCGTCGCCAGGCAAGGTCACCCAGGCCGCCAGGGGCCAGGTCGGCCTCTCTGGCCAGGTCGTAGGCGAGTTGGGTGGTGCCCTCTCCGCTGCCCAAGCTGAGACCGGTCAGCACCAGCGTCGCCAGCGTCTCCTGGATCTGGGCGTTGGGCACCCGCGCCGCCGCGGCGACCCGCAGCGCCTTGCCGCGGGCCGCCAGCACGGCCTGCATCCGCCGCTGCTCACCGGCCGCCTTGGCGGCGCCCTCGCTGTGCTCGATCAGGTAGTAGGTCGGCTCGCCGCGGGTGGGCACCACCAGCAGGTTGTGCGCCTTGGCGGCCGCGGCGATCTTGCCCTTGGCGTAGACCTGATTGTTGAACCGCTCCGCCCCCAGCCGGGCCTGCACGTTCTCGCAGTACTCCGCACCCAACTCCGACGCCTGCTGTCGCGCAACCTCCTTGCCACGGTCGAACTCGCGGGCCTCGGTCGCACGCCGCGTCACCGCCGCCAAATCGACCCGGCGCGTCGTGTCCTCGACCGGATCGGAATCGTCGTCCTGCTCCGCGGCCGCCGCCGCGGGAACCCCGCCCAGCCTGGATACCTCGGTGGCGACCCGCGTCATCAGGTCGTCATCCTTGGCGTCGACGAGCGCCAGCGCGTCGCGCAGTTCGACGCGGCCGAAGTCGACCAGGCCCTGGACGGGTTCGGGTAGCTTCAGCAGCTTGAGCCGCTTGGCGACGTGCCCCTGGCTGACACCGGTCTCAGCCGCCAGCTCCTGCTGCGTCATTTCGTTGTTGTCGAGCAGCCAGCGGTACTGCTGCGCCTCCTCGATCGGGGTCAGCTTGAGCGACTTCGCGGTGTGCAGACGGATCAATGCCTCGTCGATGTCGACCCCGCGGACCGCAAACGGCACCTCGAGCCGGCCAGCCGCCCTAGCGGCCGCGATCCGACGATGCCCGTCCTGCGCGACCCACTGCCGACCAGCGACAATGTCGGCATCCTCCGGGTGCCGCTCCACCCACTCATCGACCGGAGTGAGCAGGACCGGCACCAGGACCCCTCGGCGCTGGATCGACGTCACCAGGTCCTCGATGTGATCGACCCGCGCCGCAGGATTGCGCGGGTTCTGCGCGATCTCGTCAACGTGGACCCTGGTCGCAAAAGGCGTGCCGCTATCGCGCATGGCTTCCACCACGCTGCTGTCGCGTCGTTCCGTGCGCAGGGACAAGCTCACACCCAAACCCTTGCGTCGTGTCATTTGCGGCCTTTCAGTTGATCCGCAGTATAACACTACGTTTACGTTGAAGACGTAACGTATTGAAGGCTTTGGGAGCCTGAGGCGCGGCCGCAGTAGGGCTGCGTGTCCCGCGTCGCACTGCGGGTCGGCATCTCTTTCTTGAAGGTTCTGGCCGAGGGAGGTGTATTTCGTGCTCTCAGAACTGCTGGGTCACCTTCGAGCGGCTACGGCGACGCTCATCAGCGAGCCGGGGCCGCGAGTACCGCTGCTGGCCCTGAAGGCTCTTGAAGTTCAGCAGGTCGTTGAAGGGCTTGGTGTGGTTCCGGACTACATAGAGCCAGGCGCTGTCGCGGAACACCTGGATCGGGCTGGTCAAGCGGCCGCGGCCTGCGGTGGGCATCTGCCTCCCATTGTCCACGCGACCATCGACGAGCTTCGTGACCAGGTGCTGAGGCATGAGCACGGCTAACGACCTGTTGATCAGGATGGACGAGAGTTGCCGGTCACTTTGGCAGCGTGACGTTGACCAGCATCACGCCGACACACTTGCGTCTGGATGGTCTCAGGTTGCTGAGGCAGCATTGCGGAGCCTGCAGTTGCTCGACGGTGAACCACACGCCGTGACCGCGCTGAGCGTCCTAGCGGCCCTCCCGGGGTCGGGCGATCCGGACCATCGCATGGTGCGCCTCGCGGAGGTGCTGGGGGGCCTCGCAGATCTGCTATCTGCCCATCTCGATGTTGTTTATGAGGCCGGCGTCGCCGAGCGCACCTGCATCGCCATCAGAATCCAGGCCGCCCTTCACGTCGCCGCTGGAGCCACTCTTCGGCAATCGGCCCAACCCGACTCGGGCACTGGTGCGATCGCTGATCTCCAAGACGCCACGGAGGTGTCGGCGATGCTCCCGACGCTGTCCAAGGGGGGCGTGCTGGAGAACTTGTCAGTTCAGCAAGGAAACGCGGGTCTCCTCGCGATGGTCAAGGTATGGTCGGCTGCGGCGCTGCCCATCCTGAGCGGCAGCACGCAATTGACCGGATACGCCATGCAAAGCACGGCACTAGTGTTGGTAGCCCTGTGCGACGTGGGCGTCGAGATCCTTCGTGCCGAGACAGTGGAGCGGTCCGAGTCGTTGCAAGCTCGGCGGTCCCTCGCCGTCGACGCACTCACCTCAGCGTCTCAACGGTGGCGCGAAGCCGCGGCTTGGCCAGCTCATGTACGCCTCGGAGGGCGCTCAGCCGAACTGCGGCAGGCAACGGCGAGACTATCGACGGTGCTTCGAGAGGGAGTTGCTCAGGCGAACCTGCTCGACCTCGTGGGCTCCCTACGCCTCGCTCTGCCTGTGGCGAGGGCACACGTGTGCGGGATGCAACGGCTGCACGACCAAGGTCAGCTATGGGTGGCGGTCGCCACGCTGCCCGCTCAGTATCAGGCGCTGCACCGCGGAACACTTCGCTCGGGGTGGGTCCTTGAGCCTGGAAGAAGAGTCGCAAGCGCCGAGCTTGCTGCCCGGAGTCGCGCGGCCCTCCAACAGTTTGAGTGCGGCAAGACCTCAACGGAGTCCGCCGTCGCGGTCACGCATCGCCACCCGAAGGTCGAGCCGTTCTGGGAATCAGTTCAGGGTGCGCCCATGGGTCGTCCACTGCAGCGCGGCCTGACACTTGGGAGTCCGAGCGAGCCTCCGGACCTCACGCCGTAGCGCGAAGTGTGCGCGTCGCGGGCGTACCCGGTGGGCCGCGCCAAACTAGATCTCTGTGATGAAGGCGATGGAGGGCCTGTCGAGAGCCTGCCGGATCGGGCCGCAGTGGGGTGCCTGGATGGCAACTCGCGCGAAGATGTTCGTGTGCCCCCTGAGATCCGCCGTCCTCATTGGGTCCGCCGCGAGCCGCGCTTCCTAACTCTTGAGGAGGCGCGCAAACTGGCCTAGGTCACAGGGGCCGGGTCAGCGCCAATGATGTGGCTGCTGGCCACGACGGGGCTTCGGGTGGGGGAGTGCTGTGCGCTGAGTGTGTGCGACGTGGACTCCAAGCGCGGCCGGGTGCGAGTGAGCGAGGCCAAGACCCATGCGGGCGTGCGGGACGTGGCTGTGTCGGCGAACGTGGTGGCGATGCTGGACTTGCAGCGGCCGGATCGATGCCGCTGTTCACCGCGCCCAACGGTGGCTGGGTGAATATGGACAGGTGGCGGTCCAAGGGTGTTCGCGCCGGCGGTCAAGGCGGCGAACCTCTCGGGGATGCGGATCTATGACCTGCGGCACACGGCGGCGTCGCTGATGATCGCCACGGGTGCGAGCGTGGAGGACGTGCAGCGCCAGCTCGGGCACAACGTCGGCGGCGATGACGCTGGACCTGTACGCACACCTGTTCGAAGGGGATCGACGGCTTGGCGAAGCGGATGGATTTCGCCCCTGATGGCGGCAGCGGTGTGGTTCTCCCGCTCAAGCCGAAGCGTTGACGTCCGAGTTGGTCGTAGATCGGCACTGGACCCCCTCTGACTAAGGTGAACCAGGTCGGACTCTTGGAGGAAGTCGAGGACGTTTCGTACGTCGTTGGCGACGCTGCGGCTACTGGTTGCCATCTTCGTTGCCGGCGCTGCCTTGGAGCCGAGTGAGGCGGGTGCGGATGTCCGGGGGCAGGTCGTGCAAGTCCATCTCCCCGCGCTCGACTGCTTCGAGGAACGTGGATACGCCGGCGGTGGCCTTCTTGACGGTGGCTTCTTCGCCGTCGGGCCGGTCGCGGTGGATGTGGCGGAGTTTGGCGAGTGCGGCGCCGTTGGGGATGGTGAAGCTCAGCTTGTAGTCGTTGTCGCGAACGGCTGCGGCCTCGGCAGCGATGACTTCTTCCATCTTGTCTCCGTAGCCGGTGATGCGGACCCACGAGCGGCTGCGGGTGATTGCGGTGAACAGCTTGTTGCGGCGGGTCACGGCGTTGAACTCAGAGGCTGCGTATTGCGAGTCGATGGCGTAGACCATGGGAGCCTCGTTGCCTTTCGCCCGGAAGATGTGGGCGAGGGCAACTGACTCGGGCCGGAAGATGGTGTCGGTGCTGGTGTTGACGCCTGCCAGGTGGGACGGGATGCCGCGGCGGGTCAGTTCCCGCATCAGGCGGGGCGCGCGTGACTTGGCTCGATAGGTGTCGGGCAGGACGATCAGGATGTCGTCGTGTTCGAGCTCGTCCTCGTTGATGTTCTTGGCAATCTGGTCGGCTACCCACGCGTCTTGGGAGGCCTCGTCGTCGAACGTCTGAACCATGACAGCGTCGTCGGGCTTCAGGAGCGTTTTGAAGTACGAGGGGTAGCTGGTCGCAGAGCGTCGGAGCTGCACGGGCTCGCCTTCGACGAGTTCGCCGCTGACGACGTCGTAGCCGATGTCCGACCACAGCTTGGGCTCGTCTGGGTGTTGCAAGAGTCCGCCGGGCCGGTTCACTCCGATGCCGAGGGCGTGGGCTGTTGCGAGCGCCCAGGGTGTGTTGCGGTAGCAAACCTGGAGAACGATGTCGCGGCGCGCCCCGCCGAGGCCGGATTCGAGGCTGACGAGCTGCTCGCCCTGCGGGCCGGTGCCGAACAGCTCGACCGTCGACGGCATCGCCTCATCGGACAGGCGCTGAAGCTCGTCGTAGCCCCAGACGATGCGCTTGGGGTCCCTGGTGAACAGGTAGACGAGCTGGAAGAACTCCGGGGGCAGATCCTGTGCTTCGTCGATGAGCACCGCGTCAAAGATGGGGGTGACGGTCTTGGTCTGGGCCGTCGTGAGGAGCTCACGGCAGATGCCTTGGAAGGCGTCATCCATGCCGTACTTACCGCGAGCGTAGGACCAGTCGCGAGGTGTCTCTCCGAGTGCGGTGGCGATCATGCTGTAGACGCCGGCGCGGGCGGAGGATCCCCATGAGTGGACGATGCGCAGGCTCTCGGGGTCCGGCGGTTCGTTGGCGTGCTCGAAGGTGAAGCGGGTAACGAGGTCGTCGATCTGCTGGTAGAGGGCCCGGGAGTGGAAAGTGAGGGCGATGGTCCACTCGGGGTGAGTGGTGTGCCAGTAGGCGGCCTTGAGTGCGAGGACGACCGTCTTGCCGGAGCCGGCGAGGCCGCGGATCCGCTGCGGGCCTTCCGGGCTTTCGATGGCGGCCTGCTTCTGCCACCGGTCGAGGTTGGCGATGCCCTTTTCGATCTCCTTGAGGATGCCGCCGCGGGAGGACGGCTTGGAGACGGCGGCGCGCTTCTTGGCGGGCTTGATGGTGGTGACCCGCTGAAGGGCTGCGGAGACCCGAGTTTTGGAGTGTTCCCGAAAAGGTAGAGGCACGGGATTTATGCCGCGAGTTGATTGATGTGTCTGTATCCTAGCTCGTATTCTTGTGGTGTCAAATAGCCGAGTGTGGAGTGTCGGCGTGTCCGGTTGT
>WBZS01002251.1_pt1 | contig 12443 bp, 11 predicted proteins | sample 5204201 | NCBI WGS metagenome assembly WBZS01 (sample SAMN12344357, study PRJNA552823) | activated sludge metagenome | biome: Activated sludge suspended growth; feature: Nitrification reactor; material: Wastewater; isolation source: activated sludge from nitrification reactor of wastewater...
GGCGGCCTCCTGGGTCACTCCCGGCGGCGGCGGAACCTCGGTCGCTGCCGTGATCTCCGGCGCAGTCGGTGCCTCGCCGGAGGTGGGCGTCTCGTTGGTCGGGGGGATCTCGGGCTGCGGTTCGGTGGGCTGGTCGTTGGTCATTTCTGGCTCGTCCTTCGCGTCTCGTTGGAACAGTGGTGGTCGGGAGGTGCCGGGGTGCGGGGGCGGAGGCTCGCCCCCGCACCCTCGGGCGGGGTGGTCGGGCGTCAGCCCTCGGTGGTCGTGGTGTCGGCCGGTGCGTCGGCCGGTGCGTCGGCGGGGGCGTCGGCGGGACGCTCCGGCTTCTCGCCGTTCACCCGGGCGGTGATGCGGTCGGCAGCGCCGCTGAGGCGCTCGTCGGCCTGGGCCTGGGTGATCTTGCCGGCGGTGACCTCTTCCGCGAGGTGCGCCTGCTCGGCGGCGAGCATTGCGTCGGTGACCGTGGAGAGCTCGACGCCCTTCTCGGTCGCCAGCTCGGCGATGGTCGTGCCGCCCTGGAGCTCGGTGCGGAGCTCATCGGCGGTCATGCCGAGCGCGGTCGCCGCTGCCTCGGCACCGGGGCCGCCACCGCGACCGCGACCGCCGCCGTCGCGGCCCGGGCCGTGCCCGCCTCCCATCGGTCCGGCCGCCTTCAGCGTCTCGACGACCTTGTCGGCCTGCGCCTGAGTGAGGGTGCCGTCGGTGACGAGCGGGGCGAGTGCTTCGGCGAGCTTGGTCGACGGGTCGGGACGGTCGGCGTCGGCCGTCCCGGTGGATGCGTCGGCGGGGGTGTCGGCGGCGACCGTGGTCGACGTGGCGTCCTGGGCTCCGGCGATCCCGGTGGTTCCGGTGAAGGCGAGTCCGGCGGCGCCGCCGCCGAGCAGGCCGGCGCTGAGTCCGATGATGGCGAGTTTCTTGCCCATGTGGTGGGTCTCCTTGGGTGGGGTTCGGTCCCGGTCGATCCGGAACTGTCTCCACCTTCGGGCCCCAACGTGAGCCGACCGCCAGATCTACGTCAGAAGTGCGTAAGACTCTCCGACGCCACCGTTGCGGGTCACACGAAGGTCAACTCGTCACCCTCGTGCACCTCGCCGGGCGTCACCACGGTGGCGTACACACCGAGGTTCTGGTCGGCGTCGCGCACCACGGTCCGCATGATCGAACGGTCGCTCGGCAACTCTGCGACCGGGCGCGTGATCATCACGCAGCGAGGGCAGGGAGTGACGAACTCGAGGGTCGCGCCGCCGAGGGTCGCCTGTCGGCCGACCCAGTCGAGCTCCGGCCACGCCTGGTCGCCGTCGGCGTCCGCCCGGACCAGCAGGTTCGGCCGGAACCGTCGCACATCGATGGCCGACTCGGGCAGTCGATCCTGCAGGGACTGCATCGACCCGGTCGTGAGCACGAGCAGCGGGAACGCGTCGAGGTAGGTGCCGGGTGGCGACTCGTACTCGAGGATCTCGGGCGGGAAGACGCTGAGGTCGGGGAGCGGCTCATCCTCCAGCCGGCCGAAGATGTCTCGCAGCTCCTGCAGGAAGTCGTCGGAGTCGGCCGACCCCCGCCGGTAGTGGTCGAGGTCGGTCGGCGGTTGCAGCGGCCACAGGGTGACCTGGTGATCGAGGGCGGCCGAGACACGCTCGTCGACATCGGGGTCCGATGAGGCGACGCGGGCGCCGTCGGGCAGGGTGATCTCGATGTGCGGGGTCGCGTTGCGGTCGGACGGAGGCGCCAGGTAGCGGGCCCCCAGCAGCATCAGCTCGCCGATCTTCTTCGCACCGCGGATGCCACCGCGGAGTTCGTCGCGCACGGCCCATCCCCGGTCGCCCAGGAGTCCTGCGGTCGTCAGTTCGGCCTCACGCAATCGCTCGCCCAGCATCGACTTCGCGGGGTAGCGCCAGATCTGCTCGACGACGGGTTCGCTCATGGACGCAACCTAGGCCCAAAACGACGAACTCCCGACGAGAAACCCGCACCCAGCGGGTTCCACGTCGGGAGAACGTGCAGAGCTCGGGTCAGGAGATGGTCTTGACCAGGAGGGCGTCGCCCTGACCACCGCCACCGCAGAGTGCGGCGGCGCCGATGCCACCGCCGCGACGGGCGAGCTCGTTGAGGACCGTGAGCACGATGCGGGTGCCGGACATGCCGATCGGGTGGCCGAGGGCGATGGCACCACCGTTGACGTTGACGATCTCGTCGGTGATGCCGAGGTCGCGCATCGAGGCGACGCCGACGGCGGCGAAGGCCTCGTTGAGCTCGAACAGGTCGACGTCGGACACGGTCTTGCCGGCGCGCTCGAGCGCCTGGAAGATCGCACGGCTCGGCTGGGTGAGCAGCGAGGCGTCGGGACCGGCCACCTGGCCGTTGCCCAGGATCTCGCCCAGCGGGGTGATGCCGGCCTTCTCGGCGAACGCCTTCGAGGTCACGACCACGGCAGCGCCGCCGTCGGAGATCTGGCTGGCGTTGCCGGCGGTGATGTTGCCTTCCTTGTCGAAGGCGGGGCGGAGCTTGCCGAGCGAGTCGAGCGTGGTGTCGCCGCGGACGCCCTCGTCGGACGAGAACACGACCGGGTCGCCCTTGCGCTGGGGGATCTCGACGTTGACGATCTCGTTGTCGAACAGACCGTCCTTCTGGGCACGGGCCGCGCGCTCGTTGGAGAGGTAGGCGACCTGGTCCTGCTCGTCGCGGGTGAGCCCGGCGGCTCCGGCGTACTTCTCGGTTCCGCCACCCATGGGGACCTGGTCGATGGCGCAGAAGAGGCCGTCGAACATCATCGAGTCGATGACCTTCTTGTCACCCATGCGCATACCGCTGCGGGCGTCGGGGAGCAGGTAGGGGGCGTTGGTCATGGACTCCATACCGCCGGCGACGACGACGTCGGCCTGACCGGACTGGATGAGGAGGTCGGCCATCATGATCGAGTTGATGCCCGACAGGCAGACCTTGTTGATGGTCGTCGACGGGACCGACATGGGGATGCCGCCCTTGACGGCCGCCTGGCGGGCCGTCATCTGGCCGGCGCCGGCGAGGAGCACCTGGCCCATGAACACGTAGTCGACCTGGTCGCCGGAGAGGCCGGCGCGCTCGAGGGCGGCCTTGATGGCGAGACCGCCGAGATCGGTACCGCTGAATCCGGCGAGCGAGCCCGCCAACTTGCCGATCGGGGTACGCGCCCCGCTGAGAATCACCGATCCGGCCATTGCACTTCCCCTTGTTTGGATGGTTGGGCCCGGTGGCCCGGAATCTGACGACGTTACCGGCCGGTAACCGCCGTCGGCCAACGGCGACGGGGGTGACACCGATCACATCGGGAGATGGGGACCATCAACGCCGGTGATCGCTGCCGCAGGTGTCGACGATGATCTGGTTGAGGATCGGCCGGTCGGCATCGGGGACGGGCAGGTCGACACCGACGGGTTCCTCGTCGCCAACTCGGACCTGCACCTGGAACACGTAGGTCTTCTTCGAGTCGCTCAACGCGTGGCCGTCGCACCGTCCGGCCCCCGTGACCACGATCGGCACCTCGAGCTGACGCTCGTCGCTCGGCAGTGTGGGCGGCGGCGTCGTCCAGTCCACGAACAGCAGGACGCTGCCGTCGACTCCGGTGACGCTGATCGCCTCGGACGTGTCGCGGCGGGTCACGACCAACGAGCCCGCCGCCGTAGGAACTCCGTCGGGATCCGACCGTGCCCAGGCGGAGTACTCGAAACCGACACGGTCGAGGAGACGCTGCCGGACGCACGCCTTGCGCCACACGTTGTCGAGGGCCGTCTGCGCGTCGGCGAGCAACGGGGCCCTGACCGTTCGGGCGGTTCCGTCGCCGGGGTCGACGGTCACCTCCACGGCGCCGAGCGAGAACGAGGGGGTGTCGGCGGTCGTGCACGCCACGGCACCGAGCGGCGTCGGAAGGTCGACCCGCTGGCCCGGGGCGACCTGCACGGGGCGGACCGTGGGTGGCGCCGCTTCGAAGCCGGGCCAGTCGAGCCGGACCGACGTCACTGCGACGAGCCCCTCGCCCCCGGGTTCGCGGACCATCTCGATCTGGATCACGCCCGCCGCCTCGTCCTCGCGGAACTGTCGGATCGACGCGGCGAGGCCGTCGGAGGCGGTGAGGTCGGGGAGCGTCGTCGTGGGGCGGGTTCGCGGAGCCCGATCGACGACGGTCGTCGGGGACCCGGTGGAGGTGGGGCGATCGTCTCCGCATCCCGCGACGAGCCCGATCGACGCCACGGCAGCGATGGCGACGGTCGCACCCGTGCCGCGTCTTCTCGCCATCGCTCCATTGAAGTCGCTACCGTCTTGACCCATGTCGATGCAGCACATCCTCGAAGCGATCCAGTCCGGCGCCAGCGGCGACGAGATCGCCAACCTCCCTCTGCCGGAGTCGTTCCGCGCCGCCTACGTGCTCCGTGAGGAGCAGGACATGTGGGCCGGGTTCGCGTCGGAGGACAAGGATCCCCGCAAGTCGCTGCACGTCGGCGAGGTCGCCACGCCTGAGATCGCCCCCGACGAGGTCTACATCGCGGTGATGGCTTCCTCGATCAACTTCAACACCGTGTGGACGTCGATCTTCGAGCCGCTGTCGACCTTCAATTTCCTCGATCGTCTCGGCAAGGAGTCCGAGTGGGGCGCCCGCCACAAGCAGGACTTCCACGTCGTCGGCTCCGACGCCTCGGCCGTGGTGCTCCGGGTCGGTTCGGCCGTCCGCAACTGGAAGCCGGGCGACCACGTCACGGTCCACTGCAACTACCTCGACGACCAGGATCCGTCGGCCCACGACGACTCCATGTTGGCCAGCAACCAGCGCATCTGGGGGTTCGAGACCAACTACGGCGGCCTCGCCGACCTCTCCATCGTGAAGGCCAACCAGCTCATGCCGAAGCCGGCGCACCTGAGCTGGGAGGAGGCCGCGGTCAACGCGCTCTGCGCCTCCACGTCCTACCGCATGCTCGTCGGGAGCCACGCTGCCCGAATGAAGCAGGGCGACAACGTCTTCGTCTGGGGCGCGACCGGCGGCATCGGCGCCTACGCCATCCAGCTGATCCTCAACGGCGGCGGCACGCCTGTCGGCGTCGTGTCGAGTGAGCATCGAGTCAAGCTGCTCGAGGCGATGGGGTGCGAGAACACAATCGACCGCCGCGCCGAGAACTACCAGTTCTGGTCCGACGAGCACACCCAGGATGAAGGCGAATGGCGCCGTCTGGGCAAGAAGGTCCGCTCGCTCATCGGCGACGACCCCGACATCGTCTTCGAGCACCCGGGCCGCTCGACCATGGGCGCCTCGGTGTTCATCGCCAAGCGCGGCGGCACCGTCGTCACCTGTGCGGCGACGTCGGGCTACATGCTCGAGTTCGACAACCGTCACCTGTGGATGAAGCTCAAGCGCATCGTGTCGAGCCACTTCGCCAACTACCAGGAGGCGTGGAACATGAACCAGCTCATCGGCCAGGGTCGCATCCAGCCGGTGATGAGCGAGGTGTACACGCTCGACCAGGTCGGCGACGCCGCCCTCAAGGTCCACAAGAACCAGGCGGAGGGCAAGCTCGGTGTGCTCTGCCTCGCTCCGGAGGCGGGTCAGGGCATCACCAACCCCGAGCGCCGCGCCGAGATCGGTGAGGACAAGATCACCCTCTTCGCCCGCCACGCCCGCGGCGAGCTGGCCTGATCGTCAGGCCTTCGCGCAGTCGCCCTTGCCGGTGAGTCGGTACTCGGGAGCGCCCGAGGCCGACTCGTCGGAGAGCGTCCAACGTTCGGCGAGCTCGGGATCGTCGAGGTAGATGCCGTCGGCCATCGGCGCAATGCTGTCGGGATAGACGCCGTTGAGTCGGCGGTACGACTCCGCTGCGACGGCGATGTCGTCGCGTGTGTCCGAACAGGACCGCACCTGGCGATCCTCGACCTGGCGGTAGATCGCGCCGAAGGCGAGGGTTGCGACGAACGCGACGGGGAACAGGTAGCCGAGGAACAACGCGGTCCGGGCGAGGCCCCGACCGGCGAGCCGTTGGGCTTCCCACCTGGTCGCGCGGATCGCGACGTGTCCGAGCGCGATGGCGATGACCGAGAGTACGAGGGTGGGGATGTTGTAGAGGAAGTACCGACCGGCGCTGCCGTAGCCCGACAGCGAGCGGTACTCCGACTGGAGCCGGGCGGCGCCGACCACGACCAGCGAGACGATCGAGCCCGTCGGGACCAGCAGCCCGGCGACAAGCGCACTGACGGCGAGCCAGCTGGGCTCGCGGTCGACGACGACCACGGTGTCGCCGACGATGTCCCACACGGTCTGTCGGCGAGGACTGACGAGCATCCACAGGCCACCGAGGGTGACGAGGCCTACCAGGGCGGCCTGCACGATGAGCGACAGCACGATGAGGTCGTCGTCGGGTGTGTAGAGCAGGAGCCACCCCGCTCCGCTCGCGAAGACGAACGGCAGCAGGGCGATGATGCTGCGACGAAAGGCCTGGCCTTTCGAGATGGCCGGCTGGCGCGACGCGCTGCGGATGGAGAGCCCCATCTGGCGCATCCCGAGCGTGCCGCGCCGGGTGGCCAGCGACCGGGACCAGATGAGGTACGTCACGAGGAGCCCGTACGCCCACGACACCGCGAGTCCGGCGAGCAGGATCGAGTCGTTCGGGGTGGCGGAGTAAACGAAGAGGAACAGCAGTGCGATGAGGTACGTACCGACGTCGAGCACCAGGAGCCAGAACAGGAACGTGATGCCTCGGGCCCAGGCCCGTCGCCAGAATCCGGCGACTTCGGGTACGGACGGACCCGGCGCGGCCCCGAGGGGCTGTTGGAGACCGGGTGGGGTGACGTAGGTCGGCGGCCGTTCGGGGGCGGGCTCGTGCAGCGAGGTGGACGATTGTTGCCAGAACCCCGGACCGGGCGGGCCCGGCGGGGGTGGCGGTAGGTCGCCCGACGGTGGGGTGACGTCACTCATTGATCGATGTCCCCCTGGGTACGCGCTGAGGGTGATCGTACCCGCGGTGTCGTGGACCGAGGAGAACCGGGGGGCCGGTGTCGGGGGTCGCGGGTATGTTCGACCGATGGACCGCCCGCCCCGTCGTCTCGACGCCGTCGTCTTCGATCTCGACGGAGTGATCCGCCACTACGACCGGGTGCACGAGCGCGACATCGAGGAGCGCCACGGGCTTCCGGTGGGGTCGTTGGTGCCGACGGCGTTCGGGAGCAGCGCTGGCCACGAGTTCATGTGCGGGCGCCTCGACCACGATGGGTTCGCGGCGGCGCTCAGCGCGCTGATCGGATCCGAGGCGGCGGCGGTGGAGTTCGTCGCGATGCGCGCCGAGGTCGACGCCGAGGCCGTCGCGCTCGTGCGGTCGGTGCAGGCGGTCGTGCCGGTCGCGCTGCTCACCAACGGCTCGCTCCGGACCCGGACCGAGCTGGCGGAGGCCGGTCTGCACGAGGCGTTCGACCACGTGTTCAACTCCGCCGAGACCGGCATTCCCAAGCCCCTCCCGGAGTCGTACCTCAACGTGGTCGCGGCGCTCGACGTCGACCCCACCACCACGGCGTTCGTCGACGACCTCGACGTCAACGTCCGCGGCGCGGTCACCGCGGGCCTCGTCGGCCACGTCTACACCGGGCTTGCGGTACTGCGGTCGTTCCTCGACGTCCACGGCATTGCGGCGTCGTAGCGACGGGGGGCCGGCCTGCCCCGGGGAACGGCGGATGGAGCGCGCCGACCTCCTCGTGGAATGATCGTCGGATGCTGCTCACCAACATCGACCATGTCGCCATCGCCGTCCGTGATCTCGATGCCGCGATCGCCTACTACGCCGAGGCGTTCGGCGCCGAGGTCCACCACCGCGAGATCGTCGAGTCCGACGGTGTCGAGGAGGCGCTGGTGAAGGTCGCCGACTCCTACATCCAGCTGACGGCGGCCACGCGTCCTGACTCGCCGATCGCCAAGTCGATCGAGAAGCGTGGTGAAGGCCTCCACCACATCGGCTACCGCGTCGACGACTGCGCCGAGGCCCTTGCGTCCATGATCGCCGCCGGTGCGACGCCCATCGACACCGCCCCGCGCCCGGGCAGTCGCGGCACGACGGTGGCGTTCATCCACCCCAAGGGGAGCTTCGGCACCCTCATCGAACTCGTCCAGGAAGGTTGACCCGCGACGGGTTGAGCGGATCTACCCAATTCGGTTCGGTTTGGAACGACCGAAGGTACGGTCGCCCGATGGAACCAGTGAGGTGGCTCGAGGCCGACGAACAGCTTGCGTGGCGAGCCGTTGTCGAGTTCTGCGGGAGAATCATCGACGGCATGGACACAGATGTCGCAGCGTTCGGCTTGACGGGGGCCGACTACGAAGTGCTCGTGCATCTGTCCGAGGCGGAGGAGAGTGGCCTTCGCATGAGCGAGCTCGCTGCGCGGGTGCTCGTGTCTCGGAGTCGGCTCACCTACCGGGTGGACCGCCTCGAGGAGCGTGGCCTCGTCGTCCGGGAGAACTGCGAGACCGATCGCCGCGGCTTCATCGCTCGCCTCACCCCGGCCGGTCGGCAGCTGCTCGTCGAGGTTGCTCCGCACCACGTCGCGGGCGTTCGGGCGCGCCTGGTCGATCGCGTCGATCGCGAGGAGTTCCTCACCCTCGGTCGGATCGTCACGAAGGTGCTCGGTTACGATCTCGACGCCGAGCCGCGTCAGCCCGTCGGATCGCCCGCCTGAGGCAGGCCGTCCCGAAGGGGTCTGTGACAGGCTGGAGCCGTGACTGACCCCTCTCCCGACGCTTCTCCGTCCCCGTCATCGCACGCGGCGTCGCCCTCGGGCACGCAGGTCCATCTGGTCGACGGCACCTACGAGCTCTTCCGCTACTTCTATTCGCCCGGCGGTGGCCATCTCAACGGGTCGGGGATGGAGGTCGGCGCGGTCCGCGGGGTGCTCCGGTCCCTCGCCGGCATGCTCGACGACGGCGCGACCCACATCGGGGTCGCGACCGATCACGTCATCGAGTCCTTCCGCAACGACCTCTACGCCGGCTACAAGAACGGCGAGGGGATCGACCCCGTCCTGAAGGCGCAGTTCCCCCTGCTCGAGGATGCGCTGCGGTCGGCGGGATTCACGGTGTGGGCCATGGTCGAGGTGGAGGCCGACGACGCGTTGGGCGCCGCGGCCCGGGTGGCGGCCGCCGATCCGTCCATCGAACGCGCGGTGATCTGTACCCCGGACAAGGACCTCGCGCAGTGTGTGTCGGATCCCGACATCGTGCAGTTCGACCGGCGCGCCGGGGTGTTCCGTGACGAGGCGGGCGTGCGGGAGAAGTTCGGCGTCGAGCCCGAGTCGATCCCAGACTGGTTGGGGCTCGTCGGCGACACCGCCGACGGGTTCCCCGGGCTGGCGGGGTGGGGTGCGAAGTCCGCCGCGGCGGTGCTCAGCCGGTACCGCCACATCGAGGACATCCCGCTCAATCCCGGACAGTGGGACATCACCGTCCGCGGCGGTGCGAAGTTGTGCGCGACCCTGGCCGAACACTTCGAGGACGCGCTCTTGTTCCGGCGCATCGCCACGCTCGAGTTCGACGTCGAGGTGGGAACCCCGGCGGACTGGCGTTGGACGGGTCCCGACGCGGGGTTCGCCGAGATGTGCGCGCTACTCGACGCCGGCGACGTTGCCGCGAAGCTCGCTCGTCTCGCCGCGGCCCGCTGACCCCCATCGGCGGGCCACCCCACGAGCCAGTCGTGTCGCTGCGCCAGTGAGCCCGTCGGGGTAGACGAGCGCGACCCCGACGAGCAGCGCTCCGTTGACGACGAACGAGTACGGGCTCACGCGCACCGGATCCTGTCCGCTGATCACCGCGAACACGCCGAGTGGCGTGAGCACCCCGGCGAGCACGGCGCCGCTCACCGACGCGATGCCGGCCAGGTAGGTGAGTGCGAGCGTCGCCAGCGAGAGGAACACGGCGAAGCTGTCGGTGGTCAACGTCAACCGTTGGTAGGTCAGCAGCACACCGCCGAGCCCGGCGAGCAGGGACGACAACGCGAACGCGGACAGCTTGGCGCCCACCACGTCGATCCCGGCGGCGGCCGCGGCCCGTTCGTTGGACCGGACGGCGAGCCAAGCGACGCCGGATCGACCTCGTCGGAGGTTGGCGATTCCGACGGCGGCCGCGGTCGCGACGACCACGGTGAAGATGCCGAACGCGGAGCGCGGGTAGTCCGAGCCGCGGGCCGAGATGCCGAGGTTGACCCCGAACAGCGACGGCTCGGTGGCGCCGTTCACGCCGGCGTCGACGAACGGCCGCCACTTGAACAGGAGTTGCTCGATGGCGACAGCGGCTCCGAGCGTGGCGATGGCGAGGTTCATGCCCCGGACCTTCGTGGCGGGGACACCGACCGCGATCCCGATGAGGCCCGTGCCGGCGATCGCCAACAGAGGTGCCAACGGAAACGGGATCCCCCAGTCGCTCAGTCGGGCCAGGCCGAAGGCAGCGATGCCGGCGAAGGCGAAGGGTGCGAGTGAGATCTGGCCGACGTACCCGGTGAGCACGACCACCGAGAGGCTGATGGTCACGGCGATGGCGGACGTGATCACCGCGGAACGCCAGCTCGGGCCGGCCACGAGCAGGACCAGGATCGCAGCTGCCCCGATGACGAGCGCGGTCGGCGCCACCAGACGCGGCTCCGGCGACGCCGGGAGACGGGCCGCCTCGGGTTCGCCGCGGCTCGGCAGGCTCCGACCGCGCACGACGAGGGTGGCGAGGATCAGGAGGAACGGCAGGCCTTGCTGCAGGCCCAGGCCGGAGAGCGAGTGCCAGCCGACCTGGAGGTTCACGATCTCGGACTGCGCCATGCCGATCGCGAACGCCGCGGCGGAGACGGTCACGAAGGAACGGCTCCCGCCGAGCAGGCAGGCGGCGAGCGTCGGGACGATCAGGAGCGACAGGTTGAGCGGGTCCAGTTGGTTGACGGGCGCGATGAGCACGATGGCGACGCCGGCCAGGACGGTGGCGAGCATCCAGTTCACGAGCGCGACGGCGCTGCTGTTGATGCCGGTGAGCTCGGCACCCTTGCGTGACTCGGACGCGGCGATGGTCGCCAGTCCGAATCGAGCGAACCGGAAGGTGGCCCAGAGGAGTGCCGTGACCACGACCGCGACGACGGCCGACCACAACCGGTCCTGGAACACGGGGTGGCCGAGGATCTGGACCGCTCGGCTGGGCAGGATCCGGCGGATGGCCGGGGGGTTCGGGAACCGCAGCCCGACCATCGCCCAGAGGTACAGGAACAGGCCGATCGACGCGACAACTCGGGCCAACGCCGGTGCCTTCGCCAGTCGACGGAAGACGAGCAGGTAGACGGCCGCGCCGAGGAACGCGGCGTACACGACCATCACGACCACTGCGGTGGCGACGGTCGGGCGGGGGAGCAGGTGCACCCGCGCCGGAAGCCCGACGATCGGCAACACGAGGTCGCCGGTCTCGCGGAACTCGTAGAACGCGTGGGCGAGGTACATGCCCATCGCCGCGTGCGCGAAGTTCACCATGCCCGAGGCGCGCTCGGTCAGGACGACCCCACAGGCGAGGAGGGAGAGCGCGGCGCCGGCGCCGAGCCCGAGGATCAGGTACGCCAGGTGTTGGGTCACATCACCGCAGGTACTCGGCGACGAGTTTCGGGACGTCGATCCAGCCGTCGGATTCCTCGCTGAAGGTCTGTCCGTCGGCGGCGATGGACACGAGCACCTCCTGGGAGGCGCAGAGGGACGGGAGCTCGGGGATCTGCTTGCCGTCGCAGGTGTAGGGGTAGCCGTCGAAGCTCTTCCGTTCCTTCGCGCCGCGGAACGCGGCGATGACCTCTGCCGAGGTGGGGTCGTCGCCCAGGTCGGTGAGCACCGAGTACAGGTTCATGGCGCCCCGGAACGCCACGGTTGCCGCGCCCTTGGCGTTGACGCCCTTGCCGTACTGGTCGATGACCGACGTGTAGATCTCGATGTCGGCGTCGTAGGGGCCGGTGCGTTCGACGCGGGACTCGATGTTGAAGATCGTGCCGGCGATCTTCTCGGCGCCGACCTGTTCGATCCATTTGGCGTCTGCGCAGGAGCCGACCATGTAGATGGTCGTGTCGAGTGCGAGATCGGCGATGGCCTGCATCACCTTGGGGCACGCGAAGTCGGCTGCTCCCACCAGCATCGCGTCGGGTGACGTCTCGGCGGCGCGTTGCACGATCGAGGCGTAGTCCTGGGTCGTGAGGTCGAACGCGACCTCGGTCACGTCGACGTCCAGGGCCTTCAACATCGCGATGCCGTAGTCGACGGCTGCCACCGAGATCTGGGGAGTGTTGGCGTAGAGGACGGCGACCCGCTTCGCTCCGAGCTCGTGGGCAGCGTGGTCGGCGAAGGCGACGAACGCGCCCGGTGCACCGCCGCTGAACTGGAACGCGATGGGGCTCGCCATCTCGGCGGGGTCCAGCGGGATGCCGCCGACCCAGGCGATGTCGTTC
>WBZS01002253.1_pt1 | contig 12440 bp, 9 predicted proteins | sample 5204201 | NCBI WGS metagenome assembly WBZS01 (sample SAMN12344357, study PRJNA552823) | activated sludge metagenome | biome: Activated sludge suspended growth; feature: Nitrification reactor; material: Wastewater; isolation source: activated sludge from nitrification reactor of wastewater treatment...
AGAACGGCACCGCCAACTCTGACGACGGCTTCCGCAGCCGTTTCATCCACGAGCACCTTGCCGAGATCGCCAACTCCGACCTGCCGATCGAGCGGTACTACCACTGGAGTTTCATCGACAACTGGGAATGGCTCGAGGGCGAATCCGCCCGGTTCGGACTGATCCGGCTCGACTACGAGACCCAGGAGCGAACCATGCGCGAGTCGGGCCGGTTCTTCGCCGAGATCGCCGCGAACCGCGGGGTCACCGAGGAGATGTACCAACGCTACGTCGCCCACCAGATCTACTCGCGGAACACCCCACCGCACTGATTGGACGCCCTCCGCAGACGGACGCCGACGCCACGCAGCCTGCCTGGCCTCCCTTGTCGTCCCGCAGAAGGCGCAGAAGGACCGTCAACCCGTGCCCAAACCCGTCAACCCGGAGAGGACCGAAACCTCCCCGGCATGCGCTGATCACTCCGCATCAAGCCGCGCTACGGTACCGCTTCAGCGCCGCCTGGCGGCTCACTCCGAGCATGGCACCGATGGCCGTCCAGGACGCGCCCTCAATGCGCGCCTGAGCCACCGCAGCATCGATCCGAGCCTGGGCATCGTTGCGGTCGCGCAACGCCGCCAGGATCGCAGCCAACGCGGGGCCTTCGAACGTGGCGACCGGGTCGGGGCCTGCGCCATCATTCGCCGTCTCGATCTCGGCAAGCATTTCATCTTCGGTTCGCTGGTTCAGCATTGTGATCACCCCCCAGAGGTATTTTGGTCGAGCCGACATTGCATGGAAGATCCGGTCCCGCGCGGCATTGTAGCCGAGTTCGAGCAGTTGACCGTCAGTGGCCGGCCAACGAGCATCAGGTGCCGTCGAGGGCATGGACACGGATCGCGTTAGTGAACGCGTGGAGGATGTCGCCATCGGCGACGCCGTGCTTGCGGGCGCTGTCCACAATCTCCACGATGACAACTTTAGTTGTCATCGTGGAGATTGCAACGTGTTCCGGGGGCACGCGGGCGCTGGACGAGCGACTCGCCCCACCACGCCTCCTGACCCCGCGGTCCGTCGACAGGACGAAGCGGACAGAGACAAGACCCCGGCTGCGGGTTCGCGGCCGGGGTCTGCCAGGGACGGCGTCTCTACTGCACTGTCGAGTTCGTGATGACCGGCTCACCATTGCCGAGATAGAAGATTCCCGGGTAGTTCTGGAAGCTCTGTGGGCTCGACTGGCCACTGGGAGCGTAGGTGTTGTTCTTGCTCACCGTGCTGTCGATGTAGAGCCGGCCCGTCCGGGCGTTGCTGACGTAGAAGATCGCGCTGCCGCCCGCCTTCGCGGTGTTGTACTGGATGTTCGTGCCGGCGATCCGGAGATCGTAGGTGTCGCCGTCGGTGTAGATCGCGCCGCCGCTGCCGCCGCCGGGCGTGCCGGGCTTGGCGGGATTGGAGCAGCAGCCGACGGCATTGTTGTAGCTGATGTTGCTGTTCAGCACGGTGATCGGCGTCCGCAGTCCGCTGATGGCGCCGCCGTTCGAGCAGGAGTTGCCCTGACCGCTGGCGCCGCCGAAGGTGCTCTGCACGATCATCGCCGGGTCCTGGTTGCGCGCCGCGTACGAGGTGTCCAGATCGTTCGGGGTGGACGAGCGCTGCGCCAACACGCGGATCGCGGCACCGCCGAGATCGGGGCCGTTCGTGGCGCAGGTGTTCTGCACGAACACCGACCGGACGACCTTCAGCCGGCCGCCGAGCGCGAAGATCGCGCCGCCGCCGTTCGATCCCTGGTTGGTGTCACCCGGCGACACATATGAGGCGTTGGTGGCGTTGCCGTTGGCCAAGGTGATGTTCTGCACGGTCACCTCGGGCCACTTCGGCGCGTACAGGCAGTTGCCCGACACCGAGCCCAACGACGTGTCGCAGGTGTCGATGTACAGAATGCGATTGGTGTTGCCGCCGGACAGGGTCACCTTGCCGCCGCCGTCGATCACGAGCTTGCGCGTGCTGTTACGCACCTTGAGGGTCTGGTTGAGCGTGATCGTCATCGGGTTCGGGCCACAGTTGAAGGTGACCACGCCCCCGGCCGTGACGGCCGCCACTACAGCAGCCGAGGTGCAGCTGGCCGGAGTGCCGGTGCCCACCACCTGGTCGGGGCTGCTGGCGTCCTCGGCACCGTAGCCGGCCGGCACCGCGACGGTGCCGCTGAGGTTGCCGGGGTTGAACGTGGACGGGATGGTGGCTGTGCCCGTCGGGCCGGCCGAGGCGGTCGGCGACGTGGTCGGAGTCGGCGTCCTCGTGGGGGTCGCGGACGCCGTGGGAGTCGGCGCGGTGGTCGACGGCCGGAACACGACGTCGACGTAGTAGTTGCTCGCCTGATAGCTCGACCGTGGGAACCCGGACGTGCCGTAGCGATAGACGCCGCCGTTGGCGGGCACGCTCAGGTCGCCGCTGGTGTAGGTGCTCCGGAAGAAGTTCCGGGCAGCCGCATAGCGGGCGCGAGGCGCGTAGTAGGAGGCGACGTAGCGCCGGCCCGCGGTGACGCTGACCGGGCTGGCGAGCGTGACGGTCTGCCAACCCGTTGCGGTCTCGTTGGTGAAGGTGGCGGTTGCGAGGCGGGTGCCGGACGAACTCCACAGGCTGCCGGTGTGGGTGCCCGTGTTGCCGGAGCCTTTGTAGAACCGGATGCCGACCACCGAGCCGCTCACTCCAGGAGTGAAGGTCACCCCGAGTTCGACGGGGGCGGAGTCGGCAACGGAAGGCGTCGCGGGCACGGCGGTGCCGAATAGGGTGATGTCGCCGTCCGCGGCACGGGCCGGCGGAACTGCGATCATCGCGCCCACTGTGATAGCGAGTGCACTGACGACCGCCATCAGGACGCCCACGCGGCATCGCAGGATGAGGGCTCGGTTGGTAGCTGACATGTCGTCTCCCGGTCCGGCAGATGTGGAGGGCCTGCACTGCCCGTCGCCACCCAGATCAGGCGATCGAGCGACTTTCCTGAGAGCAGATTCTCGCAGAACGCTAGGCAAAGATGCGAACTCCCTAGTAAACGCCATAGTCCGGAACGCCCCAATCACTCAGCAATCGTTAAGGAAACGCCGCCTAAGGCCCCGTCCCGCTGGTTGGGCTCATCGACGTCTCTGGCCGAGCGAGCTTCGACCAGTTCAGGCAGCGACGGTCGGCACGTCGCCTGGGATCGGCTCTGTGTGCATTGAGGTCGCCACTCGCACCCTGTCGGGCTCAAGGGCGGCGCGCCTACCACGGGCAGGTCGCCAGCCCCTAGGCTGAGGCATGGCATCGAAGCCCGCCCTGGATCCCCCCGACGCGCTCTTCGCCCGCAATCGCTGGGCGTTCAGCATCGGGACGCTCGGCCGCGACATGGTCTACGCACTGGTCAGCCTCTACTTGATCGTCTTCCTCACCGAGGTGCTCGACGCCTCTGACACCTTCGTCTGGTGGGCCGGCTGGCTCATTCTTGCGGCCCGCCTATTCGACGCCGTGATGGACATCGTGATGGGGTCGATCGTAGACAACACCCGCACGCGCTGGGGTCACTACAAACCCTGGATCGCAGCCGGGGCGGCCGCATCGACGGTCTGCACGGTACTGCTGTTTACCGATCTCGGCCTCCCTGACGGCGCCTATATCGCCGCATTCGCCCTGCTATATCTACTCTGGGGTCTGACGTGGACAATGAACGATATTCCCTACTGGACGCTACTGCCCGCACTGACGCTCGACCAGAAACAGCGCGAACAGATCGGCGCCTTGGCGAAGATCTTCGCCACGATCGGCCTATTTAGCATCGTCGTGGCAGTCATACCGGTGACGACAGCGCTCGGCGGCGATACGCGGGCATGGCTGCTGTTCACCGCGACAGTGGTAGCGATCATGCTAGTCGGCCAGCTGGTCACCCTCGTCGGCGTCCGGGAGCCACGCCTCGCGGTCGAACAACCCAAAGTCACTCTGCGCCAACTGTGGCGCGTGGTGGTGGGCAACGACCAGCTGCTATGGACGGCGATCGCGATGGTGCTGTTCATGACCGGCTACGTCACCACGACATCCTTCGGAATCTACTTCTTCAAGTACGCATACCGCGATGAAGGCATGTACGTATGGTTCGGCGCCGTCCTGGGCATCGCACAATTGGCCGGATTCATTGTCTTCCCGATGTTCCGTCGGCGATACAGCCGACGAACCCTCTACACCGCCGCCACGACCACCATCGTCGCCGGATATATACTGTTCTTCTTTGCCCCGATGGACATGATCTGGATCGGCGTCGCTGGGCTGATGCTCTTCATTGGGCAGTCATTCGTAGTCGTCCTGATGCTGGTTTTCTTGACCGACTGCATCGAGTACGGCCACTGGAAACTGGGCAACCGCAACGCGGCGGTCACCTTCGCACTGCAACCGTTCATCAACAAGGTCGGCGCGGCACTCGGCACCCAGGTCGTCAGCATCGTCCTGGTCCTCTCCGGCATCAACTCGGCGGTGACACCGGACGACGTGTCCGCCGACGGCCTGCTGATGATGCGCATGGCGATGCTGGCGCTCCCGCTAGTTCTGATCGTCACCGGGTACATGATCTACCGCGCCAAATACCGCATCGATGAGCCGTTCTATGGTCGCATCGTCAGCGAACTCGCTGAACGCGGGCAACTCAACGACGAGTAGCTGGCCGAGAGGTTTGCCGAGTTGACGTCAGCCGGCTCGGCAACCGATGTGCCGCCGAACCGCGATCGCTCAGCAGTAGCCCGGCTCGGTACCGTCCACCCAACGCTTCGCCGCCGTCGGTGAGCACTGGAACCGTTCCGGAGCCCGCCGTGGCGGCCAACCCCGATCAACAACAGGCGCGTTGGCGTGAGTCACGATGACCTCCGTGGTCAGGAGGCGAGAGTGGTAAATCACATCCCGCGGAGGCCTTCGCCTACCTCGACCGTTCAGAACCTGCCGGGGGAAGTAGAACCAACCACCCACTGCTTCTAGCCATCCACGGCTTCGGCCGATTGACCGGAGGTTGCCCACCAGCGTGGAGGCGAGGTCGGGATTCAGATCACCACCGACATGCCAAGCGAGCTACGGGATCGCTCCCATGGCTTCTGCAGACGTAGCTCGACTTCGCTCCCGTGCTCGCGCCGCAAGGCCGGCACCCGACAACTCCCAACCGAGCGGGCCCCGGGCCTGGCCCATCCAACGGGCGCTTTGAGGATGTAACGATGATCCTCCTCCTCCTAAGAAGATGCTCTCAGCAGACCCCCTACACCGAGCCTGACTAGCCAGCCACAGGAATCCCCTCGACTACAGGCCACTCAGCTTCTTCGAGGACCGCCAGCGCGGAGAGGGTTTAGGGACTCACGCGCGTCATGCCAACGGCTCCGACGTGGCATCCGCAGTGTCACTGGGCTACAATCCACCAACACTGCTCCTTGATCGAATCGAGTACCCGTGCCCCGTTTTCGTCATTGCTTCCTAGCTGTCCTGTCAACGGCGACCCTGGTCATCTCGGGCGCCTCGCTATCGGCGCCGGCGACGGCGGCGCCGAAAACAACCGTGGTCAACGTCGTCACTGGCCTAACGATTCCTTGGGATGTCACTTGGATCGGCGACCTGATGTTGTACAACGAGCGCTCAGGCCGAGTGTGGTCAAAACGGCCCGGGGCAGCACCTTTGCGGGTGAGCTTGCCCTTACCGCCCATTTACGCTCATGGCGAAGCCGGGCTCATGGGCATTGTGGCAGACCCGTCTGCCAAGACGAACCGCAACTTCTATACATGTATGTCGGTCGCCACCACGAGCGGTCAGCCATCTGACGTGCAGGTATGGAAGTGGCGCCTGAACAAAGACTCCTCGGCTGTCCGGATCAGTACATTAGTAAAGGGAATTCCCATCGAGAGCGGTGGCCACAATGGATGTCGATTGGTATTTCGCTCGTCTCGCTATCTATATATCGGCACCGGCGATGCGGTGAATGGAACGGCACCGCAAGACCTGACCAACCTCGGCGGCAAGATTCTCCGAGTCCGCAGCGACGGCTACATTCCGAAGACGAACCCCTTCTACAGCCGAGGCGGCAACGCACGCTATGTATGGAACTACGGTCACCGCAACGTGCAGGGGTTGGCGAAGCGTCCCGGGGTCAGCGAGCTGTGGTCGGTGGAGCATGGTCCGGCCCGCGATGACGAAATCAATCCCGTGGTCAAGGGTGGCAACTACGGGTGGAACCCGATACCGGGTTACAACGAGGACGTACAAATGACCGATCTGACGAGATACCCCAAGGCGGTGACTGCGAAGTGGACGTCTGGAAGCCCCACCGTTGCCGCCAGCGGTGCGACCTTCCTTTCCGGACGCAAATGGGGAAGCTGGAACGGTGTTCTGGCCGTCGCGATGCTGAAGGGTCAGGGAATCCTACTATTTACGGTGGACAGCAAGAACAGGCTCACGCGACTCGGTCAGATCGCCACCAGTTACGGCCGGATCAGGACTGTAGTGCAGGGTTCCGACGGGTCCCTATACTTCACGACGTCCAACGGCGCCAACGACGCGATCTATCGAATCACCCCGAACTGATCGTCGCGACCCGAATAGGAGTAGCGGCCGGTACACATCCTCGTGTGGGGACTGGGCGCTGTCAGGTCGTGGCGAGAGTGACGTCCCAGCCGCGTCCGCGAAGAATCTGAGCGGACTTCAGGCCAGCGGCAGAAGGGCTCGCGTTCGTGCCGTCGAGTATCAAGGCGCCACCGGTGGTGTTCCAGGACGCCACCTCGACCAGCACCCGGTCCACTTGTGATTGCGGCAGCACGTTGCCACCCAGCAGAACACTCATCAGCCCGCGACATCCTGTGAGCGTGACGGCAACGAGATGGTTGTCCGTAAGGTCGAGGCCGCCGAATCCTTCTGACTGCCACTGGCCGGACACGTTGACTGAGGTGTAGGAGTTGCCGTAGCTCATCATCGTCTGCGCATTGCCCGGCCGGGGCACGCTCCCCCGCTGTCCGGTGTTCCAGTTCCACAACTCGCGGCAAGCTGGTAGTCGAGAACTGCTTGGGTGGCCGGTGACCACCTGGTCTCGCACACAGAAATGGTAGAGGCGCGCCAAGGGGTGTTTGAGCGTGGAGAACGAGAGCCGCCCGGTCTGCTGGGCAGCAGCGCGCAGATCGCGCAGACTGGCGGCGACCGGGTTGAGGTCTAGCTTCGTCAGCCGGTTCTGCTCGACGCATAGTCGAACTAGACGCTTGCAGCCGGTGAGGTTCACCGATGTCAGTTGGGCACAGAAACACTCTATGTAACGCAGGTGGGTCAGTCCGGACACATCGAGTTTGCCGCCCAGTCGGGTGCCACCTGCGAGGAACTGGCGCAACTGGGTGAGTCGAGTGAGCCCACTGACCCGAACGACCGACTCCGGGCTTTTGTTGTAGGTGGCTCCAGGACCATATTCACCGGCGTCGGCATCGGCATCGAAGCCGATATTTACCGATAGGACATGCGAGAACGTGGTCAGCATGGTGACGGTTCGGGTGGCCTCGGACCCAAAGTCAATGGTGGGCCGTGTGCCGCGAGCAAGTTCGTGGCCGCGGTAGTCGAGCCACCGCACGATCGCCCTGGAGGACGACGACAACTCCACTTCTGGCGAGAAGGTAGCACCAGTGGTGGTGAAGACTACCCCTTTGGGATGCGTCGAGGCACTTGCGGGCGGGGTGTCCACTACCTGCGTTGCGACCAACGCGGCGCAGGCCCACAGCACTGATCTGCGTCCGATGCGAGGAGAATCGGAAAGAAGGGGTGCGACACTCACGAATCCGTAGGGTACTCCGTCCCACGCGCCCGAGCCACAAGGCGACGACTCAGGCACATGACTCTTCATAGATGGGAGGTATCGAGGGCAGTTGCCGGGACTGGCGGGGGCCCGTTCGCTGAGTAGGCGTCGAGGTCCTCAACGGTACCCCGGTCGGTCTGCGTGCCGCGACCGTGGCCCATGCTCTGCCGGCTCGACGAGGTCGGTGAATCGTCCACTGGCGCCTCGCGCCGGGACCGCGCCGTGGTTGCGTGTGGGTCGTCGAGACGGGACGAATCAGTGATGATGCGGACGCTCCCCGCTGCGCGGGTGCAAGGGAGCGGCGTAGACGGCACTTGGTTCGCCGACAAATCCAGTGGGCTCGTCGCGCTCCTCACCGGCGCACTACAGAGTCGACCTCACCCAAGCACGTCGGCACTATCGGTCGGAAGCTGCGGCGACAAGCTCCATCGCGGCCCGCGCGATGCGAAGTGAACCGGTATCGTTGAGTCGCGATCCGTCCTTCGATAGGCGCGGATTCATCACAAAATACCACTGAGATTCGTGCTCCTTTGCGGCCACTTTACTAGCGCTGAGACCTGCCTGCAATGACGCCACGTCGAACAAGCGCCCAGTGGTCGAGTATTCTTGACGCACTAGGGTATTGAAACGCTCGCGGGCTATGTTGTCTTGCCAGACCGGCTGAGAGACGTCTGCCAACCCCTTGACGGTCGATCGGTCGACCTCGCGCCAACTGTTCGACGTAGTGACGGGCGCTGTCGCATACAAGAAGACCACATCCGGATTTGCCGTCTCTAGCGAGGTCATCGTGTCGGTGTAGATGTCAAAGAGATCGAAGATGTTCGTATCGGCTGTCACATCGCGATAGTCGAACGTCATCACCGCAATATCAACGCTATTGCGCGGTGCGTTGTTGACAAGTCCAGCAAAGGCTCTCATCTTGCTGACTGGGTCACCGGGACGGCCGACCTTCGCCGTGGCGACGAGGGGTCCGGACTGACTCTTCGACTTCTTCCAATTCGTCACATTTGGTTCTTTCAAATGCGCCGACCGGAACGCAGCCGGGATGCCTCGCAAGATGTCGATTCCCAAAGTCTGATAGACGAACAGGACTCGCGAGCGCAGATCGGCGCTCAGGGCGCTGGGCTGGGGCACCGGGCGAGGCGTGGCGGTCTGACTGCCGCTAGTGCTCACCGGGGAGGTCGTGGGCGACACGCCCGGACCCGCTCGCGACGCTAGCATCGGTATGAGCAGGACTCCAATGACCGTTAGAACGGCGATGCCACCCGCCACTAGACCGGCGATGAGGCCGACCCTTGAGCGTCTGGCCTCTCCGCCGCCGTCCGATGCCCTCACGCCGACCTCCTACCCGTCGATCCATGGCCGTGGGCGACCAAGAAACTCCACGCTCGTACCGCGGGAATCTAGCGTAGAAGAAACCGCGGGTGTCGCACCAGGGTCGCGCCACCGACCCTATGACGCGGCCACGCCCCAGGCTTCGAACTCGGCCAAGCCGACACTGCTCGTTCCGGTCGCCACCGTATTCACCGTGAACCTGACCCACGTCACATTCCGCGACGTGAAATCAACCGTCACCGCAGCCCCCGCATTGTCCAGGGCACCCACCGAGACCGACGAACCATCCGAGAACGTCAACGTGCCCGACGTCACCTGATCACTCGTATTCGGACGGTCGTACAACACCACGCGATTCAACGTGACAGCATTCGCCCAGGTCAACTGGATCCAAGCCCCCGCGCCCTGACGCACCGACACCCATTCACGTGAGTAGTCAGTCGGATACCCAAGCGGAGACCCATCAATCGCCTTCGCCGCCGTCTGCCCATCACCCGAGTTCTGAGTCGAAGCCGTAGCCGTGGCACTCAGCGTGCGCGCCACATTCGCGGACCCCGCCGGCGACACCGTGATCGTCACCGTATCCGGAGCACTACTCAACGCACCATCACGCACCACCAACGAGAACGTCACAGACGAACCCGCAGCCGGAGCCGTGAACGTCGGCGACACAGCAGTTGCACTCGACAACGTCACCGCCGGACCCGACGTCTGCGTCCACGCATACGTCAACGAATCACCATCAGGATCACTACTACCCGACCCCGACAACGTCACCGTCGCCCCAGCCGACACCGAACGATTACCTCCAGCATCAGCCACCGGAACATGGTTTCCTCCGGACGGTCCTCCTGTGCGGGTATCGAGCACATATCGCCGCGGCACCATGGTCGCGACCCACGGATCGGCCGCTCCAGGATCGTACGGACTGGCTGCCGCCAGCGCCGCCTGCTTACGCGTCAGATCGTCGCCCGCAACGTTGGCGGCCCGCGAAGCAGTCGGGTAGCCCTGGTACGACATCAACGTATGAGCCGTGGATGAGTACGACGCGTCTGCCGCACGAACAAAGGCAGCCGTCATCAGATGATCAGAATGGTCCGCGTCCGACACCGCCGAGACATAGTCCTGGGTGCGAACGGTCGTCGGTTGGAAGTCCGACATCATCGCGGCCAGCGTGCCAATCAGTCCGGATCGGGTGTAGGTCTCGGACCCGTCGACCGTCGTGAGCGACGAAATGGCGCCGCTCCACAGCTTGCTGAGGCTCTGCCCCGAGTATGTGGACGAGCCGGACCCGGACGGGAAGCCGTCCGGAATCCGTAGGAAGGCGAGCGATACGCTGGGACGACCAACCAGGGCGCGAACAGTGATGCTGCGCCCCGCAACATCGTCGCTGATCGTGGTCCAGTTGTCGGCCACCCCAGCCATCTGCGCGTAGGCCGCCTCGGGGCCATTCTCGCGGTACAGGCTGTCCGGGTACGCATTGCCGGCATCACCAGCGGTCACGAAAATCGTGCGCACGCACCTGTTGGAGCGGATGTCGTTGATGATGTCCGGATTGACGAAGATCAGATCGTCATCCTCGTGGGCCACGATCGTGAGCGCACTATTCGGGCACGCAGCAGCATGCGCTGGCGTCGCCGCCATGAGCACTCCCGCAGCCATGGTTGTGAGCGCAAGCACCAAGGTTGCCGCTCGAGAAGGCCGTCGCCAAGGCCCCTTGGTTCTACTTGCACGTAGTCCTATGGTGTTTTCGCTGGTCAAGATCCAGCCTTCCCCCCGTTGTGGAGCCGCCCCCGCAGGCCCCTGCAGGGCATCTTAGTGGATCTGTCAACTTCGTCCCGACCATGAGAGTCTCCAGGCCCGCTCCGAGGCCCATACCTATCGAGCGACACCATGAACATCGGGACCCGGCGGAGGGCCGCCGGGTCCCGATGTGGTTTCCCGCTGCTAGATGGTGATGCGATACACGTGGTGGGTGCTCTCGCTGGCGAAGGAGTCGGTGAAGGTGCCGTTGACCACTGACAGGGAACGGCTCTCCCCGACAACCTCAACGGTTGCTCCCCGCACTCCGGCGGGCAATCTGAAGGTTCGCGAGCCGGTGCCCCCGTCGGTCATCGCGAACACGTAGGCATTGCCCTGGTACACCTTCAGGCTGGTCTCGAGCCCGGTGCCGAAGGCCCACACATACGACTGGGTATTGATCACGGGAGCCATCTGCTGGATCTGGCCGTTGACCTTCGCCACCGCCGCGCGGGCGGACGCACAGGTCATCAACGAGTAGTTCCCACAGATCCCATTGTTGTTGTGCTGGAAGTAGGCGATGCCGGACGCCCCATGAATGATCGAGTTCCAGGCGGCGCCTTCGATCTGGGTGGCAGTGATGGTCGTTGCGCCCACATCGGTTAGCAGGGGCATCGCCGTTTCGACAAAGACCCAGTTGGGCTTGGAGCCGGCCGGCGTAGAGTACGTCTCCATCCGATCCTGCAGCCATCCGTAGGCACCTGAACTCGCGGTATTCCTACCGGCCCTCCAGTAGGGATTGGACGACAGCAGGCCCTGCACATGGGGGCTGGTGTAGGCATACTTGTCCACGCTGGAGACGTCCACCAAACCGACCTGGTCATCCATAGTGTGGGTGGCCCAGTAGGTGCCTAGCACGCCGTTGCCGAAGTTCGCCTGCAAGAAACGTCCATCGTTGCGAGCACGTGCGGCACTGGCGTAGCGCTGCTGTTGGGCGAGGCTCGCGTACTCTTCCTCCGGGCATCCCGAGTAGCCCATCTCGCACTCGTCACTCAGATGCCAGCCCACGACCCGTGAGTCGTTGCCGATCTCGGCTGTGGTCCACTCGTCCTGCGCTAGGACGGAGATTCCCGCATTGGTGATTGTGCTGATCCGCGAGCCGTCATGCTCGGCGCCCATGTAGGTGTTGATCCCGATCGACCGCAGCGAGGCCGCATCCTCGGGCTTTCCGAGGTACACGGCTATCGGGAAGAACGACTGATCGGTCCAGCCCGATGCGGCCGCCTTCGAGTACTTCGCATAGTACGAGGGCCCACCCCACCACGCTTCGCGCGGCAACTCCAGCACGCTGCTACCCGAGGACGGAAGCGGGCTGGGCGTGGAGGTCGTCGTAGGGGTGGGGGTCGGCGACGCAGTCGTTCGCGTCGGTGTCGGCGTCGGGGACGCCGTGGTCGCCGTAGGGGTGGGGGTCGGCGACGCAGTCGTTCGCGTCGGCGTCGGCGTCGGCGACGCAGTCGTTCGCGTCGGCGTCGGCGTCGGCGACGCAGTCGTTCGCGTCGGCGTCGGCGTC
>WBZS01002255.1_pt1 | contig 12436 bp, 10 predicted proteins | sample 5204201 | NCBI WGS metagenome assembly WBZS01 (sample SAMN12344357, study PRJNA552823) | activated sludge metagenome | biome: Activated sludge suspended growth; feature: Nitrification reactor; material: Wastewater; isolation source: activated sludge from nitrification reactor of wastewater...
CGGCAACCTGCCCTACAACATCTCCACGCCGATCCTGTTCCACCTTTCCGAGTATGCGGATCGGATCCGCGACATGACCTTCATGCTGCAGAAGGAAGTGGTCGAGCGCATGGCGGCCGAACCCGGCAGCGCGGACTACGGCCGCCTGTCGGTGATGCTGCAGTATCGTTTCCGGATCGACAAGCAGTTCGACGTGGCGCCCGGCGCCTTCCGCCCGGCGCCCAAGGTCACTTCGGCGATCGTGCGTCTGACGCCGCGCCCGGCGCAAACCCTCGGCGCGCGCGATGCCGCACTGTTTGCCCGCATCGTCGCTGCGGCGTTCGGGCAGCGGCGCAAGACCCTGCGCAACACGCTGCGCGATTTCGCCGGAGAAACCATGCTGGCCGAACTCGGTATCGACCCGGGTCTGCGCGGCGAGCGGCTGTCGGTCGATGACTTCGTGCGGATCGCCAACCGATGCGCCAGCGCCGGCGCGCGGGCGCCATGACGAAGTAATCGCAGCGGTCTACCCGAGCGACAGGCGCAGGCCCGCCGGCAGTTCCTCGCCAAACAACTCGTTGCGATCTGCTACCGACAGTTCGCGATGTTCCTGCACCACACGGATCTGCTCGGGCCGCGCGCGCATGCGCTTTAGCTTTTCGATCACGCGGGCGCGCACCGGATCGTGGATGTCCAGTTCCCGCGTGCCGGTCAGCCGGCATGCGGCTGAAAACACCGTCGTCATCGCCTGCAGGCCGAGCTTGTTCCAGTCGAGCGGTTCCAGCCGGGCAAATGCCGCTTCCACCGTCGCGGCCGGCAGGATCGATTCGGCAGCGGTGTACAAGGGCACACGGCTCAGCAGCCGGGTGAGCGCCCACAGGATGTGCGGCTGGTTGGCGGCTTTGCCCTTGACGATCTGGTTGAGCAGCAGGTCGGCGAGTTCCAGCTTGCGCGCCGGCTCGACGCGCTCCAGGCTGCCCAGCAGGCGGGTGCCCTCGACGAATTCCGTGGCGGAACGTTTGAACTGGGGCAGGGCGGAATCGAACAGCGCCTCCTGTTGCTCGGCACTGAGTCCGCCCGCGGTTCGGCGCCACATCATCCACCAGTTCGACTGGGCGCTTTTGTCCTTGCGATGGGCGAGCCCTAGATCGAAGCACTCCCACAACTGGGTCATTCGCCAGGGATCGAGGTCGCTGCCGTACCCCGGGCGTAACAAATAGCCGGCCAGGTAGAGCCAGGTGGTTTCGTGCGCCGGCGAGCGGCCGCGACGGGTCAGTCCCTGATACAGCGCCGGCCACAGGCTGCGCAACAGCGTCACGCGCCAGCGCGCGCGATCCTGACCGAGTATCCGTTCCAGATCGCGGGCGAGCGACTTGACGTTGTCCCGGGAGTCGAGCGCCTGCTTGGCACCGTAAAAGAGCGCGATGCGTGCCTGCGCCGCTTCCAGTGCGGCGGGCGACGCCGCGGGCAGGCGGGTGGCGTCGCGCCGTTCGCCCGGCTGCGCTTGCAGCGGCTTGCGCAGGTTGAATTCCAGTTCCCAGCGGCCACGCACTGCCGTGTTGACCAGCGACAGCCGCAGTACGCCCAATTCGCTGAGTTCGGCCTCGATCTGCACGCGGACGCTTTGCGCCGCCGCCTTGCGCGGATTGAATTCGTCGTCGCCGACTACGATGGTGGCATGTAGCGGCGGGATGGGGTGGAAGGCGGCGGGATCGAGGGCGACAAGCGAACCGGCCACATCCGCGGGTCGGCGATTGGAGGTAAAGGCACTGAACCGCACCGGGCGGTTCACCAGCAGGTCGAAAGCGGGCGCCGCCAGCTCGATCCTGCCGCCAGCCTCGAAACCCTGCGGCAGCACGCACACCAGGTCGGGCATCGCATCGGCATCGTCCGGCTGCAGTTCGAGGTAGACGCTGCGCGGATAGCCGCCGCCGATGCGTTGCGGCGCGCTCTGCGCCAGCGCGGCGAAGCCGGCCGCGCCGCGGGCGACGGCGAGGCTCATGTCCTGTAGGGCCAGCTGTGCCGCCGGGCGGCCCTGCCAGCGCTCGATCTGCGTCAGCAGGCGTTGTTGCAGCAGCCGCGGCTGCAACACGCCGCCGACGAACAGCACCGCGTCTACCGGCCGTCCGTCGAGAAACGCTGCGAGATGACGGCTGATCGCCGAATCCGCCGCGTAGGGCAGGCCGATTTCGCGCAGCCCGCTGCGCCGGCCGAGCGGACGTTCCCCCGCCCCGGTCAGCGGGAAAAAGCCCTCCAGCACCGCCTGCTGGACGCGTTCGCGGGATAGCGTGGCATCGACGACCGAGCGGAACAGGTCGGCGCCGTCGCCCGGCAAGGCAACATGGAACACGTCGTCCGCGCTGCCGTCGGATTCGAGGACGCGCTCCTTGAGCAGCCTGGCCTGCGGCAGCAGGTGCATCCACTGCCGACGCGACAGCCGCTGTTCGCTGTCCGGCAGAAGCTGCTGCTCGATCAGGTGCGCCAGCGCGAGGTCGATATTGTCGCCGCCGAGCAGCAGATGGTCGCTCGCCGCGATGCGCTCGATTGCCGGCCGTTCCTGCGCCGAGTGCAGCGGCGCAACCCGGAACAGGCTGAAATCGCTGGTGCCGCCGCCGACATCGCACACCAGGATGTTGCACGGCGCCTGCGCCAGTGCCGGCAGGCACGCCAGGAGCCGCTCGCCGGCTGCTTGCCCGGCGCCGTCGAGCCAGGCGTAGAACGCGGCTTGCGGCTCCTCGAGCAGCCGCAGCCCGGACGGGTAGCCGGCCAGTTCGGCGGCCTTTCGCGTCAGTGCCTGTGCGCCCTCGTCGAACGATGCCGGTACGGTGACAACGACTTGCTGCAGGGCGAACGCGTTGCCGGCATCGCCGCCGGCGAAGGCGTGATCCCATGCCTCTTTCAGGTACTGCAGGTAGGCGGCACTCGCTTCGACCGGGGACAGGCGCAGATCGGCCGCAATCTCCTCCGAGCCGAACGGCAGAATCCGGGTCTCGCGGTCGATGCCGGCATGGGCCAGCCAGGACTTGGCCGAGTGGATCACCCGCCCGGGCATCGCGCTAATGCGGTCACGGGCCAATACCCCGATTACATAGCCCGCCGCCTCGTTGTCGGGTTGCCCGGTGATCGGGTCGAGCTGCGGCTGGTCGAGTTCGGCTTCGGTGCAGTAGTAGAAGAACGAGGGCAGCAGCGGGCTGTCGATGAGCGCATCGAAGCCGTGCAGTTGCGGCACCGCCAGCAGGGTGGCGCCAGCCTGCGGCGACCGCAGATCGACATACGCCAGGGCGCAGTTGGTCGTGCCCAGATCGATGCCGATGGCGTAGCGGGGAGCGCTCACTCTGCCTGTACCGCCCGCCAGTGCTCGACCTTGGGCCGGCTCATTCCTCCGTGCGGAGGTTGAATTCGAGCTTCCACCGGTTGCTGGACTGGGTGTGCTGCAGCCACAGTTCGAGCGTGCCGAGTTCGGTCACCAGCGGATGCAGGGTGACCGGCACCACCTGCCCCGCCACCTCCGCGACCGGCGGCAGGGTCAGCGTCAGCCCGGCCAGTTCGTCGAGCGAGCGGGTGGCATTGTCCACCACGCTTCCCACACGGTCGCCGGCCCGCACCGTGGAGCTGAAGAAGCGGAATTCCACCGCTTCGCCAGTGACCAGGCCGAACTCGCGCCCGGCCAGCTCCAGTTCGGTGCCTTCCTGTGTGCCCTGCGGCACGATGCAGATGCCCTTGACCGGCGGCACGAAGCCCGGCACCGCCGGCATCGGGCTTTCCATGCCGAGGTAGTAGGAACGCGAGGTGCCGGCGCGAATCTTGATGCCCTTGCCCGAGGCCTGCACCGCGCCATAGTAGGCGGCCCCGCGTGACACCGCGATGTCCAGCCCGGCGCTCTTGAGTTCCTTCAGTTTCCGGCCGGTTCCGAGCCAGGACGCGAGCAGTTCGACGACGCGTTGGCGGAATATCGCCGCCTCGAACACCCCGCCGTTGAACAGCACCGCGGTCGGGGTGAGGATGGTCGATTGATCGAGCCCGGCACGCGTGCCGATCGATGCCGCCAGCGCCTCGTCGGACTTCACATTCTCCAGCGCGCGCTTCAGGAAGCGCGCCAGGTGCTTGCTGACAGCCGGCTCGGTGGCGTAGTCGAGCCCATATTCCTGCAGGCCGACCGACTTGCGCTGGGCCGGCAGTTCGCCGGACCCGGTGAGCGGGAAATAGCCGTTCACCAGCAGGGTGACGACCTCCTCGCGGGTCAGCGTGGTGGTCAGGGTCTTGGCGAACAGGCTGGCGCCGCGCGAGGGCACGGCGATCGGCAGTTCCGGCAGCGCCTCGTCGGCGAGCAGCCTTTCCTTGGCGGCGCGGGCGGCATGAACCAGGGCGAGAAACTGCCAGGCGTCGAGTTCGTGGCCGTCATCCTCGATTTTCGCCTTGAGGGTGTGGGCGAGCGCCAGATCCATGTTGTCGCCGCCGAGCAGGATGTGTTCGCCCACCGCGATGCGGTGCAGTTCCAGGTTCTTCGACAGGCCGTCGGCTGATCCGGCCACGGCGATCAGGCTGAAGTCGGCGGTGCCGCCGCCTACGTCGCATACCAGGATCAGATCGCCCTCGGCGACCTGATCGTGCCACGGCACGTCGGCGCCGGCCTCCATCGAGTGGGCGATCCAGGCGTAGAACGCCGCCTGCGGCTCTTCGAGCAGCGTGACCTGGCCGAAGCCGGCGGCCAGCGCCGCCTCGTAGGTCAGGGTGCGCGCCACCTCGTCGAACGAGGCGGGAACGGTCAGCACCACATGGCAGTCATCGACGCTGGCCGGCACGGCCTGCTGTTGCAGATCGAAGGCCAGCGCCTGGCGCATGTGTTCCAGATAGCGGCGCGATGCTTCCAGCGGCGAAACTTTCGCCTGCTCCATTTCCGCCTGCCAGGGCAGGATCGGGGCACGGCGATCGACGTGCGGGTTGCACAGCCAGGACTTCGCCGAGGTGACCATGCGGTCGGGCACCAGCGAGGCGCGCTCGCGCGCGAAGGCGCCGACCACGTAATCGGGCGCCGGACCCTCGTGCCACGGCAGGCGCAGGCTGTCCTCGGCGTACTCGCCCGGCACGGGAAGGTAGAGCGCCGAGGCCAGCAGGGGCTTTTCCCCGACCAGGCTCGGCCCCAGGATCTGGGTGATCTCGATATTGCGTGCGGCGCCGCCCTCGACTTGGCAAATCGTGACGCAGGAATTGGACGTGCCGAGATCGATGCCGACACTGAATTGCTTGCTCATTGTTTGACCTTGCTGATGGAATTCGGTGAGGCCGCGGGAAGCGCCGCGCCGCGAGCGGCTGCGGCGGAACCGGCCGCCGTTTGCCGGCGCGCCTAGCGGACTTCCACTTCGACCGGCGTAATGACGTTGTGGCCGTTCGGGTCGATCGGCCGCATGTGGCGCGGCAGCGCCAGCTTCGACGTTTTCCAGCCGCGATGCACCACCACGCCGCTGAACGGCGGTGTGCCGGCGACCTTGCCGATCAGCCGGTACTGCTGCGGATCGGCGGCGGCATCGATGGTGATGCGTTCGCCTTCCTTGCCGCCGTGTGCGGGCGTCAGTGCCAGGCATTCCCGGATCACCGCCGCGCAGCCCTGGTGCACCACCCGCGAGGCCGCGGCCACCTGGGCATCGCTGAAGGTGCCGACATCCTCCATCAGGTAATCGAGGAAGCGCCCCTTCTCTTGCAGCAGCGACAGCAGGATCAGCGCCTCGCCGGTCTGCGGCGGCGGCTGCACCCGCGCCTTCGCCGGCTCGGCCGGCAGGGTTGGCGGGGCGGCCGGCACTACAGGTGTTGCGGGCACTTCGGGCGCTGCCTGACGCGCCGGCGCCGGCTGGCTACCAGTGCGCAGCGCCAGCAGGCTGCGGCCCGCGATGTACAGGCTGAGCAGAATCACGCCGCCGTCGCGAATCAAGGCGAAACGCGCCGCGGCGGCCGGCTCGGCGTTCAAAAACAGGCTCAATGCACTCAGGAGCAGGGCTCCCAGCGCGGCAATGGCAATTCCCATGGTTCGCTCGGATCGATCTGTCAGGGATGAAGGAGGATGCAACTGCGGGGACCGCGCTCGGCGACTTGGGTGTCAGCCGAATCTGCGCGTCCAGCGCGTGGGAGGCATCCTACCATTGATCGCGCCGCGGTTGATGAAAGCGCGCGACGCGATCCCGGCCCGCCGGGGCCGGCTAGGGAAATGCCGGAATGCGCGGCTCGGTGCCTTCGAGTTCGGCTTCCGGGTGGTGGCTCTTGACCAGTTCGCTGATCTCTTCGACCCGCGCTATCGGCACATCGATCAGCATCAGCAGCGAACCGTGCTCGATCGCATCCTCGAACTGCTTGTGCCGGGTGTTGCCGACATTGAGGCCGACCATGCCGCTCAGCCACGCGCCGACGCCCGCACCGGCAAGGCTCGATGCGAGGATCACGCCGCCGGCGATCACCGCCGCACCCGGCGCAACCGCAATGCCGACCAGGCCGGCCAGGGTGCCGACCACCCCGCCCAGCGCCAGGCCGCGCTGTGCGGCCGGAACGAAATCGGATTTCTGCAGCATCGAGGCTTCCGGCAGTTCGTGCATGTCCGTGCCGCGCTTGGCCAGGATATGGATGTGGCGCTCCTCGACGCGGGCAACCAGCAACTCATTCACTATGGTTCTCGCCAAGTCGCCGTTCGGTACGAGGAAATAGATGCGCTTGATCTTCATCTCGCTCTCCCTGTCGGTGGTCCTGCTACCAGCATAGGAGGCGGGAATAACAAGCTCAAGCGGATCGTGGCGCAGCGCAGCGCGCCATCGTGCGACCGGTGCGTGGCAGGGCGTACCGCCCGGCGCCTTCCATTCCGCCCCATGCGGCCCGCAGCGCTGCCCTGGAAGGCGCATGGATACTGGCTCTCAGGGCATCCTCCCGGGCGCGCGGGCAGGCCCTCGCGGCGCACTGCCTGTGCGACGCCAGCGGCCGCCGCGAACGTCGGATTACCAGGGCTGCGCGGTCGCGGCAGGCATTCCCGCCAACCCGGTCTGCTCTAACAGCATCGCCTGCACGCGGGATAACGCCAACCGCCTGACTCATCTGCCCGACTCGGTCGCCGGCGCCGTGCGTCCAGGCGCGAAATTTCACTGCCGGGACGGCCGCGTCGAGAAGTTTATCCACGGGTGCACCTTCAGTTTGCGCGCTGTCTATCGACGGGGCGCAAACCCGAACGACAAATCGCGGCGCATAATTTGCCCTTGCCGGCGGAGGGATTCCGAGTAATCCCGTATGCCACGACCGTCCTTCCACAACGGCAGGACCCGTAGGGTGCAATCAGCGCAGCGCATCGCACCGAGCAATTTCATTCGGCGCAATATCGATTGCGCCCTATGCGGGCTTCAAATGCGAGTTCGAGTTTCTGCACTCTTGGCAAGTACGCTCGCACTATCAGCACTGTTTCTTGTTGCAGGCTTTTACCTAGTCGTGCCCTTGGCTTCTGCCTTCTCGCGCGATGCGCCCCTCGTTAGCCGCTTGGCACTTTCCGTTCATCATCTGGTTTATGAACCTGTGATTCAGCGATCGGGGCGGGATGGTGTGATCGGTCGACATTGGTTCAGTGGGGTCTCGTACTGGTGCGAAAGGGTGCCAAACTGTACGATTGACAGGGTGGACACAAGCGAGAATACGAGTACGACGGAGTGATAAGTACAGCTATGTCAACGGCAATCCGTTGAGCTACACAGGCAGGTCCGTAGTGTGCAATAAACGCAGCGCATCGCACCGAGCAATTTCATTCGGCGCAATATCGATTGCGCCCTACGCGCTGCCTGCAATTGGTGCGGGAGCGGCGGCTCAGTGATGTGGAGTGTCAATGACAGATAACATTGCATGGGTTGAATTGGAGCATGCCTGCGATCTCGAAGATGAAGGTCGGTTTGAGGAGGCCTTGCAGTGCTATTTGAGGTCAGCCAAGAACGGTAGCGTTGAAGCCCAAGTTAACCTAGCCAACCTATTTGGCGAGGGGAGAGGATGCCCAGAGAACTCCGAACGAGCCGTCTATTGGTATAAGCGAGCGATTAAGTCGGGTAGCCCCGAAGCTGCATACAATTTGGGAGTGCACTACCGGCGGCAAGGCAAACAACGATGGGCGAGATACTGGTTGGGGCGTGCCGCAGAACTGGGTGATGAGGATGCACGCTTTGAAATCGGGCCGGGCCCGGGTAGGGCGCACTCGTAACGGCGGCAAGGGATCAAGGTCGAATTTCCCCGGATAACCGCCGCTATCCCTGGCCTGCGGGCCGCATGGATAGGCGATCTTCAGGCATGCCAGGCCACAAGCTCCTAGCCATGGGGCTCTCATGGCAGGCACCTCGCAGCGGCCCGTCCGGTGCGGCTCGCAGACCATACGGCGGTTGATTCGGTTTGCAACTGGATCGCCGCGCCCGCGCGCCGGAACACGCCAGCTTCGCTGATCGGACAGTCAAGGGATCGATGGGGTGAAGACAGAACCCGTAGGGTGCAATAAGCGCAGCGGGTTGCACCGAGCAATTTCATTCGGCGCAATATCGATTGCGCCCTACGCGGGGTACGCTCAACCCAACCTGCCGCTGAGCTTGGTCGTTGGCGGCCACGAGGACGCTTGTTGCGCCAGGTTAGCATGTTTGATAACATGCATAAATGGCGTTTGAAGTCGAGTACTTCCATGTGCGCGTGCTTGCGGAAATCGAATCCTGGCCGGTCGATGTCCTTGCGGACTATGCGCGCCTTGTTGAACTGCTAACCGAGTACGGCCCCAGGCTTCGCTTGCCGCATTCGCGCGCCTTTGGCGATGGCTTGTTCGAGCTGAGACCCCGTGGTCGGGCCGGCACAGGTCGCGCGTTCTACTGCTTCGTATCCGGCAAGCGCGTCATTGTGCTCCATGCGTTCATCAAGAAGACTCCGCAGACACCCGATCGAGACCTGAATCTGGCGCGCAAGCGCCTGAAGGAATTGCAAAATGGCTGAACTCAAGTACACACCCGTTCCCCACGATCACAAGGCGTTTCTCGCCAAGTCCCGTGCGCGCAAGGGCTTCAGCGAAGCCTACGATGCTTTGGCGCTGGAGTATCAAGTTGCAGGTCAAATGCTCAAGGCCCGCTCCCGCGCTGGCCTCACTCAAGATGCAGTTGCCGAGCGCATGGGTACAACCAAGAGTGCCATCTCTCGCCTCGAATCAGCGGGAAAGCATGCCCCATCGCTCACAACGCTCAAGCGCTATGCAAGCGCCGTAGGTTGCGAACTTCAAGTCAAGTTAGTGCGGCAGAAAGCGACGTAACACCTGATCGGGTAATGGCCGGCTTCTGACGACTGATAAGCAGTGATAAGAGCAAGTGATAAGGGGCCGGGTTGAATTTCCGCCGTAACCGCCACTATCGCCGGCCTGCGGGCCGCATGGATAGGCGATCTTCAGGCATGCCAGCCACAAGCGCCTAGCCATGCGGCTCCCATGGCAGGCATTGCGCAGCGGCCCTGCCGGTGCGGCTCGCTGGCGATAGACGGGAGGGGCGGGTACTTGCTATCCCCCATCCAGGACCCGTAGGGTGCAATGAGCGCAGCGCATTGCACCGAGCAATTTCATTCGGCGCAATATCGATTGTGCCTTACGCGGGCTGCGAAGTGCTTTCCTGCGCACTACAATTACGATTGGGAGGCCCAGTAATGCGACCGGTGGCAATCCGAACGCTCTATCTCTCCAAAGAGAAGCGAACCGTCGATTACGCAGTCACGGTGTCCGTTCTTAGTGAATGCAAGCCGGATGCGATTGAGCGGAAAACGGGTCTCACGAAATGCGAAGTCGTGACCGAGATATCCGGCATGTCGTCGAAGCAAAGGGTGCTGGGGTATGACTACCTGAATGCGCTCGCTACCGCCCTGTTGTCTATCGACTGCTTCCTGAGCACACTGGGTGCAAGCCGTCCACTTTACTTTGAGAACGGAGAACCATATTCGGCGAGCGAGCATTCCGCTTTGTTCGGGGGCATTTACCGTGAATTCGAACAGCGACTTTCAGTGGCCATTGAGGATTCGCGAAAGCAAGACGACGATGGTGATGGAACGCGTGGGACGAATTCGCGAGCGTAGGGCGGGTCAGAGAAGCTGTCGGACTGCACAACTGGATCGACCACGAATTGCCCGCAAAGCCGGACCGCATCCGCCTTTGCCGGCGGGTAGCCGCTGAATCGAGAAGGGCCACATCGAGCGACCCTTCGGCTACCCGGCGATCTGCTGCACCGCCTGAGCGGCGGTGATGATCGGGATGCCCTGATGGCTTCCCATCGAGAGCAGATCGGCATCGCCCGACACGATCCAGTCGGCGCCGGCGGCGATTGCGGCGGCGATCACCTGGTCGTCGTCGGCGTCGTCGGGCACCACGCGCGGTACTTGTTCCGGCTCTACGACTTGTACTGCCTCGACGTAGTCGGCGAGCACGTCTCGCGCCGTCTTGCCGATAATTGTCAGCCGCTTGGTGGCCGATGGCCGCGTCAGCACATCGGCCAGTTCATCGAGCAGTGCCGGGCTGGTGAAGAGCCGGGCCTCGCCACGCTCGCGGACTACTTCGAGCAGCCGGTAAGGCGTGCCGCGCCACAACAGCGCGGACAACACCACGTTGGTATCAAGAACGATCCGCACCCGAACCCTTGGCCTGTTCCCGTGCCCGGCGTTCCGCGCGTGCGGCTTTCACCTCCGCCGCGATTTCCGCTTCTGTCATCGGCGCCACGCTGGCCGCTTCCAATGCCGGCGCTATCGCCAGCAGCCGATCCAGCGCCGAGCGCTTAGTTGCCTTGCCGGCAAGGAATTCCACGAAGTCTTCTACCTCCGCCAACTGCTGCGGCGAAAGCGTCCTGAGCTTCGAGATCAGAGCCTGTTCCACTGTCTCATTCATCGTCGAACCTCCGTTGCCCTCAGCGCGCCAGCGCCTGCAAGTGCTTCTTGGTCAGGAAGGCATCGAGCAGCTTCTTGATCACCTTCTTGTCGTCGTCGGGCAGTTGCTCGACTTCCTGAAACTGCCTGAGCAACTCCCGATCCTCGAATCGCGCCTTGGCTGCCTCGTCGGTAGCCCCATCGAGCAGATAGTCGCTGGTCACGCCCAACGCAACGGCCAGCCGCTTCAAGGTATCGCCCGACGGGCGCGAGGTGCCGCGCTCGAAACGCCCGATTTGGGTGTAATGCAGTTCGGCCAGTTGCCCCAAGTCGGTTTGCGACAGGTTCTTCTGCTTGCGAAGGTCGCGCAGACGCTGCGCGAATCCATCCGGCTTCTCAGTCATGTGCAGCATCTCGGTTATATCGTGGGGTTCGGATGTGACCATGTTACCGGATCTGGCGGAGGAAACCGACGTGTGCATGCTCGAAAATAGTTTATATATGCTTTATATGATAAAGCGCGTCCGCTAGATTCTCAACGGCGGTGGGGTCAAGTCTTGCGCCCCCTCCGACGCAATCACACCCTCTCCCACCCCTTCTGTCCTTCCCCTCCAATCGCGGGCGAAAATCGGGCGCCGGCGTGGGTGGCTTGGGCGGGAGGGCAGCGAACCAGCGGTTTCGAACGCGTCGCCAGTTCCCACGCCAGAGCCGGCATGCACGGGTGCTCCTGGGCTTGGCACCGCCAGAGGCGCCATTCCATCAGGTCCGCAGGGTTGGCATGCTGTAAACGACCTATCCATGAGGCCCGCAGGGCAGGCAGGCGGGAGACGATCTATCCATGCGGCACGCAGGGCAGGCAGGCTGGAGACGGCCTATCAATGCGGTGTTCAGCTGTGCCGTTGCGAAAAGGCGAGCGCTTGGCCGCGGCAGATCCGTGCAATCCAAATCGCCGGCAACCCATTCTGACTCGGCATGAAACCGGCGGACGGCGCGGTCTGCGGTGGGGCGACGGCGGGTCGCTCGGCAGGGCATTGCGATCAGGCGCGCCGGCGTCCTTCCGCGCGCGAACAGACTTGCCCAGTCTTGACCACCGCGGGCGCTTGACGGTGCGGGGTTGGCAGCGTATCGTAATGACTAACCGGTCAGTTATCAATTCGTGCGTTCCGGCCTCTCCGGCGCCGGATCGCCCCTTCGGATGGCGCCCATGCAAACTGAAGTTCGCCCCCGTTTCTCGCGTCGCAAGGAAGCGCGCCCGCAGGAATTGACTGCGGCTGCGCTGTCGCTGTTCGTCGAGCGCGGATTCGCTGCGACCAAGCTCGACGACGTTGCCGCCCGGGCCGGGGTTTCCAAGGGCACGCTGTACCTTTACTTCGACAGCAAGGACGCGTTGTTCAAGGCGGTGATCCGCGAGGGCATCGTGCCGGCGCTAGAACACGGCGAAGCCCTTTACCAGCGCTTCGCCGACGACCCGGAGCGCCTGTTGCGCGAGATCCTGCTCGGCTGGTGGGAGATGATCGGCTCGACCGAACTCGGCGGCATTCCGAAGCTGATGATGGCCGAGGCGCAGAACTTCCCCGAGGTGGCG
>WBZS01002256.1_pt1 | contig 12436 bp, 16 predicted proteins | sample 5204201 | NCBI WGS metagenome assembly WBZS01 (sample SAMN12344357, study PRJNA552823) | activated sludge metagenome | biome: Activated sludge suspended growth; feature: Nitrification reactor; material: Wastewater; isolation source: activated sludge from nitrification reactor of wastewater...
GTTGGGCCGATCGGCCGGATTCGGAGCGGTTGATGAGGCTGCGGGGGTTTGCGTCACCGTGGTGGAATCGGCGGGGTGGGTCGATTTGTAGCTGCCGGCGAGGTAGGCCAAAACCGCAATGGCTGTAATGACGCAGGCGCCGACTATCCAGGTCTTAGGTTTGGCGCTGCTGTCGCGCATGGGGTTGAACTGGGCATCGCGTATCGCGGCCTTGACTTGCCTGTTATCGATTTGATGCTTGTTTTCAGAAAAAGCAGAGAGCAGCGCTTTGTCGGCAAGAATATTGATGCGTCGCGTCAGCCCCTCCGACGCCTTGCTGATCAGTTGTATGGCCCCCGGCGTAAAAAGATCCGGTCCGCGATAGCCGGCCGCACGGATGCGAAACATCAGGTAGTTGGCGATGTCGCTGCGGCGTAGCGGCTCCAGTGCAAAGTTGTGCGTGATCCGTTCCTTGAGCTGGCGCATACTGCTTTCGCCCAGATGTTCGTCGAGTTCAGGCTGGCCGAAGAGGACGATATGCAGCAGTTTATGCCGGTTCGACTCAAGGTTGGACAGCAGGCGCACTTCTTCCAGCGTCTCCGGAGGCATGGCGTGCGCTTCGTCGATCATGACGACAACCTGGCGACCGGTGGCGTAGATGTCGATCAGTCGATCCTGCAGGGAACGCAACAGCAGATGAGCGTGGCCATCCTGCAGCGGGACGTGCAATTCTTCGGCAATGGCGTGGAGAATTTCGTCGCGGGTCAGCGACGGATTGGCCAGATAGACCGTTTCCACGTTTTCCGGCAGCTTCTCGAGCAGCATTCGACAGAGCATGGTTTTCCCGCTGCCCACTTCGCCACTGACCTTGACGATGCCTTCGTCGTGTGTGATGGCATAGATCAATGCTTCGAGCGTCGCGCCCCGGTTGGCTCCAGCAAAAAAAAACTCGGTATGCGGTGTGATGCGGAAGGGGGCTTCGCGGAGTCCGAAATGGTCCAGATACATTACTGCTCCTTGGCAAAGGATTCCATGCGATTGTAGAGCGTCGTGCGATTGATGCCGAGCAGACGAGCGGCCTGGCTGACGTTGCCGTGCGCGAGCTGCAGCGCGGCTTCGATGTAATTACGCTCGGTATCGGCGAGCAAGCGATCGAGACTGAAGGGCTCGGGTTGTTGAAGCCGCTTGTTGGCCGCGAGGATCAGCGTGTCGCTATCCTCGCCGAGGTTGGCACGCGCCGCCGGTGCGTGGGCCAACGGCTCGTCCAGCAAATCCAGTTCGGCTTCGAGGGCGCTATAGTCAACGGTTTGCCCAGGATACTTTGCGGTGAGCCGGATGACGATATTGCGCAGTTCCCGGACATTGCCGGGAAAACCGTAGCGCGACCAGAGTGCATGCGCTTCATCGGACAGCATGAAAGCGTTCTGCTGCGACTGTGTGGCGTAGCGCTGGCGAAAATGTTCGAGGAGGAGGAATTTGTCGTCATCCATTTCCCGCAGCGGAGGCACGCTGATCGAGAATACCGAAAGACGATGGTAAAGATCGGCGCGGAAGTTGCCAGCCCGGATCTCCTTGCGCAGATCGCGGTTGGTGGCCGCGATGATGCGCGCATGACTGATGCATTTCTGGGTCTCGCCGACCCGCTGGTACTCGCCGTTCTCAAGCACACGCAGCAGTTTTGTCTGCAGTTCAAGCGGCAGCTCGCCGATTTCATCGAGGAAAAGCGTGCCGTCGGCGGCGTCCTCAAAAAAACCGGTCTTGGCCGAGGTCGCGCCGGTAAATGCCCCTTTGGCATAACCGAACAGGGTGGGTTCGACCAAGCCGGGGGAAATGGCGGCGCAGTTGAGCGAGAGGAAAGGCTTGTTGCGGCGTTTCGTATCGTGATGCAGACAACTGCTGGCGACGATTTCCTTACCGCTTCCCGACTCGCCTTCAATGAGTACCGGAAAAGGCGAGTCGGCATACTGCTGCAATTGCACCTTCAGCTTTTGTATGGCCGGGCTATTACCGACCAGAGGCGATACAGAGCTATCTTGCTTGCGACTTGCATCGAGTGAGCGATAGCTTAGTGCGCGCTGGAGTATCTTGTGCAGATCGGCCGGGTTGCAGGGTTTGGCCACGAAGTCGCTGGCCCCCAGGGTGCGCGCATGACGGGCATTGTCGGCATCGCTCTGACCGGACAGCACGACGATCCTGATTTCCGGAAACAGCTTGAGCAGATCCGAAATCAAGGCGAATCCCTCGTCGGGACGATGGGGCAGCGGAGGAAGGCCCAGGTCGACCAGCGCAAGCTCGGGAATTCGGCGGAGCTGACGCAGCAGTTGGGTGCAGTGCGGTCGGGAATGACTGGTGATGACTTCGAAAGCGGGGCTCATCGAATAGCTTAAGGTGTCGCAAATGAGCGGATCGTCATCGACGATGATCAACAGAGGTTTTATTGCCAATGAATTTTCCGGGGCGTTGGTCATGGTCGGCGTGCTATCGGCACAGAACGAGGAGAATTCCGTTATTCTACAATTGTTTGAAGGGGATTATTTTACGAGCGGTGTATCGTGGTTCGAGTATAATCAACCCCCGTTTTTAACCTTCGGATTTTGTTGTGGCCGCCGATAGCCTGGTCAAGATTACTGACATCAATTTCGCTTATGACGACAGAGCCATCCTCAAGGGAATCACCATGGAGATTCCCCGGGGCAAGCTGATCGCCATCATGGGCAACTCGGGGTGTGGCAAAACGACCTTGCTGCGTCTGATCGGCGGTCAGCTCAAGCCAACCAGCGGCGAGCTGCTGGTTGCCGGCCAGTCGGTTCCGGACATGAGTCATGACGAGCTGTATGCCATGCGCCGCCGCATGGGGATGCTTTTCCAGTTCGGCGCATTGTTCACCGATATTTCCGTTTATGACAACGTCGCTTATCTGATGCATGAGCATACCGATCTGCCGGAAGAGATGATTCGTGACATGGTCATGATGAAACTCAATGCCGTCGGGTTGCGTGGGGCGCACGACTTGATGCCCGCTGAACTGTCGGGAGGCATGGCGCGGCGCGTTGCGCTGGCGCGGGCGATTGCGCTGGACCCGATGCTGGTCATGTATGACGAGCCCTTTGCCGGACTGGATCCCATCTCGATGGGCGTTATCGGCCAGCTCATACGCAAACTAAACGATGCGCTCGGCGCGACGACGCTACTGGTTACACACGATGTACAGGAGGCGATGTTGATCGTCGACTACGTCTATTTTGTGTCGGATGGACAAATCGTCGCCGAGGGCACTCCCGATGACATTCGCGCTTCCTCCGATCCCTTTGTGCATCAGTTTGTCTTTGGCGAGGCCGACGGTCCGGTGCATTTCCATTATCCTGCCGCTCCTTTCGAGCAGGATCTGCTGCGCGAGAGTGCGTATGGCTGAAAAAGGCGTACCTGCCTTGATTGCGCTCGTTGGAAATATCGGCCATCGCGTGAACAACAGCGTGCAGCGGCTGGGTTTTGCCGCGCGCTTCTTCTTGATGATCCTGGTTTATTCCGGTCAATCTTTCAGGCGGCTGCACCTGACGATTCGCGAGATCTATTTTTCCGGTTTTCAGTCCTTGCTCATCATTTTGGTTTCCGGCCTGTTCATCGGTATGGTGTTAGGCATGCAGGGGTACGAGACGCTACAGCGTTACGGTTCTTCCGAAGCATTGGGCGTGCTGGTCGCCTTGTCGCTGACGCGTGAGTTGGGTCCGGTGGTGGCGGCTTTGCTTTTTGCATCGCGCGCGGGTTCGTCGATTACGGCCGAAATCGGCCTGATGAAGGCCACCGAGCAACTTACTGCGATGGACATGATGGCGGTGAATCCGATTGCCCGGGTCGTCGCTCCGAGGTTCTGGGGAGGCGTCATTTCCATGCCTTTGCTTGCCGCGCTGTTTTCTGCGGTCGGTGTTTTTGGCGGGTATCTGGTTGGCGTTGTCCTGATCGGCGTCGACGAAGGCGCTTTTTGGTCACAGATGCAGGGGTCGGTGGACTTCCGCTTCGATGTCTGGAATGGTGTCATCAAGAGTTTTGTTTTCGGGGTGGCTGTTTCCCTGATTGCTGTTTTCGAGGGCTACGATGCAGTTCCGACTGCGGAGGGCGTATCGACTTCGATCAAAAGGACAGTGGTGTATTCGGCGCTGGCGATTCTGGCGCTGGATTTCGTATTGACCTCCTTCATGTTCCGGGGGCTTTGATGAGTCGCAAGTTGCTTGATCTCTGGGTAGGATTCTTCGTCGTCATTGGTTTTGCGGCGCTGTTGTTTTTAGCACTAAGAGTCGGGAACCTTTCGTCTGCCAATTTTGCCGAGACATACCAGTTGCAGGCCAAGTTTGGTAACATCGGTGGCCTGAAGGTGCGCGGTCCGGTGAAGAGCGCGGGGGTGGTGGTTGGGCGGGTGACGGATATTCGTTTCGACCCCCAGAGTTATGAAGCGTTGGTGACCCTTTCGATTGACAGTCGTTACCGTTTCCCGAAAGATACCTTCGTCTCGATTCTGACGGCGGGTCTGCTGGGTGAGCAGTACATCGGTCTGGACGCTGGAGGCGACGAGAAAATGCTGAAACCAGGCGACGTGGTTGCCAAGACGGATTCTGCGGTTGTGCTTGAGAAACTGATCAGTCAATTCATGTTCAACAAGGCGTCCGAAGGATCGGACAAGAAATAACAGGAAGGGTCGTTCGTGAAAACTCAAATGACGAAGCGCATGTTTTCTACAGCTTGCGCGGCTGTAATTCTCAGTGTGCTGACGGGTTGCGCGACGACGGCTGATAATCCCAAGGATCCTTACGAAGGGTTCAACCGCGCCATGTTTACCGTCAATGAGGGAATCGACGTGGTCGTCAAACCCGTCGCCCAGGGCTACGATGCCGCCGCGCCATTGCCCGTCAAGGCCGGTGTCGGCAACTTCTTTGGCAACATTTACGATGTGTGGACGGCATTCAACAATTTCCTGCAGGGCAAAGGTGGTCAGGGGCTTTCCGACGTGGGCCGCGTCCTGGTCAATACCACGATCGGTATTGGCGGCGTCTTCGATGTGGCCAGCGAGATGGGACTCGAAAAGCATACCGAGGACTTTGGTCAGACGCTTGGCAAGTGGGGCGTGGATGATGGGCCCTACTTCTACTGGCCGCTGATCGGGCCGCGCACCACACGCGATACATTCGGCTGGATGGTCGATAGCTATGCCGACCCGGTGTGGCGTATCGATGATGTCCCCTTGCGGAATACGCTGGCCACCGTGCGCTTTGTCGATCTTCGTGCCAGCTTGCTGCCAACGGACAAGATCGTCGATCAGGCGGCGTTCGACAAGTACAACTACATTCGTGATGCCTATCTGCAGAACCGCCGTAGCGAGATTAACGACGGGAAAGCGCCGATTCAGGGTCGGGACGATACGGAATGCAAGCAGAGCCGTTGTTATTGACTGAACAGAGAAGTTAGATACTGTTCCCAGTAAAGAGATATTCAGTTCGATGAAGAAATTGTTTTTTTCGTTACTCCGTGGTGTGTTCCTGTTGTTGAGCGTTTCAGCGTTTGCCCAGGTTGATTCTCCGGATGCGTTGATCAAGAAGATGACGGATGAGGTCCTGATCATTGTCCGGCATGACAAGGACATTCAGAACGGTAATTCCAAGAAGGCCATTGAACTGGTCGAAACCAAGGTCTTGCCGAACTTCAACTTTCAACACATGACGGCATTGGCGATGGGGCGTGACTGGAACAAGGCAACGCCGGAGCAGAAGAAACGCCTGGCCGAGGAGTTCAAGACGCTTCTGGTACGCACCTATTCCAATGCCCTGACCGGTTACAAAGACCAAACCGTTCGCTTCAAGCCGACCAAGATGCAAAACGGCGATACGGATGTCGACGTTAAAACGGAGATTCTGCAACCCGGTAGCAAGCCGATTCAGCTCGATTACTCAATGGAAAAACTGGCTGACGGGTGGAAAGTTTACGACGTTGTCGTGGCGGGCGTCAGCCTGGTGTCGAACTACCGCAACACCTTTAATCAGGAAGTCCGGGCCAATGGAGTCGAAGGACTTATCCAGATGATCGACGCCAAGAACAAACAACTCGAAGCCGGCAAGAAATGATCGAACAATTCAGTGACGGGTTGCGCGTCACGGGCCCCATGCTGATCGCCAACGCCAGCGCCCTGCTCGAAGCAGGGCGTGGTTTTTTGCGTAGCGGGGACGGGGCCGGCGATATCGTGATTGATCTTTCCAAGGTTGAGGAAACGGACTCGTCGGCACTGAGCGTGGTGTTCGGCTGGTTACGGACCGCACGTAATCGCGGCGTGACCTTGCGCATCGCCCAACCGCCGGCAAGCATGGTCAGCCAGGCGGCGCTTTACGGTGTCTCCGATTCTCTTCCGCTCGCCTGACCGGCGCGAGCGCCCTCGTTGTCGAGTTCAGATGCCATGGGCGTCGCCGTCGCCATTCAACAGCTTGTAAAGTGTTTTGGCCAACTGCGGGCGCTGGACGGCGTTTCTCTGGAGATTGCCGAAGGTGAGTTCTTTGGCCTGCTGGGCCCCAACGGTGCTGGCAAAACCACGCTGATTTCCTGTCTGGCCGGCTTGGCGCGCCCGGATGCAGGAATGCTGAAGGTGATGGGTTACGATGTCCTTGCCGATTACCGCGAGGCGCGCCGTTGCCTCGGCGTGGTGCCGCAGGAACTGGTCTTCGATCCTTTCTTTTCGGTGCGCGAAACCTTGCGCATTCAGTCCGGTTACTTCGGAATCCGCAACAATGACGACTGGATCGACGAGATCCTGGCGAATCTGGACCTCACATCGAAAGCGCATATCAACATGCGACGGCTGTCGGGCGGCATGAAGCGCCGGGTGCTGGTGGCGCAGGCGCTGGTGCATAAACCCCCGGTGATCGTGCTTGACGAGCCGACCGCCGGTGTGGACGTCGAATTGCGGCAGGGGCTGTGGCAGTTCGTCCAGCGGCTCAATGGCGAAGGGCATACGGTCATTCTGACCACGCATTACCTTGAAGAAGCCGAGGCGCTGTGCGGACGCATCGCCATGCTCAAGCAGGGGCGCATCGTGGCGCTCGATTCGACCAGCAACCTGCTGGCACGCTATTCGGGACACACGCTGAATCTGCGTCTGGCCAATGATCGCTGCCTGCCGGATGATTTGCTGGCGCGATCATCGAATACTCAGGGGTATCGGGTTTTTCGACTGACGGGATTCGATGAGATCGAGCCCTTGCTGGCAGAAATACGCCAAGCGGGCGGAATCATTGAAGATTTGAGACTGACGCAGACGGATCTCGAAGACGTCTTCGTCAGCGTCATGCAGGAAGCGGATGGCAGAGAAGGCGTGGCGGCGCGATGACCGGCTTTCTCACCCTGCTTTACAAAGAAGTGCTGCGCTTCTGGAAAGTGAGCTTCCAGACAGTGGCCGCGCCGGTGTTGACGGCGCTGCTGTACCTGCTGATCTTTTCACATGTTCTGGATTCACACCTGCAGGTCAATGGCGTGCGCTATGCCGCTTTCCTGATCCCGGGGCTGGTCATGATGTCGATCCTGCAGAATGCCTTTGCCAACACGTCGTCCAGCCTGATTCAGTCCAAGGTGACGGGCAGTATCGTGTTCGTGCTGTTGCCGCCCATATCCTATGTCGAATTCTTTCTCGCCTATGTCGTCGCGGCCATGCTGCGTGGCCTGATGGTTGGTCTGGGCGTTCTCCTGGTGACCGGATGGTTCGCTTCGCTGAGTTTCGTAGCGCCCGTCTGGATTCTGCTCTTCGCCCTCATTGGGGGCGGCGTCATGGGGTCCCTAGGCATGATCGCCGGAATCTGGGCCGATAAATTCGATCAGCTTGCCGGTTTCCAGAACTTCCTGATCTTGCCACTGACCATGCTTTCCGGCGTTTTTTACTCGATCCACTCGCTGCCACTGTTCTGGCAGCAGGTGTCGCATTTCAACCCCGTGTTCTACATGATCGACGGTTTTCGTTACGGGTTCTTTGGGGTTTCCGATGTCGCGCCCATAATGAGCCTGGTCGTCGTTGCCGTGAGTTTTATTGTCGTTGCACTGATCACGCTGGCGCTGATGCGCAGCGGCTACAAGTTGAGGAACTGACTTATGATGCACTCCGAACAGATCAAGAAGATCATCGCCGCAGGCCTGCCTTGCGAAGTATTGACCGTCGAAGGCGATGGCGAGCACTTCGAGGCGGTCATCGTCAGCGCAGAATTTGCCGGCAAGAGTCGGGTCCAGCGTCAGCAGGCGATCAACGCGCTGTTGCGTTCGTATTTTGACAGCGGCACGCTGCATGCGCTTTCGATGAAAACCATGACGCCCGACGAGTGGAGCGCGTTGCGTGGATAAGCTGCTCATTCAAGGCGGGTTTCCCCTATCCGGCGAGGTATCGATTTCCGGTGCCAAGAATGCGGCGTTGCCGATACTCTGCGCCAGCCTGCTTTCGGCTGAAGCGCTGCATATCACCAACCTGCCGCACCTCAACGACGTAGCGACCATGTTGCGCCTGATCGGGCAGATGGGCGTCGAGGTGACGATGGATGGGAACAGCGGCCTGATTCTCGATAGCCGTGGCGTCAATAGCCCGACCGCGTCTTACGACATGGTCAAGACCATGCGTGCCTCGATTCTCGTTCTCGGGCCGCTGCTGGCGCGCTGTGGCGAGGCCAAGGTCTCGCTGCCCGGTGGTTGCGCTATCGGTGCCCGGCCGGTCGATCAGCACATCAAGGGATTGCAGGCGATGGGTGCTGAAATCCACGTCGAGAACGGATACATCCTGGCCAAAGCCAGTCGCCTGAAAGGCGCGCGCATCGTGACCGACATGGTGACGGTAACCGGCACCGAGAACCTGATGATGGCCGCCGTTCTGGCTGAAGGTGAAACGGTCATCGAAAATGCCGCCTGCGAACCCGAAGTGGTCGATCTGGCCAATTGCCTGATCTCGATGGGCGCACGCATCTCGGGTGCCGGTACGGGCAGCATCCGCGTTCAGGGCGTCGAACGACTGCATGGGGCGACGCATGCCGTCATGCCCGACCGCATCGAGACCGGTACCTATCTGTGCGCTGCCGCCGTGACCCGTGGCAATATCCGCCTGCTCAATACTTCGGTCGGCTACCTGGATTCGGTGGTGCAGAAACTGCGCGAAGCCGGTTGCGACGTTGCGGCCGAACAAGGCGCGATTACGCTCAAGGCGCCGCAGCGACTCAAGGCCGTGAGCATCCGCACCGAGCCTTATCCGGCCTTCCCGACCGACATGCAGGCGCAGTTCATGGCCATCAACTGCGTCGCCGAAGGTTCGGCGGTGATCCGCGAAACGATTTTCGAAAACCGCTTCATGCACGCCGTCGAACTGATCCGGCTAGGCGCCGACATCAAGATCGACGCCAACAATGCGCTGGTCACCGGCGTGCCGCACCTCGACGGAGCGACCGTGATGGCCACCGATCTGCGCGCCTCGGCGAGTCTGGTCATCGCCGGGCTGGTCGCGCAGGGCGAAACGCTGATCGAGCGGATTTATCATCTGGATCGGGGGTATGAGCGGATCGAGGAAAAGCTGACGCGACTGGGCGCAAATGTCAGGCGCGTGCGCTGAAAGGCCGGATTTGTTGACTGCCTCCGCTTGTCGGTTTCCACTTGCACCGATGCGGACAGAGCGTGAGACAATGCAAGCACCACATCATCGCTCTCTTCAAGATGCTCGATGTACTGCCCTGGCCAAAGCAATACAATGGTGTTCCTGGTTACGCTGGCGACATCCGGCGCTCTCGGGATAAACAGTCGGATTGGGAGCGCTGCCATGGTTGATCGCTCGAATATCATTTGGCATCATGCGCTGATCACACGATCTGCCAGGCAGAAAATGAATGGGCACCGAAGCCTGGTGGTGTGGTTTACCGGTTTGTCGGGTTCCGGAAAATCCACGCTCTCCCACGCCGTTGAACAGAGACTCCACGAGATCGGATGCCGCACCTTTGTTCTTGATGGCGACAACGTCCGTCATGGACTGTGCGGCGATCTGGGTTTTTCGGAAGACGACCGCAGCGAGAATATTCGTCGCATCGGTGAGATGGCCAAATTGCTTACCGAAGCCGGCGTAATTACCCTGACTGCATTCATTTCGCCATTTCGTGCTGATCGGCTGAGGGCACGTGAACTGTTTGCGCCGGAGGACTTCGTCGAAGCGTATTGCCGTTGTCCGCTCGAAGTCTGCGAAGGGCGCGATGTGAAAGGCATGTACCGCCGGGCTCGAGCGGGAGAGATTCCGGATTTCACCGGTATTTCTTCGCCGTATGAAGAGCCGCTCACTCCGGATTTGACTGTAGACACGGGGCGTCTATCCTTGGAACAATGTGTCGACCAAGTCATCGCCTGCCTTAAGGATCGTGGAGTCCTTCCGCCGCCATGAGTGCCGCCGTTCTCAATCCATTGAAGATTTTTTCTGAAGTCTGGCAGCACCGCTATCTGCTCGGCCAACTGGTCAAGCGCGATGTGCTGTTGCGTTATCGCGGCGCAATGTTTGGCGTGGCGTGGATCTTCCTAAGCCCGCTATTGATGCTGGCGATTTATGCTTTCATCTTCGGGCAGGTATTTCAGACGCGCTGGCCTCATCAGGATAGCGGTGCACCCTTCTGGCTGCTCCTTTACTGCGGCCTGATCGTCTTCAACCTCTTCGGTGAAACCGTATCGCGTGCACCGGCTGCGGTGCGCGGCTATCCCAGCTACGTGAAGAAGATCATCTTTCCGCTGGGCATTCTGCCACTGGTGCCACTCGGCGCCGCGTTCGTGCATGCCGCCTTCAATTTCCTCATCCTGGTGGCGGCTCTCGCCGTGACGGGAAATCTCTCGCCCGGCATACTGCTTTTTCCCCTGCTGCTGCTGCCGGCCGTGCTGCTCGGCATCGGCGCCGCCTGGTTCCTCGCCGCCTGGGGCGTGTTCATCAAGGACATGACGCAGATCGTGCCGCTCTTCGTGCAAATGTTGCTGTTCCTCTCGCCGGTGTTCTACCCGGTGAGCGCGGTGCCCGGGTTCTTGCGTCCGGTCTATGCGCTCAATCCTCTCGGTGCGGTTATCGAAGCCACGCGCGCCGCCATTCTTGTACAACCGATTTCCTGGTTTGCATGGGGAGCCGCGCTGTTGTTCGGCGCCATTGCTGCTTTCCTGGGTCATTCATTCTTCCGCCATAGCCGTGATGAATTTGCCGATGCGCTTTGACTCCCAGGTGAATGGTCGGCGCCCGGGAAACGGCGACCAACGATCAGATTCACTTACAATCACGGCATGCGCCTGAGCAACCATCAAGCTGTCGAGATCGTGAAACTGGCATGCCAAATTACACAGAGGCCCGTAGTGGTGCGTGTATTCGGATCCCGATTGGACGATGACGCCAAAGGCGGTGACCTTGATCTCTTGATCGAACTGGATGAACCCGTTGCCAACCCAGCCCTTCTCTCTGCTCGGCTTTCCGCCAAGGTCAGTCGTCTGATAGATGGTCGCAAGGTCGATGTGCTACTGACAGCGCCCAACCTCCTACGGCTCCCGATTCATGATATCGCTATCAGCGAAGGCCAGCCGCTATGATTCAAGACACTAAGCTTCGGCTGCGACTGCAGTTCCTGAGCCGCGTGGTGCGCAAGGAATGCTTTCCTCTGGCGTGCACAGACCAGCGTCTTTTCGACAAGCCGTTTTCTGTCGAACGCGCCAAGCAACTTGATTCTGATCCCGAACAGGCAGAACGTGTGGAAGCTTTCGTTGGCAGACTGGGGCGATTACAAGACACGCCCGGGTACGAACTACTCCCCCTGATTCTGATTGCGCTCGGCGAAACACCCGCCACAATGATCGATAACCTCGACAGGGCCGAACGGCTTGATCTGATCAAGTCCGCCGATGATGGGCTGACCATGCGCAAGCAGAGAAACCAGATGGTGCATGAATATGCCGAAGACCCAATCGTACTCAGTAGCGCCCTGCAAACCGGTCACTTTTTTTGTGCCCGCACTTATGGCTGCTGCCGAAAAAATGATTATCTAAGTTGAGCGGCGGGGCTGGGTGTGATGCGCAAGTGACTATGTAAAAAGATGCCCTTGAACTTGATCTCTAATTGTTGTGCCGAAAGGAGTCATCGCAATGCTTTCGAAAAAAAGTGAGCTGATTGAAATATCAAAGCAAGCTTCTCCAGCAAGAGGCATGAGATGACTCGAGACGACATCATGAACTTCCTGAGGGCGCACAAGAATGAAATGCAATCGGAATACGGCGTTGCGGTCGTTGGTCTTTTTGGCAGCTACGCACGCCAATCTGCACATGACGACTCGGATATAGACATTCTCGTAGAGTTTCAGTCTGAGAAGAAAACCTTAAGAAATTATTTCGGGTTCAAGCGCTATCTTGAAGAACACCTCGGGAAGCACGTCGATCTTGGACTTGAGAGCGCATTAAAGCC
>WBZS01001988.1_pt2 | contig 12429 bp, 11 predicted proteins | sample 5204201 | NCBI WGS metagenome assembly WBZS01 (sample SAMN12344357, study PRJNA552823) | activated sludge metagenome | biome: Activated sludge suspended growth; feature: Nitrification reactor; material: Wastewater; isolation source: activated sludge from nitrification reactor of wastewater...
CAACCTGGTCACCAACCCCGACCCGGACACCTACAGCGAGTTCACCATCGCCGCCTTCCTGACCGATGACGAGCCGATCAGCTTCACCGTGACCCGCTTCGCCAAGCCCACGGCGTCCGGCCCGGCGTTGACCGCCCCGGTCTTGTCGAACGACCAGCTGACGGCCCTCGTTGACCTGGTCCGCACGGTCGAGCGGGCCTACTGCCGGGCCAAACCCGGCTACTATCCGGGTCCCTGTTCGCAGGTGACTTCGGACAACGCCAAGCCCCGCTCGCTCGACCTGGAGGTCAAGATCCTCGCCGACGGACGCTTCGTGGTGAAGCAGGTCCGCGAGTTCGGCGGCCGCTGAATTCTCGCTGGTCGAGCTTGTCGTTGGTCGAGCTTGTCGAGACCCTGCCTGGGAAGCGCTGACCGATCCCGCTCCCCGTTGGTTGAGCTTGTCGAAACCCGTAGCCAGGATGGGGTCTCGACAAGCTCGACCAGCGAATGGAGCGGGTCTCGACAAGCTCGACCGACGAGGCTGGACGACCTCGGCCGGCAAAGGGCTAGAGGGCGAGCAACTCAATCGCCGCCATCGCCGCGTTGTGTCCACCGACGCCGCTCACCCCGCCGCCGCGGCGGGCACCCGCTCCGCAGAGCAGGACGCCGGCGTGGCCCGAATCGACGCCCCAGCGGCGGGCGGGGGTGTCCAGCGGGTCGTCGGCGTCCGCCCAGGGCCAGGACAGCCCGCCGTGGAAGATGTTGCCGCCGGGCATCGCCAGGGCGTCCTCGATGTCGCGGGTGGTCTTCACCTCGAGGCAGAGCTCGCCGTTGCCGTCGCGGGCCAGCAGCGGCTCGACCGGCTCGGCCAGCACCGACTCCAGCGTCGCCAGGACGGCGGCCCGCAGCCGCGTCCGGAGTTCGTCGTTGCCGTACGAGTCGACCAGCCGGTCGGGCAGGTGCAGCCCGAACAGGGTCAGCGTCTGCCAGCCCTTGGCCCGCAGGTCGGGGCCGAGGATGCTCGGGTCGGCCAGCGAATGGCAGTAGATCTCGGCCGGCAGCGGATACGGGATCCGGCCGGCGCCGGCGGCCGCGAAGGCGGCGTCCAGCTGGGTCAGCGACTCGTTGATGTGGAAGGTGCCGCCGAAGGCCGCCTCGGGTGCGATGTCCTGGCGCAGCCGGGGCAGCCGGGTGAGCAGCATGTTCACCTTCACCTGCGCGCCCTCGACCCGCTCGGACGCCTCACCCAGCAGCCCGGCCAGCACGGACGGCGCCGCGCCGCACAGCACCAGGTCGGCCGTCAACCGATGCTCCTCGTCACGCTGCCACCAGGTCACCTCGCCGTCCGGGGTCAGCGCGGTCACCTCGGCGCCGGTGATGATGCGGGCGCCGGCCGCGCGGGCGGTGCCCTCCAGGCTGGTGCTGACCACACCCATCCCGCCGATCGGGACGTCCCAGTCGCCGGTCCCGCCGCCGATCACGTGGTACAGGAAGCACCGGTTCTGCTCCAGCGAGGCGTCGTCCGTCGCCGCGTAGGTGCCGATCAGGCCGTCGGTGGCGATCACGCCGCGGACCAGGTCGTCGGCCACCGACGCCTCGATCAGCTCGTTGATGGGCCGCTCGACCAGGGCCGGCCAATCGGCTCCGACAAGCTCTTTCGCCTGCGCCTGGGTGGGCAGCGGGTCGGTCAGGGTGGGGAACAGTGCGCGGGCTACGGTGCCCGTCCGACGATAGACGGAGGCGAAACCGTCGACGTCGCCGGCCGCGCCGATCGAGGCGAACGAGTCCCGGGTGGCCGCCGGGTCGGCGTTGTCGACGAGCAGGCCGCGATCGGTCCCGGGAACCGGGGTGTAGGACGAGTAGCGCCGGCGGGCCAGCCGCAGCGGGATGCTTAGGTCGTCGATCACCTGCCGCGGCATCAGGCTGACCAGGTAGGCGTAGCGGGAGAGCCGCGCGTCGACGCCGGGGAACGCGGTCGCCGACAGCGCGGCGCCACCGACGTGGTCGAGCCGTTCGAGCACGGTCACCGCGGCACCGGCCCGCGCCAGGTAGGCGGCCGCGGTGAGGGCGTTGTGGCCGCCGCCGATGATCGCGATCGTCTTCTGCATCGAATGCCTCGTCTTCCGTTCCGGGTCGGTCGTTCGCGGGGTCAGGTCAGGGTGCCACGGGAAGGCGCAGCGTGCCCACCACACCAGGACGCCGCTGCCACGGCAACGGTCCGCCCAGCGGGCGATACTCGACGCCCATGGCGTCCAGCCGGGCGAAATGAGAGTCGGTGAGGCGCCGGACGAAGTCGGGGTAGTCGCGGGCCTGGCTCGGCGACCAGAGGTTCTCGGCCAGCGCGCACAGCCGGGGAAACGCGGCGTAGTGGACGCGGCGGGCGCCGTCCAGTTGCTCGGTCCAGATGTTGCCCTGGGCGCCGAGGAACCGGCCCGGGAGGTCATCGAGGCCGTCGGGGAACGGGTCGTAGGCGTAGACGGATTCGAGCGTGGTGACCCGGCCGACCGGGATCGGCTCATCGGCCGAATCGGCCTGCGCGTAGTCGAAGTAGAGCCGCCGCTCCGAGCACAACACGACGTCGAATCCCCTTGCCAGGGCCCGCTCGGCCGGCCACGAGTCGCGCCAGCAATGGACCAGCGCGTCCCGGTCGAGATCGTCCTCGGCGGCCTCGTCCCAGAACGCCGCACGCCGCCCGCGCGCCCGCAGGTGATCGGCCAGCGCGTTCAGGAACCAGCCGTGCAGCGCGCCCACGTCCGGCAGGCCCAGTTCGGCGGCCCGCTGCCGGGTCGCCGGATCGTGCCGCCATTGCGTCGGGGGCACCTCATCGCCGCCGAGCCCGATCCAGCGTGACGGGAACAACTCCAGCACCTCGTCGAGCACGTTCCGGTAGAAGTCGAGGGTGGCGTCCGAAGGGTCGAGCACCAGCTCGCTGACCCCCCAGCGGTCCCAGACTCCGGGCCCGGCGTCACCGGCCGAACCGGCGAGCCAGGGGTAGGCGGCGATGGCGGCCCGGCTGTGACCCGGGACGTCGATCTCGGGAATGATCGTGAGCTGCCGTTCGGCGGCGAAGGCGACGATCTCGCGCAGGTCGGCCTTGGTGTAGTAGCCGCCGTGCGGGGTGTCGTCGTAGCGGCCGAGGCTGGAGTCGCCCAGCGCGCTGCGTGGGCGCCAGGCACCGCGCTCGGTCAGCAGCGGGTAGCGGTCGATCGCGATCCGCCAGCCCTGGTCGTCGGTGAGGTGCAGGTGCAGCACATTGAACTTGTGCGCGGCCAGGGCGTCGATGAACAGCAGCAGGTCGTTGGTGGGCAGGAAGTGCCGCGCGACGTCGAGCAGTACCCCGCGATAGCCGAGCCGGGGGGCGTCCTCGATGACCATGCCGGGCACGCTCCACGGCCCGGCTGACGTCGGCGCGCGCCGGAAGGCCGGCTCGCCCAGCAGCTGCAGCAGGGTCTGGACGCCGTAGTGGGCGCCGGGTTCGCCGGCCGCCTCGATGATCACCCGACAGGTGCTGGTGTCGAGCCGGTAGCCCTCATGGCGCTGCACGGTCGCCGGGCCGTCCGTGATCCCGGGACGATGCCGCAGCACGATGTCGGCCCGATCGGCCGGTGCGGGCGGCAGTCGCCAGCCCGCGGCCGCGCCCAGTCGCCGCGCCAGCAGGCGTCCGGCGGTCGCCAGCTCGGGGTCGTGGTGGAGGGTCGACTGATGGCTGAGGGTCACCGGCTCCGCTCCGGAGGTATGGATCACGCGCGGCGCGGGCAGGAGGTGGTGCGGATCGGTCACAGCGACCGATCCTGCCATCGTGCGCGGGCTCGGGTGCGCTCGCACACGACCGGCGGCGGAAATGTCGGAAGCGGCTGCCACGATGGTCGCAGGAGGTGCACATGGAACCCAAGGAAGTGCTGCTGCGCTATCTCGACCGGGCCCGCGAGGCGATGCTGTGGAAGTTGGACGGCCTGAGCGAGTACGACGTCCGGCGCCCGATGACCCCCACCGGAACCAATCTGCTCGGCCTGGTGAAACACCTGGCCAGCGTCGAATTGGGGTACCTGGGCGAGGTGATGGGCAGGCCGTCGGGCATTCCGCTGCCCTGGTACGACGACGAAGAGAACCAGCCGCCGAACGCCGACATGTTCGCCACCGCCGACGAGACCCGTGAGCAGATCGTCGAGCTGTACCGCAGCGCCGGACGGAATTCGGCGGCGACCGTCGCGGCGCTCGAACTGGACGCCCCCGGCCGGGTGCCGTGGTGGGGTGAGCGCGGTGACGTGACCCTGCACCAGATCCTGGTGCACCTGATCGCCGAGACCGATCGCCACCTCGGCCAGGCGGACATCATCCGCGAATACCTCGACGGTGCGGCCGGCCTGCGCGCCGACGTCAGCAACCTCCCCGACCTGGACGCCGAGGGCTGGGCCGAGCAACACCGCCGCCTGCAGGCGATCGCCGAGCAGTTCGGAGAGGACACCGGCTGAGCCCCGCTCGGGGAGACCGTCGCTCCGGCGAGCGGGGGCTTTCGCCGGTCGAGCCTGTCGAGACCCCTCGGTCGGGGGCGAGGCTGGTTTCGACAGGCTCAACCAGCGAGCGGTCGTCCCGGCGAGGTCAGATGCCCCAGCCCGGGTCGAGCCGTGGGGCGGCCTGGGGGACGTGCCGAGAACGCTCCAGTTCGACGGCCAGTTCCACCAGCCGCCCGCCCAGCGTCGACAAGGGCGGCTCGGCCGGCCAGATCGCCCGCAGCGGCCGCTCGACGACGAGCCCCTCGACCATCACGGCCCGCAGCTCACCGGCCCGCACCGCCGCCTGGACGGCGTGCTCGCTCAGCACGGCGGGTCCGGCGCCGGCGCTGACCGCGACCCGCACCGCGGCATTGCTGGCCAGCTCCAGCGCCGGCGGTGCCATCACCCGGCCCTCGAGCGCGCGCTCGAGGGCGATCCGGGTGCCCGAACCCGGCTCGCGGACGATCAGCGAAGTGTCGATCAGCTCGGTCAGCGGCACGGGCCGGGTCCGGCGGGCCCATTCGTGGCCGGGTGCCACGACGACCACCAGCCGGTCGGACGCCACCTCCCGGGCCCGGACCGGCACCGTGAGACTGTCCGGGAGGTCGGGGCTCTCGACGAAGCCGAGGGTGGCGCCGGCGCTCAGCAGGCGTCCGACCTCGAGTGAATTGCCGACGGTGAGCGACACGTCCGCCTCGGGATGCTCCGTTCGCAGTGCGGCCAGCCAGCGCGGCAGCAGCTCCTCGGCGATGGTCTGGCTGGCGGCCACCCGCACGGTGCCGAGGTGGCCGCGTCCGATCGCGGACGCCGCCAGGATCAGCCGCTGGTTCGCGTCCAGTACCCGGCGGGCCCAGTCCACGACGAGCGCACCGTCGCGGGTCAGCACGGTGCCGGTGGGCGTACGCACCAGCAGGGTCAGCCGGAGCAGGCGTTCCAGGCGCCGGAGTGCCCGGCTGGCGTTCGGCTGCGCCATGCCGAGGGCCCGCGCGCCCGCGCCGACACCCCCGTGCTCGGTGACGGCGACCAGCACGGCCAGATCGGCCACCGGCGGATAGCGGTGCGGCGGGATGTCCGGGGTCATATCGACATCGTATGAGACTCATGCGAAAGTGACGTCTACTCAGATATGAGCTGGCGGCGCACAGTGGAGAGGTGCCACTGCCGAGCCTCCGCCACAGCCGACCCACCGCCGCCGAAAGGCATGGGCGCGCCACGGCGTCCGTGCTGCCGGGGCTGCTGGTGTCCTGTGCCGCGGCCGGCGCCGCGCTCGGCCTGCAGCGGGTGTTGCCCGAAGTCAGCCCCCTGTTGGTCGCGATCATCCTGGGCGTCCTGGTCGCCAACCTCTTCGGTCACCGGGCCGACTTCACCGCGGCCACCGCGCCGGGCCTGCAGATCGCGTCCCGGCGGCTGCTGCGCTGGGGCGTGGTGCTGCTCGGCCTGCAGGTGGCGGCCACGGACATCGCCGGGCTGGGTTGGCCGGTGCTGATCGGCGTCGTCGTGGTGGTCGCCGGCGGGATCGGCTTCACGCTGGTCGCCGGCCGGCTGCTGGGGGTCAGCGGTTCACAGACGATCCTGATCGCCTGCGGATTCTCGATCTGCGGTGCGGCGGCGGTCGCCGGGGCGGACAGCGTCCTGCGCCGTCGCAACAGCGATGAGACCGCCACCGCGGTGGCGCTGGTGGTCGTCTTCGGCACCGCCATGATCGGGGTGCTGCCGCCGGTCGCGGCACTCCTCGGCCTCGACCCCCGGGCCGCCGGCATCTGGGCCGGCGCGTCCGTCCACGAGGTCGCCCAGGTGGTGGCGACCGCCGGCATCGTCGGGCCCGCCGCGCTGAAGGTGGCCGTCCTGGTCAAACTCGCCCGGGTGCTGTTGCTCGCGCCGGTCCTGGCGACGATCTCGGTGGGCCAGCGGAGCACGTCCCGCGCCCGCAGCGGGCAACCGATCGTGCCGCTGTTCGTCGTCGGCTTCATCGCGGCCGTCGTGGTGCGCAGCCTGGGCGTGCTGCCGGCGTCCGTGCTGCAGGTGGCCGGGTTGCTGCAGACCGGGCTGCTGGCGGCGGCGATGTTCGCCCTCGGTGGCTCGCTGCACTGGACGGTGCTGCGAAGGGCGGGGCTACGTCCGCTGCTGTTGGGCCTGATCGCCACCGTCGTCGTGGGTCTCCTCGGCCTGCTCACCAGCTGGCTCGCCTGACTCCGCCTCATCCGGCGCGGCGGTCTCGGCGGACGTGGCCCGATCGGACGCGGCCTGCGCCGCCCGGCGCCGACGGATCCGGCGCGCCACCGGCCACCCGATCGCGGCACCGATCAGCGCGAAGGGCAGGATGCCGCCGAGCAGCGTCAGCAGCACCGCGATCGAGTTCTGCAGGGCCTCCCAGCCGCGGGCCAGGCCGGTCAGGAACGGATTGTCCGGGTCGGCCTGGTGGGGGGTGAGCAGCGTGACCGTGACCGGTGCCCGCTCGACCTGATTCTTCAACGCCTTCTGCGTCGCCAGCAGTGATTCCAGCTCGGACTGGCGCCGGGTCAGCTCCTCCTCGACCTTCGCGATCTCGGTGATCGAACCTGCCTTCGCCATCAGCGCCTGGATCCGTTGGATGGAGTCGCGCAGCGTGCGCACCCGGGCATCGACGTCGACGACCTGGTCGGTGACGTCCCGGGCGCTGACCGAGCGGGTGACGAGTTCGCCGAGCTTGGCGGACTCGGTCATGAAGCGGTCCATGGCGTCGGTCGGAATGCTGAACACGATCCGCGAGTTCCCGCCGCTCGCCGAGCCGCTGGCCCAGATCGACTCCGACGAGACGAAGCCGCCCATGCTCTCGGCCAGCTGCCGCAACTGCTCTGCGGTGGCGGCGAGATCGGTGCAGCGCAGCGAGAGCGCGCCGGTGCGGGCGATCTGGCGTTCCGCGGTGGGTCCGGCTTCGCTGGGTGCGGTGGTCGCGGCGGGCACGGCGCCGTCGGCGGCGCGCCCGCCCTCGGGTGCGCTCGCCGAGCCGGACATGGTGCAGCCGGCTAGCCCGATCGCGCTCAAGAGCACTAGGGCGGGCAGCCACAGCCGGAATCGGGACGGGCGGGATTGAGAGGAGTCCATACCGTTCTAAGACGCGGCAGGCTGCCGAACCGTTGCAGGGCCTGCTGCCGCCGGGCCGGCCTCGGACCACTTCGTGGTTGATATGACGCCCGTGGAATTGCCCGTTCGGCCCTCGAACCGATTGACGGTGGATATGGCCCTGGGAGCGACCGGACCGTATCCACCGGGAATCGGTTCGAAGGTGATCGGGGCAGACCCATCCCGCTGATAGCAACCAGGAACCGGTTCGAGCCCCATCGTGGAGAAGCGCCGTCAACCTTGGTCGGGCGAACCCCGCAGCTCCAAGCCGATCTGCTCGGCATCCACCACTGCCAGGGCGTGGGTCAGCACGTCGGCGTCGAAGACACCGTCGTCGCGGGCGTCCAGCAGGGCGGCGCGTTGCGCGGCGAGCACGTCGAGCTCGACCCGCTTGAGCGGACGCCCCGGCACCCGGGCCCGCTCCTGCTCGGCCGACTGCCGGAGCAGCTCCAGCACCCGATCGTGCTCGTCCTGTTCGGCCTGCCGGTCCTCGTCGGTGACCGGACGGCTCAGCCGGCGCACCACCAGGGGCAGGGTCGCGCCCTGCAACAACAGCGATCCGCCGGCCAGGACGAAGGCGACCAGCAACAGCAGCGGGCGTCCGGGGGTCGCGGACGGCAGCGTCTGGGCGGCGGCCAGCGAGACGGCGCCGCGCATTCCGGCCCAGACCAGCAGCCCGCCCTCGCGGGAACCGATCGGGTTGCTGACCAGGTAGTCGATCGTCGCTCGTTCGCGGCGCAACCGGGTCAGCAGCATGGTGAGCCGCTGGGTGCTCCAGCGGCCGGGTTCGCCGTTGCGGGCAGCCGCCCGGCGGGCCTCGGCCGCCCGGCCGGCGTCGGGCGCGAGCGGGGGCTCGAGGGGGGCGTCCGGATTGGCCAGGCGCTGCTCCAGATAGCCCGTCCAGAGGTCCATCCGCTCCTGCCGGCTCAACCGGCGCTGCGTCCGCCGGGACACCGTGATCACCAGCGAGGTCACGTAGACGGCACGGATCAGCACCGACCCCAGCCAGCCGACCGCCGCCACCCACATCACGGTCGACAGCTTGTTGTCGGCCTCCTGGGCGTGGCTGATCAGGCCGTGCAGCTGCAGCCCCATCAGCAGGAAGATGCCGCCCTCGAGCACCAGCTCGACCGTCTTCCAGTTCTGCGAGTCCGACAGCCTCGCGCGTGGGCTCAACAGCCGCGGTGCGCCGTAGCCCGAGACCAGCCCGGCGACCACCGCCGCCACCAGCCCGGAGGCGCCGAGCTGCTCGGCGGGTATCGCGGCCAGGAACGGCGCCGCATAGGAGATCACCGTCGAGGCGGGCGGGTCGGCGAGCTTGGACCGCACCCACAGGTGCAGCCAGCCGACGGCGAACCCGATCAACGCCGCCCCGGCGACCGCCCAGAGGAAGTCCAGGACCACCCCGCCGAGGGCGATCCCGCCGGCGGCCGCCGCCACCGCGGACCGCAGCAGCACCAGCGCGCTGGCGTCGTTGAGCAGGCTCTCGCCCTCGAGCATGGTCAGCACCCGATGCGGGACGCCGACCCGTCGCGCGATGGCGGTCGCGACGGCGTCCGTCGGGCTGACGATGGCGCCCAGGGCCACCCCCCACGGCAGCGAGATGCCCAGGGTGACGCTGAAGAACCAGCCGAGCAACAGGCTGCTCAGCACCACCAGCACCACCGACAGCCCGGTGATCGAACGAAGTTCGCGGCGGAAGTTCATCGCCGGCATGGACGCCGCGGACGAGAACAGCAGCGGCGGCAACACCCCGATCAGCACCCACTCGGGATCGATCTCGAGTTCGGGCACGCCCGGGATGAAGCCCACCGCACCGCCGACCACCACCAGCAGCAGCGGCGCGGCGATCCGGAGCAGCCCGCTGAACGCGGACGCCGCCGCCACGCACAGCAGCGCGAGGGTGAACAGGACGACCACGTGTTCGGCTTCCACGGTGTCAGCATGCCCGCACCGTCCCGCCGAGAGGAAACGAACCGGGCTCACCCCGAGCGGGTGCCCGAGATCCCGGGTCGAGCCCGGGATGACGGAGGAGCCGCGTCAGCCCGGCGAGGGAGGGCGACTCAGCCGGCCTCGGCCTGGGCGCGCAGGAAGCGGCCGAAGTGGGGCACGGTGAAGGCGATCCGGCCGCGCTCGCTGGCGTAGATGAGGCCCTTCTTGATCAGTGCGTCGCGGGCGGGGGAGAGCGACTGCGGCTTGCGGCCCAGCGTCTCCGCGACCAGCGCGGACGGCACCGCGCCCGTGTCGTCGGCGTCCGCGTCGGCCATCGCCCGCAGGTACTCCCGCTCGGCGGCGGTCGCCCGTTCGAGCCGTGACCCGAAGAAGCCGACGGCGAGTTCGTGCTCGGCCTCGGGGGCGGCGACGGCGACGTCGTCCGCGGTGACGGGCGTTGTCGGAGCCAGGTCCCAGACCACCTTGCCGTAGGCCTGGACGAAGTACGGGTAGCCCCCGGTGACCCGGTACATGGCGTCCAGCGCCTCGGGGGTGAAGGCGGCGCCCTCGTCCGCGGCCGGCGCGACCAGCGCCAGATCGGCCGATTCGCGGTCGAGCCGGTCGATCCGGGCGTACGAGAACAGCCTCTCCGAGTACGACTTGGACGCGCTCAGCACCGTCGGCAGGTGCGGCAGCCCGGCACCGACCACGATCAGCGGCAGGCCCTGCTGGCCGAGCTCGTGGCAGGCGGCGCACAACGCGGAGACGTCGTCGGCGCCCAGATCCTGCATCTCGTCGATGAACACGGCGACGCCCTTGCCCTGGTCGGCGGCCAGTCCGGCGACGTCGGTGAGCAACTCGACCAGGTCGATCTCGATGTCGCCGGAGTCGGCGCGTCCGGTCACGGTGGGGGCGCTGATGCCGGAGTTCCACCGGTCATAGGCCTTCGTGTTCGCCGGTGCTGCCCGCTCGACGAACGCCTTCAACGTGGAGAGGACGGCGGTGGCGTCCGGATGGCCGAGTTCGCGGATCGCCATGTGCAGCGCCGCGCCGAGCGGACGCCGGATGCCCTGGTCGGGGCGCGCCTCCAGCTTGCCCGTCCCCCAGCCGGCCCGGACGGCGAGCGACCGGGTGGCGTTGAGCAGTACCGTCTTGCCGACCCCGCGCAGCCCGACCAGCACGATCGACCGCTCCGGACGCCCCCGCGAGACGCGCTCGATGACGAACCGGAACGCCTCCAGCTGGGGGTCGCGTCCGGCAAGTTCGGGCGGACGCTGGCCCGCTCCGGGCGCATACGGGTTTCTGATCGGATCCACGATCGGACTGTATTGCGAAATCTAGCCAGAACGGCAGAATGTGCGAGAGTGTCGCAGATCGGCCAAGACTCCCGCTCCCACACCCCACCCCCCCGGGCGCTCGCCTAACTATTTAGGGCTCGCCCACCTGCGCGAGCCCTAAATAGTTAGGCGAGCGCGGGGGCGGGGGGGCGGACGCCTGGGCCTTGGCCAGCAGGCCGCCCACGACCAGCTGGACGGCCGGGGACGATTCGACCGCCCGCCGCACCATCAGGTGCACGGAGCGGGTCGGGGTGGGATTGACGACGGTGATCGCGCGGACGCCGTCCGGCAGGTCGGTGGTGCACAACCGCGGCATCACCGCGATGCCGATCCCGGCCGCGACGAACGCGATCGCGGTCGGGTGGTTCGTCGTCCGCACCGAGTAGGGCGGGGTGAATCCGGCCGACAGCGCGGCCCGGTGCAGGTTGATCACGCACCACGACTCCTCCGAATCGTGCGCGATCCAGCGCTGGTCGGCCAGCGCGGACAGCTCGACCTCGGAGCGGTCGGCGAGGGCGTGGGCGGCCGGCAGCACCGCGACGTACGGCTCGTCCATCAGGTGGTGGGAGCGGAAGCCGGCCGGCGCCGCGAAGTCCGGCGATCCGACCAGCACCTCCACGTCGGCGCGTTCGTCCTCGCGGGTCGGCAGCTCCTGGACGCGCAGGTCGAGTCGCAGTCGCGGATGCTCGGCCAGCACCCGGTGCACGATGTCCGGAATCCACGCCATCGCCGCCGAGGTGAAGTACGCCATGCTCAGCGAGCCCGCCCGGCCCTCCCGCAGGTCGGACACCCGGGCCTCGACCTCGGTCAGCTCGCCGAACAGCTTCTCGGCGGCCGCGGCCAGCTCGAGCCCGGCGTCGGTCGGCTCGATGCCGCGTCCGGCCTTGCCCAGCAGCACCAGCCCGGTCTCCCGGGCCAGCGCCGCCACCTGCTGGCTCACTGCGGACGGCGTGTAGCCGAGATTCGCGGCCGCTCCCTGGATCGACCCGGCGGCGATCACCGCCCGGTAGATCCGGAGTCGCTGGAGATCGATCATGCGGTCACTCTACGAACCCCACCACCGAATCGCGGCAGAAGCATCAGTCCTGCTTCATCGTCATCAGCTGGCTCAGGTGCCGCAGTTCGGCCAGCTCCCGGCGGTACTGGTCGGCGGCCTCGGAGTCGGCGTCCGCTCCGAACGGCGCCCGCGGAAGGTCGCGGGTGCGCCGGTGGGTGCTCTCGAGCAACCACACCACGGGTGCGAAGATCGCCGCCGCGATCACCAACTCGATTCCGATCATGACTGGCTCCTCTCCGATTGCTCACCTCCAGCCTGGCCTCGCCGATTGATTAGCACCAGCTCGGATTCCTTCATCATCATGAAGTCGTGCTTACGTGCCGAACCGGGCGAGCCGCGCCGATCCCCCTCCCTGGCGCTCGCCTAACTATTTAGGGCTCGCTCAACTGGGCGAGCCCTAAATAGTTAGGCGAGCGGTCGACCGGCGACGCTCCGGCGCGGGGTATCGACCCGGAACGCCGTGAGGTGGAGGATGGGCACGCGGGCGAAGGGGCTCGTGGAGAGGAGCCGGACGCCGCTCGTGATCAAC
>WBZS01002257.1_pt1 | contig 12426 bp, 10 predicted proteins | sample 5204201 | NCBI WGS metagenome assembly WBZS01 (sample SAMN12344357, study PRJNA552823) | activated sludge metagenome | biome: Activated sludge suspended growth; feature: Nitrification reactor; material: Wastewater; isolation source: activated sludge from nitrification reactor of wastewater...
CCCTGATGAAGATCGCCACCGAGGTCAACAAGCCATGGCGTGATGTCGCGCGCTGGAACAACCTCGACAACCCCAACGTGATCGAAGTCGGCCAGGTGCTGCGCGTGGTGGCCCCCACGGGCGCCGCCGTGGCCGAGGCGCCGCGTGCCACCGCCACGCCCACCTCCACCACCAGGCCGCCCGCTCCGGCGGCGACGCAGACAACGCCCGCCACCACCACGGCAGCCGCGGCAGCCCCTGCCGCCACGGCCGCTACCGCACCGTCGGCCGGCGCGGACGACGTCGACTTCATCTGGCCCGCCAGCGGCCCGACCATCGCCGGCTTCGACGAAGCCAAGAACAAAGGCTTGGGCATCGGCGGCAAGGCCGGCGACCCCGTGCTGGCGGCTGCCGACGGCCGGGTCGTGTATGCCGGCGCGGGCTTGCGCGGCTATGGCAACCTGATCATCCTGAAGCACAACAACACGTTTCTGACCGCCTATGCGCACAACCAGACGCTGCTGGTCAAGGAAGACCAGAACGTGAAGAAGGGCCAGAAGATCGCCGAGATGGGATCGACCGATGCCGACCGCGTGAAGCTGCACTTCGAGATCCGCCGCGCGGGCAAGCCGGTCGACCCGGCGCGGTACCTGCCCCCGCGCTGACGCGCTCCCCCTGAGTCGCCTGCGGCGCCTTCCCCCCGAGGGGGACAACGCTGGTGGTCGGGGGAACCCCGACCACGGCGTTCCGGCGCGACCTGCTCCGCGGTCTTTCGTTCGGCTTGCTGCGCAGCCTTTTTGGTCCCTCTCCCGCACGCGGAAGAGGGTTGGGGTGAGGGTGGTGGCGCGTCAAGCACTATTTAATTGATAGCTGCCTGCGCTTACCTCATCAGCGCAAGCGGCATTTTTCATCATGAACCCAGAGCCTGAGACTGCCTCCACCACACCGCTCGACTGGCTCCACATCGACTCGATGGACCTGGACGCGCAGGGTATTGCGCGCCGTGCTGACGGCAAGGTGGTGTTCATCGACGGCGCGCTGCCGGGCGAACTGGTTTCTGCCACCGTGACCAAGCGCAAGAACCAGTGGGAAGCGGCCACGCTGACCGAGGTGCACCGCGAAAGCAGCCTGCGCGTGAGACCGCGCTGCCCGCACTTCGGCCTGCACCAGGGCGCGTGCGGCGGCTGCAAGATGCAGCACCTGGATGCATCGGCCCAGGTCGCCGTCAAGCAGCGCGCGCTGGAGGACAACCTGTGGCACCTGGGCAAGGTCAAGCCCGACCTTCTGCTGCGGCCCATCGAAGGCCCTGCGTGGGGTTACCGCTGGCGCGCGCGCCTATCGGTGCGCTATGTGCAAAAGCGCGGCGAGGTGCTGATCGGCTTTCATGAGCGCAAGAGCCGCTACGTGGCCGACATGCGCGAATGCCATGTGGTGCCGCGGCACGTCAGCGCGCTGCTGATGCCGCTGCGCCAGCTGATTACCGACATGGAGGCGCGCGACACCTGCCCACAGATCGAGCTGGCCTGCGGCGACGACGTGACGGCGCTGGTGCTGCGTCACCTGGAGCCGCTGTCGGCCGGTGACCTGGCCAAGCTGCGCACCTTCGCCGCCCAGCATGCCGTGCAATGGTGGCTGCAACCCAAGGGGCCCGATACCGTACATCGGCTGGATGAAGGCGGCCCCGAGCTGTCGTACGCGCTGCCCGAATTCGGCATCACCATGCCCTTCAGACCGACCGACTTCACGCAGGTCAACCCGCACATCAACCGCGTGCTGGTCACGCGCGCGTTGCGCCTGCTGGGCGCGCAGCCGCACGAGCGCGTGATCGACTGGTTCTGCGGGCTGGGCAACTTCACCCTGCCCATCGCCACGCAGGCCGGCCAGGTGCTGGGCGTGGAGGGCAGCCAGGCGCTGGTGGCACGGGCTCGGCAGAATTTTGATCAAAATCAGGCCTCAGCGCTTGCTGCAAAAGCGCTGGCAGCTACAAATTTTGCAGCGCGCAACCTGTTCGACATGACCGCGGCGCAACTGGTCAGCGACGGCACCGCCGACCGCTGGCTGGTCGATCCGCCGCGCGAGGGCGCCTTTGCTTTGGTCAAGGCGCTGGCCGCCATTCACCAGGCCCGACTGGGCGCCCCCGATGCCGAGCCGCTGCCGCCGGGCGCCGAAGCCTGGCAACCGCCGCGCCGCATCGTCTACGTCAGCTGCAACCCCGCCACGCTGGGGCGCGACGCGGGCCTGCTGGTGCATCAGGCCGGCTACCGCTGCAGCGCCGCGGGCGTGGTCAACATGTTTCCGCACACGGCGCATGTCGAAAGCATGGCGGTGTTTGATCTGGACGATGCTGCGATGTGAGCAGTGTCCGCTACATGCGGGCCTCCGCGCGCCTAGTGTTTCGTCACATATCACCTGTCGGATAGACCGCGTGAGCTTGATGCGCGCATAGACCAACTTAAGGCGACGCTCAATAAGTCCCCGTGGATGCTGGCGCTGTGGTTTGGGATGGGATGCAAGGCGAAAACCGCAGCCATAGCGTGGGCTATGGCGAGGACTTGCAACGCCGCAGACCGCCCAAATCCACAGATGCCAGCGCCGCGAGGGGCTTGTTCAGCGTTGCCTTGAGCCTGCCTTTCAGCGCCTTGGCCTGATCGGGCGCAACTGCCTCGTACCTCGGTGCCGCTGAGTGCGTGGTGAGGTTGTCCATCACCGGCGTGATAGGCGCACCTGGCCAATGAACTGACGGGGTAAACCACCGGGTGATGCTCGTCGCAGGGGCGACAGTGGCCGACTATATCGCCATCAAGGCCTACAACGACAACTTGGCCGCTTGGCAGAAGGCGGTGACCAGCGCGATCAGGACAAGACGCGGCGGGTGGTGAGAATGGTGCGCGCCCAGATAGCATCCTGGAGTTCCCCCTATTTGACGGACACTTTCGTGAAGAAGGAAGGAGTCCGAAATGGGAAGAACCAAGCCACCGTATCCGGCGGCATTCAAGCAGCAGATCGTCGAGCTGTTTCATGCCGGGCGTAGCCAATCGGAGTTGGCACGTGAGTTTGATGTGTCAGCAGCCAGCATCGCCAACTGGGTGGCCCGTACGGCTGCGGATTCAGGCAAGCAACTGCCGGGCAAGGACGTGTTGACCACAGCCGAGCGCGACGAACTGGTTCGGCTGCGCCGGGAGAATCGTCGCCTGCAAACGGAGCGCGACATATTGGCAAAGGCTACGGCCTGGTTTGCAGGACAAAGCGAGAAGACGTCCACGCCGTCTACACGCTGATGCAAGTAAACCAGGCCGACTTTGCCACCCGCACTATGGCGCGCGTGCTCGGTGTTTCCAGCAGTGGCTACCACGACTGGTTTAAGCGCCAGCCCAGCGCCCGAGATCAGGCCAATGCCGAGCTGTTGCTGCGCATCCAGGCCATCCACCGGATGAGCGACGCCAGCTACGGCGTGCCACGCATGGTGGCGCAACTCGCCCGTGAGGGTGTAATCGTCAACAAGAAACGCGTCGAGCGTCTGATGCGCCAGGCGGGTCTCAAAGGAATCAGCCGTCGGCGCGGCTGGTGCGTGACGACCCGGCGGGCTCACGACGCCAAAGTGTCTGCCGATCTGGTCAATCGCCAGTTCGTTGCCGCGCAGCCAAACCAGCTCTGGGTGGCCGACATGATCTACCTACCCACCTGGGCAGGCTTTGCCTATCTGGCGGTGGTCATCGATGTGTATAGCCGCAAGATTGTCGGCTGGGCCTTTGGCACCCGCATGACGGCCGATCTGGTGGTGCAGTCGCTGGAGATGGCGGCGTTCACCCGAAAGCCCGAATCGGTGATCCACCACTCCGATCAGGGCAGCCAGTACACCAGTACGGTATTTGGAAAGCGCTGTCAGGAGATGGGCGTCAGGCCCAGCATGGGCTCGGTGGGCGACGCCTACGACAACGCGATGGCCGAGAGCTTCTTTGCCAGCCTGGAGTGCGAGCTGATCAACCGCAGAACGTGGAAAACACCGACCGAGGCAAGACATGCGGTCTTTGCGTGGATCGAGGGCTGGTACAACCCGCACCGGCTGCACAGCGCACTGGCCTATCTCTCACCCAATGAGTTCGAGCAGTTCAATCAAGCAAAATCGAAGCAATCCCCCGTGGCCAAAACCGCAGAACCTGCGCTGAACTCTTCAGCGCTCAACCGTCCGTGAGATGGGGGGAACTCCAGACCTCCCTAACCCCCATCCACCACCTCGTCGCCCTCACGCCGCAGCGCGCCCTTGTCGAACAGCGGTGCCAGGATCAGGGCCAGCCAGTCGTCCCACGGCAGGTCGGGGCAGTGCTGGCGGTGCAGCAGGCGCAGTGACGGCCCGCTGGCCAGCCAGGCGTCGAAGGCTGCGCGCGGCATGCGCTCGACGTCCATCATCTGGTATTTGATCAGCACCTTGGCGGCGTACAGCGCATGCTGCGCCGGGTGCTGGTTGAAGTAGTCGATGCGCTGGCGCGCGCGGGCCAGCGCGGCGTCGATCGCGCCACCAGCGCGGCCGAACGGCGCGCCGTGGCCCGGCACCACCACGGCCGGGTCCATGCGCTCAATGAGCTTCAGCGTATCGGCAAAGGTGTCGAAGCCGTCGGAGCCGTCGATGTGCGGAAAGATCACGCCGACGCCGTTTTCCCACATCGCGTCGCCCGCCACCAGCACGCCGTGGCGCGGCTCGTACAGCAGCACGGCCAGCGCGTCGTGGCCAGGGGCGGCGTGGATTTCCCAGTCGTAATTGCCCAGGCGGACGGTTTGACCGGGCACCAGCGGCTCGGTCGCGGTAAAGGGGTCGCAACGCTGGCCGGTGCCGCCAAAACTCAGGGCGTCTTCGTCCCAGGCCTGCACGTGGGCCAGCGAGGGTTCGGGCACCCAGGTACGCGCGCCGGGCCAGGCGGCTTGCAGCGCGCCGGTGCCACCGCAATGGTCGCTGTGCAGGTGGGTGTGGGCGATGCGGGCCAGGGCCTGCTCGCCCAGTTCAGTTTGCACAAGCTTGACCGTTTCGGCCGCGTGCTTGCTGTGGCCGGTGTCGATCAGCGCCGGCGCCTGTTCGCTCAGGCACAGCACGTTGTTCGACGACAGCCAGCCGCGCTCGAACACGAGGATGTCGGGCGGAAGCAGGGACGATGGCACGGCAGGTGGTGGGGCTGGGCTCACGGGTGGTTCTGAGATGGGGTGTCCTTTGACGGGTTATACCGCCAAGGCCTGCAGGCGCAGTTGCGACTCGAAGTGGCGCCGCTGGCCCGTCACCGGGTCGTCGAATGCCAGCGCACGCGCCAGCAACTGCAGCGGCTGACTGAGGTCGTCCGGCTCATCCGGCACACGCAGCACGCGTGGATAAAAGGCATCGCCCGCGATCGGCACACCCAGCGCGGCCAGGTGCACGCGCAGCTGGTGGCGCCGCCCGGTGATGGGCCGCAGCCGGTAGTGCGCCAGCGCTCCGTGGCGCGCGATGAGTTCGATCTGCGTTTCGCTGTTGGGCGCGCCGGGCGCTTCGTGCGAGACGAAGAAGCGATCCGCGTCCTCAACCAACCGGCTGCGGTGGGTGCGCGGCAAGGTCAGGTCGTCGCGGTAGGGCGCCACGGCTTCGTAGATCTTCTCGACCGCACGATCGCGAAACAGCGCCTGATACTCGTCGCGGTGCGCGGGCTGCGCGGCAAACGCGACCAGCCCGGCGGTCTCGCGGTCGATGCGGTGCAGCGGGCTCAGCGTGTCGATGCCCAGACGCCGCTTCAACCGCACCAGCAGGCTGCTGTGCACGTAGCGGCCGCCGGGCGTGACGGGCATGAAGTGTGGCTTGTCGGCCACCACCAGGTGCTCGTCCTGAAAGACGATCTGTTCGCTGTGCGGCGGCTCGGGCTCATGGGGCACATGCCGGTAATAGAACAAACGCTGGCCATTGCCGCGCGGGTAGGGCGCATCCACCGCCAGCGCGCGCGCCTGTTCGTCCACCACGGTGCCCTCGGCCATGCGCTCGGCCCATTCGCTGCGCGACAGTGCGGGCAAGCGCTGCGCCAGAAAATCCAGCACCGTGGGCCAATCACCCGCCGGCAGCGCCACGCAACTGGCGCTGACGCCGTCACGGCTGCGGATCAGCGGCGGGCGTGGCGGTCGGGCCATGCGGGGCAGGGGCGTCGACGCGGTGGAACACCAGATCCCACACGCCGTGCCCCAGCCGCAGGCCACGGCGCTCGAACTTGGTCTCGGGCCGGTACGCCGGGCGCGGCGCGAAGTCGGGTGCGGTGTTGGCCAGCAGCGGCTCGGCACTCAGCACGCTCAGCGTTTGATGGGCGTAGGGCTCCCAGTCGGTGGCGCAGTGCAGGTAGCCGCCGGGCGCAAGGCGCCGTGCCAGTTCATGCACCAGCGGCGGCTGGATCATGCGGCGCTTGTGGTGGCGCTTCTTGTGCCACGGATCGGGGAAGAAGATGTGAATGCCGTCCAGCGAATCGGGCGCGATCATGTGCGTCAGCACCTGCACCGCGTCGTGCTGCACGATGCGGATGTTCTGCAACTGCAGCTCGCCGATCAGCTTGAGCAGCGCCCCCACACCGGGTTCGTGCACCTCGCAGCCGATGAACAGGGTGTCTGGCATCAGCGCCGCGATGTGCGCCGTGGCGCCGCCCATGCCGAAGCCGATCTCCAGCACGGTTTTGGAGTGATTCTGGCCGTTCGCGCTTGCTGCTTGAGCGCATGCAGCTACCAAATCAGGAGTACTCGGGTCGTACGGCAGCACGAAGCGCGGCCCCAGATCGGCCAGCGCGCGCGCCTGGCCGAGCGTGGTGCGCCCTGCGCGCGTGACGAAGGTGCGGATGGCGCGCGGGTGTGCCACGCCGTCGGGCGCGGTGGTGTGGGCTTCGGTGAGGCCGTCGTCCGACCGGTCGACGGGCGTGGTCACGGCTCTTGCGGAGGCTCTGCGGCCGGCTGGGCGGCGGCGGGGGAAGCGTCGTCCGCCCAGGCTTGAAAGGCCGCGTCGCCGGAGTCGCCCTGTTTCTTGAGGGAAACCACTTCGCGCCGCTCGTCAGACAAGCGCCGTTCGCTATCGAAACGAGAGTATTTTCGCAGCAGGGCGACCAGTTGCGCATAGACGCGCGGATTGGCGGCCAGGCACTCGGGTTGGTCAATGTGGCCTGCCTCGCCGGCGAAGTTGCCGATCAGGCCGCCGGCCTCGGTCACCAGCAGGCTGCCGGCAGCCACGTCCCAGGGCTTGAGGCCGGTCTCGAAAAAACCGTCGGTGAAACCTGCGGCGACGTAGGCCAGGTCCAGCGCGGCGGCGCCGGGGCGACGCAGGCCGGCAGTGCGCTGCATCACGTCGCCCATCATCTTCAGGTAGCTCGGAAAGTCGTCGCCCTTGCGAAACGGAAAGCCGGTGGCGATCAGGCATTCGGGCAGGCGCGTGCGCTTGCTGACGCGGATGCGCCGGTCGTTGACATAGGCGCCGCGCCCGCGCGTGGCGGTGAACAGGTCATTGCGGGTGGGGTCATACACCACGGCCTGCTCGATGCGGCCCCTGACGCTGAGTGCAATGCTCACGCAGTAGACCGGAAAGCCGTGGATGAAGTTGGTCGTGCCGTCCAGCGGGTCGATGATCCAGACGTGGTCCGAATGGGGGTTGCCGCGCGAGGTGCCGGATTCTTCGGCATGGATGCCGTGGTTCGGGTAGGCCGTCAGCAGCGTGTCGATGATCGCGTCTTCGCTGGCGTGATCGACCTCGGTCACGAAATCGTTGACCTGCTTCTGCGAGATGCGCACGGCCTCGACGTCGAGCGCCGCGCGGTTGATGATGGCGCCAGCGGCGCGTGCGGCCTTGATGGCCACGTTGAGCATGGGATGCAGGGTGGACGACATGAATTGTGTGAAGAGCAGCGGGGCGGCAGACCCCGGAAAGGCGGCGCGCGATGGCGGCGCAAAACACGTATTTTCCCATGCTTTGGGGCGCCGGGGCAGCAACAGGGGGTCGGCAGCGTCTCTTGAAATTGCGCCCGGGCAAACGCATCTGTGTAGTCAACGGCAGCCCGCCGTGTTCACCGACTTTGCAGGAGACCACACCATGGCCAACGTTCCGACCCGCGGCAACCTGTTCGACGACTTGTTCAAGGAATTCGCCCCCGGCTTCTTCATCAAGCCCTTGCACGGCGACCCACTGCCCACGGCGGCGCAGATCCGCATCGACGTGAAGGAATCCGACGCTGCCTACACGGTGCTGGCGGAAATACCCGGCGTGCCGAAGGAAGACATTCACGTCGCCATTGACGGCAGCGTGGTCACGCTGCGCGCCGAGATCAAGCAGCACGACACCCAGGCCGCAGACGGCGAGAAGGTGTTGCGCACCGAGCGCTACTACGGCGCCGTGTCGCGCAGCTTCCAGTTGCCGCAGGACATCGACCAGGCCACCGCCAAGGCCCGTTATGAAAATGGCGTGCTGCAACTGACCTTGCCCAAGAAGCAGGCCAACGGGGCGCAGAAGCTCACGATCGAGTGAGTCTTATCCCATGAAGCCGACATTGCGGCTGGCGTAGTTGGTGATATTGGGCATCACCAGCGGCAGTTCGCTGTCGCTGACGCCAAACCAGCGCGCCAGTGTGGCAGCGTACTGGTCCACCGCGGTGCTGGGCAGAAGACGCCCCTGGCCGACGTCGTCAGGTCCGTTGAGGACCAACTGCGGTGGTGTGCCGTAATACGCGGCGCCACTCACGGCGCCGCCCAGCACGAAATGCGTGCTGCCCCACCCGTGGTCGGACCCATCGCCATTGGACGTGAGTGTGCGGCCGAAGTCCGAGGCGGTGAACGCCGTGACGTTAGGTGCCAGGCCCAGGCTGTCGATGGCGGCCTGAAAGCCGGTCAGCGCGCTGGCCACCTGCGCCAGCAGCGGAGGCTGCTTTGCCAGCAGCCCGTCGTGCGTGTCAAACCCGCCCAGCGACACCAGAAACACCTGGCGCTTGAGACCCAGCGTGTTGCGTGCGGCAATCAGGCGCGCCACCATCTTCAGTTGCTTCGACAGGGTGCCGGTGTCGGTGAAATAGCTGTCCACGCTGGTCCCGCTGCCGAGCGCGCTGGCCAGCGTGCCCTGTGACGAGATCGATCGATTGACGATGCGCGTGTATTCGTTTTCGAGTACGTGCGTGCGCGCCTGGGTGATGAGCGTGCGCAGCGCGTTCTGGCACGCGCTGGAGCCGTACAGCGGCGCCGTGGCGGCCTTGATGGGCACCGCGCCATCGCTGCCGATCTGATAGGACAGCGCGTTCAAGCCCGACAGGAAGACCGCATTGCCCGTGACCGACATGCAGGTGAAGACGGAGCCCCCGTTGCCCGACAGCGCCAGGTCGCCCAGTGTGCCGCCCCAGCCCAGCACCGCGCCTTCTGCGCGTGAGCTTTGCCAGTACGACTGCTGGTCGTTGTGCGAAAACAGCTTGGGCGGCAGCGGCACCGACTGTGCCTTGAACTGCGCCACAGTGGTCGGCTGCACCAGCGTGCCGACGTTGAGCTGCACCGCCAGGCGACCGCCGTCGAACAGCGTTTTCAGCGGCGCCAGCGACGGCGCGAGCGCGTACTGCACGCCGCCGACCAGCGCGGTGCGGGGGCCGAGCGCCGTCGCAGCGAGGTCAGCGCGCGCCAGCGCCAGGTTGGTGCGTACGCTGGCATATTGCGCGTGGCCCGTGGCATCGTAGGGGATCAGCGTGTTGCCGTTGTCGTTGCCGCCGTACAGAAACACGCAGACCAGTGCCTTGTAATCGGTGGCGGTGAAGGCCGCGGCCTCGCCCATGGCGGCCAGGTTCAGCGCCCAGGGCGTGGCGGTGCCGGCCAGGCCAAGCTGCCCCAGGCGCTGCAGAAAGGCGCGCCGCGCCGGTTGGTGTGTCGTTGTCATGGGCGCCTGTCCTTATTTCTGCACGATGTATTCGGGGCAGCTCATTACCATCAGGATGGCGGCCCACACGCGGTTGTTCTTGCCGGCGTCGGTGGTGATGCCGATGCTGGCGATGGCGTCGCGGATGGTGCTGGTGGTGGCGCTGGAAAGCTGCCCCGCTGCCAGCAGCAGGTTGAGCCGGTCGACCAGCGCGGCCGGGTTGGCCACCAGCGCCAGTTCGGCCGTGTAGCTGCTCACCCACACCTTGCTGGTGCTGTTGCCGTACAGGCCGTAGGCGATCGTGTTCTGCATGAAGTTGAGGTAACCGGCGACCGAGCTTTCGTTGGTGATCTGGAATTCGGGCGCAGCCTGGCCTGTGGCCGCCAGGGCCGTGCCCGGTGGCACGTAGCCGGGGCGAAAGAAATTGAACACCGACGGGCTGCGCAGCGGACTTTGCGCCAGCGCGGTGGACGGGTTGGACAGGTCATACACCGTCCATGTGCCGTCGTTCGACGTGGCACCGAAGGTGCGCGCCCATTGCACGCAGCGGATCATGGGCTCGCGCAGCTTGCCCCAGGCCGGCGTTGACAGGCCCGCGGCCGCGCGCGCCTCGGGGTCCAGCAGCACCGCCTTGGTGACGGCGCGCAGGTCGCCTCGCACGCCGGCGCCGTTGTTGGCGAACACGGCGGCCACGCGGGCGATGTAGGCCGGGCTTGGCGCGCCGGTGACCAGGCGCTGGATCAGCGCTCGCGCGATGAAGGGGCCGGTGTTGGCGTGGTTGTACAGGGTATCCAGCGCGGTCTTCAGCGCCTGCGCGCCCGGCGTGCTGCCAGGCACCGTGACGCCGAGGAAGCTGGCGTCCTGCGTCGAATGCTTGGTGGCGTCCAGCACCATGGGGTTGCGGTACCTCAGCGGATTGGTGCCGCGCACGTGGCCGGTGGTGTCCCAGTTGTAGCCCGTGAACACGCGCGCCAGCCCGGTCACGTCGGCGGGGCCATAGGTGTAGAGCGGCTGGCCGGACGAATTGAGCTTGGCGCTGCCATCGGCGTTGAGCTGCACCAGGCCGATGGAGAACAGCTGCATCACTTCGCGCGCGTAGTTCTCGTCGGGGTGACGGCCGGTGGCGGGGTCTTCCTTCAGGCTGCCGCGCATGTTCAGGTAGCTGCCCATGGCGGGGTCAAGCGTGACGGCCTCCAGCAGCTGGCGGTAGTTGCCGAAGGCGTGGGTGTTCAGCACGTCCCAGTACGCGGCCATGGCGAACGAGGGCGATTCACCGTCGATGCCGACACCCGACACCACCATGATCTCCGACCAGGCCAGCGCCAACCGCTTGCGCAGCGCGTCGGGCGCCGTGATCAGCTGGTTCCAGACCATGTAGTTGGCGTATTCGCCGTTGAAGATCACGTCCACACGGTTGTAGCCCTGGCCCATGAGCCAGTCCCAGCCGGTGCCGGACACGGGCATGCTCATCTGCGCGTCGAGCCACGCGCTGTAGCCCATCGTGCGAACGGATTCGATCTCGGCGTCGGTGGACGAAAACTGCGCCTGATGCAGAAAGCGCGCGGCTTCGGCTGCGGAGATGGGGGCTGGCGCCGGTGTGGGTGCAGGCGATGGCGTCGGTGCGGGCGCGGGTGACGGCGTCGGCGCAGGTGCGGGTGCGGGTGCGGGTGAAGGGGAGGGCGTCGGTGCAGGGGCAGGCGTTGGTGTGGGTGCAGGCGCTGGCGTGGGCGATGGGGTGGGCGTCGGTGACGGCGTTGGCGTCGGTGAGGGGGTGGCTGCAGGCGCCGGCAACGGATCGGTCGCGGGCAACGGGTCGGGCGTCGGCAAGGGTGACGGGGTGGCGGATGGTGTCGGCGCCGGCAAGGGCGGCGCCGGCGTCACGCCATTGCTGCCGCCGCCGCAAGCCGCGAGGACGGCCGACATCAGCGCGGTCAGGCCGGTCAGCTCAACCGTGCGGGGGGTGAACGGGCCGGTGGCTTCGGGCGCAAGCGCTTCATCGGTGCGTTCGGACCGCGCGGGGCCCGTCGCTGCGCTGTCGGGCGCGGCGTCGTGGGTTTCCATCATCAATCGCTCCTCCAGAGGGTCGGACTGGCTTGGCACGGCTTGGGGGCGATCCGGTCCCCGTCTTGATGTGGCAAACCTTGGCCTAATCGTTCGAAAGATGCAATTTCGATGCCAAGCTAAGCGCAGCCTTGGCGCGGACCGGCGCTGCGGACTAATGACTACATTGACAGCGAGAAATGGCGCGTCACGCCGCGTAGGATGGACGACAGTTGACAATCTGATGCAGCCACGCGCGCGCGGTGCGCAGCGCCTGGCTGCCGAGCACATGTCGGCGCGGCAGGCACGGCGTTTGACGCTCGGCACCGCTTCGTCGCGCAACAGGGGATTTTCAGGTGGCCGGGGATACGCCGTGGCCCGTGCGGGTGATCTGGTCTATCGCACAATAGCCGCTGGCTGCGCAGCGGCTGCGCGACCCCGTACCAACCATCCGCGATTCAATATGAGCAAGATGAAAATTGAGGGATCCTTCGTTGCACTCATCACCCCGTTCAATGGCGATGGAAGCGTGGACTTCGAAGGCTTTC
>WBZS01002258.1_pt1 | contig 12421 bp, 7 predicted proteins | sample 5204201 | NCBI WGS metagenome assembly WBZS01 (sample SAMN12344357, study PRJNA552823) | activated sludge metagenome | biome: Activated sludge suspended growth; feature: Nitrification reactor; material: Wastewater; isolation source: activated sludge from nitrification reactor of wastewater treatment...
CGCTGACCGGGACCGGTCCGGCCACGGAGGCCGTCAACGCCGCCCTCCGCTGGATCGGCACCCGCTACAGCTGGGGCGGCGGCACCCCCAGTGGACCCTCGACCGGTATCTGCTGCTCGCCCGGAGGCCAGGACGGACGAGTCGTGACCGGGTTCGACTGCTCCGGGCTCGTTCTGTACGCCTACGCGCAGATCGGCGTCCGTCTCCCACACCTTGCCCACGACATCACCTACAACTCCGGCGGCCAGGTCATTGCGCGGGACTTCGCCCAAATGAGGCCGGGCGACGTGATCGGCTTCTCCTACACACCCGGGGGCCGCGTGTTCCACGCCGGCATCTACATGGGCGACGCATGGAGAACTCCGACGGCAGCGGGGTATCCATCGACAGCCTCACGAGCGGGTACTACAGCCGCCTCGTCTGGCGCGTGGTGCGGTTCACCACCTCCTAGGACGTCGCGCACGCGGCTCTTGCTGGGCGGTACCTGTTGATCCACACAGAGCTTGCGGTGCGGGGACAGTTGCGTTCTCCCTTGCCATGGGCAGGTTTCGGGGCTAAGCGCACTCTACGCATGGCCCGCCCGGAACGCTCCTGGAACGCCAACGAGGCCGGAAGGATCGGCGTCGGCCTCGCATGGAATCGAGCAGAGTGGCTTCGGCCACAGAACTGTCGTTGCCGCTCGGTACCGTAAGCATCAACGGGCCAAGATATTGCCCGTCCGAGCCGGCACCCCTTCGGGACGCCGAGAAGAGGAGCAAGGCTGTGCCCGACACGTTCGGACATCACCCATGGACTGTTCAGGATCTCGTCGGGGGCATCACCTCAGGACAGGTGCGCTTGCCCGATATTCAACGCCCGTTTGTCTGGTCCAACGCCAAGGTCCGTGACCTCGTGGACTCCATGTACCGGGGTTTCCCGGTTGGGCAACTCATGTTCTGGGAGAACACGGACGAGACGCACATGCGGACCATCGGAACGGCGGAGAAGACCCAGTCTGGATCAATGCAGGTCATCGACGGCCAACAGCGACTCACATCTCTGTACGCCGTCGTGAAGGGGCTGCCCATCCTGAGGGAGGACTACTCGCAGGAGCGGGTAGTCATCGCTTTCAACCCGCTCACCGAGCGCTTCGACGTGCCGAACGCCAAGACCAAGTCTTCGGAGTGGATCCAGGACATCCGCGACGTGTTCGAGTCCTCGATCGACGCCCGGGCCGCCTACATCGGCAAGTTGGAGACGGCTCGGAATGGTGAGCGGATCGATCGCGACCTTGAGCGCGCCATTGAGGTGGCCATAAACCGGCTCGCCAGCGTGCTGTCCTACCAGTTCCAAGTGGTGCAGCTAAAGAAGCAAGTCCTGAGAGAGACCGTTGCCGACATCTTCGTCCGTATCAACTCCGAGGGCGTGAAGCTGTCCTCAACGGACTTCATCCTTACTTGGCTCTCGGTCTTTTGGGAGCACGGCCGACAAGAGCTGGAAGACTTCGCGCGTGCGTCGCGGTTCACGCCGCAGGAACTCTCCCGCATGACTGGGCAGACGACCCGGTGGACGCCGAAGAACCCATACCTGACTCTCGATCCAGGGCACGCGCTGCGCGTGGCGGTGGCGGTCGGCAACCGGCGAGCGCAGCTTCAAGACGCCTACAACGCGCTGCGCGGACGTGACCCTCGTACTCGCCAAATCGTGCCGGAGAACCGGGATCGTGAGCTGGCCAAGCTGAAGGCGGGGCAGGCTCAAGCCCTGAATCCGAACCATTGGGACGAGTTCTTGAAGGTGGTCGAGCGCGCCGGCATTCGCACCAGTGACATGGTCACCTCCAAGAGCGCTGTTCTGTATACGTACTCCCTGTGGTTGATAGGGCGCACGGAGTACGGGGTGCCGGTCGACGAACTGCGAGAGGTGATGGCCCGCTGGTACTTCATGGTCCAACTGACCGGCCGCTACTCGGCCAGCCCGGAGAGCCGAGCGCAGGAGGATCTGAATAGACTCCAAGGCTTGTCAGTCAATCCGCAGGCTTTCAAAGACATGGTCAACACTCAGGTCGACACGGTGCTCACCGACGACTGGTGGCGAGTGACGCTCCCCGAGGGCCTGCACACGTCCAGCACCTCCAGCCCCGTGTACAACGGGTATCTGGCGGCCCTGACCATTCTCGACGCGGACGTGCTGCTGTCGAACCTGACGGTTAAGGACTGGATCAACCCAGCACGTCGGCCGATCAAGGGCGTCGAGAAGCACCACCTGTTCCCAAAGGACTACCTGAAGACTGTCTTGCACTACACGTCCACCCGTCAGATCAATCAGGTGGCAAACCAAGCCCTCGTCGAATGGTCGGACAACATTGCCATCTCCAATGAAGCCCCCGCCGAGTATTGGCCCAAGGAGCTTGAGGATAAGAAGATCCAAGGAGAGCGCCTCGCCAGTCAAATGTGGTGGCATGCGCTCCCCGACGGGTGGATCACCATGGCGTACCCCGACTTCCTTGAGACCCGCAGAAAGCTGATGGCCGCGGTGACTCATGAGGGGTTCAGGAAGCTGTCTGACCCGAACTACCGTCCCGCGCCTCCTCCCCCGATGGTCGTCGTTCCCGAACCTGAACTGCCGACCTTCGATGCGCTGGTCCTGGCTGGTGTCATCCCGCCCGGCACGTACCTGACCCCTGCGAACGGGGAGACAGAGTCCATTGCCGAGGTGACCGAGGACGCTACGATCCTGCTCGACGACACCGAGTACCGGACCCCGGACCAGGCTGCGCGCGCTGACGGTGCCGAGGACGCCGACGGGTGGGCGTATTGGACGGCGGAGCTCGACGACCCCGTGGCCCTGGTCGACCTGCGCGTGGCTGGCGCGATGGCGTAACCGCAGGATTGATGGACAGCAGCCCCCTGCAGCTGTGAAGGCAGGTCGATCTTCGGGACGGGCTCGCGCGCCGGCAACAGGCGTGATTCGTCCCGATACGTCGCGGCGCTTTCTGGGTCCGCGACGGAAGTCAGGGGAGTGGCCGAGTCCGAGCCTGTCCGCCGGCTCAGGCGCCACTGAAGACCCTGGCACGCGGTGGTTGCGGCCCTTGCTCCCGGTCAGCAGCTCTGCACGAGGAGGGGGGACGTCCTCGAATCTTGTCCCCGAACTCTTCCAAAGGCCCGTTAGGAGTGTGAGCCGAAGGAGCCGTGATGCAGCGGGAGCGCGTTGAAGACCAGTACCCATGGACGTGGGAGATCCCCTTTTCCATCGTCTGCGCACTGGCCGTCGTTGGGGTCGTCGTCTGTCAGCTGGGTCGGTCGGTCGCGAACTGGTTCGCCGGCGCCGGCTGGCGGTGGCCAACACCCGACAGGCTGGTGAGCAGCGTGCCGGGCGTACTCGCCGGGGACGCCGCGGCGGGGCTACCCGACGTCAATCACGCAGTGAGCGCTGCCGCCCTGTGGGGGTGGCTGGCCGTTGTAAGCCTGCTCATGATCGCGGCGATCGCCGTCGCCGGCGTGGTGGCGTGGCGCCGCTGGGGTCCAGGGCGGATGCGCGGCATGGCGACGGTCACCGAAGCCCACGAACTCCTCGGCGAGGATCGGCTGTGGAAGGTGCGACACGTGGTGCGTCCGGACCTCTACCCCGCAGGCAAGAAGGCCAACAGATGAACGCCGCTCAAGCTGTCCAGCCCCGAACCAGCCGAGCCAAGCGCTTCGATCCCGCCCAGGTGGGCTGGCGCATAGGCGTGGGACACCAGCCGAAGTCGGGGGAGTTGTGGTGCCCGTGGGACCGGACGGCCGGCGTCATCGGCCCCCAAGGGTCCGGCAAGACACTCGACCTTCTGACCCCCGCGCTCATCAGCGCCCCCGGCGCTGCGCTCGTCACCCTCACCAAGCCTGACGACCTGCTCCTGTCGCTGCCCGAACGTTCCAAGGACGGACGCCCGTGCGTTGTGCTCGACCCGTTCGGGCTCGTCCCAGGCTTGCCGGAGCTCGTGTGGGACCCGATCGCCGGGTGTGTCGACCGCATGGTGTCCGAACGCCGTGCGAAGGCGTTCACGGCGGGAACCATCCACGGCACGAGCCACGGGTCTGGGGACGCCGCGGCGCGGTTCTACGCCGCCGAAGCCGCGAAGGTGCTGATGACCTACTTCCACGCAGCAGCACTCACCGGCAAGACCTTGGATGACCTGCTGGCATGGGTGGCCAAACCGTTGTCGACCTCCCAGCCCGAGGAGATCCTGCGTCGCCACCCGCACTCCGATCCCCTGTGGGCTGGGCTCCTGCAAGGAGCGCTGCGCGGTGACGAACGCACGAGCGCGAACACCATCACAACCGTCCAACAGGCCATGTCGCTGTTCTTCCAGGACGACATCCGACGCCGCTGCGTGCCGACTGAGGGGCGACCGGCCACCAACGTCGCCGAGGTGCTCCGCAACCGGGGGACCATCTACCTGTTGGGCCGCGAGGACCCGTACGCGTCGGCGTCCCCGTTGATGACCGCCGTCGCCGAGCACGTCCTCGATACCGCAATCCAGCAGGCAAACGGCAGCCAGTTCGGACGCCTGTGCCCGCCCATGCTGGCCTGCCTGGACGAGCTGCCCTCGACGGCTCCGCTGCCCACGCTTCGGACGCGGATGGCGAACGAGCGGGCGCTCGGGTTGTCGTTCATCTACGCGGCGCAGACGTTCCGGCAGTTGGCGGCGATCTTCGGTGAGCAGGAGGCCCGCGCTCTGGTGGGGCTCACCAACGTGCTGGTGTGGTTCGGCGGTTCGAAGGACGTGTCGTTCAACCAGGAGGTCTCCGACCTGGTCGGCCGCGTCAGGGTGCCTCGCTCGTCGTGGCAGATGGGAGGGGGCAGGGGACGCACGATCCACTCCGAGGAGATTCCGATTCTGCGCCCGGAGGAGCTCCGGCAGTTGCCCGACAAGCAGGCGCTGGTGATCGCGGAGAACGCCCGACCGATCATCGCCCGCCTCCACCGGTGCATCGAGGGACGCGACGGCCCACGGCTGCTGGCCCAACAGCGAGCGCTTCGGGAGGAGCTTGCCGCAGGACGTGCCGGGGGCCGTGACGTGGAGGCCCGCACCGCCGCCGCCCTCGCGGAAGCGCAACGTCATGGCTGGTGAACAGGCAACCCACTCTGGCCCGCTCGTGGAGGGCTTCCCGGCGCCGGGCAGCCGGGTCCAGAAGGCGTACCACGATCTGTGGGAGGCGCAGAACGGCAGTGAGGAGCGGAAGAAGAAGCTGGGCAACCCCGCCAACCTGCCGCGTCCGTGGGACCCGACCACCTGTCTTGATCGCGGTCTGCGGTGGCAGGTGTGGCTGTGGCTCGACCAGGTGGCGGAGTGGATCAACACGGAGTACGTGTGGGAGGCCTCGGGAGGCGGGTGCATCCCGTACTGCTGGCCGCTGCATCCGCACCTGGTCCACGAGTTGGCCGTGGTGGCCGACCAGCGCCGCCGAGCCGGCCATGCGCCGACGTCGGACGTCCTCGAGAACTGGCACCGCTACGTCCTGCCCGGCTTCATCGATCGGATGCGGCAGCGGCTCAAGCAGTCCTGCGACGACGAGCACCAGACCTGGCCCAGCCGCAGCCGCTACACCCGCCACACGAGCGAAGAGGCGTCTGCCCAGCGACTCCGAGCGTTCGAGGTTGACCTGTTCGCACTCGCCCACGACGAGGACGTTCGGTCCACCCGGCACCAACTCACCCTCCTGGACGGCGGTGACCTGATCGACCCCTCCACCGGCGAGGTCCTCTAGCCTTCGAGGTCAACACTCGCCTGGCTGCGACTGCCGACGCTCACCCGAATGTCGCGATGGCCGCCAACGCCCCGATGGCCAGCCAGGGCCCAAAGGGGAACGCGGTTCGTCGGCGGCGGAACGGGGTCGCCGCGACGGCTGCCACACAGGCGATCAGGAATGCCCACCACGCGACGGAGAGGCTGACCGCTGCGGTTGCGGCGCCGATGATCGGGATGTACTTGCCGTCACCCCAACCGAAACCGCCGGGCCGAGCCCGGTCGAGGATCCAGAAGACGACGAACGCGACCAACCCGCCGATGGCGGCTTGGAGGACGATGTTGAGGTCGCCAGTGATGAGGGCAGCGGCTCCCACCCCCACAGCCACGAGGACGCCGTGGACGGCAAGAAGGCGGTTGGGCAGTCGGCGGACGTCGAGGTCGATGGCGGACAGCCACGGGCCAAACCACGCGAGTGACAGGGTGGGCAGGAGCAACGGCCAGCGGTCGACTCCGAAGCGCCACGCGAGGAGTCCACTGGCCGCTGCTGTTGCGACGGGGATCCACCAGCGCGGCCCCGGGTGGGGCTGGTCGACCTCTTCGTCGCGGCGGTACGAGAGGTCCGCCAGCCGAGACCTGATGGCCAAGCCGATGAAGGCGCCGAGAAGGCTCAGGGCAGCGGTGAAGATAACGTCGTTTCCGTTCATGGCTGGGGTCCATGACGGACTGGCCGGGGCGTTGGCCAGTCGAGCGCCATCATCGTTGCGTCGCCTGACATCAGCGGGTCGGACGGGTCTTCTTGGGCGGACGACCAGTGGGCGCACCGGCGGACGCTTGCCGTTCTTCGGCGGAGTAGCCGATGTCCGCCGCTGGCGCTCCGGTTGCCCTGGCTGCGCGGAGGCGTCCGACCACGGCCGAGGTGGCTGCCATGGCCGGGCCGGAGGCGTCCCGGGAGTAGGTCATTGACCGGTTGGCCTGGACGCCGAGACTGGCGCCGACCTCGATCGCGTCCTGGTCAGCGCCCATGTAGAGGAACTCCCAGTTGTAGGTCTTCGTTTGCTGCTGCACGAGCGACTTGATGGCGGGATGGGTCCACTCGCGGGAGGCGTTCTCATAGCCGTCGGTCATGATCCCCACGATGACGGCGCCGGGCCGCTGGTCCTCGGGCAGGGAGGCGAGGTGGGCGCCGGTGTCCGTCACGAGGCGGCCGATGGCGTCCAGCAGGGCGGTGGTGCCGCGGGGTTGCAGGTCGAGGCCGGGGACGTCGGCGATGGGCCGGTCGGTGTAGACGACCTCGTAGCGGTCGTCGAATTGGGCGAGGGTGACGCGACAGTCACCGGCGTGCTGGCGCTGCTCGGCCATGAAGGCGTCGAAGCCGCCGATCGTGTCGTCGCGGATGGACTGCATCGAGCCGGAGCGGTCGAGCAGGAAGTACAGGTGGGTGAGGTTGGGGTCGGTCATCGTCGGCTCCTTCGAGAGTGTCAGGTGTCGCGGCGACGCCGGAACCTGAGCGGTTCGATCGGGTGGTCGGGGGTGGGGGCGGGGCGTCCGGTTTCGGCGTCGTAGCGGGCACGCTCAACTGATGTCCTGGTCACGCGCCCCTCGGGCGTGGCGTAAGGCATCAGTCGGGCGGTGCGGGCCAGCCGGGGTCCCACGGCGTTCTCCGAGAGACTGGCCAACTGCCCGACCTGGCGAAGCGACGTTCCCTCCTCGAGGACCGCAGCGGCCATCGCCTCGTCGATCGCCCGCGTCAACTGCTCCTGCGCTCTACTCAGCAGCGGTAGCGCGTCCTTGGCCGTCGCAGAGCGCTCGGCCTGGCTGAGCGCGGCGGCTGCGTCGCCGATCAGCGCGTCGAGTCGTTCTCTTCCAGTTCCCACGAACCAAAGAATACGCAGTTACTGCGGATACGCAAGACGGGAGCGCCGGCTGTCCCGCCGCTCGCGCGGGACGTTTATGGCTCTGCAGCAGTGTGTCTACCAGCTGATCCGAGCGCTCTCTCGGTTCGGTTCGCTCTGGTGGTGGAGGTTGTCGTTGCGCCGGGGTTCGTCGTCATGACCGGCCGCATCTTGGTCGAACGGTTCCGGGTAGGTGAGTCGACTCAGTCGGCCGGCCAGATCGGTTGCGGGGCCTGCCAGTTCGAGGGGACCCTCTTCGAGAGCGACGGTGATGGCGGCGGGCACGTCCAGTCGCTGGTCGTGGGCATCCCGCAAGACACAGGCGAGCTCCCGCCAGTGAGGGTCCGCGACCAGGCGGGGATCCACCTTCATGGCGAGCGACTCCCAGCGGCGTGCGTTCCCGGCCGCGGTGAGGCGGTCGCGGACCTTCGCGGTGAGGCCGAGTTGCTGGTCGGCGACGTGGGTTGGGTCGTTGTTCCAGGCCCGGATGAACGCCACGACGCTGGAGCGGATGACATCGGCGTCGACGTTGACCTTCTCCGCCACGGTGTGGACGGCGGGTTCCCAGGCGTCGACGTGTTGGGCGGCGATGACGGGCGCTGCGGCGAGGGCCGCTTCGACGGGGGGCAGGTTGGCGAGGCGCTCGTCGATGAGGACATCGGCCAGTGGTCGAGCTTGGTCGAGGGCATCAACGAGCTGCGGGGCGCTGCCCGTGGCCAAAAGTTCGGCGGGATCGGAGCCGTCAGGCAGGGCGGCATAGCGCGGCTGGAGGAGCTGCGGGGTGAGGATCCAGTAGTCCCGCTGCGCGGCCACCTGGCCGGCGACGTCCGCGTCAGTGGCAACGATCGGGTCGGCGCGGTAGCGACGGAGTTGGGTGGCTTGTTCGCTGGTCAGGTTGGTTCCGAGCGGCGCGACGCCGACGTAGCGCCCTTGGCTGGCGCGAGTGACGGCGATGGCGTCGGCAGGTCCCTCCACGATGACCGGGATGCCGCCGGCGTCCAGGTGTCGTGCTCCGGCGACGAACAGCTGCGCCCGCTTGTGGAACAGCAGGGTCTCGGCGGTGTTGAGGTACTTCGGTCCGGCGTGGTCGCGGTCGGTGGCGTCGGGGTGACGGCGTCCGATGAAGCCGAGGACCTGCTGGTCGTGGACGATCGGGAAGACCGCACGGTCGCGGAACCGGTCGATGAGGCGTCCGGTGGAGGCGGTGACGGCCAGCCCTGCCGCCAGCAAGTCATCGTCGGTGACCCCCTGGCGGTGGAGGTGGGTGACCAGGCTGGTCCAGCCGGCGGGGGCGTAGCCGGGGCGGATGTCGGCGTCGTCGGCAATGTCGGTGCCGAAGCGCCCGGCGAGGTAGGGCTGGGCCCAGGAGCCGCGGTAGCGGTCCTGGTAGTACGCCAGCGCGAGTTCGTTGACGGCCGCGAGGCGTTCGGGGGTGTGGGGGCTGGCGCGCCAGGCGTCGGCGCGGTCGAGCTGAGAGTTCAGGTCCGCGGCGGAGATCTCCGGCGGCGTCATCACCCGGCGCTCGATGGCTTCGAGCGTCAAGGACAGGTTCGGTTCGATCTCGATCTGGTTGTCCTCCGATGCCCCGCTGGCCGCGGCAGCCAGATCAGCGCGCGCAGACCAGTGCTCGTCCGGAGCGGCATCAGCCGGGTCGGGCGGGGGGTCGTCCGAGTCCGGGAGGAGGTCGAGCAGGACGCTGGTTCGCCACACAAGGGCCTGGCAGTCGTCGATGTCGACTGCACCCTCGGGCGCGTTGATGAGGTCGGTCAGCTGCCAGCCACGCGCGAGTGCCTGCTCGACCGAGACGACGAGCGCCGGCCACCAGGGCGAGGCCTGCAGGGCGGCCGCGCGTTCACGGCCGACGTTGTGCTCGAGATCAGCCAGCCAACTGGTGGTGACGGTGTTGTGCTGGTCGGCGAGCTGGGTGGCGACGGCGGGGGTGAGGTGCCGGCAGATCCGCCACCACAGGGCTGACGCCGCGTGGTCGTCGGGGAGCTGGCCTTCGTTGGTGGCGGCCTGGAGGAGCCGGTGGGCGTTCAGGCCGACGCCGGAGATCTGCGCGAGCCGATGCGCCAGCACGGGGAGGTAGGGGTCCCGGTCGGCGGCCGGTGCCAGCTGGTGGAGCAGCGGCGTCCATTCGGCGACGGCGGGGGCGAGGTGGTCGATGATGCGCCGGTCGAGGCGTGCCTGCCAGCGGGCCTCAATGGCGGCGTACTGCCGCTCACCGGTGGGCCGGGTGTCGGTCGCCGGCGTACCGTGCGCAGCCCGCCACACGGTGAGGTCGGCGACCGTGGAGGTGTCCGGACGGAAGCTGCCCGCGGGTGCCCACGCCGGGAGTTGGGTGGACGCCAGCGCGGCGGTGCGCACCTGATCGGCGAGCTCGACAACCAGTTGGTGGCGTCGCTGCAGGTAGTCGCCCCAGTCGTGGTGGTGGGTGAGACTGGTCGGCAGACGGGGCAGCCAGGGTAGGGGTCCGGGCTGGGTGTTTCGTCCGGTGGCGGGTTCGAGGCGCCAGTCGAGGACGGCGGCCGGGTCGGCGGCGCTGCCCAGTTCGCGGGCCTGAACGGCGTCGGTGAGCGCCCGCACCGGGTCGGTTCCAGACGCAGCGATCAACAACAGGTGGGCGCGCAGCGTGGGCCACGCGGGAGCGTCGATGAGTCCGTCGACGAGCCTGTCAGCGGCCTGTTCGAGGCGCTGGGCGAGAGCGGGTCCGGCGGTCTGTTCGGCTGCGTAGCCGAGGGCGTCGCTGTAGCGGGCGACGGCGTCCGCGAGTCGGTTGGCCGGGTCGGCGAGGGTGCGCTCGGTGCTGGTGGCTGAGGTGTTGTCCTCGTCGCGGGCGAGGATGCGTTCGAGCACGTCCGTGGCGGTCGGCGGGATGATCGCCTCGGGCCGGATGAGGGAGTGGGCGTCGCCGTCACCGACGACTTCTAGGTGGACGTGGTTGGCGTACCGGCCCCGCGTGAGCATCGTGTACAGCTGCTGACGGGTCTCCGCGCCGGTCGCGATGCCGTGCAGGACGTCGGCGGTGACACCCTGGGCGCCGTGGATCGTGCAGGCGTAGCCGAGCTCGACCGACTCGGTCACGTATCCAGCGGGGAGGATTACGGTCTGCCGGTTGGTCTGGTGGATCGCGCGGAGGTCCCCGTTGGTGGCGATGCCAGTGATGGTCCAGCGGTCGCCGTTGCGGACCCAGTCGGTGCCCGAGGTGCGCAGCCGACGGTCGTTCAGGCGCGTGATGATGACGTCGCCAATCGCGGCGTCGCTGCCGTCGGCGAGGGCGACGGCGCGCGTGGGCAGGACGCCGTCGCGGAGGTGGGCTTGGGCGCGGGCGTTGAGTTCCGCGACCAGCATGCGGGTGGGGGCGACCATGAGGGCGTCCGCGCCGGTGTGGCGGGCGGTGAGCCAGGAGTCGAAGACCTGGTCGGCGCAGGTGCCCAGGTCACCGACGTGGACGCGATGGTTGTCGAGGTAGAAGCCGAGCGCTTGCGGATCGCCTACGCGCAGCGCGAGGCTGGCGGCGCCTTCGGCGGCGTCTGCGAACCGGACGAGCTCGTTGAGTTGGACCGCGCCGTGGATGGCCTGGATGTCGCGGAGGACGCCCCCGGCGCCGATCGCGGCGAGTTGCTGGTCGTCGCCGATGAGGCGCACCGAGCCGCCGCGGTCGAGGACGAGCTCGACGACCTGGTCCAGCGAGAGGGTGTCGGCCATGCCGGCCTCGTCGATGATGACCAGGCTCGTCGGCCCAATGCGTTCCGCCCACGCGGGCAGCGTCCGCCGGTGGTTCAGGGCGTGGGTGAGCAGGGCCATCGTGTCGGCATGGGAGTCGATCTGGGCGCCCAGCTGGGCAGCCGCGGCGGCCGACGGCGCGAGCCCGACGACGGTGCCGCCGCCGTTGCGCCACGCGGTCGCCAGGGCGCGCATGGCGGTGGTCTTGCCGGAGCCGGCGGGGGCGATCGCGAGCTGGAGGCGGGCTCCGCTCGTGGCCATCTCGCGGACGAGCGCAACTTGGCCGGGGTTGAGCGGGGTGCGGTTCGCGACCGCCTCGATGAGGGCGACCTCCACGGCCGGGGTGGGCACCCGGTGGCCGCCGCGACGTCCGGCTGCGTCGACGAGGCGGTGTTCGGCGGCGACGATCCGGCGGGAGGTGTGCCAGGTGGCACGGGCGACGGTGTAGACGCTGTCGCCGTCCGAGCGGCGCAGCGCGGCGGGTTCGGTGATGCCATCGGCGGGGGCCTGCAGGGCCACGGAGTGGCGGGTGAGGGCGGCGTGGGTGAGTCGAGCGACGACGTCGTCGACGCGCCGGCGGGGCACGTTCGCGGCCCGGACCACGCGTAGTGCTTCGGCGCGGACGTGCCAGTCCTGCCACGTGGAGCGTGACCCCTCCATGGTCGCGACGATCTGCGCGGACTGGGTGCGCACCCAGCCGCGGTTGACGAAGACCGGACGCCGCAGCGTCCGGGCGGTGAGGGCCGCGGTGAGCATCGACCAGACGTCGTCGGCGTCTCCCAGCACGGCTTCGGCTTCGGCGCGCCAGGTGGCGCGTTGTTCAGCGAGGGTGCGGGGTTCGTGCTTGTCCTGCCGGGTCTCGAGGTTGGCCTGCTGCGCCAGCGCGCGGGCCTCAACCATGGTCGGGGGCCGGTGGTGCTCGTGCTGGAACGCGGCGGTCAGTTCGCTCTGGCGGTGCTCAATGGACGCCCGACGTTGCGACCAGCGCGCGTTGAGCGCGGGGTCGACGCCGACCAGCTCGCGGACCGGGCGCTTGCCGGGGTCGGTGCACGGCCGTTCGGCGAACCGGACGGGGAGGGATTCGGAGAGGCGGCGT
>WBZS01002259.1_pt1 | contig 12414 bp, 9 predicted proteins | sample 5204201 | NCBI WGS metagenome assembly WBZS01 (sample SAMN12344357, study PRJNA552823) | activated sludge metagenome | biome: Activated sludge suspended growth; feature: Nitrification reactor; material: Wastewater; isolation source: activated sludge from nitrification reactor of wastewater treatment...
ATGACGTCCCAGGTGCGGCGCCGGGCGTGCGGGTCCATGCCGGCGGTCGGTTCGTCGAGCAGCACCAGTTCGGGGCGTCCGATCAGCGCGCCGGCCAGGTTGACCGCCTGCTGCTCGCCGCCGGAGAGCCGCCGGTAGGGGCGGTTCAGCAGGGCCGCCAGCGCCAGCGACTCGACCAGCTCGGCGACCGGGACCGGGTCGGGGTAGAGGCCGGCCAGGTACCGCAGCAGCTCGCCGGGCCGGACGGCCGACCAGGCGCCCACCGACTGCGGCATCAGGCCGAGCCGTTCGTTGGCGCCGCCGGGCGGGCCGCCCAGCACCCGGACCTGGCCGGCGTCGGGCCGGAGCAGCCCGGTGAGGCAGCGCAGCGTGGTGGTCTTGCCGGCGCCGTTGGGGCCGAGCAGCGCGGTCACCTCGCCGGCCTCTGCCACCCAGGACAACGCGTCGAGCACCCGCCGGCCGCCCAAAAAGACACTGACCCCGTCCAGTTCGAGGGCGTACCGAGGGGTCACCCGGCCAGCATAGGACCTGTCCGGCGGCCGGGTGGGCCGAGCCGCGGGGGAACGCCTCCCTGGGGCCGATTGCGGCTTTTCCCTTGACTGCGTCGGTCGCGGTTGTCTACCGTGCAGATGCTAAATCCATTTGGCAACGTTGCCGAGTGTCTTGGGCAACGATTCTCCTCGACCCCCGTAGGAGCAACACAGTGGTTGACCTCACCCGCAGAGCGATGCTCGGCGCGCTTGGTCTCGGAATAGTCGGAACGGCCGTGTCGATACCTCGGCTGACCGGCGCCGACATTCCCGGACGAGGCAAGAGCGCCCTCACCATCGCACTCTTCGGTACCGAACAAGATGCCGCCCAACGACAAGGGCTCGTGGACGGCTTCAATCGCAAGCACCCCGACATCCCGGTCCGGATCGTGGCGATCCAGGGCCAGGACTGGAGCGAGTACTTCGCGAAGATCCTCACCATGATCGCGGCCGGCACGCCCCCGGATGTGGTCACCGTCGCCACCGAAGGCACTCAGCTGTTCGCCTCCCGGATGGCCCATCCCCTCGATGACTACGTGCAACGCGACGCCGCCGAGATGCAGGAGTACTTCGACGACGTCCACCCCTCACTCATCGAGTCGTTCTTCTACAAGGGCAGCCTGTTCCAGCTGCCGGACAACTTCAACGCCGCGAACGTGTTCTACAACACCGGGGCGCTGCAGCGGGCCGGGATGGATCGCCCCAGCGACAACTGGACGGTGGACGACTTCTTCACCCTCGCGCGGGCGATGAAGAAGGGCAACCCGGGCAGCTTCCTGCCGTACTTCTGGAACAACCGGTTGTGGGGCGGCGTGGTGCCGTGGCTGTACGTCAACAAGACCAGCTTCCTCACCGAGGAGAAGGCCCCCGGAGGCGACTGGTTCTGGAAGAAGTTCTATCCCAACGAGACCCCGCGCGGCGGTGGCTACCTGTGGGAGAACGCGGACGCGCTCAACGACGCCAGCGTGGAGAGCTTCTCGGTGCTGCAGCGCCTGGTCAGCGAGGGCCTGGCGGCCAACCCGGCCCAGGGTGGCGGCAACGAACTGGTCGCGCTGTTCTCCACGGGCGCGGTCGGCATGACGCCGGCCGGCGGCTTCTGGGTCCAGGGCCTCAAGGAGGCGGGCGTCGCGAACGACGCCTACGACGTGACCTACTTCCCGGCGATGAACGGCCAGCGGCACCAGTTCGGCGCCGGTGGCTACGCGATCATGGACATCTCGGAGCGCAAGGACGAGGCCTGGGAGTGGCTGAAGTACTGCGTGTCGATCGAGGGCATGTCGATCGCCCACAACAAGCCGGATTCGTCGCTGCCGCGCCGTTCGCTGAACGACAAGCTCTACGGCGCCGGCGTCGGCCCGGCGCACTGGAACGTCTTCTACGACACGCTGGTCAAATTCCCGACCACCGGTCCGATGCCCGCCCCGCCGCAGCAGGCGGCGGTCGAATCCGCGCTGCTCAAGAACGTGGTCAACACGATCATGAACGGGCCGAACGGCGTCCGGCCGGGTCTCGAGCTGATGCAGCGTGACCTCGAACTCGCACTGAAGGGACGCTGATGTCCACGACCACCGTTTCGACCAAGCGCCCCGCGCCCACCACCGCCGCCGCCGGCGGGACGGGCCCCCGCAAGAAGAACCAGGCGTTGATCTGGGTCTTCCTCGCCCCCACGGTGATCGGTCTGGGCCTGTTCAGCGTGGTGCCGATCATCGGCTCCGTGGTGCTGGCCTTCTTCCGCTGGGACATCATCACCCCGCCCGAGTTCGTCGGTTTCGAGAACTTCGCCCAGATGGGAACCAACCCGACCATCCGGGTCTCGTTCCTGAACACCCTCGGGTTCGTCGTGGCCGCCGTCATCGTGCAGCTCGCGGTCGCCCTGGCACTCGCCATCCTGGTGCAGTCCAAGATGCCCACCTGGCTGCGGACGTTCTTCCGTTCGGCGCTGTTCTTCCCGCTGATCCTGTCGGCGGCGTCGGTGTCGCTGATCATGGCCTACCTGTTCAACTACGAGTTCGGCCTGGTCAACCAGTTCCTCACCCTGATCGGTGTCGGCAAGGTCGGCTGGCTGACCACCGGCTTCGGCGCCAAGGTCGTGGTGCTACTCGTCTACGTGTGGCAGAACTTCGGCTTCACCTTCCTGATGTTCATCGGCGGCATCGCCGGGATTCCGAAGGAGGTGTACGAGGCGTCGTCCATCGACGGCGTGGTCGGCTGGTCGCAGTTCCGGCACATCACCATTCCGCTGATCAGCCCGACCATGCTGGTCGCCTCGGTGATGGCGATCATCAACGCGCTGCAGATCTTCGACCAGCCCTGGGTGCTGACCCGGGGCGGCCCGGGCGACGAGACGCGCACGGCGGTGATGGTGATCTACGAGTCCGCCTTCCGGCAGCTCGACTTCGGCGGAGCCTCGGCCGTGGGCATCGTCCTGACGCTGGTGATCATGCTGGTCACCGCGCTCCAGTTCCAGCTCAGCAAGCGCTACGTCTTCTACGGGTGAGGTTTCAATGAGCAACATCGATGCAGTAACGACCCGTTCGCCCCTCGCCGGGCTCGGAACGTTTGGCAAGTACCTGGTGCTCGCCCTCGGCGTGTTCCTCACCATCGGCCCGGTGGTCTGGACGCTGTACACGGCACTCAACCCGCAGGATCCCGTCACCCACGAGGTCACCCCCGGCTTCAGCGCGTTCGCCGACGTGTTCCAGAAGATCCCGGTCTGGCTGTACATGTGGAACACCGCCCTGGTCACCCTGCTGGCCGCGGCCGGACAGATGATCAGCGCGGCGATGGCCGGCTACGTGTTCGCCAGGTTCGACTTCCGCGGCAAGAACGGCCTGTTCGCCGTCATCCTGGCCACCATGATGGTGCCGATGCAGGTGACCATCGTGCCGGTGTTCATGCTGATCCGAGGGATGGGCCTGGCCGACACGCTGCTGGCACTGATCATCCCGGCCCTGCCCACCGCGTTCGGCACCTTCCTGATGCGGCAGTACTTCATGGGCCTGCCGGCCGAGCTCGGCGAGGCCGCCGAGATCGACGGCGCCGGGCCGTGGAAGACCTTCTTCAGCATCTATCTGCCGTTGTCGGCGCCCGGTCTGGCGATCGTCGGAATCCTGGCGTTCAACTACCACTGGAACGAGTTCTTCCGTCCGCTGATCATGACCATCAGCGAGCAGAACTTCACCCTGCCGCTCGGCCTGGTGTCGCTGCAGGGCAAACTCGGCAGCGGCTCGGTGGCCACCGTGCTCGCGGGCGTGATCATCTCGATGATCCCGGCCCTGCTGGTGTTCATCTTCGGTCAGAAGCCGCTCCGCGAGGGTCTCACCGCCGGCGCCGGCAAGTGAGTACCTGACCAAACGATCGACGCCCCCGGCCGACCGGCCGGGGGCGTCGCTTCGGTTTCGGGGCGGGGCGGCCCGCCGGTCAGACGGTGCGCGCGGTGACCTCGGCCACCGCCGCAGAGCCGCCCTCGGCGACGATCAGCCGCAACGGCGCGGGCCACAGCCGCCAGGTGCTCGGGGGCCCGTCCAGCGGGTAGCTCTCGACCACGTCGGAGTCGACCCAGGTCTCGCCGGCCGGCAGCTCCACCCCGGCGGCGCAGGGATCGGCGGACGCCAGCAGGACGCCGGACGTGCCCGCGGGCACATCGATCCGGACGCCGGGGGGCAACGCATGCTCGCCCGCCGCCAGCGTCCTGTCCGGCCCCAGCGGCAGCCCGGCCAGCGCCGGATCGGGCAGCAACAGCACCCGGTCGTCGCGGACGACGAGCCGGCGCGGCAGGCTCATGCAGCCCGCCACGCCCTCGGTCTCGCCCACCCGCGACGGCTCCCGGACCCACCCCATCACCAGCGGTGCCGCGCCGGAGGGATCCTGGGCCAGCTGCGGGGCGTAGTAGGAGTCGCCCAGGTCGACCACGTTCGCCGCGGTGGGCACGAAGCGGGGATGCCCGCCCGCGTCGACGACCCGGCCGGCGGTGCCGAGCACGGCTCCCAGCACCCGCTGGTACTGCAGCGACAGCAGCATCGCGGCGCTGCCGTCCGCACGCAGGTCGAGCTGGGGGCACTCCCAGATGTCGGCGGCCGGCGAGCGCAGCAGGTCCGTCGAGGCGTCCAGGAAGACGCCGGCGTAGCGCCAGGCCAGGATGTCCTCGCAGTCGAAGACCAGGACGGCCGGCGTGCCGTCGGTGAGACCGGCCCCGAGCAGCGCCCAGCGGCGTCCGTTCCAGCTGAACAGGAACGGGTCGCGCATCACGTCGACGCCGGCCCCGGACGGGGTGTGCCCGACCACGATGGGCTCCGACCAGGCGTCCAGGTCATCGGAGCCCCAGCGCAGCACCACGGTGCTGTGCGCGCCGGCGTCCACGACGCCGGAATAGGCGACGGCCGGACGCTCCAGGCCGGAGACGAAGACCCCCGACCAGGCCCCGTGCGAATCGGGTCCGCCGGCGGTCGGGCCGAACGCCACCGGGTGATGCCGCCAGGTGAGCAGGTCGGCGCTGCTGGCGTGACCCCAGTGGATGTCGGTATGCGTCGGGGTGTGCGGGTTGTGCTGATAGAAGACATGCCACCGGCCGTCGCGGTGCACCATGCCGTTGGGATCGTTCAGCCAGCCTCGGCCGGGACGGAGATGGAAGGCCGGGGGAGCGGGATGTGACGTCGGCGACTCCTGATCGCGCGACTGTCCGGACAGCATTCGGCGAAACCTTTCGCGGGCGGTGGGAGGGGCGCTGCCGGCACGGCCGGATCAGCTTCGGGATGCCCGTCGATCCTACTGCCTCGGCACCACCGCTCCGGACGTGCCGGGCGCGGTTCCCGCTGGCTGGACCGCGCCCGACCCGCGCCGCTCAGACGTCGTAGCTCTCGCGCTCGATCCCGACCATCACCGCCTGTGGGACGGGGTCGGCGCCGGTGCCGATCGCCGCCGGACGCCGCGTCTCGGCGGCCACCCCGGCGTCCGGCCCGCCGGCGTCCGGGCCGGCGAAGTCGGCGGCGGTCGGCATCTCCCGGTCGATCAGCATGGCGTAGAAGGACCGCCAGACCATCACGCACAGCGCGACGAAGAAGACCGCCGCCAGCGTCCAGGTCAGCACGTGGTTGCCCTGGGCGTTCAGGCCGACCGCGAGTTCGACGGCCAGCAGCCCGAACAGCGTGGTGAACTTGATCACCGGGTTGAGCGCCACCGACGAGGTGTCCTTGTACGGGTCGCCGACCGTGTCGCCGATCACGGACGCGTCGTGCAGCTCGGTGCCCTTGGCGGCCAGGTCGGTCTCGACGATCTTCTTCGCGTTGTCCCAGGCGCCGCCGGCGTTGGCCATGAAGATCGCCTGGTACAGGCCGAAGATCGCGATCGAGATCAGGTAGCCGATGAAGAAGTAGGGCTCGATGAAGGCGAACGACAGGGTCGCGAAGAACACCCCGAGGAAGATGTTCAGCATGCCCTTCTGGGCGTACTGGGTGCAGATCTCGACCACCTTGCGCGAGTCGTCGACGGACGCCCGCGCGGCGCCGTCCAGCTTGATCGTCTGCTTGATGAACTCCACCGCCCGGAACGAGCCGGTGGTGACCGCCTGAATCGAGGCGCCGGTGAACCAGTAGATCACCGCGCCGCCCGTGATCAGCCCGAGCAGGAAGGGGGCGTGCAGCAGCGAGAGCTTGTCCAGGTTCTCGGTCATGCCGTGGGTGAGGCCCATGATGATCGAGAAGATCATGGTGGTGGCGCCGACCACGGCGGTGCCGATCAGCACCGGCTTGGCGGTGGCCTTGAACGTGTTGCCGGCCCCGTCGTTGGCCTCCAGCAGGGCCTTTGCGCGCACCCAGTGCGGGCTGAACCCGTACTCGGCCTCGATCTCCTCGGCGGCGTCCGGCAGGTCCTCGATCATGCTCAGCTCGTAGACCGACTGGGCGTTGTCGGTGACCGGTCCGTAGGAGTCGACCGCGATGGTGACCGGGCCCATGCCCAGGAAGCCGAAGGCGACCAGCCCGAAGGCGAACACCGCCGGGGCGACCATCAGAGCGCCGACGCCCAGCCCCGAGATCAGGAAGGAGACGGCCATCAGCACGATGATCGCGGTGCCCAGCCAGAAGGCCGAGAAGTTCCCGGCGACCAGGCCGGACAGGATGTTCAGCGAGGCGCCGCCCTGGTTGGAGCTCTTCACCACCTCTTCGGCGTGCACCGACGAGGTGGAGGTGAACACCTTCACCAGTTCGGGGATCAGGGCGCCGGCCAGGGTGCCGCAGGAGATGATCGTGGACAGCTTCCACCACAGCGTGCCGTCGCCCAGGTCGGGGATCAGCAGGTACGAGGTCAGGTAGGTGGCCACGATCGAGGCGACCGAGGTGATCCAGACCAGATTGGTCAGCGGGCGTTCGAAGTCCATCGTGCGCAGGTGCCGGTACTTGGCGGCGGTGATCACGCTGTTCACCTCGTAGGACGCCGCGGACGCCAGCACCATGATCGCGCGGATGAAGAAGATCCAGCAGAGCAGCTGCACCTGCACCAGCGGGTCGTGCACGGCCAGCAGGATGAAGGTGACCAGGGCGACCCCGGTGACGCCGTAGGTCTCGAAGCCGTCGGCCGACGGCCCGACCGAGTCGCCGGCGTTGTCCCCGGCGCAGTCGGCGATCACGCCCGGGTTGCGGGCGTCGTCCTCCTTGATCTTGAAGACGATCTTCATCAGGTCCGAGCCGATGTCGGCGATCTTGGTGAAGATGCCGCCGGCGATCCGCAGCGCGGACGCCCCCAGCGACTCGCCGATCGCGAAGCCGATGAAGCACGAGCCGGCGATCTCGGGCGGCAGGAACAGCATGATCGACAGCATCATGAACAGCTCGACGCTGATCAGCACCATGCCGATGCTCATCCCCGACTTCATCGGGATCTGGTGCAGCGGCAGCGGACGCCCGCGCAGCGCCGCGAACGCCGTCCGGCTGTTGGCGTAGGTGTTCAGCCGGATGCCGAACCAGGCGATGCCGTACGAGCCGGCCATGCCGACGATGCTGAAGGCCAGCACGATCGCCACCCGGTCCCAGCCCAGGCCGGCGAGGAATTTGAAGTAGACCAGGATGACGGCGCCGATGAACGCCCACAGCACCAGCAGGAACCGGCCTTGCTGGATCAGGTAGGCCTTGCAGGTCTCGTAGATCAGCTCGGAGACCTCGCGCATCGACGAATGCGTGGGCAGCCGCTTCACCTGCAGGAACCGGACCAGCCCGAAGGCCAGGCCGGCGATGGCGACCAGCAGGCCGATGCCGAGCAGCTGTTTGCCGTTGATCAGGCCCAGGAAGGTGACCTGGTTCAGGTCGGGCAGGGTGAGATTGGCCTCGCCGCCGCCGGCGTGCGGCGGGGGAGCCTTGGCGCTGCCGGAGCAGCCGGCCAGGGCCACGCCGAGCAGGACGCCCAGCGCGGCGAGAGCGGCACGCGTCCGCCCGGAAACAGAGTGCAGAGCCGTGGTCACGAGAGATCCTCACGAGGGTTGTCACGGCGGCCGGCGATGGCCGTCTCCAGCCAAACTACTACCGCCTGTCGTAGATATTCGGTGGATCCGGCGGGAGGTCAATGGCCGGTCGGCTCCGTCTCAGCCTGCGGGCGAGGCGTCCGTGACGGCGCGTGGAAAGGGCTGTGACCAGGGGTTTCGCGGCCGGGCCGCACGCTCAGTACAGGCCGAGCTCGAACGCCCGGACGGCGAGGGTGACCCGGTTCGTGGCGCCGAGCTTCTCCATCAGCACGGTCACGTGGTACTTCACGGTCGACGGGGACAGGTAGACCGCGCGGGCGATCTCGTCGGTGGTGCGGCCGTCGCGGATGAGCAGCAGGATCTGCCGCTCGGCGGGGCTGAGCAGCTCGGCCAGGTCGGGTCGGTGACGCCGTTCGATCAGCCCGCCGGCGGCTCCGGCGAGCACCGCGATGCCGTGCCGGGCGGTCTGGACGGCGTGGATGATCGCCTCGGGCGAGAGGTCCTTGGGCAGGAACCCCAGCGCCCCGGCGTGCAGCATCGCGGACGCCGCCTGCGGGTCGGTCAGCGAGGTGAGCGCCAGCACCTGGGTGTGCGGGGATGCCGCCCGCAGCCGCCGGGTGGTCTCCGGGCCGTCCGGGTCGGGCATCACGATGTCGACCAGGGCGACGTGCGGGCGGTCGGCGGCCAGGGCGGCGACCGCCTCCAGCCCCGACTCGTAGGTGCCCCGAACGGTGAGTCCGGGTGCCGCCTCCAGGCAGTTGGCCAGCATGGTCCGGACGAAGGGGTCGTCGTCGACGATGATCACCCGGGTCATCGCCGACCCCCGATCGGGATGGTCGCCCGGGTGATCCAGTGGGTGCCCTCGCGGCGCGCCTCCAGCTGCCCGCCGACCAGCGCCAGGCGCTCGGCCGCGCCGATCAGCCCGAGCGGGCGGGTCGAGCGGGACGCCCCGTCCCCGTCCGCCACCTCGTTGATGAACGCCAGGTCGGCGGAGACCCCGTCGACGCTGGCCATGAACACGCACGGGCGGTCGGCCGCCCCGTGCCGCTCGATGTTGGCGGCGGCCTCCTTCGCGATCTCGGCGAGCACCCCGCCCGCCTCCGCGGGCACGTCGTCGAGGCTGCCCTCGATCGAGGTGCTGACCTGGAACCCACGGGCCCGCAGCTGGTCCAGGCAGTCGCGGACCGCCGTCGCCAGGGAACCCTCGGACGTCAGCGTGGCGTTGCCGTCGGAGTCCCGGAGGGTGCCGAGCACCCAGCGGAGCTGGCCGGCGGCCGCGCCGACCTCGTCGGCGATCGCCCGCAGCTGGGTGGGGTCCTCGGCGGTCGCCGCCCGGTGGGCCTGCCGGGCGATCAGCGCCAGGCTGCGGGCCACCGTGTCGTGCAGGTCGCGCGCCAGGTCGAGGCGCTGCTGGGCCAGGGCGGCGATCCGGGCCTGTTCCTCGGCTCGCTGGAAGGCGCGGATGGCGCCGCCGAGCAGCCACATCAGCGCGAACAGCATGGCCCAGACCAGGGACGCCAGGATTCCGGTGACCGGGTCGGGGTAGCCGCGCAGCTGCCGGGCGGACAGGATCAGCCAGTACGCAACGGTGAGCACCAGCCGCTCGCGGTGCTGGCCGCGGATGCTGGTGCCCAGCACCGGGATCAGCGCCGCGTACTCGCCGGTGTTGGCCCACTCGCGCTGCGCCGCCAGGTAGACCAGCAGGATGGCGCCCAACGCCGCCCCGGCCGCGCGCGGCCAGCGGACCGCCAGCGCGGCGGCGGTGCAGGCGGCGAGATCGGTGAGGACGCTCAGCGGCTGCTGGAAGCGCACGCCGACCAGCACGCTCAACACGGCCACGAACGCGGCCAGCACCAGGTCGAGCGCGCCGCCCACCAGCAATCGGTGGATTCCGGTCGGCCGCATGACGATATCCAACCCTCTGCCGGCCGCGATGTCGGTCAGGCGTTGCCGTTCTGGACAGTCCTGGCCGGCGTGGCGGCTGAACCAAGGTCCGAATCCTCCTCGATCGTTCGGACAAAAGTCCGAACCTGCCGCCTCTGGCCGGCGTGTCGTGCGGGGCGGGTGAAAGCGTCGGTTCATGCCGAAGCCTCAACGACGCCGCACCAGCGTCGGCCGCGTGCTTGTCCCACACGTGGTCGCCGCGCTGGTCGCTGTGTCGGTGATGATGGGGGTCGCCCCAAGCCACGTCTTCACCAATGAAGATTGGTGCGACTTGTTCCCCCAGTGGCCGGGCTGCGTCAAGTAGCTCAGCCCCGGCAGTAGGGAGGCCGCGGTGGCGCCGCCGACGGACGACAAGCATCCGGAGGGATGATGATTGACGTCTGGTTCCTGGCCGGCGCCACCGCGATCGGCCTCGTCCTGGTGATCGTGAAGACCGCGCGGTGCATCCATCGCCGCCTGCCGGACGGCCGGATGCTCGCCCGCGGCGCCCAACGGCACTCCTGATCGGACGGGTTCGGAGGCTCGCCGGAACGGGTCGGCGCAGGCCCGTATCAGCGTGCGGGACGCGAGACGACCCTCACCGCCGTGGCCGGGGTTAGGCGATCCTAAGAAGTTTGACCGCCGCGCGGATTCGACAAGAATGGTCTTGTGAAAAAGGAAGCGGTCACCAAATCCGGCGTCACGCCGGTGGCCGAGTCCGACGCGTCCACCCGGGCTCGCGTCGCCCGGTCCATCTTGCAGCACGGCCCGTCGACGGCGTCCGAACTGGCCCAGCGGCTGCACCTCACCCCGGCGGCCGTCCGGCGGCACCTGTCGGTGCTGATCGGCGTCGGCCACCTGAGTTCGCGCCAGCAGCGGGTCTACGGCGCCCGCGGCCGGGGCCGTCCGGCCATGGTGTTCGCGCTCACCGACGCGGGGCGGTCGGAGTTCCCGCACGCCTACGACACCCTGGCCATCGACGCACTCGAGTTCGTGCGCAACGCCCTCGGGCCCGACGGCGTCCAGCGGTTCGCCGAGGAGTTCGTCGCCGGGATCGAGACCAGATTCAACGAGCTCCGCGGGGAATACGACAATCCCGCCGACGCGTTGGTGAAGGCGTTGAACGATGCCGGCTACGTGGCCTCGGTCCATCCGGTGGCCACCGGCAAACAGCTCTGCCAGCACCACTGCCCGGTCGCCCTGGTGGCGGCCGAGTTCCCCGAGTTGTGCGAGGCCGAGACCAGGGTCTTCGCCCAGCTCCTCGACAGCCACGTCCAGCGGCTGGCCACCATCGCCCACGGCGACGGGGTGTGCACCACCCACGTGCCGCGGCCGGTGAAGCCGTCCGATCATCCGAATAGAAAGGCCGCCTCATGACGACCACTGCACCGCAGGCCCCCGGCCTGGGGGCAACCCAGGAAGAGCACCTGCAGGCGCTCGGCAACTACCAGTGGGGCTGGCACGACTCCGACGTCGCCGGCGCCGCCGCGCAGCGCGGGCTGAACGAGGCCGTCGTGCGCAACATCTCCGGGCTGAAGAACGAGCCGGAGTGGATGCTGAACACCCGGCTGCGCGGGCTGAAGCTGTTCGACCGCAAGCCGATGCCCACCTGGGGCGCCGACCTCGGCGAGATCGACTTCGACAACATCAAGTACTTCGTCCGCTCGACCGAGAAGCAGGCCCAGACCTGGGACGACCTGCCGGCCGACATCAAGGACACCTATGACCGGCTCGGCATCCCCGAGGCCGAGAAGGCCCGGCTGGTGGCCGGCGTCGCCGCCCAGTACGAGTCCGAGGTGGTCTATCACAAGATCAACGAGGAGCTGGAGCGGCAGGGCGTCATCTTCCTCGACACCGACACCGGCCTGAAGGAGTACCCGGAGCTCTTCCAGGAGTACTTCGCCACGGTCATCCCGGTCGGCGACAACAAATTCGCCTCGCTGAACACCGCGGTGTGGTCGGGCGGCTCGTTCGTCTACGTGCCGAAGGGCGTCCACGTGACGATCCCGCTGCAGGCCTACTTCCGGATCAACACCGAGAACATGGGCCAGTTCGAGCGGACGCTGATCATCGCCGACGAGGGCTCCTACGTGCACTACGTCGAGGGCTGCACCGCGCCGATCTACTCCTCCGATTCGCTGCACTCGGCCGTGGTCGAGATCATCGTGAAGAAGAACGCCCGGGTGCGTTACACGACGATCCAGAACTGGTCGACCAACGTGTACAACCTGGTCACCAAGCGCGCCACCTGCGAGGAGGGCGCGACCATGGAGTGGATCGACGGCAACATCGGCTCGAAGGTCACCATGAAGTACCCGGCCGTCTACCTGATGGGCGAGCACTCCCGCGGCGAGACCCTGTCGATCGCCTTCGCGGGCGAGGGCCAGCACCAGGACGCCGGCTCGAAGATGGTGCACTGCGCGCCGCACACCTCGAGCTCGATCATCTCCAAGTCGGTGGCCCGCGGCGGCGGACGGTCGTCCTACCGCGGCCTGCTGCAGGTGCAGGAGG